>Ga0184615_10000731_pt1 | contig 17699 bp, 14 predicted proteins | sample PLM4_65_coex_FD_133134 | JGI IMG/M metagenome (GOLD analysis project Ga0184615, IMG submission 133134) | Groundwater sediment microbial communities from an aquifer in East River, Colorado, USA - PLM4_65_coex | ecosystem: Environmental > Terrestrial > Soil > Riparian zone | place: USA: East... | reverse complement strand
GCAACGACGCAGACGGCCCCGCGCCGCCGCGAACCCGCAGGGCGCATGGAAGTTCCGGTCACATGCTTCCCACATCGATTCCTCCTCGCGCCTCGCCTGGGACCCGCAAGCCCCATGCGCGCGGCCCATGCCATTACTCGGACACACTCCTGGGCAGGAGATCGCGCGCGCCCTTCGCGAGCAGCTCATCCGCCAGCGCGGCGCCGATCGACTCGGCCTCGTCCGGCCGCCCCGAGGCGCTGCCGCGCACCAGGCGCCGCCCGGTCGGCTCGGCCACGAGCCCGCGCAGCCGGAGCATGCCGTCCTCGAGCCGCGCATGCGCCGCGATCGGCGCCTGGCAGCCGCCGCCGAGAGCGCGCAGGAACGCCCGCTCGGCCGCGACCGCCGCCGCCGTCTCGGGGTGATGCGTCGGCGCCAGCACGGCGCGGGCGTCGGCGTCGTCGGCGCGGGTTTCGATCGCCAGCGCACCCTGGCCGACCGCCGGCAGCATGGCATCGAGGTCGATCGGCGTTCCGACGACCGTCAGCTCGAGCCGCCGCACGCCGGCGCAGGCCAGGATGATGGCGTCGTAGTCGCCGCGCTGCCACTTGGCGATCCGCGTCTCGACGTTGCCGCGCAGGTCGCGGACCGCCAGGTCGGGGCGCAGGTTGAGGATCTGGCAGGCGCGCCGCGGGCTGCCGGTGCCGACAATCGACCCGGTCGGCAGGGCGCCCAGGCTCGCGGCGCCGCCCGCCAGCAGCAGGTCGCGCACATCCTCGCGCGCCGGCACGCAGGCGACGACCAGGCCCTCCGGCTGCGCGGTCGGCAGGTCCTTCAGGCTGTGGACGGCGACGTCGATGGTGCGCGCCAGCAGCGCCTCCTCGATCTCCTTGACGAACAGCCCCTGCCCGCCGATCACGGCGAGCGATTGCTCGACGAAGCGGTCCCCCGACGTCTTGATCTCCCTGATGCTGACGGACCGGCCGGCCGCTTCCAGCCGCCGCCGGACCCAGTTCGCCTGCCACAGCGCCAGCCGGCTGCCGCGGCTGCCGATGACCAGCGCGCGCGCCGCGGCGCTCACGACCGCCCCCGGGTCGGCCCCTGGCCGTCGAGGCCGAAGGCCTCGCGCAGGAAAGCGACGAGCTGCCCCGAGCCGGGGCGGGTGGAGGAGCGCTTCAGGGCCTGGATCGGGTGGTGCAGCACCTTGTTCATGAGGGCGGTCCGGAACTCCTCGAGAGCCTGCTGCTGCTCGGGGGACAGCGCGCCGAGCCGGGCGCGAAAGCGGTCGAACTCGGCGGAGCCCATGGCATGCAGGTGGTCGCGCAGCGCCACGATGGTCGGCGCGACCTCGAGCGAGCGCATCCAGTCGATGTAGGCCGATGCCTCGCGATCGACGATCTCCTCGGCGAGGCGGGCCTCGTTCCGGCGCTCCCGCAGGCCCGCCTCGGCGACGCTCTTGAGGTCGTCGATGTCGTAGACATAGACGTTGTCGAGATCGTTGACCCGCGGATCGACGTTGCGCGGCACCGCGATGTCGATGAAGAAGATCGGCCGGCCACGGCGCTGGCGGGCGATCCGCTGGGCGTCCTCGCGGGTGACGATGTGGTGCGGCGCCCCGGTCGAGACGATGACGATGTCGGCCCGCTCCAGGACCTCCGCCAGGCGCTCCCACATGATCGCCTCGCCCCCGAGCTCGCGCGCCAGCTCGGCGCCGCGCTGGTAGGAGCGGTTGACCACGCCGATCGACCCGACACCGTCGGCGGCGATGTGCTGGGCGGCGATGCGCGCCATCTTCCCGGCCCCGAGGATGAGCACATTGCTTCGGCTCAAGTCGCCGAAGATCTCGCGCGCCCGCGCCGCCGCGGCGTGGGCGATCGACACCGGGGCGCGCGCGATGCCGGTCTCGGTGCGCACCTTCTTGGCGACCGCGAAGGCGCGCTGCAGCAGGTTGTCGAGGACCGAGCGCAGCCCGCCGGCGGCGTGCGCCTTGGCATACGCCTCCTTCACCTGGCCGAGGATCTGCGGCTCGCCGACGATCATTGAGTCGAGCGAGCAGGCGACCCGGAACAGGTGCTTCACCGCCTCGCGGTCGGCATGCAGGTAGCAGTGCCGGTCGAGGTCGGCGGGCTCGGCATGGCTCTGGACCCGCAGGAACTCTCTCAGGGTCTCCCCCGCCCCCGGCGCGGCCCCGTGCACCAGCAGCTCGGTGCGATTGCAGGTCGACAGGATGAGCCCCTCGTCGATCCCCTCGCGTCCGATCAGCCGGTGTATGGCCGCCACCAGGTCGCCCTCCGGGACGACGAGCCGCTCGCGGAACTCGAGCGGGGCGCTCTGGTGGTTGGCCCCGTAGAGGAGGATCGCCATCGCCCGTCAGACCCCGAACATCCGCAGGAAGACCAGGCCGAACCCGAGGAGCGTCAGCAGCGCCGGCTTGCGGCCGCGCCAGCCCCAGCCGATGCGGGCGACCACGACCACCGCGAGCAGGAACCAGGCGAGGATCGCCAGGGTCTCGTTGGCGTGCCAGGCCCACGGGGTGCCGTACTTCGCGTCGTTCACGGCGGCGCCGGTGACGATCCCGAAGGTCAGGAGCGGGAACGCGCAGAGAAGCGACAGGCGGCCCATCCGGTCGCACCCCGCCAGCGACGGCAGGGTGCGGAAGTAGCGCGCCGGCCGTTTCGCCTTGAGAGCGCGATCGACGACCAGGTAGACGAGGCTGGCGGCGAAGGTGACGAACAGGGCCCCCACACCGAAGATGATCGCCCCCAGATGGATGCGCAGGAGCGACTGCTGCATGGCCGGGCCGACCGGGATCAACTCGTCCGGGAGGATCTTCGAGATGATCAGCACGATCATCGCCAGCGGCAGGATCACCAGGTGCAGGACCTCCACCCGGTAGCGCCACCAGACGAACAGGTAGATGAGGACGGCGACCCACGCCAGCGCCGCGAGGACCTCCGGGAGGGTCCCGAGCGGGCAGCGCTGGAGCCCCCACCCCAGGGCGAACATCCCCGCCGTGTGGAACAGCGCCCCGGCGGCGGCGAAACGCGGGGTCCAGCGCGCCGCCCTCGTCCCCTCCCGGAGCACGGCGGCGAGCGCCGTGACGAAGCCGGCGGCGTAGATCACGAGCGCCGCCCGCATGAGCACAAGTGCCGCCTGCACGACCCCCTCCGAACGCGCGGCAGACCCGCGCGACCGCACAGTTTAGCACGCGGGCAAGGTCGGCTTGATCCGGCTCGGGCGCCGATGCTAGGATTCCCTAATCCATCCGGAGATCGCTTTGATCCGCGGGGTCATCTTCGATTTTGACGGCACCCTCATCGACTCTTACGAACCGATCACGGACAGTCTGAATCACGTGCGTCAGGCGCACGGGCTGCCGCCGTACTCGCTCGGGGAGGTCCGCGGCATGGTGGGTCACGGGCTCGAGAAGCTCATCGCGCAGGCGATCGGCCCGCAGGGGATCGAGGAGGGAGTGCGGATCTTCCGCGAGAAGTACGCCACCCTCTGCCAGGAGCGCACCACCATCCTCCCCCAGGTGCGCGAGACGCTCGAGGAGCTCGACCGGCGCACCTATCAGATGGGGATCGCCACCAACAAGCCCTCCTACTTCGCGCGCGACATCCTCAGAACGCTCGAGATCGACCACCTCTTCGCCGAGGTCCTGGGCCCCAACGACGTCGAGCGCCCGAAGCCCGACCCCGAGATGCTCGAGATCATGATGATGCGTCTCGGGCTCGGGGCTGAAGAGGTGGTCTATGTCGGCGACATGCCGCTTGATGTCGAGGTCGCGCGCAAGGCCGGTGTCTCGGTCTACGCGCTGCCCACCGGTTCGGCGTCACGCGACGCGCTTCTGGCCAGCCGGCCCGACCGCCTCCTGAACCGATTCTCCGACCTGCTCGTCTACCTCCCGGCCCTGTAGTCGGATCGGTCGAGGGTCCGGAGGGGGCGAAGATGTCTGACCACAAGCCGGGAGGGGAGGAGGGGCGCCGCCCGGGGCGACCGGAGCGGCGCCCGCGCACAGGTCGCGCCGCCTTCCCTCTCGTATCCTCGGCGGCGTTCCTTCTCCTGGCGCTCCCCGGCGTGTTGCGTGCCGAGGAGAGCGGCGCCGTGCGCGGCATCGTCATCGACACCTCGGGCGCGCCGCTCGCCGGTGTCAGCGTCGAAGCGACCAACCCGGGGGCCGGGGTCGCCTCGCGCGGCGCCGTCAGCGGCGCGGACGGGACCTTCCGCATCGCCGGGCTGCCTGCTGCCAGGGGCTATTCCGTCCGCTTCAGTCTTCCCGGCCACGCCGCCGTCGTCCTGTCCGACGTGGCGGTGCGCGCCGGGGAGGCGACGCGGGTCGACATCACCCTGTCGGGGGAGCGGGCGTTGCGGGAATCCATCCAGGTTCGCGCCAGCCCCCAAATCGTGTCGCTCGAGGAGACCACGACCCAGTCGCGCTTCTCCTCGGAGTTCGTCGACAACCTGCCGATCCTGGGCCGCAACTACCAGGACGTGCTCACGCTGGCGCCGGGTGTCAGCGACATCGACGGGGACGGCAGCCCGAACATCCACGGGGCGCGCGACACCGACGTGATCACCCTGGTCGACGGGGTGTCGACGACCGACCCGCTGACCGGCAAGATCGGCGCCCAGCTCAACCTCGAGTCGATCCAGGAGATCGAGGTGAAGTCGTCCGGCGCCACGGCGGAGTTCGGCCGCGCCCAGGGCGGTTTCGCGAACATCATCACCAAATCCGGGGGGAACGAGTTCGAAGGGGTCTTCAAGTTCTTCTGGCGCGGCGCGATGCTCGACGGCGACGGCGCCGGCATCGACGACTCCTCGCTCCACGGCGGCATCGGCGAGCAGGGGCTGCGCGACCTGAACTTCAACGATTTCCTCCCCTTCCTCGCCCTCTCCGGCCCGATCGTCCGCGACCGCGCCTGGTTCTACGCCGCCCTCGAGTACATCTGGCGCGACGAGCCGGTGAACGCCCTCAACACCGCCTTCGTCACCGGCCTGCGGGAGTTCCGGGGCTTCGCCAAGGCGACCTGGCAGGTGCATCCGAACGCCCGCCTCTCGCTGACGATCAACCACGACCCGCAGCGCTTCCTGAATGTCGGTCTCAACGGCCTGACCCTGGAGGAGACCGGCTACACCGTCGAGGAGGGCGGGACGAACGTCACCCTGAGGTCGCTCGGAGTGCTCAGCCCCGAGGTCGTTCTCGAGGCGGCCCTCGGCCATTTCGACAGCCGGCCGGCGACCAGCCCCAACCTCGGGCTCGACACCAACGGCAACGACGCCGTCTACATCGATCGCGACAGCGACGGCTTCCTGGCCCCCTACGAGCGCGACCCCGGCGACGACTGGGACGCCGACGGCGCCTGGGATATCTGGGAGGACACCATCATCGCCAACGGCCGGATCGACGAGATCGAGGTCCCCGATCCGGACCGCGGACCGCGGGCCACCAAGATCCTCTCCGAAGACGCCGACGGCGACGGCCACCTGACGGCGCGCGGCGCCTGCGAAGGGGCGGACCGCGAGGACACCGACTGCGACGGGCACCTCGACAACATCGACGAGGACATCAACCACAACGGCGTTCTCGATTCGACCGAGGACATCGACAAGGACTTCCGCCTCGATCACGGCACCGAGGATCGCGACAACGACGGCCTCCTGGACGACACGCCGTTCCCCGTCTCGACCTACCCGTATGGCTGGCTGCGCCCGCCCGCGGCCGACCGCGACTATTTCATCGACGAGAGCACCGGCATCGTCAGCGGCCCGTTCTACGAGACCTACGACGACCAGCGCAAGCGCGACACGGTGCGCGCCGACCTGGGGGTCTTCGTGGCCGATTTCCGGGGCACGCACGACATCAAGACCGGCGTCATGCTGGAACGCGAGGCGTTCGACCGGACCCTCGAGCGCAACGACATCGTGGCGCTGCAGCCGCCGGTGGAGCCGGTGTGCGACCCCGAGGCCGGCTGTCTGGGCGGCCGCCCGGAATCGCTGGTCTACATGATCCCGTCCGACCGCAGCGTCAATGCCGAGGCGCAGAGCCAGAGCGGCGGCATCTACGTCCAGGACATGTACAAGCCGCTGCCGAACCTGAGCTTCGGTCTCGGCGTGCGCTTCGACCGCGAGGTCGTCAGGGCGCCCGGTTACACCTACTTCGACCCGCGCGCCGAAAGGGCCGCCTTCGACCGCCTGATGGCGCTGAGCGGCGGCGAGGTCGGTCGTCCCGACCTCATCAGCGGCAACCGCGACGGCCTCGAGAACCGCGGGATTCCGAGCGATCCGATCTTCCTCGGATCGCCGAACCCGGTGCAGGCGGCGGCGCCGTGGACCGAGCCGATGCGCACCCAGGCCATCCGCCGCCTGACCCGGCACCGCAGCGGACTCGGGTTCACCCTGACCTCCCTCGCCGGACTTTACGACAACATCTTCCTCCCCAATGGCGACATCGACCCCGCCCGCCTGTCGGAACTGGGTGTCTCCATGCAGCAGCCGGAGGAGATCGCCATCACCAACAACAACCTGTCGCCGCGGCTGTCGGTCGCCTGGGATCCCGGCGCCACCGGCCGGAGCAAGGTGTTCGCGACCTGGGGGCGCTACTACGACAAGCTCTTCCTGAGCTCCGTCACCGGCGAGCAGGGCCCCGACACGCTGGCGCGCTACTACCTGTACGACGCCGACGGCATCGACACGACCTTCCTCAATGGCCTCGTGACGCCGATACCGAATCACCACGTGGGGGGGCTGATGTCGAAGGCGCCGCCCTCCGTGAAACAGGTCGACCGCTCGCTGAAGACCCCGTTCAGCGACGAGTGGACGATCGGCTTCGAACGCGAGATCGCCCCCGAGGTCGCGCTGTCGGTGCGCGCCATCCATCGCACCTTCCGCGACCAGCTCCAGGACATCGACCTGAACCACGAGGTGCGCGTCGATCCGGGGACCGGAGACTATCTCGACGTGCTGGGCGTGCTCCTGCTGGTCCCGCCGCGCGGCGGCGGGTCGCCGCGCGAGGTGCGGCTCCCCGACGGCCGGCCCGACCTGTTCATCAACAACTTCTTCTTCAACCAGGTCCTGCGGGTCGGCAATTACAACCAGGCCGAGTACAACGCCATCGAGATCGAGATCAAGCGGCGGCTGGCGCGGCGCTGGGAGCTGCAGGGTTCGTACGCCTACTCGCGGGCCCAGGGGCAGGCGGAGGATTTCCAGTCGCGCTCCGGCAACGATCCATCGGTGATCGAAAGCGAGTACGGCTACCTGGACTTCGACCAGAGGCACGTCATCAAGCTCAACCTCGGCATGTTCCTCCCTGGCGACTGGCAGGCGGGGGTCGTCACCTCCTGGGCATCGGGTCTGCCGTACTCGGTCATCTCGCGCTTTTTCTCGGTCGACAGCACCAACTACCCGCAGTTCCGGACCCGCTACGGCTTCACGGCCGTGGAGGACGGCGCACGGGTGTTCGTGCCCCTGCCGCGCAACAGCGAGCGCAACAACGCCATCCTCGACATCAACCTCAGCGCCCGGAAGAACTTCGTCATCGGCAAGTCCACCGCCGCCGTATCGCTCGAGGTCTTCAACCTCCTCAACAGCGACGACCTGCACATCCGCACCTACGAGCCGGAGCAGGGCGACGGCTTCGACATCGAAGCGCGCCGCAGCGTCGCCGGACCGATCGAGCTCGACGCAACGCGCCGCTTCGGGCGGCGCTGGCAGGTCGGCTTCCAGATCGCGTTCTAGGAGCCTGTCCGGGTCATGACGCGGGTCGCGTTCGCGGCGCCGCGGATCACTGCCGCCAGCGCCAGGCGGCGCGGTCGAACCGCCAGGTGCGTATCCGCCCGGTGCGTCCGTAAAGGACGACGGCGAAGACGGTGTCGCGCCCGTCGCTGACGTACAGGGTGCCGCTGCTGGCGGTCCCCTGCGGCGTGAAGGTGACGATGTCCGAGGCGCCGAAGCGCACCGGGTCCGAGCCGGGGACGAGGGTGGCGCCCGACGGCGGGATGCCCGGGATCGCCTGGTCGAGCAGGCCGAAGTCAGCCCCCTCGAAGCGCGTCGGCAGGTCGCGCTCCGGCCCGAGCGGCGGGTCGACGCCGGCGGCGATATCGGCCGCGCCGACCCCGTCGCCGTCACCGTCGGCGTAGGGCGTGAAGACGAGCCGCCCGGCGACCGGCACGAAGCGCAGCGCCACCTTGCGGTGCTTTGCTATCGCCTCGGCGCGCAGACGCGCCATCTCCCCTGCCATCTCGCGCGCCGCCGCCATCGCCCGGGCGCGCGCCAGCGCGTCGCCGAAGGCGGGCGCGGCGAAGGTGGTGAGCATGCCGAGAAGCGCCAGGGCGAGGAGGACCTCGACGAGCGAGTGGCCCGCCCCGCCCCGGCGGTGCCTCACTTACCGACCGTGATGCGGTCCCGGATCCGCTCGAAGGTCTTGTCGCCGATGCCGCGCACGTTGAGCAGGTCCTCGGGCCTCTTGAAGGGCCCGTTCTTCTCGCGGTGCTCGACGATGCGCTGGGCGTACGACGGCCCGATGCCGGGAAGCGCCGTCAGCTCCTCCGCCGACGCGGTGTTGATGTTGACCTTCGCCTCGGGCACCGCCTGGCCCTGGGGCTGGGGCGCCGCGGCGGCCGGCGGCATCGCCGCCGCCAGGGCGAGGGTCAGGGCCAGAATCGATCCGATCCGCCGGAACTGTCGTGACATGGTCCCTCCTTGTGGTTGGCACGGCGGGTTGTCGGGGGCGGAGAAACTTGGGGGAGGGGGGATCATCGGATCCCCCAACCCGCGTCACGGAATAGGGGTGGGTCCTTTCGGATGGAGAGCCGATCGGTTGTTTGCGACCCAGCCCCTCTCCCCCAAGATCTCCTTTTGCCTCCGCGCGCGACACGCCGTTGCGTCGCGCGCGGCGGGATACTGCAGCGGCCATGCCACGCCCGCTGCGGGTCGTGGCGCGGTCGCGGCGCTCCGCGGCAAGGCCGCGCGGGACAGGCGGTCTGGACGATGGACGTGGAGACGATCGGGAGCCTTGTCGCAGGCCGGGGGCGGCGTCGCACGGGCCCGCGACGGCCGCCCGCGGACGGGCACAGGCGCGGCCGTCCGCCGGAGGACGCCGGGCAGGCGCCCGCGCGCGTCGGGGTCGACCGTCCGCCGCACGCCGCCCGGGCTACGGGCGGGACGGACTCCTAAAGGACGACGCGCTCGACCCAGAGCACGCCGCCAAGGGCGGCGATGGCGCGCTGCGGCGCATCCGCCAGCGGCGAATCGAGATTGAGGACGGCGATCGCCCGGCCACCGGAGCGATCCCGGCCAAGCGACATGTAGGCGATGTTGACCTGCGCGTCGCCGAGAATCGTGCCGATGCGCCCGACCATCCCGGGACGATCGTCGTTGCTGACGATCAGCATCGGCCCGCGCGGCATGGCGTCGAGCTGGAATTCGTCGATCCGGACGAGTCGTGGATCGCGCTTGCCGAACAGGGTGCCGGCCGCCGACCGCGTGCCGCCCGGCCCGCGCAGCGTCGCGGTCACCAGCACCGTGTAGTCCTGGGGCTCGCCGGCGCGCGACTCCTGCACCCTGATGCCGGCTTCGCGCGCCAGGACCATGGCGTTCACCGGGTTCACCGGGTCGGACAGCTTGCCCTCCAGGAGCCCCTTCAGGAACGACGCCGTCAGCGGCCGGGTCGGGAACTCGTGCACCGCCCCGGAGTACTCGAGGGACGCCTCGGTGAACGGCCCGCGCCCGAGCGCCGACAGCAGCCGACCGAGCCGCTCGCACAGGTCGCGCCACGGCGCCAGCGCCGGCGCCAGGCGCGGATCCATCCCCTCGGCATTGACCGCGTTGGTCACCGTGCCGTCGCGCAGGTAGGCGGCGATCTGCTCGGCGATGCGCGCGGCGACCTTCTCCTGCGCCTCCTCGGTCGAGGCGCCGAGGTGCGGCGTCAGGACGACCGCGTCGAGCCCGAGCAGCGGGCTGCCCTTCGGCGGCTCGTGCTCGAAGACGTCGAGGGCCGCGCCGGCCACATGACCGGACGTGATCGCCTCGACGAGCGCCGCCTCGTCGATGACCCCGCCACGCGCGACGTTGATGATGCGCACGCCGCGGCGGCAGCGGGCCAGCTGATCGCGGCCGACGAGATGGCGGGTGCTGTCGGTGAGCGGCAGGTGCAGGGTCAGGATGTCGGAGCGCTCGATCACCTCGTCGAACGACACCGCCGTGACCCCGAGCCGGGCGGCGGCGTCGGGCGCCAGGACCGGGTCGAACCCCAGCACCTGCATCCCGAAGGCGCGGGCGCGCGTCGCGACCTCGCGCCCCACCTTGCCGACGCCAAGGATGCCGAGGGTCTTGCCATACAACTCGACCCCCATGAAGGCCGCGCCGCGCTCCCAGCGGCCGGCGCGCATCGAGCGATCGGCGGCCGGGATGCGCCGCGCCAGGGCGAGGATCATCGACATGGTGTGCTCGGCCGCCGAGATGGTGTTCTCGCCGGGGGCGTTCATGACCACGATGCCGCGGCGCGTGGCCGCGGCGACGTCGATGTTGTCGACGCCGGCGCCGGCGCGGCCCACGACCTTGAGCCCGGGCGCCGCCGCCATGACCTCTTCGGTCACCCGGGTGTCGGAGCGCACCACCAGGCCCGCGGCATCCGCAACCGCAGCCTTGAGTTCGTCCCCCGCCAGTCCCGGCCGGTGAAGGGCCTCGAAACCCTCGCGGCGCAGGACCTCGGCGCAGGTCGGCGACACCTTGTCGGCAATCAGCACTTTCATCGCCGCACCTCCTCGAGCGCCTCGTCCATGGCGGCGAGCAGGGCCCGCACGCCGGCAACGGTGTGATCGCCCATGTGACCGATGCGGAAGGTCTTCTCCTTGAGCCTGCCGTAGCCGTTGCTGATGGCATAGCCGCGGCGCGCCACCGCCTTCACGAAGGCGGCGACGTCGACACCGCGGTCGTTGCTCACGCAGGTCACGGTGTCCGATCGACAACCGGGCTCGGCGAAGAACCCGAACCGCTCCGCGGTCCACGCCCGCGCCGCGTCCGCCATGGCGCGGTGGCGCGCATGCCGCGCCTCGAGTCCCTCGGCCTCGATCCGCCGCAGCTGCGCCTGGAGCGCGAAGATGTGGCTCACCGACGGGGTGGCCATCGGCATCCTGCGGTCGAAGAACCCCTTGAGCCGGACGAAATCGAAGTAGTACCCCTTGCCGGCGCGGGCGCGCGAGCGCTCCATGGCGCGCGGCGACACGGCGCACAGCGCCAGTCCCGGCGGCAGCGCCAGGCACTTCTGCACCGAGGCGAGGGCGACGTCGATGCCGTCGCGCCCGACCTCGACAGGCATCCCGGCCACCGACGAGACCACGTCGACCAGAAGCGCCACCCCGGGATGGCGCCGCACCGCGTCGGCGACCGCCGACAGCGGGTTGACGACCCCGGTCGAGGTTTCGTTGTGGACCAGCGCCACGGCGTCGTAGCCGCCGCGGCCGAGGCGCTCCTCGACCGCCGCCGGATCGACCGCCCGGCCCCACTCGGTCTCGAGCCGGTCGGCCTCGACACCGCAGGCCAGCGCCACCTCGTGGAAGCGCTCCGAGAAGGCGCCGCAGACCGGCACGAGCAGGCGGCGCTCCACGGTGTTGCGTATGGCCGCCTCCCACAGGCCGGTCGCCGACGACGCGGTGATGAACAGCTCGTGACCCTCGGGCGCGCCGAACAGGCGCCGGGCGCGCGGCAGGACGTCGGCCAGGATCGCCTGCATCTCCGCGCCTCTGTGGCCTATGACCGGGCGGGCCATCTCGCGCAGGATCTCCGGCGACACCTCGGTCGGGCCGGGCGTGAAGAGAATCGTGTGGTCGGACGGTGCGGTGGTCATGGACGGCGAGACTCCCTGGGCGGCCTCAATTGAAGAAGTTCTTGCTGACGTCGAAGTAGATGATCGTGGCCATGAAGACGAGCAGCAGGACGAAGCCGGCCGTCATGACGCGCTCCTTCAGGATGGTGGACAGGTCGCGCCGGATGAGTCCCTCGATCGTCAGGGTGAAGAGATGGCCGCCGTCGAGAGGCGGGATCGGGAACAGGTTGATGATCCCGAGCTGCAGGCTGATGAAGGCGATCAGCTGCAGGAACGGCACCAGCCCCTCCTCGGCCGCCTCGCCGGAGAAGCGGTAGATATCGACGGGGCCGGAGAAGGCGCGGAACGACAGCTCGCGCCGGATCAACTTGCGGAAGGTCTCGAACACCAGGCCGATCGACTCGATGTTCTGGCGCACGCTCTGGCGGGCGGCCTCGAGGAACGGGTACACCCGGGTCACGGTGGGCGGCGTCGGCACGAAGCCGATGCGCCCCTTGCCCTCCTCGTCGCGCGGCACGATGGTGACCTCGAAGTCGCTGCCGCGGCGCTCGATGACGAAGCGCAGAGGCCTGCCGGGGGCCGACTGGATCGACTGGTAGACGCGGCTGACAGTGCTCATCCGGGCGCCGTCGATCGAGACGATGCGATCGCCTTTCTCCAGTCCTGCCTGCTCGGCGGGCCAGCCGGGCTGCAGCCCACCCACCAGGACGCCGGTCGCCGGGAAAACACCGGGGCGCCCGACATCGTTGGCCGTCGCTTCGATCGCCAGGCGCGTCTCGATGCGCAGGCCGTTGCGCTCGAGGACGACCGGCCGGGTCTGCCCCGGGCTCAGCATCATCGCGATTTGCAGATCCTTCCAGTTCGCGACCGGCCTGCCGTCGAAAGCGACGATGAGATCGCCCGGCTGGATCCCCGCCGCGATCGCCGGCGAGTCCGGGTCGATCTCCCCCACCACCGGCGCCTGGTCGAGGTAGGCGAATTCCTGCACCCCCTGCATGAAGATGATCGTGGTCAGACCGACCGCAATGATCAGGTTGAACACCGCGCCCATCACGAAGACGACGAAGCGCTGCCAGCGCGGGTGCGCCAGCATGTCGCCCGGGTCGGCGGGTGTGCCCTCCTCCGCCGACTCCCCCCGCAGCTTCACGTAGCCGCCGAGCGGGATCCAGGAGAGCCGGTACTCGGTGCCCCGGGCGACGACGCCGGCGAGACGCGGACCGAATCCGACCGAGAAGACCTCGACCGTGATGCCGAAGTACTTGGCTGCGAGGTAGTGGCCGAACTCGTGGAAGAGAACGACCGTGCCGAGAACGCCGATGAAGGGCAGGAGCCCCTCCACGAACCGGATCATGTCACCACCTTCATGGAAAGGATCTCCTCCGCCTCGCGGCGGGCGGTTCGATCGCCTGTGATGACGTCCTCGAGCGAGCCGACGGGCCCGGGTCGATGACGTTCGAGCACTTCGGCGACCAGGGCCGCGATGCCCAGGAAGCCGAGACGTCCGTCGAGGAACGCCTGCACCGCCACCTCGTTGGCGGCGTTGAGGACGGCGGGCGCGGTGCCGCCGGCGCGCAGGGCGGCGTACGCCAGGTCGAGGCTGGGAAAGCGGCGCCGGTCCACCGGCAGGAACTCGAACGTGCGTGCCTTCGAGAAGTCGAAGGGCGCGACCGGGCCGGGGAAGCGATCGGGATGCCCGAGGGCGTACTGGATCGGCGCCCGCATGTCGGGCTCGCCGATCTGGCAGATCACCGACCCGTCGGCCATCTCGACCATCGAGTGGACGCTGCTCTGCGGGTGCAGGACGACGTCGATCCGCTCCCCGGGAAGCCCGAACAGCCAGTGCGCCTCGATCACCTCGAGCCCCTTGTTCATCAGCGTGGCGCTGTCGATGCTGATCTTGCGCCCCATCTCCCACACCGGGTGGCGCACCGCCTGCTCGGGGGTCACTGCGCCCAGCTCGTCGAGCGGCGTGGTGCGGAACGGTCCGCCGGAGGCGGTCAGGATCAGGCGCTGCACCTCTTCGATGCGCTCGCCGCGCAGGCACTGGTGCAGGGCCGAGTGCTCGCTGTCGACCGGCACAAGCGAGCCGCCGTGGGTCTCGAGCGCTTCGCGCATCAGGGCGCCGGCCATCACCAGGCTCTCCTTGTTGGCCAGGGCGACCCGCTTCCCCTGCCGGAGGGCGTGCCAGGTGGGCCCGAGCCCCGCCGAGCCGACGATGGCCGCGAGCACCACGTCGGCCGCCGGATGGCCGGCGACGGCGAGGACCCCCTGCCCCCCCGTCACCAGCTCGCACCCGGCTTCGCGCGCCGCCGCCGCGACGCCGGCGGCGCGGCCGGCGTCGGCGATCGCCGCCAGGCGCGGCCGGTGGCGCCGCACCTGCCGGGCCAGAAGGTCGGCGTTGGTTCCGGCCGCCAGCGCCACCACCTCGAAGCGATCCGGCAGCCGCTCGATCAGGTCGAGGGCCTGGACTCCGACCGACCCGGTCGAACCGAGCACGGCCACGCGCCTCCGGGCACCCGCGGCGCCGTTCACGGGAACCTCATGGCGAACATGTAATAGTAGTAGAGGACGGGGGCCGCGTAGAGAAGCGAATCGACGCGGTCCAGAAGACCGCCGTGGCCGGGTACGAGCCGGGCGCTGTCCTTCACCCCGGCGCTCCGCTTGAGCATCGATTCCACCAGGTCCCCGGCCATCCCGACCACGCCGAGCGCCATCCCCAGGATCAGGCAGTCTACGACCTCGAGCCTCTGCATGAACCAGGCGCGGGCGACGAAGGCCGCGGCAAGGGCGCCGGCGAGTCCGCCGACGGCCCCCTCCACGGTCTTCTTCGGGCTGACCGCGGGGGCCAGCGGGTGACGGCCGAGGAGGCTGCCGACGTAGTAGGCGGCGGTGTCGCTCGCCCAGACGATGAAGAACAACAGGAAGACGAGGTCGCTGCCGTTCTCGTCGCCCTTCGGCAGGTCGGTCAGCAGCCGGAGCTGCACGAGATATCCGAAGAAGACGCCGACGAAGGCGGCCGCCAGGAGCGTCGCGCCGATATCGCCGATGACCGGCGACCAGTCGCCGCCGCGCGCCAGCGCCGCCAGCGGGATCGCCGTCAGGGCCAGCAGCAGCCCGTACTCGAGGCGCACCCCCGGTGTCGCGAACGATGCCAGGATCACGAGGGCGACGATGACCGCCGGGAGGCGCAATACCCGGTGCCCGCGCGCCTCGGCGAGCGCGCACATCTCGAGAAGTCCGGCGAGCGCGGCGACGAGGACCAGCGCCAGGTAGGGCCAGGGCCCCACCTTCTTGACGATCACCCAGAAGATCGGCAGGAAAACCACCGCCGACAGGATGCGCAGCAGCCCCGGACCGGCTCGCACTACTTGGTGCCCGGCCTGAGGGCCACCGCCCGTGACGGCTCCTCGACGCGGCCGTAGCGCCGCTCCCGCTTCTGGTAGTCGACGATGGCCTGCAGGAGCTCGCCGCGGCGAAAGTCGGGCCAGCGGGTCTCGGTCACCCAGATCTCGGCGTAGGCGATCTGCCAGAGCAGGAAGTTGCTGATGCGCATCTCGCCCGAGGTGCGGATGAGCAGGTCCGGGTCGGGCTGTCCGGCGGTGTACAGGTGGCGCGCGAAGGTCTCCTCGGTGACCGGCGCGTCGTCGCCGGCGGCGCGGGCGCGCGCCAGCCGGTTGCAGGCGTCGACGATCTCCGCCCTGCCGCCATAGGACAGCGCGAGGTTGAAGAGCAGCCCGGTGTTCGACCGGGTGGTCTCGATGGTCTCTTCGAGGTCGTGACGCACTGCCGGGCTGAGCTCCTCGATCCGGCCGATCACGTTGAAGGCGATGTTGTTGTCCTGCAACGTCCGCAGCTCCTTGCGCAGGTACTCGCGCAGGAGGGACATCAGGGTGTTGATCTCGAGGCGCGGCCGCTTCCAGTTCTCGACCGAGAAGGCGTACAGCGTCAGCACCTCGAAGCCGATCCGGGCCGATGCCTCGACGACGTCGCGGACGGCGGCGATGCCGGCGCGGTGCCCCGCGACCCGCGGCAGGCTCCGCTGCCGCGCCCAGCGCCCATTGCCATCCATGATGATCGCGACATGCCGCGGCAGGCGATCGAAATCGATGCGGGCGAGGAGCGCCGCCTCGGGAGACCCCTCGGCGACGAACCCCTCCAGATCTGTCAGAGGATCGGACATGCGGGGATAACGGCTCCGGTCACTGGCCAAGTCGCAATGTATCACAGGCTTGCGCGGACCAACAAGCAAACCACCCGGGTCAGAGGCGCCCGCTGGCGTAGCGCCAGGCCGATTCGACGATGTCCGCGAGAGCGGTCCGTTGCGGTGCCCAGCCAAGCACCCTGCGGGCCCGCTCGGCGGACGCCACCAGGAGCGCCGGGTCGCCGGGCCGGCGCGGCGCGCGCTCGACACGGATCGGCCGCCCGGTGACCCGCCGGGCCGTCTCGATCACCTCGAGCACCGAGAAACCGCCGCCGTTGCCGAGGTTGTACGACTCGGCCCGGCCCGCGGCGGCGCCGCGTTCGAGGGCGAGACGGTGCGCCTCGGCAAGGTCTTCGATGTGGATGTAATCGCGGACCGCGGTGCCATCCGGCGTCGGGTAGTCGTCGCCGTACACCGGGACCGCCGCCCCCGTGGCGGCGGCGCGCAGGACGATTGGCACCAGGTGGGTCTCGGGGTCGTGGCGCTCGCCGTGCGCCCCGTCGGAGGTCGCCCCGGCGGCGTTGAAATAGCGCAGCGACACGGCGGCGAGACCGAGCGGCGCCGCGTGCCAGTGCAGCGCCCTCTCGAAGGCCAGCTTGGTCTCGCCGTAGGGATTGGTCGGCCGCGTCGGATGCTGCTCCGCGATCGGCGTGCATTCGGGCTCGCCGTAGACGGCGGCGGAGGACGAGAACACGAACGCCCGCGCGCCGGCCTTCGCTGCCGCCTGCAGGAGGGCCAGCGAGCGGGTCAGGTTGTTGTCGTAGTAGATGCCGGGCCGCGTCATCGACTCGCCCACGAGGCAGTGCGCCGCCATGTGAACGACCCCCTCGATGCGCCGCGCGGCGATGAGGTCGCCGACCAGCGCCGCGTCGGCGACATCGCCGACGACGAGGTCGAAGCCGGCGGCCGACTCCCTGTGACCTGTGCTCAGGTCGTCGACGATCACCACCTCGTGCCCGGCCTCGCGCAGCCGGCGCGCCACCGCCGCCCCGATGTACCCCGCACCTCCGGTGACCAGGAGCCTCACACCGGCACCTCCCGCGACGTGTCGTCGTAGAGCACCCGGACCAGCACCAACCCGCGCGCCGGCGCGCAGGGGCCGGCCCGCCGCCGGTCGCGCGCCGCGATGATGGCCTCGATTTCCCCCGGCCGGATCCGCCCGCGCCCGACCTCGACGAGCGTGCCGGCGATGGTCCGGACCATGTGACGCAGGAATCCCTCGCCGCGCACCTCATAGACGATCTCGTCGCCCGCCTCCTCGATGTTGGAGGACTGCATGACGCGGCGCCGGTCCTCGATCTCGCAGTTGGCCGGACAGAAAGAGGTGAAGTCGTGCCGGCCCTCGAAGCGGCGCGCCGCCTCGCGCATCGCGCCGACGTCGAGCCGTCCGCGGACCGGCGTCACGAAGGGCGCCGCGAACGGCAGCACCACCTCGGCGCGGCTCAGCCGGTAGCGGTAGTCCTTGCCACGCGCGTCCGACCGGGCATGGAACTCCGCCGGCGCCTCCTCCGCGGCCATCACCCGGATGGTCTCGGGCAGACGCGCGTTCAGGCCGCGACGCAGGCCGTCGAGCGGAATCGCCCGGCCCGTCGTGAAGCTCGCGACCTGCCCGAGCGCGTGCACCCCGGCATCGGTCCGGCCGGCGCCCGCCAGCCGTGCGGGCTCGTCCAGCATCCGCGAGAGAGCCGCCTCGAT
>Ga0184615_10000730_pt1 | contig 17701 bp, 15 predicted proteins | sample PLM4_65_coex_FD_133134 | JGI IMG/M metagenome (GOLD analysis project Ga0184615, IMG submission 133134) | Groundwater sediment microbial communities from an aquifer in East River, Colorado, USA - PLM4_65_coex | ecosystem: Environmental > Terrestrial > Soil > Riparian zone | place: USA: East... | reverse complement strand
GGAGGTATTGAAGATGGTGATCCAGTCCAGGACGTAGAGGATCAAGAAGACCGCAAAGGTCACGCTAGAGGCGATGATCTGGTTGCGGGTGGTCGTGGAGATGAAGGCGCCCAGGCCCAAGTATGTGGCTCCTTGCAGCAGCAGGCCCAGATAGCCAACGGCCATCATGCGCCAATCGGGTTGCCCATTCAGAAACAGGAAGCCCAGGTTCAGCAGGGTCAGCAGCAGCAAGCAACTGTAAAGGATCAGGGCGGCCAGCCACTTGCCCAGGATGATTTCCAGGTCGCGCAGCGGCGAGGTCAGCAGCAGCTCCATGGTGCCGCTGCGCTTTTCCTCGGCGAAGAGGCGCATGGTGATCATGGGCAGCAGGAACAGGCTGATGACGCTGATGTTCATGAGCATCGGCCGAACGATGTAGTCGTTCAAGTTCATCGGTGGCGTCATGCCCCGTTGCATGGCCGCCCGAAGGCTGGTCTGCATGAACGCGGCGGTGGTGGCATAAAAGAAATAGCCGAAGATCAGCGCGCTCATGGCCAGCACGATGTAGGCGATGGGGCTGGAGAAGTAGCTTTTCAGCTCTTTACGGGCCAGAATCCAGATGTTGCTCACTGCTCTCCTCCCGCGGCTTTGTCGTCGGTGGTCAGCTTCAGGAAGATTTCCTCGAGGCTGAGGCCGATAGGCCGCAGTTCATGCAGCTTCCAGCCGGATTGCACCACCAATGCGGCGATTTCGGCCCGCAGGTAGTGGTCCTTGGTGGCGGCAACCTCGAACTGGGTGCGGCCGCTCCGGCCATCCTTCCAGGAGACCCGGCTGACGCCCTTAAGCGCCTGGAGCTTGGCGGCCACCTGTTCGGCCGGTCCTTCCACCTCGGTGAAGATGGTCTCGTGACCTTGCAGCCGCGCGGTCAGGTTTTCCGGGGTATCGATGGCTTCCAGATGTCCCTGATTGATGATGATCACCCGCTGGCAGGTGCTGGAAACTTCCGGCAGGATGTGCGTGCTCAGGATGATGGTGTGCTCGCCCGAGAGGCTGTGGATGAGCTTGCGGGTCTCGATGATCTGCTTAGGATCGAGGCCGGCGGTGGGCTCGTCCAGGATCAGCACGTCGGGGTTATGGATCAGGGCCTGAGCCAGACCCACGCGCTGCCGGTATCCCTTGGAAAGCTTGCTGATCAGCTTGGTGCGCACGTCGGTGAGGGCGCAGCGCTCCATCACTTCGCCGACTCGTTGTCCGACGTCCTTGCCCGATACGCCCTTGATCCGCCCAGCAAACCGGAGGTATTCGTGAACCTCCATCTCGGGGTAGAGCGGCGGGGTTTCCGGCAGGTAGCCGATGCGCCTCTTGACCTCGAGGGGCTCCTTCTGAACGTCGAAGCCCGCCACCGTCACCTTGCCTTCGGTGGGTGGCAAGAAGCAGGTCAGGACCCGCATGGTGGTGGTCTTGCCTGCGCCATTGGGACCCAGAAAGCCGACGATGTCGCCCTTCTGGACCTCGAAGCTGATGTTGTTTACGGCCGTCGCCCGGCCATACTTCTTCGTGAGACCTTCGACTTTGATCATGTTTTGTCTTGTGGGTACTAGAAGAATATCGGGACCGTGGGGTGTTGTCAAACCCCAGTGTCAGGGGTAGTGTCTCAGTTTTCTCACCTATCGCCTGTTCCACGACGCGCCGGGCGAGACACTACCGTGTCAGGCTTCGGGAGCTTCCAGAATGGCCAGGATCTTGGAGGCCATGAATAAGCGGTTCCGTTTACCGGAGCCTACTTGTTTGAGAATCCCCGCCAGCACCAGGTTGCGCACATGGTGTTGCGCTGCCGTCCATGTAATGCCGAGAACGCTGGCGGCCATCCCAATCGAGATTGCCGGGCTGCTGAACAACTGGTCCACGAGCTTCTGCAGCAGCCCTGAGCTTCGCGCTGATTGGAAGCGCTTTGTGTACTGCTGGCGTAGATCTAGCAGCCGTTGTGACCGCCGCAAAGCGTCCTGGGCTTGCTCGGTTACTCCGCGCAGGAAGAAAGTGATCCAGCGCTCCCATGCTCCCGCTTGGCTGACCGCTAGCAGGTGGTGGTAGTATTCCTGGCGATTCCTTTCAAAATAGGCGCTGAGGTAAAGCAAGGGAAGAGGTAGCAAGCCTTCTAACTCAAGCAGCAGAACGAGCAGCAGCCGCCCGATGCGTCCGTTGCCGTCCAGAAAAGGGTGGATGGCCTCGAACTGATAGTGAATCATTGCCAGCCGGATGAGCGGAGGGAAGCTGGAATCCGCGTGCAGATACGTCTCCAGATCTCCCAGTGCATGCTGCATCTCCGTCACAGGGGGCGGGACAAACGTGGCCTCGTTCAGGGTACATCCCGGAGGGCCGATCCAATTCTGACTGCGCCGGAATTCACCTGGCGTCAGGCGCTCTCCTCGCACGCCTTGCAACAAGCGGGCATGCATTTCGCGGATCAGCCGCAGGCTCAAGGGGAGTTTCTTCATCCGTTCCCGGGTCTGCTCCAGGGCGAGCACGTAATTGAAGACTTCGCGCACATCGGGCGTCCGCTGCAAGTTCTCCTTGGAGCCTTCAAAGAGAAGCAGGTCGGCGAGCGAGGCCTGAGTCCCTTCGATGCGGCTGGACAAGACCGCCTCGCGTCTCATGAACGGGTGAATCAGGAGATGAGGATTCGGCAGGTTTTGACCGGCCCCAGCGAGTCGACTCAGCGCGCGATCCGCCTGCGAAGTCACTGCGGCCAACTCCCAAGAAGCAGGAATAGCCGGAGGCAGGGGATTTGGCACGAAGGCCCAATAGCCTCGTTCGTTGCGGAGCAGCCTTCCCGAGGCGCTTTCCTTGAAGTCTGTGCGCTGCATGGCTATGAAAGACAAACTACGTCCATCCGAATCTTATCAAAGATTTGAGCCGAAAAGTATGATAACAAACCAAGCGATCCAAGCTTGCTTGGTCGACTATCTCTAAATAGCTGATTCTATGTTGGATGTAGACAGCCCTCACTCGTACCGCAGGCATTGAATCGGGTCCAGGTTGGCGGCCCGGTTGGCGGGATAAAAGCCGAAGAACAGGCCCACCGAGGCCGAGATGGTAAAGCCCATGGCCACCCAGAAGACCGAGACTTCGGCGGGCAGCGCCGGTATGAAGCGATGCACCAGGAAGCTGATCGTAGACCCGGCCATGATCCCAAGGACTCCGCCGATGCTGGTCAGCACCATGGCCTCGATCAGGAACTGGGCGCGGATGTCCTGCTTGCGCGCTCCGACCGCTTTGCGGATTCCGATCTCCTGAGTCCGCTCGGTGACGGAGATAAGCATGATGTTCATCACCCCGATCCCGCCTACCAGCAGTCCGATGGAGCTGATCACTCCAGTCAGGATGACGATCGCCCCGGTGAGCTGCTTCCAGAGGTCCAGGAAGAAGTCCGGGGTGCCGATCTCGAAATCGTTCTCCTTGTTGAATGGCACGTGGCGTACACGCCGCAACACCTCAATGGTCTGGGTCTGCGCTTGAGAGATCATCAGGGGGTCCTTCACCGACACCGCGATGATGATCTCCTTGGCTTCCGGGTAGAGCTTGTGGAATGTGGACCAAGGAATGACCACAAAGCGGTCCACGCCGGCGCTCCCGAAGAGGCCAGGGTCCTTTTCAAACACGCCGATCACCTCGTAGCGCAGCCCGTTCAGCGTGACCTCCTGACCGATCGGGTCACTCATCGGGAAGAGGGCATTGGCGATCCCTACTCCCAGAACGCAGACGAAGCGGGAATGGTCGTTGTCGTAGGCGGAAACAAAGCGGCCTTCCTGGACCGCAAACAACGGTATGGCGTCGGCGTACTCCGGGTCCACACCGCGGATGATGGGGCTGTCCACTTTCTCGCGTCCACGATGGATCTGGTTCACCGAACCGAAGAAGAAGGCGCGTGTACCGAAGGCGGTGGCGATCTGGCAATCGCGGCAGCCCTCGCGGATGGCCAAGGCGTCCTGATACTGCAAATACTTGCGGACGCGGATGTGCTGGGGCATGCGCGTGGGGTTGGTGCCGAAGGGCAGCCTGGAAATAATGAAGACCCGCGCGCCGAGAGCCTGGATGCGGTCGGCCACGTTCTTATTCAGCCCGGTGATGATGGCGGCCACGGAAATCACTGAGGTCACGCCAATGACGATGCCCAGCACGGTGAGCGCACTGCGACCCTTGCGGGCCCGGATGGTATCCATGGCCGCCAGGAAGTTCTCGCGCAGTTCCGGTCCGGTCAAACCTATTCGCTCCTCAGCGCAACCACAGGGTCGAGCTTGGCGGCCTTCAATGCCGGGTAGATACCGAAGAACAAGCCGATCACGGACGCGAAAAAGACTCCCAGCAAGGCCACCCACAGCTTGACCTCTGCCGGGAAGGCAGTCATCGCTTTGAGCACTATCGCCGCGCCAAATCCCAGGAGCACGCCCAGCGTTCCGCCGATCACGCATTGCAGCACGGCCTCGGCAAGGAACTGGCGCAGGATGTCGTTCTGGCGGGCGCCGCAGGCCCGCCGCAGCCCAATCTCCTTGGTCCGTTCGGTCACGCTCACCAGCATGATGTTCATGATCACGATGCCGCCGACCACGGCGCTGATCGCCGAAATCATCACAAACACCATGAAAAACGCGCTCGAGATGCTCTTCCACAGGTCCAGGTAGGAATCCGGAGTCCCGAAGTAGAAGTCCTCCTGGGCCGACCCGGCGATATGGCGTCGCCCGCGCATGACCAGGCGAACTTCGTCGATCGCCGCTTGAAACGATTGGTCGCTGACGGCCTTGATTTCCATCTGCAGCGAGTGCCGGGAGCCGCGCAGCCGCTGGTAGGTGCCCAGTGGAATGAGGATGAAGTTGTCCTGGTCCTGGCCCAGCACGGTGCCAATCTTCTCGATCGTGCCGACCACGCGCAGGTCTTCGCTGCCATAGCGCAGGCTCTGGTCCAGGACCGCCGTGCCCGGGAAGAGTTTCTCGATCACCGTCTGTCCCACCACGGCCACGGGAGCGCCGCTCTGGTCCTCGTAGGCGGTGAAGAACCGGCCTGTGGCCAGGGTGCGCGTGCCGATCCAGGCCATGTTCCAGGTTTGCCCAATGACGGCTACGTCATTGGCGTCACGGTCGCGGTAGTGCAACTGTCCTGTGCCGGTCACGATCTGCGCGCCCACGGATTCGCAGAGACGGCACGCCGCACGAACAGCTTCCAGATCCTCCTTGGTGAGATCCTTGTTGCGCTGGGCCTTGATGAAGGCTTCAAAGTCGGTGATCACGATAGGGACTTTGGAGACCTCGAAGACCCGCACCCCCAGGTTGGCGATCTTCTGCTCCACGTAGCCGTTGGCACCCTGCACCAGGGTCATCACCGTGATCAGCGTGGCCACGCCCATCATCAGGCCCAGCAACGCCAGGAACGAGCGCAGGCGGTGCGTGCGCAGCGTGTTCCAGGCGGTTTGCAGTACTTCAGCCGGCTTCATGTCGCGGTCCCCAGGGTGTCCGGTGGAATGTGAGATTGTACCATGTTAACTATAGTTAATACAAATTGTTAATATAGGTGAACTAGGCGCTGCGGGCTATAATCCAGCCCATGCCTGACTGCCTGTTCTGCAAGATCCTGGAGGGCCGGATTCCGGCCCGCATCATCCATCAGGATGAGCTCGCGGTAGCCTTCGAGGACATCAACCCGCAGGCCCCCACGCACGTGCTGGTCATTCCCCGGAAACACATCGCCTCCCTCGATGAGGCGGTCCCGGACGACGCGGCCCTGATCGGCCACCTGCACTTGCTCGCCGCCCGCATCGCCGCCGATCGCAAGATCACTCGCGGTTATCGCACCTTGTTCAACAACGGTCCAATGTCAGGGCAGAGCGTCTTTCACCTCCATCTCCATGTACTCGGCGGTCGACCGATGACTTGGCCGCCGGGCTAGACCCCCTCAACACATTGCTTACGAACGACTTAGAAATTAGTCACAGATTTGACTTGACAATGATCTAGTTAACTAGTACACTAGCTATATAGAGTATGAACGATGCATTCCAACTTCGGATTGATTCGGCCTCCGGGGTCCCGTTCTACCGCCAGATTATCGACTGCATCCTGCTGGGGTTGGCGCAGGGCAGCCTGGCGCCGGGTGACAAGCTGCCGACCGTACGACAGGCGGCGGTCGAGCTATCGATCAATCCCAACACCGTGATCCGAGCCTACAAGGAGCTGGAGATCCGCGGCATCGTGACCACCGAGCAGGGTACCGGCACGTTCATTACGGCGCGCCGGGAGCAAGTGGACGTGGCAGCGGTGGAACGGCGCCGTCAATTGGAAGCACAGGTCGACGATTTCCTGTCGCGGACGGCTGCGGCAGGATTCCTTCTCCAAGACGTCCTCGGAGTCCTCGAGGAGAGAAAGCGAGGCTGAGCCATGGGCGTACTTACACCGGGACCAACAATCTACCGCAGGGGTGACTCGATGCCGCAGAAGCAAAACATCAGCGCGCCGGGGATGTTCGCAGCCCTGGCCATTTGGGCTCTGACGGTCATTCTGGAGAGCCAACTCAACGTGCGGCCGCGGGCCCTAGTCGTGGTCCCCGGAGCGCTGCTGGGCCTCTATTTCCTGTTCGCCATAAAAGTCGCCGCGCAGTGGTATAAGGCGGTGGTTCTGCGCTTCGGACACTTCAGCGGCATGCGCGGACCTGGGATGTTCCTGATCATCCCGGTGGTGGACAACATCAGCATGTACGTCGACCAGCGCGTAAGGGTCACCAGTGTGAGCGCGGAGACGGCCCTCACCCGCGACACCGTTCCAGTGAATGTGGATGCCATCGTCTTCTGGGTGGTCTGGGACGCTCAGAAGGCGATGCTTGAAGTGCAGAACTACGATGACGCCGTCTCTCTCAGCGCGCAGACCGCCTTGCTAGCTTCGATCGGCCGGCACGACTTGGCCCAGATGATCACCGAGCGCGACTCATTGGGCCGCGAGTTGCAGCGCATCCTGGACGAGAAGACGAATCCCTGGGGCATCACCATTCAGTCGGTGGAGATCCGCGACGTGCACATTCCGAAAGACCTGGAAGACGCCATGTCCCGCCAGGCACAGGCCGAGCGGGAGCGGCAAGCGCGCATCGTGCTGGGTACGGCAGAGACCGAGATCGCCGCCAAGTTTTCTCAGGCTTCTGAGCTCTACCGCGATAACCCTGTGGCCCTGCACTTGCGAGCTATGAACATGCTGTACGAGGCCATAAAAGAGAAGGGCGCCATGGTGGTGGTACCTTCCTCGGCGGTGGAGACTATGGGTCTGGGCGGAATCATGGGAACGACGGCGATGAGAGGAATGATGCCGGGGATGCCTCCGGCGCCCACGGTGCAAAGCTAGCCGGATCGGAGGAACGATGACAGCCCTATTAACCCCTAGGAAACCGCGGCGTCTACCTACCGTGGCGGAACACCGATAAACAAACGGGAACAAAGATTAACGCAGTGGACTCTATTCTAGGATTGCAAGGTAGACTTGGACCCAGATGGAGGATCCGCAATGTCGATTCGTGTATTCCCTCTCATACTTGCTTTCGCTGTTTTTTCGGCTGTCTCCGCTGCCCAGGAGCCGAAGGCAGCCGATGAGCGCCCGCTGATCGAGCAGGCAGCCCGCGATTACATCGAGGGTTGGTATGCGGCCGATGCCGCGCGGATGGAACGCGCCCTGCACCCCGACCTGATGAAGCGTTACGTGGTGGATGTGGCGCCTGGCCGGCAGATGCTTCGGAACGTTACTCGAGACAACATGGTGGAAATGACCCGGGCGGGCGGCGGATCGAAAACCCCTCCGGAGCGCCGCAACATCGCGGTCAACATCCTGGAGGTTTCCGGGGACATCGCCGTGGCCAAGGCTTCTTCGTCCGAGTTTTACGACTATCTCAGCCTGGCGAAGAGCAACGGGCGATGGGTGATCGTCAACGTGCTTTGGCGACTCCAGAAGCCGCCCGCTCCGCCTAGCCGATAAGCCGGTCGCTAGTTCTTCGATCCAGCGGAGACCGCTTGGGCGGCCGGCCGTTTGTGATTCTCAAACCAGTCGAAGATGTCCGGAAAAGCCGGCGCGGCGATGCTGACGTGGTTCCCGCCAGGAACTTCAACGTACTTGATCTCTGCGCCCGCCTTCTTGCCTGCTTCTACCATTACCCGGGACCGCTCCACGGGCACAGTCTTGTCGTTGTCACCGTGGATCACAATCTGCGGGATGTGCGCGATCTTGGTCATGCCCGCGGGACTGCCGCCGCCGGCGATCGGGGCCAGCGCGGCGAACATCTCGGGATGGTTCATGGCCACCGACCACGTGCCATAACCGCCCATGGAGTGCCCGGTCAGGTAGATCCGCTGAGGATCGACGCGGTAGGCCTGGCGCATTTCGGCGAGCACGTCGAGCACATCTTGCTCGGCTGTGCCGGTATACATCGACGCCGGCAGACGGCCCTTGGGACAGGCCACCAGGTATCCGCGCTTCTCGGCCTCCACTTTGAATGAGCCGCGGTAGCCGTCAAAATAACTGTTTTCGTTGCCGCCCATGCCGTGTAGCGCAATCACCAGAGGAAATTCCTTCGAACCGTCGTAGCTGTTGGGGATGTAGGCGCGATAGGGCTGCAGCGTGTTATCCACCTTGGAGAGGTAGGCGCGGCGGAAATCGCCACGTCGCGCTGCCAGGGAACTGCGTCCGGCTTCGAGGGCGTCCAGCGCGGCCGCGACGTCTTTCAGTTCCTGCGTGAAATCAAGGCGCGTAGGGTCCACTTCGCCGGCGTTGACCAGATCGAAGAGCTGCAAGCGATACTCCGCCGTGGGCAGCTCGGAGAGTAGGGCATCCTTGCCCGCCAGCTTGGTCCGCACTTGCGTCACCCGAGCCTTGGCCGCTTGGACGTTCGCCGACACTCCACCGGCCAGCCGGACTGCGACAAACTTGCGTACGGGCTGGTCTTTTTCGGAGGCGTCGGACGGCGCCAAGGTGACGGCCAGTCGGTATGCCCCATCCGGCAATTGCGGAACCGTCAGCTTGATCGCCTGCGGGGTAGCGTTCCAGTCCGGCGTCAAGTCGGCCACCGTCTTCACCGTCGTCTCGACCGGCTTGCCGCCTTCCTCCGAGGGAACCGAGAGCAGCACCACAGTCGCGGCGAGCTTGGCCGCCGGTTTTTCATCGAGTGGGAAATACTGGCTGAGACGGACCTCAAAGGTCTGGCCCGGCTCGAGGACCGCGCGGTCCAGTTTGCAGACCAGCGCGGCATCCAAGGCACGTAGTGGTGTGAATTCCTGGCCACGGATCGCAGCCGAGGCTTTGGCCATGAACTTCAGCGCTTCGCCGTAGCGGCCTGCGGCGCTCGCCGCGCGAGTCTGAGCCTCGATCGCTTCCACCTCGGCGCGCTTCTCGGCCGTCAGTGTGGTCGAGTTTTTCAGCGTGCCGTAACCAACGGAGCGCTGCAACACCAGCGCAGCGTCCTGGGCGCAGAGCGCCGTCGCCAGGAGAAGTGCCCACAAGGCCGTTCGCAGAGTCCTCTTCATTGTCCCCTCCATACTTCCATTGCCTGGAATGTAGGGTATTCTACACGGACTGAAGCACGAGGAGGGAAGATGATTCCTCTGACGGTGTTCCGTGAGTTGTATGACTACAACTACTGGGCGCGCGACCGGCAGTTGAAGGCTTGTGCTGCACTCAGCCAGGAACAATTTCTGCGTCCCATGGGCAACAGTTTTCCATCGCTGCGCGACACGCTAGCTCATCTGATGGGTGTCGAATGGTTGTGGCTGGAACGCTGGAGCGGACGCTCGCCACGCGCGTTGCCGGCCGCCGAGGAGTTCCCCACGCTGGTGGCGATCGAGCAACGCTGGAAAAGTGTCGAGCGTGGCCTGCGCCATTACTTCGGCGATCTAAGCGATCAGGCAATCGCACTTCCCCTTACCTATACAAACATGCAAGGCGAGACTTGGACGTATCCGCTGTGGCGAATGCTCTATCACCTGCTGAACCACCAGAGCTACCATCGCGGGCAAGTGACCACGCTGTTGAGGCAACTGGGTGTGGCTTCCACCGGATGGGTGGATTACCTGATCTGTCCCCGCGCGAAGACGATAAGAACTGTCCTCAGATTTCGCAGATTACACCGTGCACGCGTCGCGAACGATCGTCTGATACGCCTGCGGCAGCTCCTCGGCTTGCAGCGGCGCGGCTGGGCCGCTCATTTTCATCAGCAGGCGGTGCACCACGGCGGCAACGCGATAGTTGTTGCCGGCGTGAGGCAACAGACGCGCCAGTCCATAGAGCGGCCAGAGCGCGTCGCAGAGCCGCTTCACGGCCAGCGGAGCAGCCTCCTGGGGAACCTGGTCGAGTTGTTCGAATCCACTCTGCAGTGAGGCGTTCTGCTGGCGTAGATTCTCGACCACCTCGCCCAGCGGCGTCGCCGCGGCTGGAGCCAGTAGGCGTTCGATGCGCGCACCCACCGCGCGGTGGGCCTTGGCCTTGACGATCCAGCGCAGCGCGTCCAGATACAGGATGTTGGTAGTCCCTTCCCAGACCGGAAGCACTTGGGCGTCGCGGTAAAAGCGTGCCGTCACGTATTCTTCGATGAATCCGTTGCCGCCCAGCAACTCCACAGCTTCAGACGCGGCGCGCACCGCCAACTTCGCGGTGTTCAGCTTCAGCAGCGGGGTCATGAGCCGCAGGCAACCCAAAGTTTCGGGATCGCTGCCACCGTCCTGGAAATCCAGGCCCACGGAAAAAAGGACCTCCAGGCCTGCTTCCAACTCGGCGAAGAGTCCGCATAGCAAGTCTTGGACGAGGAGGTAGGAATCTACCGGCTTACCGAAGGCCTTGCGTTGGGCCGCGTATTCGGCCGCCTCCCACAGGACGCGCCGGGTCAGTGCCAGAGCCGCCACGGCGTTGTGCATGCGGCAGACGTTGAGCATGCCGGTCATGATGCGAAAGCCTTCTGAGACCGGTCCGACGGGATAACCGATAGCGTCGCGAAGAGTGACTTCGCCGGTGGGCATCGACCGCGTGCCCAGCTTGTTCTTGAGGCGTTTGATACGCAGAGCGTTCGGCGATCCGTCATCCAGAGTGGCAGGGACAAGAAACAAGCCCAAGCCACGCGTACCGGGGATGGTTCCGCCGTCTGCCTGGATCACGCGTGCCAGCACCATCATGATCTGGGCGGAAGCGTTCGAGCAGAACCACTTGTCTCCGGTGATGCGGTAGCCGCCATCGCCGGCGTGAGCCAGCGCGGTATTGGCGCCGACGTCCGACCCGCCTTCCCGCTCGGTCAGGAACATCGCGCCGGTCTTCAGATCCTCCAGTCGCGACGCGGTCAATCCAGGTAGAAACTTGTCCCGCAGCTCGGGTGCGGCGTGAAGCTCTACCAAGTGAGCCGCGGCGTCGGTCATGGCGATCGGGCAGTAGACGCCTTGTTCGGCCTGGGCGAACAGGTAGCACATGGCAAACTTAACCTGCCACTCGTGCGGACCCAGGCAAACGCGGTTGCGGTCGTCGTAGAAGTTGCCGACAATGCCACGGCCAAAGCTCATCTCTTCGAGCCCGCGATACGCCGCGTGGTAGACCACCCGGTCCGCGCGATCACCGCGGCGATCGTAACGCTCCAGCACCGGCGGGTTGGCATCGGCTTGAAAGGCCAGCTCGTCGACGGGACCGGCACTGAGCTGGCCCATTTCACGCAGCCAGGGCTCGGCTAACGCCCGCGCCGACGGCGACACATGCCGGGCCAGCAGCGCCTGCAGCGGGCGGTCTTCCGCGAAGCGGTTCTCGCTGGTTACGATCGGGAGAGGATGATTGGAAGAGTCCATAGGCCCTACGATACACCCCGTGGGGCGGGCGTCCACGCCCGCGAGGGACGTCCACGTCCCGTAAGAGCCGGACCGGGAGGTCCGGCGCGGCTCTGGAGAGCCGCCCCACAAGTCATTTGTGACTGACAGTAGTGTCTCCTGTCTGGTTTGAGAGTGCCGTCGGGGAATCAGCTCAACGCTCGAAGCGCATGTCGAGCGCGACCAGGCTGACCCCTCGAGACCTCGACCCCTCGAGACCTCGAGAATCCCTCGAGAATCCTCGAGAATCGCTTTACGCCCGCCCATCAGAATGAAAGTCGCCCGTCCGCTGACGAGCCGCGAGGGTGACCGAGCGGGTGCTTCCCTGGAGTACCCGCTCGCTGACGCGCGCGGCTCGCTCTTAATTGCCGATTCTTTTTTGTCGCTGCGAACAGGCACGATACCCGTCGACTTTCGACAGAGCGGTTCTGCGTAATCTGCGAAATCTGCGGACAGTTCCTATCCGTCCCGGTGGACGGTGTCCATGGCGAACGCCGGCAGGCAGACCGCAATGTACTCTGCGCCTTCTTCAAGCGGCGTGCTGTAGCGCACCCACTCTCCGGCGTGAGCGATCACCGCTTGACCGGCGTGGACCTCGATGACCCCGCCGCGGTGCTCCACTCGCATCATGCCTTTCAGCACCACGGTGTACTCGTCGAACTGTGGCGTTTGACCGGGCTCCTGCCATCCGCCCGGACTGCGCATATGCGCGATGCTTACGCCGGTCGTGGCCGAATTCAAACGGCCGATGTACTCGTCAATCAGCTTGGGCTTGTTGCCCGCTGCTTCCACGCGAGTGGGTTTGGCGATCAAAGTCGGCATTGTCATTCCCCTATGATTTTGATGATCAACCGCTTCTTGCGCTGGCCGTCGAATTCCGCGTAATAGACCTGCTGCCAGGGGCCGAGGTCGAGCTTACCGGCGGTAACCGGCACCAGAACCTGGTGATGCATCAGCAGGTTCTTGAGGTGGGAATCGCCGTTGGTCTCTCCGGTCCGGTGATGGCGATAGTCGTCGCGGTAGGGCGCCAGTTTCTCCAGCCACTCGTCGATGTCGGCGATCAAGCCGTCCTCGGCGTCGTTGACGTAGACCGAAGCGGTGATATGCATCGCCGAGACCAGGACCAGTCCTTCCCGAACGCCGCTCTTGCGCAGGGCTTCGTCCACCTGGCCGGTGATGTTGATGTACTCGCGATGTTTGCGAGTGTGGAACGTCAGGTACTCGGTGTGTGATTTCATCGGCGTAAGCGACCAGTATAAGCTTGAGGCGACGCAATGACCGAGCCTCTCCATGTCTGGACGATTCAGACGTTAGGTTGCTGGGAAGCATTCCAAAGGGAAGGGATCCTGCGCGCAGATGGTCGCCGCGTGTGGCCGGAGCATCGGGTTGCCTATCACTGGCTCAGGAGTCAGATGGCCAGTCGGATTACTTCGTACCACGGCGGCTTCCCCGTTTGGTTCTGGCATACTCCCAAGCCTGACTTGCGTGCCTCCGCACACTTGCCCTCAGGAACTCGCGGGGTGCGCCTCGAACTGCGGATCGCCAGGGAACGTACTCTGCTGCTCGATTTTGAAACTTGGCATTGCGTCTTGAACGGCTGGGCGTTACCGCTGACGTGGAAGGAGGATCGCGAACTCGAACGGCGGTCCCTCTCAAGGCGGGAAATGCACAAGTTGTGGGAAAGGGTGTTCGACTTGCCGGCCTTACGACGCTCCAAGCTTTGGGGACGCGCCTCTCGCGTTCAGGGGGTCGTGGAATATCTCCAGATTGATGAAGTCATCGCCGTTGACGGCTTTGTCGCTCGCTAACTGAAACCATCACGCCAGCTCCTTGATCTCAGGCATGTACACGGGAACCAGCAAGGTGAAGAGCAGGGCAGTGGAGCAAAGGGAGATCATGGCCGCGGGTACGCCGAAGGATTGCGCCAACGTCCCGGCGATCAGGCTGCCGATGGGAGCGAAGCCCAGGAACGCCGTTGCGTGCATGGCCATCACCCGGCCGCGTACTTCATCGGCGACATGCTTTTGCAGCAGATTGTTCACCGCACTCACCGCGGAGACCATGGCGGCCCCGGTGAAGAACAGCGCGACCGCACAAAGAAACATGCTACGCAGCGAGCAGAAGACGATCAGCGAGGCATAGAGAAGCACGAAGCCGTTGACCAGGCGAGCGCCCTTCCGGGGCTTGTCGCCGGAACGCGCCAACAGAAACGCACCGGCCAGCGCTCCCGCGCCCGACGAACCCATCAGATAACCGAGGCCTTCCGGACCCTGATTCAGCACGTCGCGGGCAAAGGCCGGCATCAGCGTGGCGTAAGGAACAGCGCACAGACTGGCCACTGCCACCAGCATCATCAGCATGGCCAATGATCGCTGCCCGCGGATGTACACGAAGCTCTCACGTAATGGCCCCCAGATCCCCTCTCCGGTGCGGGACGGCGGCTTCAGCTTCAACAAGGTCAGCGCAAACAGCAGTGCCAGGAAGCTGAGCGCGTTCAGCAGGAAGCATCCGGCGGCGCCCACATACTTCAAGCCGAATCCGGCAATGGTCGGTCCCAGGATGCGGGAGAGGTTGAATTGCGCCGAGTTCATGGCGATGGCGTTGGTCAAATCGCCGGGCGGAACCAGCTCGGGCACCATAGCCTGATAAGCCGGTGCGCTCATCGCCGCCGCCACGCCGGCGACAAATGAGATCACCAGGATCTCGTGCACTGTGATCACCTTCAGCCAAGTAAGCACCGAGAGCACCACAGCCATGGCCATCATAGTGGCCTGGGCGATGAAGAGCATGCGGCGGCGGTCGGAGCGGTCGGCGATCACTCCTCCGACCAAGGTGACGCCCAACGTGGGCAATGACGAAGTGAAACCCACCAAGCCCAACAGAAAGACCGAGTCGGTCAGTTGCAGGACCAGCCAGCCCTGGGCCAAAGTCTGCATCCAGTTGCCCATGTTGGAGAGCAGGTTGCCGGTCCAGAAGAGGCGGTATTGGCGGTGCCGCAGAGCCGCCCACATGTGCCGTCGGGGAGGCTCGCTGACCGCCGCAACTTCCGCGCCCCCCGGCTCGCAGGCTTCGGTGATCTGGCTGAGTGAACGATCCGCAGGATCCACAGATAACTCAGATTATCGCGAATCTGCTTCCGTAGAATATAGTGCTCACTCATGGCGACCATAGGTAACTTGTTCCGGCCGGCGCCGCACATCGCCCGCCTGCCCGACGCTGAGGTACAGCGCCTCTACCCCCGTTTCCGCTGGCAAATTCTGGAATCGACTTTTATCGGGTATGCCACGTTCTACTTCGTCCGCAACAATCTGCCCGTCGTCTCGAAGGAAATGGGACAAGCCCTGGGCTACAGCAAGGGCCAGATCGGCGACCTGCTTGCGATGACGGCCATCGCCTATGGAATCGGCAAGTTCGCGATGGGAGCCCTGTCGGATCGCAGCAACCCGCGTTACTTCATGCCCACCGGCCTGCTATTGACGGCGCTCTGCAACTTTCTGTTCGGAGCCTCAGGGAGTTATTCCACGCACCTTCTTCTCTGGACTATCAACGGCTTCGTCCAGGGCATGGGCTGGGGACCGTGCGGGCGATCGCTGGGGCACTGGTACAGCGTTCGTGAGAGGGGGACGGTGTTTGCCTTCTGGAACATTGCCCACAATGTGGGCGGCGGCCTCACCGGCATCATCGTGGCCTACAGCACGGCGTGGTGGGGCTGGCCGCACGCCTTCTTTGTACCTGGAGTCCTGGCGGTTCTCTGCGCTGGATACTTGCTGTGGCGTTTGCGGGACACGCCGCAGTCGGAAGGGCTACCGCCAGTCGAAGAATACCGGAACGACTTTCTGGCCGGGGGTGTTCGCGATCATGAGCAGGAGTTGGGCACCGCCGATCTGCTGCGCAACTACATCCTCAATAACAAGTATCTCTGGATCTTCGCCGCCGCGAATTTCTTCGTCTACATCACGCGCTACGCGATGCTCGATTGGGGACCCACGTACTTGAAAGAGGTCAAGCAGGCCAGTCTCCAGGCCGGCGGCTACAGCACGGCCATTCTCGAGTTCGCCGGCATCTTCAGTACGCTGCTGATGGGTTGGCTGTCGGACAAGTCCGGCGGGCGCCGCGGTATGGTCAGCATGCTGTGCATGATTCCGGTGTTCGGCGCCTTTGCCGGCACTCCTTCCACGCCGCCGGGGATGCTCTGGCTCGACATGGTCTTGTTCGGCGTCGTGGGCTTCTTCGTCTATCCTCCGGTGATGTTGTTGGGCGTCACCGGGCTGGATTTCAGCTCAAAGAAAGCCGTTGGGGCGGCGGCTGGATTTATCGGGCTCTTCGGTTACATGGGCCGCACGGTGCAGGGAAAAGGACTGGGCTGGCTGGCCGAGCACCACGGTTGGAACGCCGCGCTCTATGCCACGCTCGGTGCGGCTGTGCTGGCCATTCTGTTGCTGGCAGTAACCTGGAAACTGACGCCGCTTCCTCGCGGCGCCACGAGAGATGGCTAATCTCTAGCTCGCGCCTTTTCCGGAAAGCACGCGGGGGATGGTGCGGAAGAGGATCTTCATGTCGAGCAGCAGGCTCCATTGCTCGATGTAGTCGAGGTCCAGTCGCATCCAGCGGCGGAAGTCCAGCTCATTGCGTCCTTCCAAGGCCCACAAGCAGGTGAGTCCGGGCTTCATGCGCAGGCGGCGGCGCTGCCAGCGCTCGTACTGCTGGACCTCCGCGGGCAACGGCGGTCGTGGACCGACGAAGCTCATTTCGCCCTTCAGGATGTTGAACAGTTGCGGCCACTCGTCGATGCTCAGCCGGCGCAGGACCCGTCCCAGAGGGGTGACCCGCGGGTCGCGGCTGATCTTGAAGACGGGACCGTCCAGCTCGTTCAGGTGGGCCACTTCGTGCTGGCGCTGATCCGCACCTTGGAGCATGGAGCGGAATTTGTACAAGCGGAAGCGCCGCCCATTCAGCCCGCAACGCAATTGCGTGAAAATCACCGGCCCGGCTGAAGTCAGCTTGACCAAGGCCGCGAGCAGGGCGAACAAAGGCGCCAGAACGATCAGCAAGGCCGCCGAAAGCAGCACGTCGAAGGCCCGCTTCATCCAAAGGTGATACTCATTCTCCGGAGTCGACGTGAAGGTAAGCAGTGGGAAGGAACGGAGCTTCTCGAGATAGACGTCGGAGTTGATGTGCGGGAAGAAATCCACCAGCACCCGAGTCTTAACGCCTTCTTCCTCGCAAGACAGGAAGATCTCTTCCATTTGCTCCAGATCCTGTTTGGACACGGCGAAGATGATCTCATCTACGACGTGTTCCCGCAGCATGGTGGAAAGATCCGCCAGATCATAAAGCGGATAAGTCCGGCGCAGAGTGTCGGCCACGGGCTGAGCCAAGCCCGCGTGGGGCCGTTCGCGCACGAAAGCCAGAACCTTGTTGCCGAACTCCTCGCCGTCCTCGATCACCTTGGCCACTTCCACGGCGCGCGGTCCGGTGCCGACGATGGCATAAAAGCGGTCGCCGGCCAGCTCCTTTCGGACCTTGGCGCGCAGGCTCCGGCCAGCCAGCCGGTAGACCAGCAACAGGAATGTGTTCAGAACGATGAAGATTGCCAGGAAGGGACGGCTGACCATGTCGCCCAGCTTCAGCAGGTAGAGCCACAGAGTCAGTCCGGCGGTGGCGATGACGGCCTGGCGCAGGGTGCCCTTGATGATCTCCAGGGAATCGTTCGTTTCCAGGCGCTTATAGACGCCCAGCATCGCGCCGCTCACCCACCAGATCGCCAGGATGCTGGCGAGCAGCCCGATGGCCATTCCCGTAGAGAAATAGAACAAGGAAAAGTTCGGCTCAGGCAGGCTCTGACGGATGAAATAGGCCACCTGGAAAGCG
>Ga0184615_10000729_pt1 | contig 17702 bp, 20 predicted proteins | sample PLM4_65_coex_FD_133134 | JGI IMG/M metagenome (GOLD analysis project Ga0184615, IMG submission 133134) | Groundwater sediment microbial communities from an aquifer in East River, Colorado, USA - PLM4_65_coex | ecosystem: Environmental > Terrestrial > Soil > Riparian zone | place: USA: East... | reverse complement strand
TAATCACGATTTATGGCCCCTTCACTGCGTTCAGGGTGACGACCACCGCCTCGCGTCCGCCGTTCTCTAGTATCTCGCCATTCCCGGCTCGATCCTACTCGCCCAGGCATCCACGCCGCCGGCCAGGCTCCGCACCTTCCCGAAGCCGGCTCCGCGCAGGATCTCCAGCGCCTTCATCGAGCGCGATCCCTTGTGACAGTAGGTCACGATCTCGGCGTGGCCATCGAGCTCGCCGATGCGGTCGGGGAGCTGGCCCAGCGGAATCAGACGGGCACCCTCGATGTGGGCGATCTCCCACTCGTGCGGCTCGCGTACGTCGATGAGGACGAGGTCGTCCCCCTTGTCGTCCAGCTCCAGCTTGAGCTGCTCCACCACGACCTCGGGTCCCTGGTAGGCCGGGGCCGCGCCGATGCCGCAGAAGGCCTCGTAGTCGATCAGCTCCCGGATCGTCGAGTTGTCGCCGCAGATCGGGCAGTCGGGATCCTTCCGCAGCTTGAGCTCGCGGAAGCGCAGCTTGAGCGCGTCGAAGAGCACCAGCCGCCCGATCAGCGAATCTCCTGCCCCGATGATCAGCTTGATCGTCTCCAGCGCCTGAATGCTGCCGATGATCCCCGGCAGCACGCCCAGCACTCCGCCTTCGGCGCAGCTGGGCACCAGTCCCGGAGGAGGCGGCTCGGAGTAGAGGCAGCGGTAGCAGGGTCCTTCCCTGGCGTAGAAGACCGAGGCCTGTCCCTCGAAGCGGAAGATGCTGCCGTAGACGTTGGGCTTGTCGAGCAGCACGCAGGCGTCGTTGACCAGGTACCGGGTCGGGAAGTTGTCGGTCCCGTCCACGACGATGTCGTACTCCCGGATGATGTCCAGCGCGTTCTCGGCGCTCAGCCGGGCCTCGTGGCCCTCGACGTTGAGGTTCGGATTGAGATCGGTGAGTCTCGCCTTGGCCGACTCGAGCTTGGAGCGGCCGAGCGTCGAGGTGCCGTGGACGATCTGCCGCTGGAGGTTGGTCAGATCCACGACGTCGAAGTCCACGATGCCGATGGTGCCGACACCCGCCGCCGCGAGGTAGAGCGACAGCGGCGAGCCCAGCCCGCCCGCGCCGATCGTGAGGACCCGCGCCGCCTTGAGCTTCCGTTGGCCCTCCACCCCGACCTCGGGCAGCAGCAGGTGCCGGGAGTAGCGCAGGACCTCGGCGTGGGAGAGCTTGGGCAGCTCGGTCTCGACCGCCGGCCGGCCGCCCGCGATGCTCGGCACGATCGTGAGCACGTCGCCTTCGCGCACCGGGGTGTCGGTGGAATCGAGCTGCCGGATGTCGGTGTCGTTGAGATACAGGTTGACGAAATTCCGCAGGCGACCGTCCTCCTGAACCAGATGGCGCTTGAGGCCGCCGTGGGTCGCCAGGAGCCCGTCGAGCACCTCACCCACGGTCTCGCCGGCGAGCTCGACGGCGTCGCGTCCTCCGGTGAAGCTCCGGAGCGGAGTGGGGATGGTCACAGTCACGGACATGATCACACCTCGCTGAGCACTTCGAGTGACTCGGGCCGCATGAGCGGCTGCTCGTCGTCCAGCGTCCAGCCGGCCGCCTCGAGCCCCCGCCCTCGCTCCACCCGCACGATCAGATAGCTGTACCACGGCCAGGCATGCTCGGTATCGAAGCCCGACGGCACCGCGGGGTGGTCTGGATGCGAATGATAATAGCCCACGATCTCGAGCCCTTCGAGCCGAAGCTCGGCCTCCAGCCGGCGGAGATCGTCCGGAACGATGAGGTACCGGTGCGGGTCGTCGGTCCGCCGGTTGACCGCCGGCGCCAGCCGCACGACCTCCTTCGCACCGCTCTCGTCCACCCGTCCCGCGAGAGCCCCGCAACATTCCGCCGGATAGGCGCCCTCGCCGTGGCGGCGGATGTCGCCGAGCAGTCCTTCCGAGAGCCGCAGCGTCATCGCTCCGCCCACCGGTGCGGCTCGCTGATGTAGCGGGTGCCGGTGTCGCATCCGATCACGACGACCTGCGCGTCGGGCTCGCTGCCCAACAGATCCAGTGCCGCGGCCACCGCCGCGCCGGCCGACCACCCGACCAGAATCCCGGACTCGCGGGCGAGCCAGCGTGCGGTCCGGTCGGCGGTCTCGGTCGGGATTTCCGCCACCTTGTCGAGCACCGTCGGGTCGTAGAGAGCGGGCGGGTGCGCCGTCGTCGGCAAGTGCTTCAATCCTTCCAGGCCGTGGAACGGGGAGTCGGGCTGCACGCCCACCAGCGTGATCGCCGGGTTCTTCTCCTTCAAGAAGCTCCCGGTGCCCATCATGGTTCCCGTGGTTCCCATCGCGGCCACGAAATGGGTCAGCCTCCCGCCGGTCTGGGCCCAGATCTCGGGACCCGTCGTCTCCCGGTGGGCCTGCGGGTTCGCGCGGTTGCTGTACTGGTCGGCGTAGAAGTACTTGTCGGGCGACCCCTCGGCCAGCTCGCGCGCTCGCTGTGCCGCTCCCTCGGTGCCGTCCATCCGGTCGGTGACCACGACCTCGGCGCCGTAGACCTTCAGCAGCGCCCACCGCTCGGGGCTCGCGTTACCGGGCAAGCAGATGGTGACCCGTACGCCCGCGGCGGCACCCAGCATGGCGTATGCGATCCCGGTGTTGCCGCTCGACGCGTCCAGCAGCCGCTTGCCCGGCAGCTCCCCGCGCGCGAGGCCGTCCCTCAGGATGGCGCGCGCCGCCCGGTCCTTCACGCTGCCGCCCGGGTTGAGCCATTCGGCCTTGAGCCAGAGTCGCCCGCGACCGCTCCCGGGGAACTGCACCGGCAGGAGGGGGGTGTTCCCCACCAGCTCCCAGAGCGCGGGCTCCCTCGTGACGGACAGCTGTCGAACCGCGGTCATGAACGCCCTCCAAAACGAAAAACCCGACCGGCGGGTCGGGCTGCGCGCACGCACATTCGGGCGTGGCTAACTCGCCGATGAGATCCCGACCAGTTCCTGCACCTGAGGCGCTTCTTTCATCAGGTCGGCCAGCGAGATGCCCGCCAACAGGTCGTCCACCCGCTGCTGAAGGGCATGCCAGACCGGCCGGATGCTGCACGTAGATCCGGGGCTACATCGCTCGGCGTCCACCGGGTGTATCTCGCAGTTGATCTCGAAAGTCTGGTGCTCGGACGCGCTCATCACGTCCCGCACCGAGATCGCGGCGGGCTGCTTGGCCAGAAAGTAGCCACCCTTGGCACCCCGGACGCTTTCCACCAGCCCCGCCCGGCGGAGACGGAGAAGGATCTGCTCGACGTAGTCCGCCGGCAGCCGCTCCACATCGGCCAGCTCGCGCGCGGCCACCGGCCCACTGCCCGTCCGGCCCCGCTTGGCCAGGTGGAGTGAGATGATCAGGCTGTACTCGGTCCAGGTCGTAACCCGCATCGTGGCTGCAATATCTACCTCTTTTCAGCCGACGTCCAGCGGGCGACCTCATCGGGGGTGAGATTTCCGTGGGGGCGAATCCGGGCGTCCCGAAAGGTGCCTCCCAGCACGTCGCCCAGGTACTGGGGTGTCACATCCGCATGTATGCACCGCACTTATCCGCCGGCCGGAATCCCCTTCCCTCCCGGCACGCCGATCTCGGTCATGGCGCGCAGGTCGAGAACCTCGTCCAGCTCTTCCTTCGGGAGGAGCTTCTTCTGTTCCAGAAGCTGCTTGACGGTGAGCCCGCTCGTCACGGCCTCCTTGGCCAGCTTGGCCGCCTCCGCATAACCGATCTTCGGCGCGAGCGCGGTGACCAGCGCGGGGCTCCGCTCCAGCCAGTAGGCGCACTGGGCAGCGTCCGCCTCGATCCCGTCCACGCAGCGCTCGGCCAGGACCCGGGTCGCATTGCCGACGATCGTCAGCGCGAACACGATGTTGTGAGTGATCACCGGCATCATGACGTTGAGCTCGAGCTGGCCGGCCTCCGCCGCCATCGCCACCGTCTGATCGAGGCCGAGCGCCTGATAGCAGACCTGATTCACCATCTCGGCGATGGAGGGGTTCACTTTCCCCGGCATGATGCTCGATCCCGGCTGCACGGCCGGGAGGACGATCTCCGCCAGGCCGGTTCGAGGCCCCGACGCGAGCAGCCGGATGTCGTTGGCGATCTTGTTCAGGTCGAGGACGTACGCCCGGAGCGCCCCGCTGAACGAGGCGATGTCGCCCATGGACTGCATGAGCTGGATCCGGTCCTGGCCCTCGCGCAGCTCCAGCCCGCTCACCTGCTGGAGGTGCCCGACCATGAGGCGCGGGTACTCGGGCTCCGCGTTGATGCCGGTGCCAACCGCGGTGCCCCCGATGTTCATCTCGCGCAGCCAGTCCGCCGCCTGCGCCAGCTTGTCCCGGTGCCGTCGCACCGTGCGGCCGTAGGCGGTGAACTCCTGGCCGAGGCGGATGGGGGTGGCGTCCTGAAGGTGAGTGCGGCCGGACTTGATGATGTCGTCGAAGGCGACGCCTTTGGCGAGCAGCGAGTGGGCCAGCTGCTCCAGCGCCACGATGGTATGGGGCAAGGTCGCGAGCGTCGCGAGGCGCATGGCGGTGGGAATCACGTCGTTGGTGCTCTGCGCCATGTTGACGTGATCGTTGGGGTGCACCGGCGAGTAGGCGCCGCGCTTCCCGCCGAGGATCTCGTTGGCCCGGTTGGCGAGCACCTCGTTGACGTTCATGTTGTGGCTGGTGCCGGCGCCGGCCTGATACACGTCCACGATGAACTGATCGCGGTGCTGGCCCTCGAGGACCTCGTCGGCGGCGCGCACGATCGCGTCGGCCAGGCGGGGCTCCAGGCGGCCGGTCGCCCGGTGGGTCAGCGCCGCCGAGCGCTTGATCCAGACGACGGCGTCCACGAAGGCAGGCAGCGGCCGGAGGCCCGAGATCGGAAAGTTCTCGGCCGCGCGAAGGGTCTGAATGCCGTAGAGGGCGGAGGCCGGAACCGCCTTCTCGCCAAGGGGATCGCGCTCGATGCGGGTGTCTGTCATGGGCTTATTCTAGTCCCGGCACGGCGGATCGCCAATCTGGCGTGGTATGTTCCCTCTCCCCCAACCCACACGCCGATGACCGAGTTCTTCCGGAGCGTGCCGAACAGCGCCGTCTTCAGCGGCGAGAAGGCGACCAAGGCCGATCTCTACGCCGGCCAGCGGCTGTTCGTCGGACTCAACTGCTTCCAGCCGGGACAGTCCCAGAAGGTTCACGCGCATGCGGGGGCCGACAAGTTCTACTACGTCTGCTCCGGGCGGGCCCGACTGACGGTGGGCGAGGAGACCCGGGAGGTCGCCGAAGGCGAGGTCGTCTGGGCGCCCGCCGGCGTGCCGCATGGTGTGGCGGAGGCGCTGGAGCGCACCGTCCTGCTAGTCGGGATCGCTCCACCGCCGCGCTAGCCGCCGGAGCGCGGGCCATCCGTAGGCGTGCGCCGCCAGCCCGATCCCGAGCACGACACCGACCCCGTTGGTGTAGAAGCGCCACGCCAGCAGGAGCCACCCGGCCCGGGAGCCGAGGTCCCCGGCGGCGCCGCCAAGAAAGCCCAGCTCCACGGCGCCGGCGCCGGAGGGCGTCGGAAGGATGAGCTGGCTGTAGAGCAGGGCGAACGAGCCGAGCACCATGGGCCCGATCTCAGGCGGGTTCGGCAGGGTCAAGGCGAGGACGGGAAGAATCGCCACCCTGGTCGCGAGGTTGAGGAAGCTGAGCGGCAGGCTCGCCAGAAGCGGCCACCGCGGCATCCGCCGCCAGTAGACCATGGCGCGACGCACCGGCCGGCGCACATGGCGGACCGCCAGCGACGCCACTCTCCTCGCATACCACCACAACACCGCGCTCACGGCCGCCACCAGCACGACCCAGGGCCACGCCTCTGCGGCGCCTTCGGCCAGGCGCGGACCGGCCATCGACCACCACGACGGGGCATACCGCCACGCCAGCCAGCCGGCGGCGACGAGAATGACCGGCCAGGCGGCCAGCACCTCGAGGCTGATGGCGACGAACGCGGCAGTCGCGGGCACCCGGCTTCGGAGCATGCCCGCCAGGCGCGCCGGCTCCCCGCCGATCCGGAGCGGAGTCAGCGCGCACGCCGCGTCGCCGAAGGCGTTCAGCACGAAGGAATCCCAGAACCCGATCCGATAGCCGAGTCCCTGAACGATCCATTGGATCCGCCAGGCCCGAGCGATCAGGTCGATGACGACCAGCGCCACGCAGACCAGGGTGGCCTCGAAGACGGACATCAGGTGCTGTCACCATGAGGGAAGCGATGCCGGATTCCGGCCCCTTCGCTGCGCTCAGGGTGACACTTCATGGACCTCATGAGCGCCCTGTCACCCTGAGCGAAGCGAAGGGGGCTATACCGGCGTTCGGCCCCTTCGCTGCGCTCAGGGTGACACTCCGAGTTCCGTATCGCGCAGCGCGGCGTAACTGATCGGCGAGTGGCGGGTGAGCCAGCGGTCCAGTGTGGCGGGGAGATCGCGAGTGGTGCGCGGGTGGGCGTAATCCTGAGGGTGGAAGGCGACCCGGGGGTACCGGGAGCGCCGCCGCAGGAGCCAGCGGCCACGGGCCACGGCGACCGATCCCCAGGCGCGCACCGGCGTCCGCGCACTCCACCGCACGGCAGGAGAGGCGACCCGGCGGCCGGCCGGGAAAAGACGGATGGACCGCTCGTCTTCGCTGAACCCGAGCCCGGCATCGCGCACCGCCGCGTGCCCATCCTCGCGGGCGAGCCACGCAGGCGGGACGAAGCCCACGGGCTCGAGACCGAGCGCGCGGAGAGATCCGAGCCCCCGATCGATCCGCTCGCGGGCCGCGGCCCGCTCCAGCGCCCGGAACTCCCCGCGGGAGTGCCGCTCCCCGTGCAGGACGATCTCCGCGCCGCCCGAGGCCCGCTCGTGCAGCCATCGCACGAAGCCGGGATGACGCTCGAGCGGCCACTCGCCGTGCCAGTCGGGAACCACCAGCAGGGCCGGCGAGAGGCCGCGCGCGGCGCACATCTCCCACAGGCGCAGCACGCCCGCCTCGAGCGCCGGTGTAACGTCGTGAATGGAGACCAGCAGGCTCACCCGGCGAGCACGCGGCGGTAGGTCTGGAACAGTCGGTCGAGCACCGCGTCCCAGCCGTGGTGCTCCTCGGCGTAGCGCCGGCCGACGCGGCCGAGCGCGGGGAGGTCCTCGCCGAGGAGCGCCACGGCCACTTCGGCCATGTGGGAGGGATCGCCCGAGACGTAGAGCCGGCCCGCCCCCGACCGGCCGATCGTCTCGGCCACGCCGCCCTGGTCGGCGGAGAGGACCGGGACGCCGCTGGCGAGCGCCTCGAGCGCGGCGAGACCGAAAGTCTCCGCCGAACCCGGGGCAACCACGAGATCCACCGCGGCGTAGAGATCGGCGAGGAGGTCGCGGTCGCGCTCGTAGGGCAGCCACACGGCGCGCGCTCCCGCTTTGCTCCGCCGCAGCGAGCGCGCGGCCGGACCGGCACCGACGAGCGCCAATCGCGCTCCGGTGCGCCGCTCGACCTCCAGCCATCCCGACAAGAGCAGGTCGAGATCCTTCTCCGCCGCGAGCCGCCCGACGTAGAGCGCGAGCGGCCCATCCGGGAGTCCGAACCGCCGCCGCGTCTCGGCCGCGCGGGCGCGGCGCACGGGGTTGAAGCGGTCGAGGTCCACGCCCAGCGGGACGTGCACCACGTTCTCGACACCCGCGCTTTCCAGCTCTCGCGCCACCGCAAGGCACGGCGCGATGGTGGCCTGCACCAGTCTTCCCAGCCGGCGGACGTAGCGCCACGCCAGCGCGCTGGCGGTGAGCCGAGGCCAGCTCGCCGCATGGGGACGGGGCGCGATGATGCGAGGGAAATTGCTGTGGTAGAACCAGACCGCGGGCACTCTCAGCCCGCGCGTCGCGAGATGCACCAGCCAGGGCGCGCACCAGGCGCTGCCGACCTCGATCAGGTCGGGCCGCTCGTGCGCGACGATCCGCGTGGTGGAGCGGGTGGCCAGCATGAAGCGGTACGGCTTCTGGGTCGGGATCGACGGGCCATGAAGGCGGTAGCAGCGCACCCCCCCGGCCTCGAGGATCTCGTCGCGCGCGCCGGGGACGACCAGCACCTGCCGCAAGGCCGGATCCCGCTGGACGTACTTCGCCTTCTCCAGCAGGTACGTCCGCACCCCGCCGGTGGTATCCCCGAAGAACTCCGTGATGTCGAGCACCCCGACCGACGCGGCCGGGCGGAGCCGGGGCGGCAGATCGATCCGCGCGATGTCGAGCGCGGCCGGCGTGGCGCCCGCAACCGGCTCGAGATCGAGGATTCCCGTCGCGGACCGGTCAGTCAGAGCAGTCCCCCAGCGGATAGACGGTGCCGCAGTTGGGACACGGGTTCTTGCAGCCCATGGCTCGGGGGGGAACGGAGAAGTTGCAGCGGAGGCAGGTCGGCGGGGCCGCGGGGCGGCTGCGCAGCGGGGCCGCGGGGCGGCGAGGCAGCAAGGCAGCGCCAGCACACCCGCGGTCCTCATGCTGAGGAGCGAACTGCCCCGCTGCCCCGCTGCCCCGCTGCCCCGCCGCCCTCACGCCCTCACGCTCCCCGTGATGAACGGATTGGTCAGCCGCTCGATGCCGATGGTGGTGTCGGGGCCGTGCCCGCTGTGGACGACGGTCGAGTCGGGGAGGGAGAGGAACTGCGAGTGGATCGTGGACATCAGCGTCGCGAAGTCGCCACCGGGAAGATCGGTGCGCCCCACCGAGCCGCTGAACAGCACGTCGCCCCCGAAGACCATCCCGTTGCCGACGAAGCTCACGCTTCCCGGAGAATGCCCCGGGGTGGAGCGCACCTCGAACTCGAAGCCGCCGACCCGGAGCCGGCCACCGGCCTCCAGCGCCACGTCGGGCGGCGGCGGCACCTCGAGCTCCATGCCGAGCCAGGCGCCGAACTGCGGCAGCGCGTCATAGATCCGCCGGTCCAGCGGGTGCAGGTGGATCGGCACGCCGGTGGCCCGTTTCACCGCGCCGACCCCGATGATGTGGTCCACGTGCGCGTGGGTGAGCCACATGGCGCGCAGCGTCCAGGCCCGGGTGTCGAGCTCGGCGAGGAACATCGCGGGCTCCTCGCCGGGATCGATGATGACCGCCTCCCGGGTCCTGCGATCCGCCACGAGGTAGCAGTTCTGCGACAGCTGCCCGTTGGGCAGCGACACCACCTCGAGGTCAGACACCGACTTTGGCCTTCGCGACGGTGCGGGTCCGGCGCTCCGTCAGGTACTTCTCGACCGCGATCGCCGCGGTGGTCGCGTCGCCCACGGCGGTGGTGATCTGGCGGGTGAGCTGCGCGCGGACGTCGCCCGCGGCGAAGAGCCCGGGGATCGAGGTCATCATCCGCTCGTCGGTGATCATGTATCCCGCGGGGTCGTGGGCGAAGTGCTCTTTCACCAGACCGGTGTTGGGCCGGAACCCGATGAAGATGAAGGAGCCGGTCGCCGGCAGCGACGACGGTTCTCCGGTCACCGTGTCCTCGAGCTCGACCGACCGGAGTCCTTTCGGCTCGCCCTTGAACTCGGTCACCTTCTTGTTCCAGGTCACGTCGATCTCCGGGTTCGCGAAGAGCCGCTCCTGCAGCATCTTCGAGGCGCGGAACTGGTCCCGCCGGTGCACGACGTGCACCTTGCTCGCGTAGCGGGTGAGGTAGTCCGCCTCCTCCACCGCGGCGTCGCCGCCGCCGATCACCGCGAGCGTCTCGCCCTTGAAGAAGGCGCCGTCGCAGACCGCGCAGTACGACACGCCGCGGCCGGCGTACTCCAGCTCCCCAGGCACCTCCAGCTTCGTCGGGGTGCCGCCCGCGGTGAGAATCACGGCCGGTGCCTCGTAGATCGTCCCACTGGACGTGGCGACCTCAAAAGTCCCGTCGTCCCGCCGCGAGACCGACTCCACGTTCTCCTGCCGGATGTCGCCGCCGAACTTGACGGCATGACCCGCCATCCTGTCAGCCAGCTCCCGCCCGAGGATGTGCTCGAAGCCGAGGTAGTCGTCGATCCACTCGGTGTTGAGCAGCTCGCCGCCCGGCACGCCTCGCTCCAGTACCACCGAGTCCAGCATCCCCCGGCCGGCGTACAGCGCGGCGCAAAGCCCGGCCGGACCCGCGCCCACGATGACGAGATCATGCTCCTCGCTACGGCTCATGCAGCTCCCCCGAGAGGGTTGGTGTCGTTGCCCAAATATAGAACGCACCGGGGTTCCCGGGCGTTCACCGGGCCGGTCCCGAGGGGGCGCCGAGGTGGAGCAGGCTGACGGCGCCGTGACAGCCGGAGACGGTGCCCACGACCACGTCCACCTCTCCCGGCCGCGCCCCGGCCTCGGCCACGAGCCGGTCGCCATCGAGCACCGCCGCCACGTCGAACATGCCGACGCCGAACACCCGGTGGCGGCAGACGAAGAGCGCCGGCCCAGCGGTCGGGGTCGAGAGGTCCAGCCGGGCGGTGAGCCGCTCCATCGCGTCGCTCATCTCCCAGGTTCTCGGCGCCCGAGTCACCGGACAGATGGCGGGCTCGACGCAGTGGGTGGGACAGAGCCAGTCGGCGAAGGAGACGTAGCGGGTGCCGTCGGGGGCCGCGGCATCGTAGGGGGTGCCGATCGGTGCGGTGAGCGGCAGTTGCTCGACCGCGCGGCCGGGCCAGCGGGCGTGGGCCCGGCGCACCAGCCACTGGTACATCAGATGGGGCATCAGCGGAGAGGGAACGATCGCATCGCCGGGGTCCGCGGCACCGGGGATGCGGGGCTGGCCGAGCCAGTCGTCGAAGAACTCGCCCCACTCCGCAACCATGAGCTCGCGGTCGGCGGCGGCGCCGATCTCGGCCGTGAAGCGGCAGCGCGGGTCGCGGTCCACCACCAGCAGTCGCCGGTAGCGGACCTTGCCGCGCTCCCGCGCGCGGATCATCTGCCCGGCGTAGAAGGTGCCATAGCACCCGCCACCGACGATCGCGACGTCGCGAAGCTCGACCCTATCGGAGAAGTCGCCCGCCATCCAGGGACAGCACTTCGCCGGTGACGAAGTCGCCGCTCTCGAGGAGATACAGCAGCGCGGACACCACGTCCCCCGGGCTGCCGAGGCGGCCCAGCGGCGTGGCCCTGGCGAGCCGCTCGCGCTCTTCGGCGTCGTACTCCTCGGGCACCAGCACGGCGCCGGGCGCGATCGCGTTGACGGTGACCTCGGGCGCGAGCGACAGGGCCAGGACCTTGGTCAGCATCACCACGCCGGCCTTGCTCACCGAGTGGGCCGCGAAGGCGGGCCACGGCTGGAGTCCGGCGATGTCGGCGAGGTTCACGACCTTACCTCGCGCGGCGCGGAGCGCCGGTGCGGCGCCTTGGGTGCAGAAAAAGACGGAGCGGAGGTTGAGGGCCAGGATGGCGTCGTACTGCTCGGGCGTCGTTTCCTCGAAGCCGAGCCGTTGCATCACTGCCGCCGAGTTCACCAGCACGTCGAGCCGGCCGAACGCGTCCACCACCCGCAGCGGAAGCGCGCGGGCCGCCCCGGCGTCCGAGAGATCGGCGGCGAAGCGCTGGGCGCGCCCGCCGGCCGCCACCACTTCGTCGCGGAGCGCCCGGGCGCCTTCCGCCGACGCATGATGGTGGATGGCGAGCGCCATGCCCCGGCCAGCGAGCGCCCGCGCAACCTCCTGCCCGATGCGGCGGCCGGCCCCGGTGACCAGCGCCACCCGCCCCCGCAGCTCCATCAGACCTTGCCGGAAGCGGCCGGAGCGATCGGGAGAATGTGCCCGGTGACCGTGGCCGCCTCGGAGCTGGCGAGCGAGAGGACGCCGTCGGTGATGTCGCGCAGCTCCACGTACGCGGCCCCCTCGCCGGCGGCCGCGACGTTGTCGCTGGTGCGGACCATCCCGGGCGCGACCGCGTTGACCCTGATCTTCCGGTCGCGCAGCTCGAGCGCGAGGCTCTGGGTGAAGCCGGCGACCGCCGCCTTGGCCGCGCTGTACACCGCCATCGGCGCCTGCGGCTCGAAGTACGCGATCGAGGCGAAATTGACGATGCAGCCCTGGGTGCGGCTCAACGCCTCGACCGCCGCCTGCGACACCAGCACCGTCGTCTTGAGATTGATGGCCACCTCACGGTCGAAGTCGGCCGCGGAGAGCTTCTCGATCGGCCCGAAGGTGGTGAGTCCGCCGGCGACGTTGACGACCACGTCGAGTCGCCCGAAATGGCGGAGCGCCATCTCGACGGCGAGGGCGGCGATGTCCCGCTGGGTGAGATCGCCGGCGCAGGGCCGGGCATCCACGCCGAGGGAGGCGAACTCGCGTACCCGCTCGGCGACGCCCACCGCGTTCAGGTCGCAGGCGATGATCTTGGCGCCCGCGTGCCCGAACGCGAGCGCGACGGCATTGCCGATCTGCCCGGCGCGTCCCACGCCGGTTACCAAGGCGACCTTGCCGCCGAAGTCGAATCGAGTGGAATTCATGGAGCCTCGAAGTGGACGGTCACGGCGCCGCGGCCGTGGGGAGCTCGGCGCGCAGCCGGTCCAGGCGCTCGAGCCATTCCAAGGGCACTTCCTGGGACCCGAGCGCGCCCTGGCTCTCGCCGGGCTCCGGATCGCCGTGCCAGTCGCTCCCGCCGGTGCGGAGCAGCCCCAGCCGAAGGGAGATGTCGGTCAGGCGGGACCGCACGTCGGGGTCGTGGCTGGGGTGGCGGGTCTCGATCGCGTCCAGGCCCTCGTTCTTCAGCCGCTCGATGAAGGAACGGGTGCCCCGATCCTTCAGGTGCGCCACCGAGACCAGGCCTCGCACGGAATGGACCAGCTCCGCGACCTCCCCGAACGAGGGCAGCACCTTCTCGACGAACGCCGGGCGCCCGCGGCCGATGTACCGGTCGAAGGCCTCCGACATGCCGAGCGCGCCGCCGCCGCGCACGATCGCCCGCGCCACGTGCGGCCGGCCGACCGCGCCGCCGCGGGCCTGGCGCAGGACGTCGTCGAAGTCGAGCGCCACTCCCATCCCCTGCAGCCGGTCCACCATGGCGCGCGCGCGCCGCACGCGATCGGCGCGGCAGCGCTCGAGAAACGCCTCGAGGGGAGCGGAGTCGGTCGGGAGGAAATACCCGAGCACGTGCATCTCGCCCCACGGCGCGGAGGTGGAGAACTCGCAGCCGGAGACCACGCGCACACCGAGCCGCTCGCCGGCGGCGACCGCCGCGGGAACCCCCGCGACCGTGTCGTGATCGGTGAGAGAGATCGCGCCGAGCCGCGCCGCCGACGCCCGCTCCACCACCGCCTCCGGCGCCAGGCTCCCGTCCGATGCGGTCGAGTGGACGTGGAGATCGACGATCGAGCCGGCAGGCGGTGCCTGACCGGACCGGGTCAGCGCCGGTAGCCCAGCTCGGGTGAGGTCCAGGCCGGCTGCGAGTACGCCAGCAGGTCCGCCAGTTCCTTGTCGCTCAACTGGCCGAGCGACAATTCCCGGCTCTTGGCGCCGAGCGGCGAGTAGCGCACGACGCGCCGCTCGCGGTCGGGGCCAGTGCCCCGCGTGAACACGAGGCTGAACTCGTCCTTGGTGTACTGCGTGGAGCGGCCGCTCACGGCGACTTCCCAGCGCTCGCCGTCCACGTCGATCATACGTCTGGGCATTTACCCGACCTCCTCCCAAAGCTCCCACGCGCCGGGCTCGTATTCCGCCACGGCGCGAATCCTCTCCTCCAGCTCTCGCTCGTCCTCCGGACGCTCGGCGATCGCCCGATGATTCTCCCGGCTCCGGCTCTCGCTGAGCTCCAGGAACGAGCCCGCCTGGTCCGGCTGCCGGAACACCCACAGGTGCCAACCGCGTGTCTCGGCGAGCCTGGCCAGCTCCCGCACCACCGCAAGGTACTCCGTTTCCGACCCGGGCCGCACTCTCACCCGCGACACGGTGAGGGTGCGCGCCATCTCAGACCGCGGCCTCGGGGAACTCCTGGAGCGTCTTCTTGACGTCGGCCATGAACCGGTCGGCGTCGGCGCCGTCCACGATCCGGTGGTCGAAGGCGAGCGAGAGCATCCCCTTGGTGCGCACCCCGATCGTGTCGCTGCCGTCCACCGTGATCACGGCGGGCTGTTTCTCGATCGAGCCGACGCAGAGGATCGCGGCCTGCGGCTGGTTGATGATCGGCGTGCCGATCACCGACCCGAACACGCCGGGGTTGGTGATCGTGAACGTCCCCTTCTGGACCTCGTCGGGACTCAGCTTCTTGGCCCGGGCCCGCTCGCCGAGATCGTTGATCGCCCGCGCGAGACCGAGCAGGGCCAGCTCGTCGGCGTGCTTGATGACCGGAACGATGAGCCCCCAGTCGAGCGCGACCGCGAAGCCGAGGTTGATGTCACGGCGCAGGATGGTGCTCTCGCCCGAGACCGCGGCGTTGAGCGCGGGGTGCTTTCTCAGGGCGTCCGCGGCGGCCTTCGCGATGAAGGCGAGGAAGGTGAGGTTCACCCCCCGGTCGGCGTAATCCTTCTTCTTCTTCGCCCGAAGCTGCGCGATCCGGGTGTAGTCGATCTCGAAGATGGTGTTGACGTGCGGCGATACCCGCCGCGACATCACCATGTGCTCGGCGGTGAGCTTCCGGATCCGGCTCCACGGCTCGACCCGGTCGCCTTCCCAGGGCTCGACGCCGGTGGGCGCCGGCTGCGGGGCAGCGGGACCGCGGGGCAGCGGGGCCGCGGTTGCCTGCTCGGGAGTCGGGAGTGCGCTGGGTGCCGGAGCCCCTGCCCCGCTGTCGATGTACCCCAACACGTCGTTCTTGGTCACCCGCCCGGCGATCCCGGTCCCCGGGATCTCACGCAGATCGAGGTTGTGCTCGGCCACCATCTTCCGGACCAGAGGGGTGGACCGTCGGCGGAGGCGCTCCTCCGCGGTCTCCATCTCCCCATTGCCTTCGGCCACATGACCCGTTCGCGCCCTCTCCGCCGCAGGACGTGCGGCCGCGGCTGCGGCTGGGGCGGGCGCGGGGGCCGGAGCCGGCTTGGGCGCGGAAGGAGCCGGCGCAGGAGCCGCGGCCGCCGGCTTGGGGGACGGAGCGAAAGGCGCCGGCGCCACGGGTGCAGTGGCCGCGGGAGCGGGTGCGGACGCGGCCGGCTTCCCGGTGCCGGCCGCCGGCTCGGTGTCGATCTTGGCGACCACCGTCTGCACCGGAACCGTCTGGCCTTCCTGCACCAGGATCTCGGTCAGCACTCCGGCCGAGGGCGCGGGGATCTCGGCATCCACCTTGTCGGTGGAGATCTCGAAGATCGGCTCGTCGCGCTTGACCGCCTCGCCCACCTTCTTCATCCAGCGGGAGAGGGTGCCCTCGGCGATGGACTCGCCCATCTGGGGCATGATCACGTCAATTGTTGCCATTGTCGGTCTCCGCTCTCAGTACGCAGCCACCCACCGGGCCGCTCTCGCAATGTCCGTCGTCTGCGGAAGCACGAAGTCTTCCAGTTGGGGCGCGTAGGGCAGCGGCACGTCGTGCGCGGCGACCCGCTTGACCGGGGCGTCGAGCCATTCGAAAGCCAGATCCTGGATCCGCGCCGTGATCTCGCCGGCGATGCCACCGGTCACGGTGTCCTCGTGCACGATCAGTACGCGGTTGGTCTTCTTCACCGTCGCCGCGATCGCCTCGTCGTCCATCGGCAGGAGCGACCGCAGGTCGAGCACCTCGACCGAGAGCCCGTCCTCCCGCTCCAGCTGCTCGGCGGCCTCGAGCGCCTTCCACACCGTCGCCGCGTAGGTGATGATCGAGACGTCCTTCCCCTCGCGGGCGAGCCGCGCCTTGCCGATGGGAACGACGTGGTCTCCCTGCGGCAGCTCCTGCTTGATCCGGCGGTAGAGGTACTTGTGCTCGAAGAAGAGCACGCAATCCTCGTCGCGGATGGCGGCCTTGAGCAGCCCCTTCGCGTCGGCGGCGGTCGCGGGATAGACGATCTTCAGGCCCGGCGTATGGAGGAACGCCGCCTCGGGATTCTGCGAGTGGAACGGACCGCCCCGCACGTACCCGCCGCTGGGACCCCGCACCACCATCGGACAGGGAAGGAACGCCCGGTACCGGGCGGTGGCGACGTAGTTGGTGAGGATGCTGTACGCGCAGGAGACGAAGTCGATGAACTGCATCTCGCACACGGGCCGCATCCCCATGTGCGCCGCGCCCGCCGCGGCGCCGACGAAGCCGGTCTCGCTGATCGGGGTATCGAGCACCCGCTCCGCGCCGAAGCGGTCGAGCAGTCCGTCGGTGACCTTGAACGCCCCGCCGTACTTGCCGATGTCCTCGCCCATGCAGAAGACGTCGGGATCGCGCTCCATCTCCTCGAACAGCGCCTGGCGGATCGCCTCGAGATAGGTGACCTCAGCCATCGTGGGTCCCCCAGCTCGAGGGGCGCTCGTGGCGGTCAACCGCGCTCCGCACGCCCTCGCGGTACCAGAGCACCGGCATGCGCGCCGGGTCCGCGTACACGCCCTCCAGCGCGTCGAGCGCTTCCGGCGGCGGCGAGGCTTCGGCCTCGTCCGTCGCCTGGTCGATCTCCGCGGTGACGCGCGCGTCGATCGCCGCGAGCGCGTCGGGGCTGAAGCCCTCCTTCTCGGTCAGCACCTTCACGTAGCGGTCGAGGGGATCGTTCTCGCTCGCCCAGCGCTCGATCTCACCGCTGGGCACGTACGACTGGTTGTCGTGCTCGGCGTGGCCCTTCCGGCGATAGGTCATGAGCTCCAGCAACGTCACGCCCTCGCCTCGCCGCGCCCGGTCCACCGCCTCACGGGTGACCCGATGGACCTCGAGCACGTCGTTCCCGTCGGCCCGCACGCCCGGGATGCCGTAGCCGGCCGCCTTGTCGGCCAGCCGCTCCGCCGCGCACTGCTGCTCGATGGGCGTCGAATAGGCGTAGCGATTGTTCTCCACGATGACCACGAGCGGGCATCGCTGCACCGCCGCGAGATTGATCCCCTCGTGGAACGCGCCGGTCGAGGTCGCGCCGTCGCCCACGTAGACCAGGCCGACACGGGGCTGCTTCCGCATCTTGAACGACAGAGTGACGCCGGCCATGACCGGGACCATGTCGCCCAGATGGGAGATCTGCCCCACGAAGTTGCGGTCCTCGACGTCGCCAAAATGAATGTTGAGCTCGCGTCCGCGTGTAGGTGAGTCGCCCTTGGCCATGTACTGGCGGAGCACCTCGACGGGACTCGCGCCCTTCACCAACATCGAGCCGAGGTTCCGGATCAGCGGCGAGAGCACGTCCTCCCGACGGAGGGCATATGCGGAGCCGACCGCGCACGCCTCCTGGCCCAGCGATCGGAACAGCCCACCCACCACCTTCGTCTGGCGATAGAGGTTGACCAGCCGCTCCTCGAGCGACCGGGTAAGCCTCATCCAGTAATAGAGTTCGAGGAGTTGGTCGCGGGGGAGGCCACCGGCGGCGGAGCGGGACGGGACGGTTGCGGACGTGGCGGCCATGCGGATCCTGGTTGTGGGTGCCTGAACCCGGGCAGGAAAATCCACCGGGGGGGAAGAGGAGTCAAGCGGATCGAAGGACGCGTGCCGGGGAAGCCGCCATCGGCGTCACCTTGGGACGGCCGAGCGCGTATTCACCCACGATGTGACCAATGCAAGGACGGGATTCCATGCCTTACGGCTGGCGGGCGGCGGCGTTGGCGCTGTGTCTTGCACTGCCGGTCGTGCCGGGCTGCGCCGGCTCGTCGGCGGACGTGACGGCCCCACCCTCGGGAAACAATCCGCCGCCGGAACCACCCACGACGCCCCCG
>Ga0184615_10000727_pt1 | contig 17714 bp, 10 predicted proteins | sample PLM4_65_coex_FD_133134 | JGI IMG/M metagenome (GOLD analysis project Ga0184615, IMG submission 133134) | Groundwater sediment microbial communities from an aquifer in East River, Colorado, USA - PLM4_65_coex | ecosystem: Environmental > Terrestrial > Soil > Riparian zone | place: USA: East... | reverse complement strand
GCGGCGCGTGCTTCCGGGTCGCGCTGCCGTGCGAGCGACAGCTGGCGCCGGACGCGCTCGCATAAAGGCGGAACGCGCCGCGCTCGAAAAGCCGGGGGCGAGGCAAGCGTGACGAGCTCGACCGACCCGAAGGCACAGACGATCGCTCAGCTCGCGCCGCGGCTCCCCGACCCTGAGCTCGAGCGGCGCAGGCCGAGCCTCGTCTCGATTCACGGCGCGCAGCTGGGCAAGCGCTGGACACTCGACGCCGGGGGCGTCGTCATCGGACGCGATCCCGCGCAGGCGAATCTGGCGCTTCCGGATCCCGCGATCTCCGCGCGCCACTGCGCGCTCGAGCTCGACGCCGCGTCGGGCGGGTTCACGGTCACCGACCTCGGCTCCCGGAACGGCACGTACGTGGACGGCGAGAAAGTCGGCGAGCGGCGCCTGCGCGACGGAGACCGACTCTTCGTCGGAGAGACCGTTCTCAAGTTCACCCTGCACGACGCGCTCGAGGCCGATTTCCACAGCGAGATCGACCGGCGGATGAACATCGACGCCCTCACCGGGTTGCTCGTGAAGCGCGAGTTCGACGTGGAGCTCGCGCGCGTCTTCGCGCAAGCGACCGAGGGCGGCGAGCCGCTGTCGCTCTTGATGATGGACATGGACGGGCTCAAGTCGATCAACGACGACAAGGGCCACCAGATGGGCTCGCTGTGCATCGCCGAGGTGGGGCGGATCATTCGCGAGGAGGTCGCACCCGCCGGCGGCGCTTGTCGCTTCGGCGGCGACGAGTTCATCGCGTTCCTGCATCCGGTCGACCTGGCTCGCGGCACGGCCTTGGCGGAGCGGATCCGGGCGCGGGTAGAGGCCTACGAGTTCGAGCGCGACGGCGCGCGCGTGCACCCCACGATCAGCATTGGAATCGCGGAGCTCGCGCGCGGCTTGCCCACGCCTGACCATCTTTTGCAGGTCGCGGATGAGGCGCTCTATCGCGCCAAGCGCGCCGGCCGCAATCAGGTGTCGCGTTGACGTCTGCTCGCCGCCGATGCAGCTTGAGAGCGATGGCGATCCGTTGGCCGCTCGCGAGACGAGCCGTGGCGCTGCTCTTGCTGGCGCTCGTGACGGCGCCGCTCGCGCGCGCGGCGCAGGCCGCGTCCGATTCGCACCGCTGCTGCCCCGAGCGCGCTCCGGCTGCGGAATCGCCAATGCGCTGTCAGTACCTCGCGCCGCTCGGCTGCTGCGGGCAGCTCGGCCTGACCTCGACACCGTCCGCTGACGACACGCTGGCGTCGCCGCTGGCGCTCGCGATCGTTGCGATCAGCCCGGTCCTTCCAGAGCCGTCGATGGTCCACTTCGCACGCGCGCGCGGCGATCACGGGCCTCCGCAAGACGCATCTCTGCGCACCACCGTCCTTCGGCTCTGAGCCGACTCCTCTCCCGGCACTCGGGCGTCTCGTCCCGTTTTCCGTGAGCGCGCGGTCACCCGACCGCGCGCGCCCTGCGAGGAGATCGAAATGCAAGGATCGACCGCGCGCGCCTGCGCGACGGTGATGGCACTCGTGGCGTGCGCAGCCTGCGCACGCGCACCACAGCTTGCGCGCTACCGCGCACAGCGCGAGGAGCTGGTTCGCGAGTACACCGCCGCCCAGCGCTCGGAAGGGGCTGACCCGTTCGCCGCGACGAGCGTGCTCTCGCGACGCGAGCTGGTGGCGCGCGTACTCGAGCGCAACCCGGATCTCGACGCGGCGCGCGCGGCCTGGCGGGCGGCGCTCGCGCGCTATCCGCAAGAGGTCGCGTTGCCGGACCCGAGCTTCGGCTACGGCGTGCGGCCGCGGTCGTTCTCGTCGGGCGAGGTCGATCCGGCGCAGGACTTCGAGCTCTCGCAGGCGCTGCCTTTCCCGGGAAAGCTCGGCTTGCGCGGCGAGATGGCGTTGGCGACGGCCGATGCGGCCGGGGAGAGCGTCGCGGCGCTGCGCGCGCGCCTGGCCGCGCTCGCGTCGGTGCTCCTGGACGCGTATTGGCTCGCAGATCGCGCGCTCGAGCAGAACGCGCAGAACGTCGAGCTGCTGGAGCAGCTGCAGGCCGCGGCGCTCGGGCGCTACGCGGCCGGGAGCGGCGCGCAGTACGACGTGCGCGTGGCCGAGAGCGAGCTTGCGATGCTGCTCCACTCCGAGGTCGAGCTCACGGCGGACCGGCGCATCGCGGTGGAGCGCATCAACACGCTGCTGCACCGCGCCCCCGCGCTGCCGCTGCCACCCGCACCTCGCGCGCTCGACGCTGCGCCCGCGCACGCGCTCGATGCCGACGCGCTCGTCGAGCTTGCGCTCGCGCGCCGGCCGGAGCTCCGCGCCCGCGCTGCGGAGACGCGCGCGCGCGAAGCGGCCGTCGCGCTGGCGGAGCGCGAGTTCCTGCCCGACTTCACGCTGCGCGGCGCCTACGAGGGAGCTTGGCAGGAGACGCCGCTGCGGCCGTTCGTCGGAATCGAGCTCAACCTGCCGATCCAGCTCGACCGACGGCGCGGGGCGGTCGACGAGGCCAATGCGCTGCTCGCGCGCGGGCGGAGCCGCAGCCGAGCGCTGGAGGATCGCGTGCGCTTCGAGGTGACGGCCGCCGTCGAGCGGCTGCGCGAAGCGCAGCACCTGCTCGACTTGTCTCGCGAGCGACTGCTGCCGGCGGCGCACGGTCGGGTCGTCTCGGCGCGCGTCGCCTACCAGACGGGCCAGCTCGGCTTTCTCGAGCTCGTGGCCGCGGAGCGAGCGCTGCGCGCGGCCGAGCTGGGCGAGTACCAGGCACAGGCGAGTGTCTCGCGCGGGCACGCCGAGCTGGCGCGCGCCGTCGGCGAGGCGACGGAATTCCAGGAGGAGCAGCGATGAGCAATTCCAACCGTCGGAGCGCCGTCGCGATCGCCGCGGTGCTGGCGCTTCTCGCCTGTCGCGATGCCGGGCAGACGCCGAGCGCGCCCGATGCGATTTTCTCTGGCGCGGGTCTACACGTGGACGTGTCGCTGCCCGAAGGCGCCGCGCGCGCGGGGGTGAACGAGCTGCGCTTGCGCGTGCGCGACGCGAGCGGCGCGCCCGTCGACGACGCGCGCGTCGGGGTCGCGTACAGCATGCCGATGGCGGGCATGGCCACGATGGGCGGCAAGGTCGAGGCGGAGCGGATCGGCAGGGGCGAGTACCGCGCGCAGATCACGCTCGACATGGCCGGCACCTGGCAGCTCGCGCTCGACGCCGCGCGTCCCTCGGGCGAGGTCGCGCACGGCGAGGGCTCGCTGCGCACCGGCGCGGCCGGCTTGCGGCTCGAAGCCGCGCACGCCGCCGCGAGCGAGCCGGCGCGCGCGACCGAGGCGGGGGAGGTGCGCATCGACCCGGCGCGCCTGCAGCAGATCGGCGTGCGCTTCGCGAACGTCGAGCGCGGGCCGCTCGCGCACACGATCCGCGCGACGGGCACGGTCGTCTGGGACGAGACGAAGCTCGTCGACGTCTCGCTGAAGGTGCGCGGCTGGGTGCGCGAGCTCTTCGCCGACGCACAGGGCGCGCGCGTCTCGGCAGGCGAACCGCTCTTTACGGTGTACAGCCCCGAGCTATACGCCGCGCAGCTCGAATACCTCGACGCGCTTCGCGCGCAGACGGCTGCGCGCGCGACCGGCGCTCCGGATCGGGCCGACGGTCTCGTGCGCGCCGCCCGCGCGCGCCTCCGGCTTTGGGACGTCGCCGATGCCGACGTCGCCGCGCTCGAGGCGCGCGGGCAGCCGCTCGAGGCCGTGCCGGTGCGCGCGCCCGCGAGCGGATTCCTGATCGACAAGACCGTCGTCGCCGGCGGAGCGATCGAGCCCGGCATGCGCCTGTTCCGCATCGCGCCGCTCGAGCGCGTCTGGGTCGACGTGCAGGTCTTCGAGTCCGACGCGCGGTTGCTGTCCGTCGGTCAGGTCGCGACGCTGCGAGCGCCGAGCTTGCCGGCAAACGGGCTCGAGGCGCGCGTGACCTATGTCTATCCGGCGCTGGATGCGGCGACGCGCACGGCACGCGCGCGCCTCGAGCTCGCGAATCCCGTGCAAGCGCTGCGGCCCGAGACGTGGGTCGAGGTCGAGCTTCGGGTCGATCTCGGCCCGCGCCTCCACGTGCCCGCGTCAGCCGTCCTCTACGCGGGCGAGCGGCGCGTCGTCTTCGTCGATCGCGGCGAGGGCCGACTCGCGCCGCGCAGCGTCGAGACCGGGCTCGTGACCGCGGACGGCGTCGAGATCGTGTCGGGGCTCGAGGCGGGAGAACGGGTGGTTGCGTCGGGGAATTTTCTGATCGCCGCCGAGAGTCGGCTCGAGTCGGCGCTGGAGCAGTGGTGATTGCGCGCCTGATCGCCGGTTCCGCGCGCAACCGGGGCCTGACGCTCGTCGGTGTCGCCGCGCTCTTCGCCTGGGGCGTGTTCGCGCTGCGGCACACGCCGCTCGACGCGATCCCCGACCTCTCGGAAGTGCAGGTGATCGTTTCCGCCGAGTGGCCGGGCCGCGGCCCGGACCTGGTCGAGGATCAGATCACCTACCCGGTGTCGACGACGCTGCTCTCCGCTCCGCGTGTGCGCTATGTGCGCGGACAGTCGTTCTTCGGGCTCTCGCTCGTCTACGCCATCTTCGAGGACGGCACCGACCCGTACTGGGCACGCAGCCGCGTGCTCGAGTACATGAACGCCGCGCAGGCCCGCCTCCCCGAGGGCGTCACACCGACGCTGGGCCCCGATGCGACGGGCGTCGGCTGGGTCTTCGAGTACGCGCTTGTCGACCGCAGCGGCCGGCACGATCTCGCCGAGCTGCGCTCACTCCAGGACTGGAATCTGCGTTACGCCCTCGCGAGCGTGCCGGGCGTTGCGGAGGTCGCGTCGATCGGCGGCTTCGTGCGCCAGTACCAGGTGCAGGTCGACCCCGATCGCCTGCGCGCGTTCGGTATTCCGTTGCAGGACGTCGTCGCCGCCGTGCGAGCCGCGAACGACGAGACGGGCGGTGGCGTGATCGAGGTGGCCGAGCACGAGCAAGTCGTGCGCGGGCGGGGCTACGTGCGCTCGCTCGCCGACCTCGAGCAGGCGCCGCTGCGCGCGAACGCGCAGGGCACGCCGGTGCTCGTTCGCGACGTCGCGCGCGTCGGCTTCGGGCCCGACCTGCGCCGCGGGCTGGTCGAGCTCGACGGCGAGGGCGAAGCGGTCGGCGGGATCGTGGTGATGCGCTCGGGCGAGAACGCGCTCGCCGTGATCGACGCGGTCAAGGAGCGCCTCGCGGCGGTGCGCGCGGGTCTGCCCGAGGGCGTCGAGCTCGTGACCACCTACGACCGCTCCGGGCTGATTCGCGCGGCAGTCGGGACGCTCTCGCGAACGCTCGTCGAGGAGATGGTTGTCGTCTCGGTGGTGATCCTCTTCTTCCTCCTGCACGTGCGCAGCGCGCTGATTCCGATCCTGTTGATCCCGATCGGGATCGCGCTCGCGTTCATCCCGATGCTCTACCAGGGACTGAACGCGAACATCATGTCGCTCGGCGGGATCGCCGTCGCGATCGGCGCGATGGTCGACGCCGCGATCGTCGTCGTCGAGAACGCACACAAGCGGCTCGAGGTCTGGGAAGCGGCGGGACGGCCTGGCGAGCGCGGCGACGTGATCCTCGGCGCGATGCAGGAGGTCGGCCCGAGCATCTTCTTCGCGCTGCTCGTGATCACCGTGTCGTTCCTGCCGATCTTTGCGCTCCAGGGCACGGAAGGCCGGCTCTTCAAGCCGCTCGCCTACACCAAGACGTACGTGATGGCGGCGGCCGCGTTGCTCTCGATCACGCTCACGCCCGCGCTCGCGGCGTACCTGATCCGCGGTCGGATTCGCGGGGAGCACGCGAACCCGGTGAATCGCTGGCTCGTGCGCGCCTACACGCCGGTGGTTCGCGTCGTCGTGCGGCGCCGCGGGCTCGTGCTCGTGGGCGCGTTGCTCGCGCTCGCCAGTGCCGTGCCGCCGTTCCTCTCGCTCGGCTCGGAGTTCATGCCGCCGCTGAACGAGGGGACGCTCCTGTACATGCCGACCGCGCCGCCCGGCATCGCGGTCGGCGAGGCCGCGCGGATCCTCCAAAGCATGGATCGCGAGCTGCGCTCGGTGCCCGAGGTCGAGCGCGTCTTCGGGAAGATCGGCCGCGCGGAGACGCCGACCGATCCCGCGCCGCTCTCGATGGTCGAGACGATCGTGCAGCTCGCGCCGCGCGAGCGCTGGCGCCCGGGACTCACTTGGGACGCGCTCGTCGCCGAGCTCGACGATAAGCTCCGCTATCCCGGCATGCCGAATCTCTGGTGGATGCCGATCCAGACACGCACGGAGATGCTCGCGACGGGCGTGCGCAGCCAGCTCGGCATCAAGGTATTCGGGGACGACCTCGCCACGGTCGAGCAGGCCGCGATCTCGATCGCCGAGGCGCTCCGCGGCATGGCGGGCACGCGCAACGCGTTCGCGGAGCGCACCACCGGCGCGTTCTACCTCGACGTGCGGATCGACCGCGCGCGAGCGGCGCGCTATGGCGTCTCGGCCGAGGACTTGAATCAGGTGGTCGAGACCGCGATCGGCGGCGCGAACGTCTCGCAGACCGTCGAGGGGCGCGAGCGCTACGCGATCAACGTCCGCTACGCCCGCGAATTCCGCGACGATCCGGAAGCCGTGGGACGCGCGCTCGTTCCGACCGCGAGCGGCGCGCTCGTTCCGCTGCGCGAGCTCGCGGAGCTGAGTTTCACCACCGGCCCCGACATGGTGCGCAGCGAAGCGGGCAAGCTCGTGGGGCTCGTGGCCGTCGACGTCGCCGGGCGGGCGATCGTCGACTACGTCGACGAGGCGCGCCGCCGGGTCGCGGAGCGCGTGACGCTTCCGCCGGGAACGCGGATCGCCTGGGTGGGGCAGTTCGAGTACTTCGAGCGCGCGAAGGCGCGGCTCGCGTTCGTGCTGCCGCTCACGCTCGCGCTCGTTGCGCTCCTGCTCTACCTGAACACCCGCTCTGGCGTCGAGACGGCGCTCGTGATGCTCGCAGTGCCGTTCTCGCTGGTCGGCGCCGTCTGGCTGCTCTTCGCGCTCGACTACAACCTGTCGGTCGCGGTCTGGGTCGGAATCATCGCGCTCGCGGGTCTCGACGCGCAGACGGGCGTCGTCATGCTGCTCTACCTGTCCGTCGCGTGGCGCGATCGCGAAGCGACCGGCCGCCTGCGCAGCGCCGCCGACCTGGAGGACGCGATCGTCGAGGGCGCCGCGCGGCGGATCCGCCCGAAGCTCATGACCGTGCTCACGACGATGCTCGGTCTGGTGCCGCTGCTCTGGAGCACCGGCACGGGCGCCGACGTGATGAAGCGCATCGCCGCGCCGATGGTCGGAGGTCTGGTCAGCTCGTTCGCGCTCGAGCTGCTGGTCTATCCCGCGCTCTTCGCGCTCTGGAAGCGGCGGTCGCTTCCGCAGCAGGCGCCGACGCCGCGCTAGCTTCTCACTCGACGCGGAGCTGGAACTGGAGGGTGAAGCTCGGGCCCGTGATCCCGGTCTTCGCCGCGAATGCGCCGGTCGGGGCGATCCGGAAATGTGTCACAGCCGGATCGGTGCCGTTTCCGCCGGCGGTCGGGACGTACGTCCAGGTCGTTCCGCCGTCGTTCGAGAACTCGAGGCTGTCGGCCAGGCTCGCCAGCGAGACGTAGGTGTAGGTGAGCGTGCTCGTGGGTGTGCCTTGCGTGAATGCGACCGGGCCGCTTCCGGGGCCGGCGATGTCCGTGACCACGAGCTCGCTGTTCGCGGGGATCGGGTTCGCGAACCGGAACGAGTCCACATCGGAGGCGCCAGCGCCCTGGTTGGTGACGATGGTCGTGTACCGTACGACGCCGCCAGGGATGGCCCGGGGATTCACCGCGCCGTTGATCGGGTCGAAGACCGTGAGCAGGGACTGCACGATCACCAGGTTCACCTTCACGAGCGTGAAGACCTGATCGTCGATGTTCCAGAAGTTCGCTTGACTCTGGGGTGTGTTGGGCAGGCCGGAGCGGTGGACGTGCCCGTTCGTCGCGCCGATCGTGCTCGATGATCCGTCGCGCGCGTAGACGCGCACCAGCCAGGTCACGCCCTCGGAATCGGCGGCGCCGAAGGTGTACGTCGGGTTGGCGACGACGGAGCCGTCGTTCGTGAAGATGCGATCACCGGCGGTCGCGTCGCCGTGCGTGGCGTCGTCGTAGAGCACGATCCCGGTCGCGACGGTCGTCCCGACGGTGTTGATCACGTCGGCGCGCACCGCGCTCGTGGTGGCCTGCACCAGCGCGCGGATGCTGAGCCGCTGCGAGGCCTGATAGCTCGAGGCGGTCGTGACGCCGGTGTCGTTTGGCGCCGTCACGTTCGCTCCGAACGCCTCGACGAGCGCGTTCGTGATCGTGGCGTTCTGCCGGCTCCACTCCACGTCGTCGAGCTTCACCCACGATTTGTACTGGTCGTCGTTGTTGTAGAAGCGCATCGAGAAGCGCAGCGTGACGGTCGTGCCGGCGTAGGGCGCCAGATTCAGCGACGCCTGCCGCCAGCCGGCGTCGAACAGGACCGGCCCGAAAGCCGGATTGCGGCCCAGGCCGAAAGTCTGAATGTTCAGGTTGGCGAGCGGATTCGGGATGCCGAGAGTGGTGTGGTTCACGAGCGTTCCGCCGACGTCGAGCGTCATGTAATCGTACTGCGTCGCGCTCGCCATCGAGTCGAAGGCCTGATAGCGGAACTGGTAGACGAAGTTGCCCGCGGCCGCGCCCGCGGGAACCGCGACCTGACGCGAGACGCGGATGAACTCGGTCGTGTTGCCGGCGCTGTCCTCGCACCTCGAGCGATAGCCGAGCAGGAACCAGGAGAGTCCGGTGTTCGCTGCGTTGTCCACGCCAGCGGTGGCATTGTCGCTGCAGCCCGCCACCAGGTTCACCGTGGCCGCCTCGGGCGGAACCGTATGGACCTCGGCGTTGTGGCCGCCGCCCGAGCCGGTCGTCGCGACCGTCCAGTTCGTGGCGGCGGCGCCGGCCGAGTGCTCGAAGTTTCCGTTGATGCGCGTGGCGAGCGCGGTGGCCGCCTTGGCGCCGTTCTGCGTGATGTCGAAGTAGAGCCAGTAGGTCTGCGCGCCGGCGTCCTGAGCGATGAAACGGATCTCCCCCCGGTCGTTCGAGGCGGCGTCGGTGACACCGCCGTACTTCACGTCCGTGAACTCCTGCGCCGCCACGAGCGTCGTGCCGTCGGCGCGTGTGACGCGCGGCGAGCTCGTGTCGAACGTTCCGCTGATCCCGAGCTGTGTCAGCAGCGCGGCAAAGTCTGCGTCGACGACAAGCGTGCTGTTCACCGCCGAGGCCGCGGGGACCGAAACCGGCACGCGGTAGTGCCACGTCGGGTCGTACCAAGCGGGCGCTGAACGCAGGTCGGCCTGAGCGGTCCCGCTCACAGCGAGGAGCAAGAGCGCGAGCCACGCGCGTCGCATATCGCGTCTGAAACGGCCTTTCCGGGCGAGGACTTGAGTCGCGGCCCTGCTAGCATCGGCACGCGCGACGGACTGCGCGCGCGAGGACCGGCAATGAGCGACGAAACCGAGACCATCGCCGCGCTTCGGGCGCGCGCGTTGCGCTTCCGTGATGAGCGCAGCTGGCGGAGCTTTCACAAGCCGAAGGACCTGGTCCTCGCGCTCACCGCCGAGGTCGGCGAGCTGTGCGAGCTCGTGCTCTGGAAGGACCACGACGAGATCGCGGCGGAGCTGCGCGACGAGCCCGCCCGACGGCGCTTCGCGGACGAGCTCGCGGACGTGCAGAACCTGCTGCTGCTGCTCGCGGACGCGCTCGAGCTCGATCTCTCCGATGCCTTCGTGCGCAAGCTCGCGGAGAACGCGGCGAAGTACCCGGTGGCGAAGGCCAGCGGCCGCGCGCGCAAGTACACCGAGCTCGACTGAGCGCCGCTCAGCCGTCCTTGCGGAAGGCGAAGGCGTGCTCGCGCCGATTCGTGAGGCCCGCGTGCTCCGGACGCTCGACCGATGCGCCGGCGACGAGCGAGAGTCCCGCGCGCCTCGCGGCGTCGAGCGTCGGCTGGGCCGCGTCGACGACTCCGCTGGGCAGGAGGCCGTCGCCGATCACGACGATGAGGTGACCGCCGACAGCGAGCGCGCCGGCGGCGTTGCGCGTCCACAGATCGGTGTCACGCCGCCAGATCTCCCGCGCGCGGCGCAGCCCGCCGCGCCAGAGCCGGCGCGCGCCGATCTCGCGCGACAGGTCGGGCCGCTCGCCGAGCCAGACGTGTCGCAGGTGCTGCATCGGCAGGTAGTCGTAGGTGGACGGGTAGGGCGGCGAGGTGAGCACGAGCGCGACCGGCGCCGACGGACGCGCCTCGCGCGCGTCGCACAGCGCGATCTCTGCCTCGGCCGTGCCGGAAGGGACCGCCTCGCGGAAGGCCGCCATCTGCCGCGCGAGCTCGCGCGTCTTCTTGTGGAAGAGCACCGCGGTCGTGCCGGAAGGACGGTCGTGCTTCTCGCGCACGGCCTTCGTGTCGGACGCGCGCCACGACACCTTCACGATGAGTGACGAGAACACGGCTTCGAGCAAACCCCGAACCGGCGGCTCCGTCGCGGCGATCCCCGCGCGCAGCGCTTCGAGCTCGCGCAGTACGTGCGCCGCGAACCAGCGCTCGACGACGCGGAGAACCTCGTCGCGCGGCAGCGCCCCGGTCGAAGAGGCGTTGCGCGCGAGCTCCGTTAGCTTGCGCGCGCGCGAGCGGAAGGCGGTGAGCCCTGCTTCGTCCGGTGTCGCGCAGCGCGCACGTGCGACGCGAACCGCAACGGGCGAGACATCGCTGCCGAGTGCGCGCCGCCCAGCCGCGCGCGCCTCGACGAGCACCGTTCCGCCGCCGCAGAAGGGATCGAAGACCGAGTCGCCGGGGAAGAGCGCGAGCAGGTCGTGCGCCGCGTCCGCGTGCATTCCTGCCGGGTAGGTGTGAAACGGATGCGTGTAGCGCTCGACGGGGCCGCTGCGCGCGAGCGCCTCGAGCAAGCCCTCGCCGAAAGCGGTGTCTCCGCGCAGTGCGCTCGAGAGGGCGGGGCGGTCGTGCGCGATGCGGCGACGGGCAGGCATGGGAGCGGACACGCTACACGCGCGCGTCCGGCTCGCCAGCATCTTGCATGTCCACGCGTGTCAAGGGCAGGTAGATGCAGCAAAAAGAAGCCCCCGACAATGTGAGGAGATCGAATAGACAGCGCCTGGACGACGTATATAATCGCGCCCCGTGTGGAGCTTCTGTTGGCGTTGGCGAACCGGCCGCGCGGTGCAGTCGGGTCGCCCACAGTAGACGCCAATTCCCTCCGCAAGCCAGTTTTCGGACTGGTAAAGAGACCGCCAAGACAACCCTCGCTTCCCCTGGTTCGAGTCCCACCACAGGTCTTGAGCACGCCCGACGCGGGTTGAGACGCGAGTCTCCCAACACGGACGCAGCGCCTGACGTGTACCCGGGGCGCGCGCAAGGGATGCGAGCGGGGCGCAAAACCCTATGCGTCGTTCAAGCATCACGATCCTGTTCCTGGTTGCCCTAGCCAACTTTGCCGTTTTCGCCGTCATGAACCGGCCCGTGGAGCCGCCTCCCTGGGAGGGCATGATCTCGGGCCTGTCGTTCGCCCCGTACAGGGAAGGACAAGGGCCGATCGATCAGGTCTTCCCGACCGCGGAGCAGATCCGCGAGGACCTTCGGCACGTCGCGAAGTACACCAGCTCCGTGCGTACCTACGCGTCGCTCGACGGCATGGACCAGATCCCGCGACTCGCGAGTGAGTTCGGCCTGAAGGTGACAGCCGGCGCCTGGCTCGACGCCGACAAGAAGAAGAACGAGCGCGAGATCAAGAGCCTGCTCGCGAGCGTTCAGGCCAACTCCAACGTCACGCGCGTGGTGGTCGGGAACGAGGTTCTGCTCCGCGGAGACATGAAGACGCGTCAGCTCGCGGGTTACCTGCGCCGGGTGCGCGCCCAGCTGAACGTGCCGGTCGGAACCGCGGAGCCGTGGCACGTTTGGCTCAAGCATCCCGAGCTCGCACGCGACGTCGATTTCATCGCCGTGCACCTCCTCCCCTACTGGGAAGGGATCGCCGCTGACGACGCGATCGGCTTCGTCACCGAGCGACTCGCCGAGGTGAAGAAGAAGTTCCCCGGCAAGCCCGTGATCATCGGAGAGGTCGGCTGGCCCTCGAACGGCCGCATCCGCCGCGGCTCGGTTCCGTCACTCGCGACCGAGGCCACCTTCCTGCGCGAGTTCCTGAACCTCGCGAAGCAGAAGAACCTCGACTACTTCCTGATGGAGGCCTTCGACCAGCCGTGGAAGATCCCGCTCGAGGGAGGCGTCGGCGCCTACTGGGGCATCTGGAACGAGGCGCGCGAGGCGAAGTTCGCCTGGACCGGTCCGATCGTGGGGGTGCCGAGCTGGCCGCTCCTGTTCGCGATCGCGACGCTCGTGCCGCTTCTGCCTTTGCTCTGGTTCCTGAACCGCTTCGAGCGCTTCCGCTCGCGCGGCAAGATCTTCTTCGCGGGGCTGGCGCAAGCCGTGGCTTCGCTCTTCGTGTGGGTGAGCTACCTGACCGTCAGCCAGTACCACAGCGTGTACTCGGCCACGGCCTGGGTCGTGCTTCTCGGCGCGCTCGGTGGGCTGCTCGTGATCGGGATCACAGAGGCGTTCGAGCTCGTCGAGCTGCTCTGGAATCGTAAGCTCGTGCGACGCTTCTGGCCGATCGCGCCCAAGAAGCTGGCGCGGCTGCCGATGGTCTCGCTGCATCTGCCGATCTGCAACGAGCCGCCCGAGATGGTGCGCGACACACTCAACGCGCTCGCAGCACTGGACTACCCGAATCTCGAAGTGCTCGTGATCGACAACAACACACACGACCCCGGCTTGTGGAAGCCCGTCTCTGATCTGTGTCAGATCCTCGGCCCGCGCTTCCGCTTCCACCACCTCGACAAGGTGGAGGGCTTCAAGGCCGGCGCGCTGAACTACGTGCTCGGCCTCACCGATCCCGCCGCCGAAATTGTGGCGGTGATCGACAGCGACTACATCGTTCGCCCCGACTGGCTCGCGAATCTCATTCCGTACTTTGCGGACCCGAAGATCGGCATCGTGCAGGCGCCGCAGGACTACCGCGACGGCGACGAGAGCGCGTTCAAGGCCATGTGCCGCTGGGAGTACGCCGGCTTCTTCCAGATCGGCATGGTTCACCGCAACGAGCGCAACGCGATCATCCAGCACGGCACCATGACGCTCGTGCGCCGCGACGCGCTCGAAGCGCTGGGCGGCTGGGCCGAGTGGTGCATCTGCGAGGACGCGGAGCTGGGCCTGCGCATGCTGGAGGCCGGCTACGAGACCGCCTACGTGAATTACTCGTACGGCCAGGGTCTGATGCCCGACACGTACACCGCCTACCAGAAGCAGCGCTTTCGCTGGGCGTACGGCGCGGTTCAGATTCTCAAGCGCCACTGGCGCGAGCTCGCGGGCCTGACGCCGACCCGGCTCACGCGCGCACAGCGCTACCACTTCGTTGCGGGCTGGGCGCCTTGGTTCGCCGATGCGCTGAACACGGCGGTGACCGCGCTCGCGCTGATCTGGACCGCAGGGCTCGTGACGCTGCCCAAGCTCTTCGAGTTCCCGCTGCGCTTCTTCCTGTGCGCGTCGCTCGGCTTCTTCGCGCTGAAGGTCGGCAAGACGCTCTGGCTCTACGCCGCGCGCGTGAAGGCGACGCCGGGTCAGAACCTCGCCGCCGCGCTCGCCGGCCTCTCGCTCACCCACACCATCGGCAAGGCGATGTTCTCGGGCGTGCTCACGAACGGTCGCCCGTTCATGCGCACACCCAAGTGTGAGGATCAGCCGGCGTTCGTGCGCGGGCTGCTCGCCTCGCGCGAGGAGAGCACGATCCTCGCACTGCTCGTGCTGGGCGGCCTCGCGATCTTCTTCCGCTACGGGAGCGACGACGTCGAGGCGCTGCTCTGGATCTCGCTGCTCGCCGTGCAGTCGCTGCCCTACGTGGCGTCCCTCGCGACGGCGATGGTGAACGCGATTCCCGTGCGCGCGATCGCGCAGACCGTTCCGCAGCCGCTTGGCCCGCTCGTCCCGCCCGAGTATGAGTCCGTGATGTCACGCGTCGTCGGTGGCCACGACGTGAATCGGGTCTAGGGCGGACCGCTCGGAGAGCTGCGGGATACCGACGTCGAACGCGCTACAACTCTGATCCGTCGGAGGTTCCGTCGATCTTGAAGGTCCGCTGCGCTATCGCGCCCGCATTGCTCGCATGCGCTTTCGCCTGCGAGCGGAGCGAGACGGTCGTCGCACCGCCGCCGCTTCAGGTCACGGTCGCGGTAGTTGCCCAGGCCGAGATCCCCGTCTATCTCGAGCACGTTGGCACGACCGAGGCGATCAACACGGTCGAGGTGCGGGCGCGCGTCCGGGGCGTGCTGGAGAAGGTCGCCTTCAAGGAAGGCGCCGATGTCGCCCAGGGCGACCAGCTCTTCGTCATCGAACGCGCGCCGTACAAGGCTGCGCTCGACAAGGCGAAGGGCGATCTGGCGCGCGCGAGTGCGGCGCTCCAGCGCGTCGAGACGGATTTTCAGCGCACGACCGAGCTCGCGCGCAAGGAAGTCTCGAGCCAGGCGGACCTGGACCACGCGCGAGCCGCGCGCGATGAGGCGGCGGCGGCGGCGACGGCGCTGCAGGCCACCGTCGAGCAGGCGGCGCTCGATCTGGGCTACACGGAGATTCGCGCGCCGATCTCCGGGCGCATCGGCCGGCTTCACGTCAGCCAGGGGAATCTCGTGGGCGGGAGCGAAGAGACGCCGCTCGCGACGATCGTGCAGCTCGATCCGATCTACATCTACTGGAGCCCGAGCGAGAAGGAGCGGCTCGACGTGCTGCGCGAGCGCAAGGAAGGCCGCTACGTGCAGCGCGACGAGATCGAGGTGAGCGCGTACCTGTCGGACGGCAGCGAACACCCGTACCCCGGGCGCCTCGACTTCGTCGACAACACCGTCGACCAATCCGCGGGCACGGTGCGCGTGCGCGCGGTCTTTCCGAACCCCGACAAGACGCTCCTGCCCGGGCAGTACGCGAAGCTGCAGGTGATGGTCGCGCGCGCACTGCCGGCGTTGCTCGTGCCGGCGCAGGCGATCATCGAAGAGCAGGGCGGCAGCAGCGTCTTCGTCGTGCGCGCGGACGGGACACTCGAGTCACGGCGCATCGTCACCAGTTTCTCGCACGAGGACATGCGCGTGGTCGAGTCGGGTCTCTCGCCTGGCGAGAAGGTCGTGATCGACAATCTGGGCAAGCTGCGTCCGGGCGCGCCGGTGACCGTCGGCAGCAGCTAGTGCTTCGGCGGCGAGAAGCGCTCGCGCCGGCGCTCCATGACGACGAAGAACACTGGCACGACGGCGAGCGACAGGAAGGTCGCGAACAGCATTCCGCCGAAGACCGCCGTGCCGAGCGAGTTTCGGCTGGCGGCGCCGGCACCGGTCGCGATCACGAGCGGCACGACGCCCAGGATGAAGGCGAGCGACGTCATCAGGATCGGCCGCAGGCGCACGCGGGCCGCGTGCAGCGCGGCCTGCTCGATCGACTCGCCCTGCTCGCGCAGATCCTTTGCGAACTCGACCACGAGGATCGCGTTCTTGCTCGCGAGGCCCACGAGCATCACGAGCCCGACCTGACAGAAGACGTCGTTTGCGAGCCCGCGCAGCGACTGTGCGAGCAGCGCGCCGAGCACCGCGAGCGGCACGACCAGCATGATCGTGAGCGGCAGCAGCCAGCTCTCGTAGAGCGCCGCGAGACACAGGAACACGACCACCAGCGCCAGCGCGAACAGAACCGGGGCGGCGCCGCCCGCGCGGAGCTCCTGGAGCGAGAGGCCGGTCCACTCGTAGCTCGTGCCTTCGGGGAGCACGCGAGTCGCGATCGCCTCCATGTCCTGGATCGCCTGGCCGGAGCTTCGCCCGGAAACCGCCTGACCGGTCACGGCCGCGGTCCGGAACAAGTTGTAGTGCGCGATCACCTGCGGGCCCACGATCGGCTTCACGGTCGCGAGCGTCGCGAGCGGCACCATCTCGCCGCTGGCGCTGCGCACATACGGCCGCGTGACATCATTCGGTGTCGCGCGGTTGTCGGGCTCGGCCTGCACGAAGACGCGAAAGACGCGGCCGTACAAGTTGAAGTCGTTCACGTAGTAGCCACCCAGATAGGCCTGCAGCGTTCCGAAAACGTCGGAGAGCGAGAGGCCCAGCGTCTTGGCCTTCGTGCGGTCGATCTCGATCAGGTACTGCGGCACGTTCGCGCGCAGCGCCGTGACCAGGCCCGTGATCAGCCCCGAGCTGTTGCCCGCGTCGACAAGCGCGCGCGCCGACTTGGCCAGCTCCGCGATGCTTCCGCCCGTCTCGTCCTGCAACTGTAGCTGAAATCCGCCGGTCGACCCGAGGCCGCGGATCGGCGGCGGATTGAAGGCGACGACCACCGCGCTCGAAAGGGAGCCGAGCTCGCGGCGAGCGCGCGCGAGAATCGAGGGCAGCGATTTTTCGCGCGTCTTGCGCTCGTCCCACGGCTCGAGAATCGCGAAACACGACGCCGCGTTCGACGCCGCCGTGCTGGTGAGGAAGTCGTTCCCGCCGTTCACAACGGTGTGCGCGACGCCCGGGATCGCGAGCAGGATGCCGACGACTTCCTTCGTCACCGCTTCGGTGCGCTCGAGCGACGCGCCGTCGGGAAGCTGCACCGATACGATGAAGTAGCCGAGGTCCTCCTCGGGCAGGAACGCCGTCGGCAATCGGCCGTAGAGAAAGACCGTGCAGAACACGAGTGCGCCGAAGACGGCCAAGAGAATCGGGCGATGCGCGATCGCGAGCCGACCGATGCTCTGGTAGAACCGGGTGAAGCGCGCGAAGGCGCGGTCGAACGCGCGAAATGGGCCCGCCTTCCGCTCCGCGCGGCGGCGCAGGAGCAGTGCGCACAGGGCGGGGCTCAGCGTGAGGGCATTGAACGCGGAGATCGCGACTGAACACGCGATCGTCATCGCGAACTGCTGATACAGCTTGCCGGTCGTGCCCGGCAGGAATGCGACGGGCAGGAATACCGCCATCAAGACCAGCGAGATCGCGATGATCGGCCCGGTCACCTCGCGCATCGCGAGCGGCGTCGCCTCGCGCGCCGAGATGTCGCGTTCCTCCATCAGGCGCGTCACGTTCTCGACCACGACGATCGCGTCGTCCACCACCAGTCCGATTGCGAGCACGAGGCCGAAGAGCGAGAGCGTGTTGATCGAGAAGCCGAGAAGTTGCATGAGCGCGAACGTGCCGACTAGCGACACCGGCACCGTGATGGCGGGAATCAGCGTCGCGCGCGCGCTCTGCAGGAAGACGAAGACAACCAGAAACACGAGCGCCATCGCCTCGGCGAGCGTCATCAGCACCTCGCGAATGGATGCGGTGACGAAGCGTGTCGGCTCGTAGACGATCCTGAATTCGACGCCCGCCGGAAGCCGCTTCGCGATCCGTTCCATCTCGGCGTGCACCGCGGCCGCGACGTCGAGCGCATTCGCGCTCGGCAGTGCGTACACCGCGACACCCGTCGACGGGTCTCGGTCGATCCGGCTGAATGCGCCGTAGCTCTGCGCGCCGAGCTCCACGCGCGCCACGTCTCCGAGCCGGAGCACCGAGCCGTCCGGGTGCGTGCGCACGACGATGCTGCGGAACTCCTCGGGT
>Ga0184615_10000725_pt1 | contig 17758 bp, 18 predicted proteins | sample PLM4_65_coex_FD_133134 | JGI IMG/M metagenome (GOLD analysis project Ga0184615, IMG submission 133134) | Groundwater sediment microbial communities from an aquifer in East River, Colorado, USA - PLM4_65_coex | ecosystem: Environmental > Terrestrial > Soil > Riparian zone | place: USA: East... | reverse complement strand
GGAAATGCTCACAAAGGCTTGCCGAAGTCCCTGCTCTCACCTCCCTCGAGCGCTTCCGGTCCTAGCCTCGGAAAGGCTGGGAGGGGCGGTGGCCCATGGGCTAGCGAGGGAGGCACTCCGGTTGTCGTCTTACCCCGCGGTCTATCTTCCGGCCCTGCACTCCTTGGCGATGGTGGTGAGGAGGCTAGGCCCGCCTCCGGTGGCCCCGGGGGAAAGCGCCGGCCGAGCTTTGTGTTGACCGCTCCGCTCGCCCCGACGGTTACAGTCAGTTCTCGCCAGGGCGTCGGCGGGTCGGGGGCGCGGGGAGGAAGCAGTGCTACAGACGGGCAGTTCGCTGCCCCGAACTACGGAACGAACCCTCTGCCGAGCTATCCCCTTCTTGCGAGGGAGCGAGGCTACCAAGGGACGGTCTACCTCCGGGTCCAGATCCAGCCGGATGGTCGCGTGGGCAGGCTCGCCATCGATCGTTCCTCGGGCTTTGAGATCCTGGATCGGGCGGCGACGGATTCGGTCAAGGAGTGGACGTTTCTTCCAGCCCGAAAGAGCGGAAAGCCTGTAGATAGCTGGGTGGTCCTCCCGGTGAAATTCAAGCTCGACTAAGTGGAGAGACCAGCCACGGACACGCGCATCGCGTAGAGTTCTCGGGCGACACAAGCCGATCTTACTATGATTGTGGAAGGGAAGTGGTGGGCAGGGGCGGAATCGAACCGTCGACACCAGGATTTTCAGTCCTGTGCTCTACCGACTGAGCTACCTGCCCGAAGCCGAGAGGCGGGTGAACTTTCGAGGAAGGTCCGTTCTTTGTAGCACCGAGGGGAAGTTTTGTCAAGGCATGCAGCCAGCCTAAAAGCTGGCGTTAGGTGCGGATCACGTAGGTCCCTGCCAGCATGTCGTGCAGCCCGCGTTTTTGCCAGGTGAAGGCGATCATCAGAAAGCCAACGCTGAACAGCAGCAGCGAGAGAATCCAGTAAAGGGAGCGAAGACATGCTCTGCCATAGGTCATCTCTTGATCGTTCACGGGAACGACCTTCAGGCCGAATAGCCTTTTCCCTGGGGTTTGCCCACAGGCTCCCACAAAAAGCGTGAAGTACAGAAAGCCGGTTACGATGACGATGACAGCACCTGAATACCCAGCAAGCGCCATCACCTGATCGTTGATTTCTCCCCCCAACCGGCCCCCCAACCAGATCGTTGTCAGAGTCAAAAGGGCGAGCACGATGGTGGCCAGAAAGAGGCAAACGATATCTGTCATCCAGGCCGCCAGCCGGATCCAGAACCCGGCCTTGGGAAGGGCGGCTGCCCTGACAGGCCGTGAGTCGTCGGTCCACTCGGTGACGGGTGGGGCTATGGCGTCGGGCGAAGGCTCGAACGGCGGAAGCGTGCCGAGCGGAAGACTGAAGGCCGCTTCTTCCTGTGGCTCTTGCTCGGATGTGTGCGGCGGGCGCGATGATTGGAAGAGGCCGGCGAAGAATGCATCGACATCTTGTGCTCGATCTTCCTGCTTCTGCGGCGGCTCGGGTGCGCTTGGCTGAGCCGACAGCGGGGCTGGTGGCCGTCGCGAGCCAACGGGGGCTGCAGTGAATGTCGGAATTCCGCGGCGGCGCTTCACCTCACGAAGATCGGCCCCGCACTTCTTGCAGGCCGCCAATTGATCGAAGCTCACATAGCCGCATTGTGGACATCGCACCGCTGGATTCCCCCTCTCGATCCTCAGATACCACAACCCCACGTCGCGGTCAAGGACAAAGCCGTCTCCTCTTGACAGGCACGGACTGATCTGATAACAGCTTACACGAGGAGGAGATTGCACCCTCCATGTCAAGAGCCGAGCGCCTCCAGTTGATGCTTTCCCTTCTGAAAACCTCTCCAGGGATGCGGCCTGCCGATCTGGCCGCACGCTGCCGGGTTTCGGAACGAAGTATCTTTCGCGATCTGAACATGCTGCACACACTCGGGCAGCCGGTCTACTTCGAGCACGGTTACCGGCTGCCTTCACCGACCTTCTTGCCCGCGCTCCACCTGACGGGCGAGGAGGCCCTGGCGCTTCGAGTCGCAGCCAGCCGCGCCACCCAGCAGGAGGGCCCGATGGCTCGAGCCCTGGTGAGCGCCCAGTCCAAGCTGGCCCTTCGACTCGCCCCTGCATCGCCTATCCTGGAGGGGCAGATGCCGTTAGCGCTACTCGGGGTTCCGTCGCCCTCTGCCGACGTCGCCCAGATCCTTTCGCTTGTGCAAGAGGCGGTGGCGACGGGTCGGAGACTCACGATCCTGTATGCCAAGAGCGAGAGGAGCCGGCCCCGCTCGATCGAACTGGTCCCCCAACACCTGAGCCTTCGCGAGAATGGGTGGCTGTTGTTGGGCGACGACACCATCAAGCGCCGAAGCTTGACGATCCGACTCGAGCAGATCAAGGGGGCCGCATTTTCAGGACGGAAAGGCGGCCGCTCACGACACGCCCGGAGCAGCAAGGTGAGCGCTCCACTAGTGACCGCCCTTCGGGTCAAGCTGAGACTCCGTCCCCCACTGTCCGCCCTCGCTCCTCATGGCGACCTCCCCTACGGGTTGCAGATCGAGCAGAAGGAGGGCGGGGTCCTGTTGCTCACAAGCCACGCCTCCGGGGTGCGCGAGCTCCTGGGCTGGCTCCTCTCCTTCGGTCCGGCCATAGAGGTCTTAGAGCCGGTGGCGCTTCGCACGGAACTCCGGCGGATTGCGACAGAGCTGTCAGCGCTCTATAGCACTGAGACCTAACAGATACGAGGTGCGCGATGCCGATCTATGAGTACCTGTGTAACAGTTGCAAGAAGCGAGTGAGCTTGCTGATCCGAAATATCAAGAACCCCCCCACCCCGGTCTGTTCCCGCTGCGGGAGTCGGGAGCTGACACGTCTCCTCTCCCGCTTCGCCGTGGTCAAGTCCGAGGAGGCCCGCTTCGAAAGCATGGCCGACCCGAGCAAATTCGGCGACCTGGACGAGACCGATCCGAAAAGCGTCGCCCGCTGGGCCAAGCGGATGGGGAAAGAGCTAGGCGAGGATCTGGGCGAAGGGTTGGACGAGATGATGGAGGGGGGCATGGAGGAAGGAGAAGCGGCCAGCGAAGAATTTGGAGCGGAGGAGTAGCGCGTGGACCTTGATGCGCTCCGCCAAGAAATAGAAGTGTTCTTGCGGCAACTGGCCGAGGAGGAGTACCTGCAGCAGGCTGGCCTCAAACCCGAGAGCCAGCTCGCCGCAATCTACCGACAGCACGAGCACCTTTTCCACCCCACCCGGCTCGAAGAGCTGCGGGCGGTAGTGCGCGAAAGTGGGGCGGCGAATGGACCGCGCCTGTTGCTTGAGTTCCTGACCCATGCCTGCCTGGAGGCGAAGGTCCAGGACGTGACCGACCGCTTCTTGAGCGAAGAGGCCACTGCCTTCGTGTCGGTCGAGGAAAGGACGATCCCCCTGCGAGGCGCCCTGGCCGCCATCCGAGACGAGGCCGACCGAGCCCGGCGGTCACGGCTCGAGCACGCCCGCGCCCAGGTCATCGACCGCCTGAACCCCTTGCTGCAGGAACGGTTAGCCCGTCTCCAGGAGGCCGTTACTGGCCTCGGCGGCGTCAGCTACCCCGCTCTCTGGGAGGAGCTCTCCGGGTTTCACCTCGATGACCTCGAGAAATTGATCCACACTCTGCTTGCCCGGACCCAGGAGATGTACGCCGACGTCCTGAAGTGGATGCTGAAGCGGACGCTCGGCGTTCCGCTGTCCGAGGCCAAGCGTCACGACCTGGCCCGCCTCTTCCGGGCACCGGAGTACGATCGCCTCTTGCCCCCTCAGGGAGTCGCCGCCGCCGTCGAGACGGCCGCGCAGAAAATGCGAATTGACCCCAGGGCGGCCGGCCGGATCCAGATCGACGACGAAGTGCGGCCGGCAAAAACATCCCGCGCCTTCGTCGCGCCGATCGAGGTTCCCAAGAGGGTGATCCTAGTGGTTCGGCCCGGCGGGGGGTGGGGCGACGCATCCGCGTATCTCCACGAGTTGGGACATGCGCTCCACTTCGCCAACACCGACCCCGCGCTCCCTGTGGAGTTCCGCAGGTTGGGCGACGTGTCTCTGACAGAAGCGTTTGCCTTCTTGCTGGAGGGCCTTCTGCTGGAACCCGGGTTTGTACGACGGGTCCTCGGAATCCCGCGGGAGCAGGATTTCCTGCGCGTAGTGGCCCTGCACAAGCTCTACCTGCTTCGGCGGTACGCCGCCAAGCTCATCTACGAACGCGGCCTCTACGACGGCCGGTCCCCAGCCCAGGCGGCCGAGGCATACCGGGGCCTGGTCTCGCGGGCGACCGCAGCCGAGTTCCCCCCGGCGCTATACCTCTACGACGTGGACCCGGCATTCTATGTCGCCCGGTACCTGCGGGCCTGGATCCTCGAGGCCCAGCTAAGGGAGCAGCTCTACGAGCGGTTCGATGAGGAGTGGTACCGTAACGACCGGACCGGTCCCTTCCTCCTGGACCTCTGGCGCCAAGGTCTCGCCCTCACGGCGGAGTCCCTCGCCACGCAGCGCTCGCTCGGCCCGCTCCAGATCGATCCCCTGATCCGAAGCGTCGGCCGCCACTTGGCCTGATTCTCCTCGACCTCACCCCTCGCTTATCAGACCTGCGAAGCGGAATTGATCCTGGATCGAGAGTGTGGTAGGTATGAGCGCACCCTGCGACGTGCGGGGCGAGAAAGCGAGTAGCAGATGCTCACCATCGAAATGGCAGCACCGGAGCTGGACCTGACCGGGGTCTGCAAGGGAAAGGTCGGGAGGTACCGGCTACAAGATTACCGTGGCCGGTGGGTGGTTCTCTTTTTCTATCCGGCCGACTTCTCCTTTATTTGCCCCACCGAGGTGACGGGGTTCCAGAAGCTCCACGCGGATTTCAGGGCCTGCGGCTGCGAGGTGTTCGGCGTGAGCGTCGATCCACCTGACACTCACATGGCGTGGGCCAATGAGCTGGGAGGGATCGACTATCCGTTACTGAGCGATCAGGACAAAGCCGTCTGCGGGGCGTACGGAGCCCTGGACGAGCGAGAGGGTCGAGCCCTCCGGGCCACCTTCGTGATCGATCCGGATGGCGGCAGGGGCCTACCTGTCCGGCAAGGCCGAGGTCGAGGTCTACCAGCGCGAGATCGAGGAAGAACGACAACGGTTCGTGAGGGAGCCGTACCTTGCAAGCGAGGAGCTGCTCGAGGCAATGACCCAAGAAGGGCTCAGCCGTGAGAAGACCTACCGGATCGTGAAGCTGTTCCACGACGAGGAGGAGAGCCTGCTGAAGACCTTCCAAGAAAAGGTCCTCGGACCGGGAAGCGTGAACCCCCAAGCTCCAGTCGCATCGGCCCTCGTCATTGGAGTGTGGTTCGCTCTGGGCGCCGCGATTCCTCTCCTGCCCTACATGATCTTCACGCAATACACGGCTCTCTGGGCCGCCTTCATCCTTTCCGGCGCCGCGCTCTTCGGGATCGGCGCGGCCAAGGCCGTGGTGGCCAAGAAGAGCTGGTGGCGCTCGGGGCTGGAGTTCCTGACCGTCGCCACAGGCGCGGCCGCGATCGGCTATCTCTTTGGCCGGCTCCTCCGCTCGCACTAAGGCAACCCTTTTTGATTCCCCAGCGTCGTCATTGCGAGCGACGGAAGGGAGCGTGGCAATCTCACCGTCGTTAATGGAAGCCGGTTCGTAGGGGCAGGGCTTGCCCTGCCCTCTGGGGGCGCAGCAAGCAGCGCCCCTACGGCTGACGTTGTCAGCCTCGCAATGACCATATTCTCGCCGTGATCGGCCGCGTTTCACCTTGACAGTATCGCGCCGTTTTCGCTATAGTCGGCGCGGATTGTAAGGGCCATCCAAGATCCTCGACGAACGCGAGACACGCCCATGAAAAAGAGACATCTATTGGCTCCTGGCCCGACTCAGGTTTTGCCGGAAGCGCTTCTGGCAATGGCGAGGCCGATCATCTATCACCGCGGCCCGGAGTATGAAGCACTCCTGGCTCGGGTTCGAGAGGGGCTCAAGATCCTTTTCCAGACGAAGAACGAGGTGCTGCTATTCACCTCATCGGGCACTGGAGGGATGGAAGGCGCGGTGGTCAACACCCTCTCCCCTGGCGACCGGGCGCTGGTGATCCGCAGCGGCAAGTTCGGCGAGCGGTGGGGAGAGATCTGCGAGGCCTACGGCATCCAGCCGCAGTATATCGATGTCGAGTGGGGACGGGCCGTGGAGTCTAACCTCGTGGCGGCGGCATTGAAGGCCGATCCCAGCATCAAGGCGGTCTTCGCCACCCACAGTGAGAGCTCGACCGGCGTCCTTCATGACGTTGAGGCGATCGCACGGATCGTCCGAGCGACCCCTGCTCTCCTGATCGTTGATGCCATTACGAGCCTGGGGGTTGTGGACGTGCCGATGGATGCCTGGGGGGTGGACGTCGTTGTGGGCGGCTCGCAGAAATCGCTCATGATCCCGCCCGGGCTCGCCTTCTGTGGAGTCTCCGACAAGGCCTGGACCGTTGTGGAACGGTCCCGACTCCCCAAATTCTATTTCAATTTCAAGGCAGAGCGAAAGAGCCTGGAGAAGAACCAGAACGCCTTCACGCCGGCGGTCTCGTTGGTCGTGGCGCTCCACGAGTCCCTTGCCGCCATCAGGGCGGAGGGACTTCCGGCGGTCTTTGCCCGGCACGACCGGCTCGCCCGCGCTACCCGCGCCGGCGTCACTGCGCTCGGGCTCGAACTGTTCGCCGAGCGGCCCACCCCCGCGCTCACTGCCGTCACGGTCCCGCCAGGTATCGAGGCAAGTGCCATTGTCAAGACACTCCGGACGGCCCACGGAATCACCATCTCGGGAGGGCAGACCAAGGTCAAGGGGAAGATCTTTCGCCTGGCCCACCTGGGATACGCCGATGAATCCGACGTCGTCGTCTGCCTCTCGGCCCTCGAACGGACCCTGAACGACCTTGGCTATCCATGCAAGCTGGGGGAGGGCGTGCGGGCAGCTCAGGAAGTTCTGAGCCGGGCGGGTTAAGCGCTCTTCCGGCGCGTTGCCTCTTGCCATCACCGACACGGGCGATTTCAGTCGAGGGAGACGAATGCGAATCCTTGTGACCGATGGCCTCTCGCCAAGAGGCGTCGAGGTCCTGCGTCAAACCGAGAAGTTCGAGGTCGATGTGCGGGACCGGCTGGGCACCGACGAGCTCCTGGCCTGCATCGACAACTACGATGGCCTCATCGTACGGAGCGCCACGAAGGTGACCGCGCCCGTCCTGCAGGCTACCCGCCGCCTCAAGGTGGTCGGTCGCGCTGGCGTCGGCGTGGACAATGTGGACGTGGAGGCGGCGACAGCTCGTGGGGTCCTGGTCATGAACGCCCCGAGCGGCAATACTTTGACGACCGCCGAACACACCTTTTCGCTTCTTCTGGCCCTTACCAAGAATGTCCCTCAGGCGACCGCCTCGATGAAGGGCGGCCGGTGGGAAAAGAAGGCCTTCGTGAGCGTGGAGGTGGCGGGCAAGGCCCTCGGGGTGATCGGCCTGGGCCGGATTGGAGGCGAGGTCGCCCGACGCGGCAAGGGCTTCGCCATGCGCGTCATCGCCTATGACCCCTTCATCTCCGAGGAGGCGGCGGCAGCCCTGGGGGTCGAGCTGGTGGATCTCCCGGATCTATTCCGGCGCGCGGATTTTATCACCATCCACACCCCTCTCACTCCTGAGACTCACCATCTCATCGATGGCAAGGCCATCGCCCTGATGAGGACCGGAGTCCGCATCGTCAACTGCGCGCGTGGCGGAATCATCGACGAGACAGCCCTGTACGAAGCGCTGAAGTCTCGCAAGGTCGCGGGTGCCGCCCTGGACGTCTTTGAACAGGAACCGATCACCAACTCGCCCCTCTTCGAGCTTCCCAACTTCATCTGCACGCCGCACCTTGGGGCGTCGAGCGAGGAGGCGCAGGAGAACGTCGCGGTCGAGATCGCTCAGCAGATCGTCGATTACCTCCAGAAGGGGATCATCAGGAACGCCGTGAATGCCCCGTCCATGGACCCGGAGCTGTACAAGGTGCTCCAGCCGTACCTGACCCTGTCCGAGAAATTGGGTCGCCTGGCCTCTCAGCTCGCCGAGGGACGGATGCACGAGGTGCGGATCGACTATCGCGGCGAGATCGCCGGTTACGACCCCGCGCCCTTGACCGCTGCCGTCGTGAAGGGAGCACTCGACCCATTCATGGAAGACGCGGTCAACTATGTCAATGCGCTGGCCCTGGCGAAAGGCCGCAGCATCCGGGTCATTGAGAGCAAGGTACTGGAGGAGGCTGACTACACGAGCCTCATCACCGTGGCGGTCAGGAGCGACCGCGGCACCAGTGAGGTCGCCGGAACCCTCTTCAGCCGCCGGGAGCCGAGGGTCGTCCGGATCGACGAATTCCGCCTGGAAGCCATCCCTGAAGGGTACCTCCTGATCTTCTCTAATCTGGACGTGCCGGGGGTCATCGGGACCATCGGCACCCTTCTCGGGAAACATCAGGTCAACATCGCCGGAATGTCACTGGGACGGGAGCGGCCGGGTGGCCGGGCCGTGTCGGTGGTCAACGTGGATACGCCTATTCCTGCCCACGTCTTAGAGGAGATCCGGCGCCTCCCGAACATCGTCTTCGTCAAACTCGTGAAGGCCTGAGAAGGGAATACGCGTTCAGCCAGCTACAGCGGGTAGGCTAGCTCCTTTTCTTCCCCTTCGAAGCTGAAAGCTGATGACTGATCGCTGATTGCCAATGAGCGAGCGCGACTATTATTCCAGAACCGCCATCCCCAAAGGGGTCCGGGTCTTCCCGCCCGAGGAGGCGGCGCTTCGCCGCTGGGCCGAGCGCCGCATCCTCTCGGTCTTCGAGCGGTGGGGATTCCAGGAGGTGATCACCCCGACCTTCGAATATCTGGAAGTCTTCTCGGGAGACTCCGGAGAAGCGGGTGGCGAGAAGATCTTCAAGTTCGTTGACCGGCAGACCGGCCGCCTGCTCGCCCTGCGCTACGACCCCACCCCGCAGGTGGCGCGCCTCGTCGCAACGACCCTTCGCCACCGGCCCCTTCCGTTGCGTCTCTCCTACGCGACGAACATCTTCCGGTACGAGGCCCCTCAGACCGGTCGGCAGCGCGAGTTCGTCCAGCTCGGCGTGGAGCTGATCGGCCTGGAGCGGCCGGAGGCGGATGCCGAGATGGTGGCCATGGCAGTGGAAGGTTGCCAGGCCCTCGGGCTGCAGCGCTTCCAGATCGATGTCGGCCAGGTCGGGTACGTGCGGGGGCTGGTCGATGCCCTGCAGGTGGGCGCCGAGGTCCGCCGACAATTGGTCTCCGCGATCGGCAGGAAAGATGCCTTCGAGCTGGAGCTGCTCCTGCGAGAGCTGGATGCGGACAAGGAATCCAAGCAGGCCGTCCTCGATCTCCCGACCCTGTATGGCGGCAAAGAGATCCTGGCCCGTGCAGTGCGGCGCGCACGAAATCAGCGCTCGCAGGAGGCCCTGGCCAACCTCACCCAGGTCTATGAGATCCTGGAGAACTACGGTCTCGCCGATCGCGTGATCATCGATCTCGGCGAGGCTAGAGCCTTCGAGTACCACACCGGCGTCACCTTCGCCGCGTTCGCGCACGGCCTGGGTTCAGAGATCTCCCGCGGCGGCCGCTACGACAACTTGATCGGCCAGTTCGGGTATCCCTGCCCCGCCACCGGCTTTGCCTTCGAGCTGGATAAGGTCCTGCTGGCTGTGGAAGCCGAGGGCGAAGTGCCAGTCGTGGCCGGCCCGAGGTTTCTCATCATCGACTTTAATCCGGACAAGCGCCATGCCCTGCGCGTCGCCCGGATCCTTCGGGAGCGGGGCTACTCAGCGGCGAGAGACATCATCAAGCGGGATCTGCAAGGCTCACTCGATTATGCGAAGGCCTCTGGGATCGGCCGGGCCATCGTGCTGGGCCAACCCGGCGTCCCTCAGGACCAGTTGATCATCCGAGACCTGGCCTCCGGGGTCGAGGAGCGCGTTTCAATCGAGCGGTTTTGCCTCGAGGTCGAACGGGGAGAGCGGCGATGGCCAACGTAATCGTCGTTGGCACGCAGTGGGGCGACGAAGGGAAGGGGAAGGTGGTCGATCTCCTCTCGGAGCACTTCGATGCCGTGGCCCGGTACCAGGGCGGAACCAATGCAGGCCACACGGTCGTGGTGGGAGAGGAGAAGATCGTCTTGCACCTGGTCCCGTCGGGGGTGCTCAGGAAAGGGAAGGTCTGCATCCTGGGCAACGGCGTGGTGATCGATCTGCTCGCCCTGACTCAGGAAATGGAGCAGCTCCACAAGCTGCACGTCAAGATCGAAGAGAATTTCTTCATCAGCAAGAATGCGCACCTGGTGCTTCCGTATCACAAGCTCCTGGATGCTGAACTGGAGCGGCTCCGAGGGGGACGCCCGATCGGGACCACTCGACGAGGGATCGGTCCTGCCTATGTGGACAAGATGGCAAGGTCGGGTATCCGCGTCGGTGATCTGATCGACCCCGTCCTCTTTGGGGAGCGACTCCGCGCCAACCTGGAAGAAAAGCAGGCCCAGTTCCCGCATCACCAGGAGCTCCGGGAGCTGGCTGTGGAACGGGTGGTGGCGGAGCAGCTCGAGCAATTCGAGCGGGTCCGGGGCTTTGTGGTGGACAGCTCCCTGGTGATTCACGATCTGATCAGAGCCGGCAAGAGCATCTTGTTCGAAGGGGCGCAGGGGACCCTTCTGGATGTTGATCTTGGGACGTACCCCTATGTGACTTCATCGAGCGCTACGGCGGGCGGCGCCTGCACCGGGACAGGGGTCAGCCCCATGGCGATCGACGGCATCCTCGGCGTCACCAAGGCCTACACAACCAGGGTTGGCGAGGGTCCGTTTCCGACTGAGCTGACCGATGCGACGGGCGAGATGCTCCGGAAGCGGGGTCAGGAGTTCGGGGCCACAACCGGACGGCCGAGACGATGCGGCTGGTTCGACGCCGTCGCCGTCCGTTATAGCGTCAGGGTCAACGGTCTCTCAGCCCTCGCCCTGATGAAGCTGGATGTCCTGGATGCCTGCGACACGATCCGCATCTGCACCGGCTATCGGTGCAAAGGCGAGGTCCTTCGCGAATTCCCGAACGAGACAGGTCTACTGAAGAGGTGCGAGCCTCTCTATGAAGAGGTGCCCGGCTGGAACCAGAGCATCGTTGACATCACGTCATACGATCGTCTGCCGGCTCGCTGCCGCGCCTATGTGGAACGGATCGAGACCCTGACCGGGGTCGAAGTCGGACTCATCTCGACCGGACCTCGACGGGATCAGACGATCCTTCGACCCACGCCGGCGATGCAACAATGGGGGCTTGCGCGCTAAGCTAAAGTGTTGTTCCATCGTCATTGCGAGCGACCAAATAAGCCGAAGCCCAAAGCCCTTCGGCCTCGCTCAGGATAAACTCCGCGAAAGGGTGGCAATCCAACATGCAGTGTTGTTGCGAGGCGCAGCCGAAAGTTGCTACCAAGCCGTCTGTGTTTCGAGTTGACCCCCGACCTCCCCTAAGCTAAGCTTACTTCCGACAGTTCCCGCCACAGCGCTCACACCTCTATGACCCGTTAGCTCAGTCGGTAGAGCTCCTGCCTTTTAAGCAGGGTGTCCGGGGTTCGAGTCCCCGACGGGTCACCACGCTTTTCAGTAAGTTCCGGCTCCTCCACATGTTCGACGCGTTGCGTAGTTGTAGGGGGGTTGCAGGTTGATGCGATGTCCAAGCGGTCCGCGGCAGCCTTATTGGCTCCTGGGATCAAGTGACCATAGGTATCTACCGTCAATTGAATGGAGACATGACGAAGCTGCCCTGAATGCACCCCCGTTTATTCCTGGACTTCCCGTCATTATGTGAGCCCGCAAGTTTGATGCGGCACATTTCCGGCCGTTTCGGGAGGCACAAGGCCGGAATACATGTGGCTGGGGCCGGTCCTGGACTGCATGAATGTTAGAGCGGTTGGGTAAGGCTCCCCGCGAAAAGAAAACGGCCTCCCGGAGCTTCCTCCGGGAGGCCGTACTGGTTCAGGACCGAACTCGCCTGATTAGGCGATGGTGACGTTCGCGGCCTGCTTGCCCTTTGGCCCTTCCACGACATCGAACTCCACAGCCTGCCCTTCGTTGACCGACCGGAATCCGGATCCAGAAATCGCGGAATAGTGCACGAACACGTCGTCGCCGTCCTCTCTTGCGATAAAGCCGTAGCCCTTCGCATCGTTGAACCACTTGACGGTACCTGTGACTCGCATCAAACTCTCACCTCCTTCCATCTGACTGAACTCTCGGAGCCATGCCCCGACAAACAAAAACCGCGAAGGCTTCATACAGCAGCTTTCGCGGTTTTCTCGACTTCCACAACAAAAGCCAGCTACGAAGACAATGTCAATATACTAGGTACCGCTCTCGATGTCAAGGACTTTTCTGTCCCGATTGAGTTACGGCGAGGTTGCATGTTCACACCACGATGTGCCGCGTCCTGCAAAGCTAGGTGTGGGAATGTGATCAGCCACCTTCGTGCTCTTTTGGGCCAGGAGCGGCCACACTTTCTCTGTCAACCAACAGGGCGGCTCATCCGTTACTCTTAGTGAGGCGACTTAAATGGCTGGCGCACACTTCATCCCGCTGCTGAGTGTCACACTGCGGAACATGGACTCCGGCTCTCAGCACCCACTCAGGCGGATCGTCCGCCGGGGAGCGAGGGCCATTTCAGGAAGGAGGGCATCCCGATGCGGCCATTCGTCACAAGTGTCCTGGTTCTGGCGTGCGTTTTCGGATTGAACATTTCCCCGGCAGGGACCCCGCTCGCTTTCGCCGATGAGGGGTGCTCCGGACCGGGGCCGATGAGGTCCCACCCGCTCCCCGAGATGATGCCGAGTAGAGGGATGGCGCGGCCCTGGGTCCATGGCGACAGGGGCCACCGGGCTCGGCTCGTCAGCGTGATGCTCCGCTGGAAGGATCAGCTCGGGTTACGTCCAGAGCAGGTCGGCGCGCTGAGGGAGCTGCGGGCCAACTTCCAGCGAGGGGCGATCACCCGGACCTCGGAGATCAAGCTGGCGGCCGTGGACTTGCGAGGACTGCGGGAGCAAGACACGCTGGACCTGCCCAAGGTGGAGGAGCAGGTGAGGAAGATCGCGCTCCTCCGCGCCGATCAGCACGTCGCCCGCATCAGGATGATCCAGGCCAGCAAGGCGGTGCTCACACCAGAGCAACGGGAGACATTGAAGCAGTTGGCTGAAGCATCCCGGATGGGACGCAGGGGAATGGGCATGAGGGAGCCCGGCATGCGCCCCGCGCCGCCGACTCAATGACCCCCAGCCCATGCCGTCGAGCGTGAGGACGTGCGCGGCTCCTCCTGAGTGCGAGCCGGGAAATCACCAACAGGCTCCCACTGGAGTGGCGGAAGCCCGCAGTGTTCAGTGAGGAAGTATCCTACTGCAGTCTCGGCGACGGCTTCGTTTTGGCGCTCGGTGTCTGGACGGCTTCAGCATTTGGCTGGCCTCACGGAGGCAAGAACGGGGGATAGGGGCGCCGGAGGGACGGCACGTCCTCCCTCTGCTAGTCAGAGGGCTGGGGCTCACGGAGGCCCAGCAGGCCCAGTCGCTACAGGTCGCCCGGACGTCCGCCAGTGTCAGGGCCTCGGCCTTGGGCAGAAACCCTTTGCCCTCTCTACGTTCGATCAGTGCGGCAGTCTCGAAGCTGTTACTGCTTTCCTCGAGGGTTAGACTGGCCAGAGCCGCTCTGATCTTCAAGCTTTTTTAGGCGGCGCATCTGAACGTTCAGGGTGTCCATCAGCATATTCAGATCGCTGATTCTCTCCCTGATTGTTTCAGTTGTATTACCGATGGCAATAGCCTGCTGGGCCATAGCAATCGCCTCCTGGGCGGCCGCCACAGCCTTCTCACTACCCGTCTTCGCCTCCTGCGCGGCAACAATGGCTTGGCTGACCAGCTTCTCGATGCCTTGCAGTCGTCGTTCGAACTGTTCGGTCTGTTCGCCGAAGCCATCGATGCGTCTGTTCAACTCAGAGTAGCCACGTTCTACCTTCTCGGCTCGCCCCTGAGCCGAGCGCAGCTCAGTCTTCAGCTCGTCCACCTTCGTGTCCAGACGGTCTTGTGACCGAAGGAACCCTTGCGCGTCGCCCCTTCTCTCCTGGTCCGCCCTGGCCGCCTGACTCTTGAGTCCGGCCTCCGCCCTCTCGCCACTCCTCCCCAACTTGATGTCCGGCTTCGGCAACTGGCTCTTCAACCAAGAACTCCTATCTGGCGCCCTTGTCAAGCGGACCATAACGGCCACTGCCAGGACTCCTACCACGAGGCAGACAATCGCAAGCAGCACCCGAAGCCTGTTGACAGTGAGTGCCGCGAGCGCGCCGGATGCGGAAGAGTCTGGTGCAGAAGCGATGGACCCGGGGTCGGGAACAGGGAGGTACTGCCCCCAGGCGACGCCCGGGACCAGCAGCGCAAAGAGCGCGATGCTCGCCACCCAGCGGGACCCCCTTGCGAATACAAAGCGGCCCTTTGGGGTGCTGCCAGTCCTCCTCATTCGGTCACCCCTTTACGGCTGTGAAACAGCATGTCATTTCTTCTTGAAATCAAAGGCAATCTGGGCGGCCTCCCACGCGTAAAAGCTCACCTTGTCACCTGGCCTGATCCCGGCTCCATCCAACGCCTGCCGCCCCCCTGGAATCAGCCGATACGTGTAGTGGCCGGCCCATTCCTTGATCCTCACCTCTGTGTCTGTGATCTCGACGACCTGTCCCTCGTGGATGATTGGTTGCTCGCCTCGTTGGGCCTGCGCCGATGGCCCCGTCAGCAGAAAGGTCATTGTAACGAGTGACAGGATCAGGCTTCCAATGACGCGATTCTTGAGAGGTCGCATGGCACCCATCCTTTCGTGGTGAAGCCAGATCCCGACGGATCAGGTTTTGAGCGGGTCCTGGCATTGCTCCGAAACACCCGGTGTTCCCGAAGGGTTGCTTCAGAATAGCTTTCTTTGTCCCCGCATTGTCAAGAAAAAAGCCGCTGAGGCAAAGTCGCGGTTACAGGGTAAAGGAGAGGGAAGCGGTCAGGAGGGCAGGCGATGGATACAGCTCACCGACGTTAGCTCTCTCCCGCGCTCCGGGAGAGGGTGACCGAGAACACAATAGCCAACCTGGCCCTCTTGCGAAGAGGCGGGACTGAAGCCACTAACAGCCCTAATAGGGCGGCTGGCGATATCCTCCCGGAGGTGGAGGCGGGGGTGCGGCAGCGGCTGATCGCCCCAGGTCCCGCCTGATGAGGACAGTTGTCTGTGGGGAGACCATGACGTTATTCGTGATACTGAACCCTCTCCAGTGCAACTGCACGACGTGCGCACCGGCAACCACCGGCACCACAACAGGCCCCTGGAACTCTTTGACCAGGCCGATCCGCCTCCCATCGACGGCGATCTCGGCATCCTCCGGGTTCGCCTCGATCTGAAGGAAGGCATTGGGTGGTGGCGGCTGCGAAGGGTAAGAGGGCTGGTATGGCGATGGGGGAGCCGCGTAGGAGTACCGCGGGGGATAGACCCTGGCCGCCTGCTCATTCTGGATGGCGTTGCCGGCCAGCAGCCCGGTGACCGCCCCGACCGCAGCCCCAATCGCCGCACCCTTCCCTGCCGATCCGGCAATGCCTCCAAGGACGGCTCCGGTGGCAGCACCGATTCCGGCGCCGGTGAGTGTCCCGCTCTCCCGAGGGGTTAGTGGTGTGGCACACCCCGCAAGGAGGAGCAGGCAGATCGAGCCGACTGCGATGACCTGTTTCATGGCACCTTCTCCTCATAGTCCGGCAATGACGTGCTTCCGCACATTCTGACTTGTAATCGACCGCACGTTCGCGAACTAGACCCGCATGCGCGGCGGATTATCTGACCCACCCTCTGTCATTTGTTACGCTTCGTAGCGTTGTCGGTAACACACAGGATGATGGCGATCAAGGGCAGAATCGGCCCCCTCTCCGCACAACTGCCCCCTGATCCTTTTGACGCCCCATGAAGGCCCCGCGTTTAATTTCTCTCGGTTAAGCCTGAAACGAATCTTTACCCAACTGAAAAGGACGGGATTGCTTCACTCCTTTCAGTCGCTCGCAATCACAATCTGGAACTGTTGAGTGCGCGTGCTTCCCGACTCATGTCAGGGCATGGAGATGTTGCGCGCTCAACCAGTCGAGGTGGCAGGGCGTGTGTCGATTTGGTCCACCAGAAGGGGCCGGATGAGCTCCTGTCAGCTCTTCATTAACAGCAGAACACCCATGGCGATGACCCCTGTGGCCGTCCATCGCAGGGAGGAGACGGTCTCTAGCAACACGTACTTCGCTGCGAAGGCGTTGAGAATGTACACTGCTGCCGTCATCGGAACAGCCAGGCTGAGAGGGGCACGCGATAGAGCGGCAAGCCACAGGAGCAAGGAAATCGCGAGGCAGGCAACGCCTGCAAGGATCCAGACGTTCCGGGCGGTGAGGGACATCTTCATGAAGAAGAGCGTCGGATTCAGGACGGCGATATCACCCACCTGCTTCATCCCCTTGGACAGCAGCAGGTCGCCGGCGGTCATCACCACCACTTGCATAAGGATGATTAGGATGGTTGTGAGCATCGATCTCCCTCAATTGCACCTGTACGTGATCAGAACCTGAATCCGTGCAAGAACGCTGACCCTGCCCATCCCCGGCCCGCCCCGTGTCAAGCAGCCGCACCATCGAAGGGGCACTGAGTCAGCGTCGAGGCATCACGACGTTGAGAGCAGTCTTGGAGTCCCATATCTACCGGCCGCCCTAGTGGCCTTACCCCAATCGATCCTTTCACGTGTCCATCTGATTTCGGGGCTGCCGACGATCGATTTCAATCTCGCCCTTCAAGGAGGCACCCTCGGCGGCGGCGATGCTGCCGGTCTTGACGTTACCCGTCACGCTGCCGGTCGGAAGGAGATCCACCCGTCCGCTGGCGATCAGGTTGCCTTTCACGTGGCCGCCAACAATGATGTTCGTGGCTGCGATGTCGGCCTCCACCTGGGCCGATTCTCCGATCACGATCGTCCCGGCGAGATCGATCGTCCCGCGAAACGCACCCATGAGCTGGATATCGCCTTCCCCGGTCAACTCGCCGTGAATCTGAATCTTCTCGCCGACAACAAACGCGATCACCGGCATCTCCATCATCGGAGCTTGCCGCGCCGGCTCCGGGCTCGGGCCCCCCAGCACTTCCCGAATCGTGTCAAACATCCCCTTCTTTTCTGTCATGGCGCGCTCCTCAATCCATCAATCCATCAATGGCCTGACCCACTCGCCAGCCCTGCGTCTGTTCGCTTTGCATTGGTTCCCTCCGAGCACCAGTACGGCTCTGAGCTTTTCCATCAGCGGTTTTCTCGAATCTGAATGCCGCCCTGGGCACCAAGGGCGGCTTCGAGTTGGCCGGCCAAGTCCCGGAAAAAGCGACGGGCCTCGACCGCTTCCGGTTGCAGCTCTTCGTAGCCCTCTGCGGCGCTTCGGCTGTGTTGCAGATCGATGCCGAGCACCGTTTCCTGCGCAACCCGGAGCAGGTACCGCGCTTCAGCGGCACTGAGAGTCACTCCCACGTCATCCCCGTTGCGCTCCGCCCTCATGTTGCTCCGCATTCCTTCCCGTCTCACAGGCCGGTGCTCACGCTGCCGCCTCGGCGGTAGCGGCGGCCCGGTCTCGCCCCCTCAGCCAGCCGGTGAGGTTGGAGCCCACT
>Ga0184615_10000721_pt1 | contig 17804 bp, 13 predicted proteins | sample PLM4_65_coex_FD_133134 | JGI IMG/M metagenome (GOLD analysis project Ga0184615, IMG submission 133134) | Groundwater sediment microbial communities from an aquifer in East River, Colorado, USA - PLM4_65_coex | ecosystem: Environmental > Terrestrial > Soil > Riparian zone | place: USA: East... | reverse complement strand
GGCGCTATCGGAGTCCTCCACCTGGGCGGGCAGAGTGAATTCCTGTACTGGCAGTTCTGACCCCGCCCCCGCCGCCGCGCGGGGAATGACCGCCGGCCCCCCGGACCCCTGGACGGCGGCCATGCTTTCAGGAGGTGGCGGCGGGCCGACAGGTTGGCTCCCAGCCTGAGCCCACCAGGTCAAGTGACTCACCTGGATCGAGCGGTGCCATGCAATGCGGAGCCTCCCGACCCACTCGAGGCGCCGCCTGCCCCTTAACGGCTCCCCGAAGGAGCCGGTTCGGCTCACTGGTACTCTGCGGAGGCCCTTCCGTGCGTGACCGTGCCATAACGGTGTTGCCGCTCGCCGCCTCTCTGCTGGCTCCCGCCCTGGTCCTCGCGGCGGTCTGGTTCCCCATTGTCAGACATTACCATGCAAGGACGCCGGTCGTCACCGACAACATGATCGAGTCGGGGCGCCAGTCCCCCTCCGACACCCTGCTTCACGAACTGAGCTCGTACTACTTCTTTGGAACCGGAGTGAGCGGCGCACCGGTGGAGGTGGCGGAGCGACTGCTGCAAGGCCAGGTGACTCTGCGGGGGGAGGCCCCTCAGCGCGTCCGCCTTCCCTTCGATCCAGACGAGTTGGATCAGGGACCGGTAACCTGGCGACTCTTCCACGCCCGCCTCACGGTCCCCAGGATCCTGATCGCGGCCTACCGTCAGACCGGCCGCGACGATTTTCTGCGCATGGCCCGGGACGCTATCCTGGCCTGGGCGTCCTATGAGCAACGCACTGTTGTCCCGAAGGGACTCTTATGGAACGATCACGGTATCGCCGAGCGGGTTCAGGTCCTGTCGGAGTTCTGGTCGGTCTACCGGCACCATCCGAATTACGACGCCGCGGTTGCCCGGCAGATCTTCCGGTTTGTTGCTCGCAGTGGTCGGTTTCTGGCGGACTCGTCCCAGTTTACCGCGTCGACCAATCACGGGGCCATGCAGAACCTGGCTCTGCTTCATCTGAGCCTCGCGTTTCCGACCCTCCCGGAATCCCCCACCTACAGCCGCCTGGCCCTCGAGCGGTTAGGCGAGCAGATGCTGTTCTACGTCAGCGATGAAGGCGTCGTGCTCGAGCACTCTGCAGGATACCAGCGATTCGGGGTTCAGGTCCTGGGGACGGCGCTGCGTTACCTGTCCTTGCAGGGCCTTCCGATTCCTGCCGAATGGCGGATCGCCTACGACAAGGCCAAAGCGGCCTACTCGCTGCTTCGGCGGCCCGATGGAACGCTGCCGCTCTTCGGCGATACTGACGGCGTACCCGACGAGGCAGGCCCGCCGGTGACTGCGGCGGACGAGCATGGGGGATACGCTCCCCTGATCCCCCAGCGAGACTGGAGACCGGGGCAGTCGTACACGGTGTTCCCCGTCTCCGGATATGCCATCTGGTGGCACGGTCTCGCCCAGTGGCCTCGAGCACGGGACCTTAGTCAGACCGTGGTCGCCTGGTCGAGCTTCCCCAGTCAGGTGCACAAGCACGCCGACGAGATGAGCGTGTTGTTCTGGGCCGGGGGCCGGAGCTGGTGGACCAATGTGGGCTACTGGCCCTACGGAACGGAACGGGGCGATGGCGAAGGGTGGAACGGCTCGAACGCGCCCCATCTCACCGGCGAGGATTATCTCAGTCGCCGGACCACCAGGTTGGTGCGCTCCTGGGCGGGAGAGCAGCTCACCTTCGTTGACCTCGAGCGGAACGGGCCTAACGGCTACAGGGCGCGCCGAGAAGTGCTGTGCCTGTCCGGCCGGCACTGGATCGTGATCGACCATATCTCCGGTGTCGACTCGGCCCGCTCCACAACGGTCTGGACCACGGCACCCGAGATTGAAATGAGCGCCGGGGAGTCCTCCGGTTCCTACCGTCTTCGCGACCCGGCGAGCCATTCCGAGCTGACGGTGTTCCTTCTCGGTTCTCCCGGCTTGACTGTTCAACAATTGCGGGGCAGTTATGCTCCCTTTGCAGGCTGGCAGGTCGTAGAGACGCCCCAGCCCGCCTCGGCGATCCTGCTTGAACAACCTGCCGGCAATTCCTGGGCTGCGGTGGTCTGGTCGCGGCCTGTTGATCGCCCAGCGGGACAAGCCTCGATGGGAGTACCCGCCATGGAAGCCTGGCAGGGACCGGGGGATTGGCGGCTCTCCCTCCCTTCGGAATCGGGGCTCATTCGAGTGGTGCGGAAGGCAGATACCCTACTCCTCTCCGACCCTGGCGAGGCCCACCCGACCCGCATTGCGCTGACCGCACCGGCAGTGGTCGATTCCCAGATTGCCGCGATCCACCGCGCCTATAAGAGGGTGGCAGACAAGTATCCCAGATTCCAGGATGAACTGCCGTACCGCTTCAAGGTGACCTACCTTATAGTCGTCTTGCTGGTGTTGCAGGAAATCGTGTTTGCGGCATTTCGGCGGATCAGCCGGAGACATTCCCGAGTGCTGCGAGCAGTCGCCGCGGGAGGCTGGGTGATCGTCGGGCTTTACCTTCTCGTCGTCCGAGTACGGCTGATCTGACACAGGCACGGAGACTTCGCATGGCTCGGGATGTTCGCTCAGGACGGTTGGTCGAGCTTCTAAGCTGGTCCCTGAATGCGATCATCATGCTGGCGAGCCTGGTGCTGGCCGTGTCGCTCGCAGAGATCGTGCTTCGCATGACCGGCCTGGCCAAGGTGCCGGCAAGCCAGAATTCCCCCTATCCGCGTTCCTACTACGCACTCGACGACGCCGGAGGGTTCGATCTTGCCGAGCGATTCCCTCCGACGGACTTTGCCCTTACCGAATACGCCGAGCTGTACAAGAGCTTCATCCCGATCTGGTCCAACGAAATCGGGTGCTTCGATCACCCGGTCGTGTCGGGGTCGGGCACGATTCTGCTCGTGGGCGACAGTTTTTCCTGGGGCTACGTGCCCTTCGAGAAGACCTGGGGCTCGGTGGTGGAGCGGGAAACCGGGGTGCGGGTGGTGAAGTGCGGCGTCGGTGGCTACGGGCCCAGGCAGGCACGACTCAAGGCCGCCAAGGTGGTCCGTCGCATCGGAGCCCCGGCCGTGGTCCTGCTCGGGTATTACATCGGAAACGACCTGATGGATGACTACCTGTTTCCCATGGCCACCGTGAAGGACGGCTATCTGGCCTCACGCGTGAGTCTCTTAGACGAAACAACGGGGGCCAGGAGGGTTCTCACCGATTCGGAGATAGAGGCCAACAAGCAGGCCGCGATGGAACCGCCTCACGGTCTCGGGGCGGTCAAGAAATTCATCGCCAGCCATTCGGCCCTCTACAACTTGCTTCGGAACAACTGGCAGTTGCGGAGCCTCATGGCGTCGGTTGGATTGGCCGACCCCCCACCACTATCGCCGACCCCGCTGGTCTTTCGGCCGGCGGATCGCTACCCCTGGCTGGTTGGGGCGTGGACGGAGCATCTGAAGTCTCTCCGCGATTTTGCGCGGGAGGTTCGCGGGTTCGGTGCCCAGCTCGTCGTCGTCATCATCCCGACCCGCGAGCAGGTGTACCCATTCCTGCGTCCGCGGGGCGGGAAGGCCAACTGGGAGTTTCCCGATCAGAAGGTGCGAGACTTTCTGGAGTCGGAGGGAATCCCCACCATCGATCTCCTGACGGAGTTTCGAGCCCGCCTGAAATCTGCCTCCGGACGGGAGCTCGACCCTAGGAGGGACTTATACTGGCACCACGACATCCACCTGAGCATTCCCGGGAACCAACTGACGGGCCTGCTGGTAAGCCGGTACCTGCTCGACCATGAGTTGCTCCATCCGGCAGACGCGGAGCAGCGTCGAGCGAGCATTGAACAGGAGGTAGCCCACTACCCCGCGCAGTAGGAGCCTGAGCTGCGCCACTCATCCGATCCACACGCGCCTAACGCTCAGGGTCCGAACCGGCCCGCGGGTTGTTGCTGCCCGCCGCCGAGGAGGCCATGGAGCTTGCGCGGTGGCATACTCATCCCCCACCACGATGTCCCAGAGTCACCCCGATGTCCCACGCCGGAGGTGGTCAGGCGCTGACCGCCGGGCGCCGGGTCGGCTCCCAGATGGGATTCTGCTGGCCCCGGAGAACCCTCAGCCACGCCAGGATGGCGGCTAGTGAGGAGAGGGTCAGGAATCCCGGCAGGGCGATCACCGGGGGGAGGTGCCGATCGGCCGGCAGGCGGAATGCGAGTGCCGCTGTCACGAGGCATGCCGCCGTGGGCAGCAGGCCCAGCAGCGGGTGCCCCACTTGCAGGCCCAGCAGGGCCACCCCGACCGCCGCCAGGGGCAGCGCAGGAAAAACCAGCCAGCGCACCAGCTTGTGGGACAGGAGCATCCAGGCGAAGAGCCCGTGCCGAAACGGGTTGAGCAGGTGCCGTTTGTAGAAGAGGGTCCCGAGCCCCCGAGCCATCGTCCGGACCTTGCGACGGAACTCCGTCTGCAGGCTCCGGGTGCGGGGAACCAGACAGACCGCGTCATCCACCGAAACCGCCCGTAACCCGCCTTCGCGGGTGAGCAGGGCACTCCCGAAATCCCGGCTCAAGCCTTCGGGGAACCGCGCGTCCAGCAGCTGCCGGCGAATCGCATAGAGACAGCCGCTGGCCCCGACGATCGAGCCGACCCGAGTCTCCAGGGCACGCACCCACATCTCATACCCGACATACCCGGACTCGCCGCGGTTGCCCTCCGCCTGGCGGTCGCCCACGCTGACATCCCGCCCGGAAGAAAGCCCGATCGTGGGATCCGCGAAGACAGCGATCAACGGCTTGAGCGAGGCCGGCGGGATCCGGATGGTCGCGTCGGTGTTGACAATGATCTCGCCCCGGTAATGCGCCACCGCCGCGTTCTCGGCCCCAGTCTTTCCGGTCCGCTGCGGCAGCCGCACCAGTTCCACGCCCCGGTCCGCGAACCGCCGGACCACGTCGTCGGTGCCGTCGGAGGAGGCATCCGAGATCACCAGGATCTGGCGACGCTCGGGGGGATAGTCCAGTGCCAGCAGGCTTTCGAGAGTCGCACCGATCGAGGACACTTCGTTGTAGGCCGGGAGGGAGATCGTGATGCATGGCCACTCGGAGATGCCGGGATTGGAGGCCGGCTTGCGCCGAGCCCGGGCAAGCAGCCAGAGGCACGCCGGATACAGTCCATAGGCGTAAACGCCCAGCGCAACCGGGATGGCAACGAGGAGCAATCCGAGGGTGAGCATCGATCAGACGCTGGCCGCGAGGGCGCCGAGCGCGTGGCTGTATACCGCGTCGTAGGCTTCCAGCCACCGGGCGACGGAGAACTCGGTCTCGAGCCGCCGCTGTGCGGCGGCCGCGCGCTCCAAGGCAACCGCGCGATCCCGCAGGACCACGTCCAGCGTCCGCGCCAAGGCGACCGGATCCTCAGGAGGCACGAGACTGCCTTCCCGAGGCGATACGACGTCCGGGACCCCGCCGACGGCGGTCGCGACGACTGGAATGCAGGCCGCCATCGCCTCGAAGAGCGACATGGGTGTTCCCTCGGTCCGCGAGCTGAGCACAAAGCAGTCAAATGCGGTAAAGAGCTGCCCGACCTCCGGAAGGACACCACCCCAGTACAGCCGTCCCGCTACACCTACCCGCTCCGCATGGGCTGCGAGTGCCTCCCGGTCGGGACCTCCTCCGACAATAGAGAGGACGGCCGGCTCCGTCATAAGGGAGAGGGCATCGATCATCACGTCGGCGCCTTTCTCCCTGCTGAGACGGCCGACCCACCCGATGATCGGGCCCTCCAGAGGCAGCCCCAGCTGACGACGGGCCTCCAGGCGAGGAAGCGGCGGGCGGTCCGCCGCCCACGCGTTGCGAATGCAGTGGATGCGGTCGTCCGGAATCCCGGCGGCCTTGAGTCGTGCCACCAGGGGCCGGGACACTGCGACCACCGCGTCGAGGGAGCGCCACGTCCGGAGCTGGATCCACTCGTAGATCCGGTTCCTGGCGCTCCCGCCCACAAAACCGTGCGCCGTGGACACCGTTCGAAGCCCGAGCCTGCGGGCGACCCGCGCCACCAGCACGTCGGTCCGGTACCCATGCGTGTGCACGACATCGGGAGCCATGCCGGTCAGGAGCCTGCGCAACTCGGCCCGCTCCGCGAGGTACGCGCGCGATGGCAGGGCAATCACTGTCACCGGAACATGCCGCCGGCGCAGCGCCGCGACAAACGGATGCTCGCCGACCTCCGGGCCCACGCTAGCGATGACATGGACCAGATGGCCGTCGGCCTGTTGCGCCGCCGACAACAGCTCCACCACCCGCTCCAGCCCGCCGAAGGCCGCCGGAGACAAGGCGTGTATGATCCGGAGTCGCCGGACTGCGCCACGCGTCCCAACGGGTGGAGACACAGCCTCCCGGCTCGAGGTCAAGTCCGACAGATCAGCTCCGCCGGCGCCGAAAGGAAGTCAGGGCCAGGACGCCGGCGCCGAACTCGTGGACAAGCGACCCGGACCGCCACTTGGCCACCCGAACCAGGAAGACCCCCGCCCGGAGCTTCTCCCCCGTCGGAATCGGCGCGCGGAGCACCGAGATGCACAGTTCCCACAGCTGCCGCCACTCCGGGGCGCCGTCGGCGCGGCGGGCCTCGGGTGTAAAGAGGCGCTGCTTGGCTGCGCCCTGCAGCGCACTCGAGGCCTCGGGATGGAATCGCCTGAGGAACAGCCGTTGGGGTATTTCGACCACCCGACCGTGAAGCGCCAACTCGGCAAGCAGGGGAACATCCGAGCCGACATAGTCGCCCATCCCCCGGGTCCGCCGCAGGACTTCGGTGCGCGTCAATCCGAACACCGCGTTGCACAGTCCCAGCCGGATGAGAAGCTGCTGGAACCGCTCGCTGGGTTGCGGAGACTGCAGATCGAGGTTGTCCTCGTACTCCCCGATGGGCTCGCCCTCGGCGTCGATCAGCAGGGTCTTGGGATAGGCCAGTATCGCCTCGGGGTTCCGGTCCAGGGCCTCGACGCACGCCGCCACCGCCCCGGGCGCGGAGAGGTCGTCGGCCGCGGCCCAGCGAAACAACTCCCCACGCGCCAGCGCGAGGAGGTGCATGTAGTTGCGAGCGAGACCGAGGTTCCGTTCATGTCGCACGTAGCGGACGCGGGCGTCCCGCGCGGCGTAGGCGGTGGCAATCTCCCTGGTGCGGTCGGTAGAAGCATTATCGCCGATGATGATCTCGATGTCCTGGTAGGTTTGGGCCAGGAGCGAGTCCAGGGTCTGGGCGAAGTATCGCTCTCCATTGTAGACGGGGACGCCGATGCTCACCCGCGGAGGCGGCTGCGCCGTTTGGCGAAGCGGCGATGCGCTCACGACGGGGACCCCGGTGCTCCAGGCCAAGGCCCGGCCGGGCCCACCCGATCGAGCCAGATCTCGCGCCAGTAGGAGTAGATCGCGCGCGGACAGAAATAGCGCTTCGGGCTATAGTTCCCGGAACAGGCCACCCCGTCCAGGACGATGCAGGGATTCCGCAGCTCGACCATCTGGCCGGTCCGCTCGTCGATGAGCCGCTCGACCCGCCTGAGCACCCGATAGGTGCCCCCGCAGAAGGGGACCTGCTCGGGGGCGTCGAACCGCATGCCGCGATTGCGGCCCTCGGCATCGAGCGTCATCCCGATCTCTTTAGGGCTCTTGATCCGGACCAGCTCACCGGGCTGAAGGTCCAGCCGCCCGGTCGGGGTCCGTGTGAGCGGCGGGACGTTGGGAAAGCGGGGGTACAGCGAGCCTCCCCGCAGGCGCTGCAGCGCGTTGAACGCGGCGATGGCGAACACCCGAGCCATCCGACCGAGCGAGACGCCACCATGCCACCAGTCACGCCAGTACTGCCGCAGATCCCACTGGAAGAGCGGAGCGGAAGCGCGGACGAGGTCGGTGGCCTGACAGCGGTAGCGCACCACTGCGCCGGGGTCGGTGTGGCTGGCTGCATCCTCGATCCGCCGGCCCAGTTCCTTGGACGGAGCGGGGATGCGCTCGGCCATCCCCGCACCGTCGACCCGCCTGAGCCACCCCTCCTTCCAGAACAGCAGGCAGGACGCGTGGCAGCAGCCGTGACCGCTGCCGTCGCATCGGGTCGCGAGGTGGACCGCACGGCGCATCCGGCGACCCCCGGTCTTGGTGACCGTGTCGCAGGTCTTGTCGGCGCGGCTCTGCACCTGAAAGCGCTGCCCGCAGTACTGCCGCATCTCCGGCATGAACAGCAGGCCCTCGAGGGCGCCCTCCGCATCGAGGGTCACAAGGATCTCATCCTCCGACAGGACCTCGACCCATTCACCAGGGCGCAGGCCGAGCTCCAACATCGCGGCACCCGCAGTCATGGGCCACTCCAGGGCGGACAGGTATCAGGGCGAAATACGGCCAGCCTCCGCTCACTCGAGCGCGGGCGCGGGCGCGGGCGAGACGGCATGGGTTGATCCTGCCTTGGCTGTCGTGGGGGCGCTAGGCCCCGCGGTCTTCCCTCCCGGCGCGATCCCGTCCAGTTCGAACACGAACAGGACCGTGCCGGCAATCGCGGCCAGCCGGGGCTTTCCCTGCGCCCGGAATACGATTGGCGGGCTGGCAATCGTGGCGCCGAGGTTCCGGCTCCAGACTTGTTTCCCGGTAGCCGCGTCGTACGCGAACAGCTCAGGTCCGTGGCCACCGATCACCAGTCGGCCACCGATGGCGAGCAGGCCCCCGATCCACGACCATCTGACGTGTGACAGGTTCGCCCGCCATCGCACCAGGCCCGTCTGCACATCGAGTGCCGTCACCGAATTGTCGGGCAGATCCGACGGAACCGGCACGGCCCGCCCGCCGGTGTACTGCCCTGATGCGTCGGTGAGCCTCGGCTCACGGAAGTAGATGCTCCCCATGTCTCGGGTGGGAACGAACAGCAATCCGAGGCTATCGCTATAGGCGGGGGACCACCAGTTGGTCGCCCCGGTGACGCTGGGGTAGACCACGGTCCCGCCGGGCGTGGGCGCCGTGCCAAGCCGGACCTTCGGGCGACCCAGGCTGTCGAACCCGTCGTTCCAAGTCTGGCGGACATAGGGGGTGGCCCGCAGGAATTCCCCGGTGACCCGGTCCAGGACGTAGAAGAAGCCGTTCCGGTTCGCCATGAGAAGCAGTTTCCGGAGCTTGCCGTTCCAGTGCGTCTCCACCAGGACCGGTTGCTGCGCCGCATCCCAGTCATGGCTGTCGTTAGGCGTGAACTGGTAGCTCCATTTCAGCCTGCCGTTCCTGACGTCCAAGGCGATGACCGAACAGGTATACAGGTTGTCACCCGGCCGAACCTCGGGAGCGAAGTCCGGGGCGGGGTTACCAGTGCCCCAGAAGACCAGCCCCAGGTCGGGGTCGTATGCCCCGGTCACCCACGTGCCGCCGCCACCCCGCAGCGCGGCGTCGTCCGGCCAGCTTTCACCACCGGGCGTGCCCGGGGCCGCCAAGGTATGAAAGCGCCACAGCCGTTCGCCGGAGTTCGGGTCATAGGCGTCGAGGAATCCGCGGACCCCGAACTCACTTCCCCCGACACCGACGATCACCTTCCCACCCGCGACCAGCGGGGCACCGCTCATGCTGTATCCCTCGAGATAATCCGCGACCACGACATCCCATACGACCTTGCCCGTCGCGAGGTCGAGCGCGATCAGGTGCGCGTCCAGGGTGGGGTAATACACCCGGCTGCCGAGGACCGCGACGCCACGGTTTGTGCGGCCACAGCACAGGCTGACGCCGGTGGACGGCTCACGGTAGAAGCGCCAGCGGACCTCGCCGGTCCGCTGACTCAGGGCAGTGACGCCATTGACCGTGGTCAGTAGTAGTAGTCCGCGAACCGCGATCGGCGTAGTCTGGGAGGTGGTCGGATCGGCCGAGAGCTGGTGCGCCCACACCAAATTGAGCTCCCGGACAGTGGCCGCCGTCAGCTCGGGGACGTCCTTGTTTCGCCGGCCGGACCACCCGCCAGCGTAGGCCAGCCACGTATCATCCGTCGTGTCCGCCCCGGCGATCTCCTCCGCCGAGACCGGCACAACGCCGGCCGTGGCGCCGGGCCGTTCAGGAGTATGGTTGGCCGCCCCATGCTGCAGGCTCCGCACATGGGCGATGACCCGCCAGGTGTCCGCGAACGACAGACCCGTGGCCCGCATTGGCGTGCCAGGTACGCCGTCGCGGATGACCCGGAACATGGCCCAGTCGGTGGCGCCGTGCTTCGGCGTCGCCGCCGCGAGCGCAGGTCCGACCCCACCCTCGGCCGTCGGCCCGTGACAGGTCGCGCATCGGCTTTCGAAGATCCGGGCCCCGTCCGCCGAATCCGCGTGAAAGGTCGCCGGCAGCTCCAGCACCGCATACGGGTTCCGGGTGCTCACCAGCGTGGGCAGGTTGAACCCGGAATGGGGCCGCAGGAGGGACGGAATCTCGGTGAGGCTGACTCCCTCGAGCGCCCCGGCGCTCTTCAGGCCGATCAACTGAAGCCGCACCCAGAATCCCTCCGAGACCGCGCTCGCCACCCCGAGGACAAGAATCCCCAACAGGCCCAGCGGGATCAGCACGCTCCGATGCTTCAAGCCGCGCCCGTTCATGGCATGCTCACCGTTTGCGGGTCCGGTGGGTAAGCTGCAGCACGGCTTTCCGACTGTAGAACGCTTCGGCCCAGCCCGATTTGGCGCGGCACTCGATCCCGCGCAGCCGCAGCAGGCCCAGAAAGGTCGGCTCGGTGAACCAATCCTTGCTCCGCTGGCTGGCGAAGACCTCCATGAGGAGCCGCACCTTCCGCCGCGTCTCGGCGGCGCTCAGCGGGAGGTACAGATTTGGTCGCCCGAGATCCCCATCCCACTTGGGAATCTCGTACTCGAGGATCAGGTGGCGCCGGAAGGTGTTCCATGCCAGGTCGGAGAGCACCCGGTGGTCCTGGTGCCGGTCTTCGCGGAAGTGCGTGAGGACCACGTCGGGACGCACCCGGGCGGCCACCTCCTCGCAGGCCTCCTTCACCTCACCGAGCTGGACTGGGAAGTAGCCGTCACGGAAGGCATGCAGGATCAGGCGCCGGTCGGCCCCGCTGCCCAGAAAGCGACGCGCGCTCCGCCGGGCTTCCTCCGCCCGCGCGGGGGTGCCACTGAAGACCGCCCAGTGGACTTCCGCCCCGCTCGCGGCCAGTTGGAGGGCGGTGCCCCCGCAGCCGATTTCGATGTCGTCGGAGTGGGCGCCGAGACAGAGGACCCGCAGCGTGCGGCCCGCCGGACGCGGGAGGTCGAGAGGTAGCATGGCGACCGTGGGCCGTCAGCTTTGCGGGTGCCCGTTGTTCTTCCAGACATACCACGGCGGCTGCCCAGAGGAATACAGCTCGTCCAGCTTGGCCTTGTCCTTGGCGGTATCCATGGGGACCCAGAAGCCATCGTACTCGTAGGCCATCAGCTTGTTTTCGCTGACCAGCCGGCTGAACGGCTGCTCGACCAGCTCTTCGCCCTCCCGCATGTAGTCGAAGACCTGGTTGCGGAAGATGAAGAACCCGCCGTTCACCCGGAGACCGGACTGATAGATGTCCCGGAAGCCCTGCACCCGTCCGGCGGCGTCGGTGGCGACGAAGTGATAGCTGAGGTTGGGCCGCACCGACAGAAAGCTGCCGACCGCGCCGCTGCGCTGGAAGGCCTCGATCTGGGTCGGCAGGTCGAGGTCGGTCAGGCCATCGCTGTAGTTCGCGAGGAAGATCTCCTCACCGGCCAGATGCTTCCGCACGGCCCTGAGCCGCTGCCCGATGTTGCTGCTGAGACCCGTCTCCACGAAGGTGATACGCCAGTCGCTGATGTCGCTGGTCAGCAGCTCGCGCTTGCGGCCGCCCTCGGACAGGATGAAATCGTTCGAGATCCCTTCCTCGTAATTGAGGAAGTAGTTCTTGATGATGTCACCCCGGTAGCCCAGGCACAGGATGAAGTCGCGATGCCCGTAGTGGGCGTAGTACTTCATCAGATGCCACAGGATGGGCCGGTAGCCCAGGGGCACCATCGGCTTGGGAACGTTGTCTGCGTAGTCCCGGAGCCTCATGCCGAGACCCCCGCAGAAGAGCACGACCTTCATCGGTGGTTTCCTCGCCTCCCGGCCTCAGACCCCTGCACCCGCGGGGGTGGCCTGCTTCCAGCGGAGTTCGCTGCCCAGCCGACCCTCGGTCTGCAGGCGGTTGATCTGCCGGAGACGGAGGTAGCGGTGCCCCTGAAACTCCGCCGCCGTGAGTCCCGCCGCCCGATAAGCGGCATACAGCTGTTCGATCCCCTTCGGCACGGTCCACGCGGGCCGGAACGCCGGCAGGGTCCGCGCGATCTTGGAACAATCGACCCGATAGCAGCGCGGGTCGGGTCCGCCGCCCTCGGCGTACCGGATGGTGCAGCCGGGAACCACCGCCTGCACCATGTCGGCAATCTGGCGCACCCGGAGGTTGTCGTCATTGCGGCCGACGTTGAAGGCCTGGTTGTGGATCAGCTCGCGCGGCGCCTCCAGCGCCGCCAGGAAGGCCCGGGAGATGTCCTCCACGTGCACCAGCGGACGCCACGGGGTACCGTCGCTCTGAATCAGCACGTCGCCCTGGGTCATCGCATAGCCCACCAGGTTGTTCACCACGATGTCGCACCGGAGCCGGGGCGAGGCCCCGTAGGCGGTGGCATTGCGGAGGAAGACCGGGCTGAAGTGCTCATCCGCCAGCGGCCGCACGTCCTGCTCGGTCAGGATCTTCGACTCGCCGTAGGCGGTGATCGGGTTGAACCCCGCTTCCTCGGTGAGCAGTTCGTCGCCTGCCAGGCCGTAGAGGCTGCAGGAGGAGGCGAACAGCCAGCGGCGTACTCCGGCCGCCTTGGCGGCCTTGGCGAGGGTTACCGACGCGTGGTGATTGATGTCGTAGGTAACGCCCGGGTTCAGGTTGCCCAGCGGGTCGTTGCACAGGGCGGCGAGGTGGATCACCGCGTCGAAGCCGGTCAGGTCGGCCGGGGTGACGTCACGCAGATCCATCCGCAGCGCCGACACATCGGGGACCTCCGGACCGAAGGTGCAGTCCTCGTACAGATAGGTATCCAGGCCGACGATCTCATGACCGGCCTTCTGGAGGAAGGGGACCATCACGGAGCCGATGTACCCGTTGTGACCCGTTACCAGCACCCGCATGCCGCCTCCTCGAGGGAATCCGTGAAAACCATGCCCTGCCTTCACCTACAGCGAGGAATCTGCACCTTCCATGCCCATCCGGGTGGGGCGGAAACCCCTCCAGCAGGGTCGGAGCTGGGTCTCAGGCAACGCCGCTTTCCGCAGGGAGCCTGAATCCGGGCGAAATGCTCCTCGCACCCGGAAGATCAGGCCGCAGCGCTCCCGCTCAACAGCAACTCCTCGAGCCAGGTCTCGCCCCGGAAGCGGGCATACTGCTCCGCCCGCAGGCGGTCGGCCAGGCGATCGGGCGGGAGGATGACGTCATCGTAGGTCAGAACGGCGTCCTTCGCGATGTCCCGCTTGAGCCGGCACCCCTCGACCAGCCCCTCCGGGAGGCACCGCTCCCGACTCATTTCGGCGGCGTTCACCGCCTCGCCATAGGTCATGTACATGCCGTAATCGTCCAGGGTCTCACCGGCCTTCAGACCGCGTTTGGCCACGGCGCAGACTTCGACCACGGGACCGCCGAGGGGCTTGGCGACCGAATCGCGGAACAGCACCGCGCGGGCGATCGCATTGGGGACCTCGAAGTGGACCAGATGGTAGGGGATGAAGAACGAATAGAGCGGACCATCCCCCATCTTGTAAAGACTCAGGTAGTGCTGCTGTTTTGGGTCGGGATGTTCCGCCAGGCAGTACACCTTGGTGAGCGGCGTCCCAACGACGTAATCGATGATTCCTCCAAGCCGGCGGAGCTCCTCGATGTCGTACAGCTCCCCGATCTTCATGACGTCGCCGCGGTACTCGAGCCCACGGGACATCCCCCGCGTCCGGACCACGAATCCAGTGGCGTTGGCCACGATGGCCTGCTCGAAACTGATCTTCGAGCCGTCGGCGAAGCTGGTGACCATGGCCGGGTTCTGGCCCCACTTCTCCGCGAATCCCTTCTGGGTTGTGGGATTCCGGTAGGGATCCTGCAGCCCCTTCACATTGCCCATGACCCGGGGGGTGAGTCCCAGGCCCGTCACCCAGCGATACAGGTTGAGCTGGACTCCCGGCTCGTCCCCCTCGCAGGCGGAGAGGATTACGCCATGGCGCTCGGCGTAGACCTGCAGGATCGGGCCGATGGTCGCATCGATCTCGGCGTTCATCAGCACCACGTCCTTCTTGTGGACGAACGCCTCGAGCAGCACCCGTGTCCCGAACTCCACCGAGCCGGTCGTATCGACCAGGACATCGATCTGGTCGGAGCGGGCCAGCAGGAAAGCGTCCTCCGTCACGGCCGCCTTGCCCAGTCGGATGGCATCTTCCATCTGTCCCTGGGTCGTGACCGTCACCGTCTCGGCGATGCCGGAATAGTTGTACACGTGCTGTGCCCGGTGGAGGTGCCGGTTGAACACCGCGACCAGGCGCATGCCCGGCACCCGGTTGACGATCATATTGGTCAGACCCTGGGCCATGAAGCCGGCGCCAAGCAGGCCGACGCGAATCGGCCGACCTGCTGCGGCCCGGGCCTGGAGCGCGGTATCGACGAGGATCATTGCATGCCTGGCAAAAAGTTGGAGTATGCTGGCTTCGGCCGCTCGGTTCGATCACCTCCGTGCCAATCACAGCGTCATGCGACGCCGGACCTCCGCTTGGACTTCGGTAAGCGGTCGGAAGGCGCGATCCTTCTCTGACACCACCGTCACCGGCAAGGGCCAGCTGAGTCCCAGCCGCGGATCGTCGAACAGCAGGCCACCCTCGGCGGAAGGGGTGTAGAACTCGCCGACTTGATAGCTGGTCTCGGTCCGATCCCGCAACGCCTGGTAACCGTGGGCAAATCGCTCCGGGACGTAGAGGGCCCGGAAGTTGTCCTCGGAGAGTTCCACCGCGACATGCTGGAGATACGTGGGGCTCTCGGGACGGAGATCGACGATGATGTCCAGGATGGCACCGCGGGTGCAGCGGACAAGCTTGGTCTCAGCCGCCGGGGGAAACTGGAAGTGCATGCCGCGCACCGTTCCGGCTCGCAGGTTGAAGGCCAGGTTGGCTTGCGCGATGACGGGGTTGAGGCCGTGAGCCTTGAACTCGTTCTGGCAGAACCCGCGGGCGAAGAATCCCCGGGAGTCCTCGCGCTTCTCTAGATCGAGGGTGAAAGCACCTTTCAAACGAGTCTCGGTGAAGATCATAAGTCCGTTGCGAAGGTGGCGGTCGATGCCCTCTCAGGGCGGGCCCCTGTCGTGGGGGCAGAGCCGGAAGATCTGCTGGGAACCTTGCCACCGCACTGCAATTCGGGGGCCGACCTGCCTCGGGCGCCCTTCGGGACGGACGGCCCGCGCGGGTCGCACCGCTCCCTCATCCTAGCCTCATGTGAGACAACGGGTTGGCATCGAACCTGCTGCCCCACGGGGGCCTTCCACACCTGCGAAAGCGTGAACATGACCGGAGCCAATACTACAGTCGTAGTTGGTGGGGGGATTGTGGGCCTGTCGACCGCCATGGCCCTGGTGGATGGCGGCAGTCCGGCGATCGTCCTGGAGGCGGAAGGCCGGCTGGCAGCCCACCAGACGGGGCACAACAGTGGGGTGATCCACTCCGGCCTCTACTACAAGCCCGGCTCGCTCAAGGCCCGGACCTGCAGGGCGGGTCTCGAAGCGATGTACCAGTTCTGCGCCGAGGAAGGGGTCCCTAACCGTCGCTGCGGTAAGCTGGTAGTGGCCATATCCTCCGCGGAGTTGCCACGCCTGGCGGCCCTCGAGGAGCGCGGCCGCGCCAACGGGGTGACCTTGCGCCGCCTGGGCCCGGACGAGATCCGCGAACATGAACCGGAAGTCGTCGGCGTCGCCGGGCTGTGGGTCGAGGAGACCGGGGTCGTCCACTACCCTGCGGTGACGGAGGCGATGGCCCGACGGGTCACCCGCGGAGGAGGCGAGATCCACACCGGGCACCGGGTCACGAGGATCCGTCGCGAAGGGTCCGACCTGATCGTCACAACCAGCCTGGGGGAGTTCCGGACCCAGCGTCTGGTGAACTGCGCCGGCCTGCAGTGCGATCGGGTGGCCCGCCTGGCAGGGATCGAGCCGGGTGTCCGCGTGGTGCCCTTCCGGGGTGAGTATTACGTGCTGCGCCCCGAACGGGCCGGACTGGTCAAGGGCCTGATCTACCCCGTCCCGGACCCTGCCCTCCCGTTCCTTGGAGTCCATTTCACCCGCGGGATCGATGACGTCGTGGAGGCCGGCCCCAACGCGGTCCTGGCCTTCCACCGCGAAGGATACCGCTGGGTCGATGTCTCTTTGCGGGACATGGCCGACTGGGCCATCTTCCCGGGGTTCTGGCGGATGGCGAAACGCCAGTGGCGAACTGGCAGGGACGAGATGGTCCGGTCGCTGAGTCGGAAGCGGTTTCTCCGTTCCTTGCAGGCCCTGCTGCCCGCACTGACCGATTCGGACATCTTGCCCGGCGGGAGCGGCGTCCGGGCGCAGGCAGTCGACCGTACCGGCAAGCTGCTGGATGATTTCTACCTGCAGACGGCGCCCGGGCAGGTCCATGTGCTGAACGGCCCCTCCCCTGCCGCCACGGCGTCGATCGCTATCGGCCAGCAGGTTGCCGCAAAGCTCATGGGCGATGGCTTCTAGCCAACTTTGCCGCATGGCGGCGACAGCCTGTCGTGATCGCGCCACATGCAGCGCGATAGTGCTCCGACCCTGTCGACCCGCTGCAGCAGGCGGTCGCCCCGGGGAGCGGGCGTCAATCGGTCCCTCGACACCCCCCGTGAGTGAACATGAACCCGGTGAGCTGAGCACCATGCCCCAACCCCACTGCCGCCCGGGGACTGCTGTTCGGGCTCTCCTGCCCCTAGGCGGAGGCGGTCATCTCCCTCCTGGCGCTCCACAAGTACTCCGATTGCCTCGAGCGGCTGACCCTTGGGCGCCGCCTCGCCGGATGTTGAACGACGCTCCCCCATTCGCCACCCAACGTCGTAATTCCTCCTCCAGTCCCCCGCCCCCCTGTCCGTGAGGCATACCCCTTCCTCCCAGGTCGGTCTCGACGGCCGCCTGCTGATCGCAAGCTACGGTCTGGAAGCGTCGGCACTCGCCTTCCTGATCATGATGAACAAGTACTGCGATCGTCTGTCGCTGCTGACGCTTCGGCAAGGGATTCTGCTGGCGGGGTCGCTAGTCGTCCTGCTCACCGCTGGCGGCTATATCGGAACCGCGTTCTGGCGTGCCCGGACTCTCGGCATGAAGTCGTTCGCCTTTACGCTGGCCACCAATCTCATCGCCGGCCTGCTGCTGCTCCTGCTGGGAGAGCTCGGGATGCGCCTCGCCGCCCGACGGACGCCGCTGGGGTTGAGCCTTGCGGGGACCAGACTGCTGCCTCGAATGTGGGGAGCCACCATCGAACGCAACGCCGGCCTACTGCGGAAGGCACCTCCGCCGACAGCCTACTTCATCGGGGACACGCTGCTTGGCTGGACCGTCGGTCCGAGCCGACGCGGCAACGGAGACATGTACCTCAGCAGTAAAGAGGGGATCCGGAGCCCCCGGGTGGGCATGTCCTACGCCGACAACCCGGCCCCCCAGCGCATCGCGCTGGTGGGAGATTCGTTCACGTTCGGCTTTGAAGGCCCGTTCGCAGACTCCTGGGGAGCCGTGCTGGACAGCGCCCTCGCGCCTGGCACTGCGGTCCTCAACTTCGGTGTGGACGGCTATGGAATTGAT
>Ga0184615_10000718_pt1 | contig 17862 bp, 15 predicted proteins | sample PLM4_65_coex_FD_133134 | JGI IMG/M metagenome (GOLD analysis project Ga0184615, IMG submission 133134) | Groundwater sediment microbial communities from an aquifer in East River, Colorado, USA - PLM4_65_coex | ecosystem: Environmental > Terrestrial > Soil > Riparian zone | place: USA: East... | reverse complement strand
TGGCCAGATGCAAGGCGGAAGGAGGCCTTGCGCGCGGAGCGTACTGGGAGGTTCCTGGAGGTACGAGGCATTCCCGGGGGATTGCGGTCGTACGTAAGCACGCAAGGCCGCCTGACAACGCCGCTCTAGCGTGACGGACGAATGCTGCTTCCCGAGATGGCCATTCATGAACAGGCTCCTAGGAACGCGGCAGCGCGATCGGCTCGCCGACCTCAAACCCAAGGTCTTGGACCATTCGGAAAGCCTCTGCGGCGGACTGGCCGGGACTGGTGAGGTATCCACCGATGAACATGGAGTTCCCCGGATACAGAGCAAGCGGTTGGAGACTTCGCAAATTGACTTCTCGCCCCCCCGCCACCCGAATTTCCGTCGTTGGAAGAACGAACCGAAAGAGACAGAGTATCTTAAGGCATCGCCACGGCGTGAGATCCTGCCTGTCGGCCAGAGTGGTGCCGGCCATCGGGTTCAGGAAATTCACGGGGACCGAGTCGACCCGCAGCGCGCGCAGGGCCCGCGCCACGTCGATGAGGTCCTGGTCGGTCTCGCCCATCCCGGCCAGCACGCCGCTGCACGTCGCGAGGCGCGCCCCTTGAGCCGCCCGCACAGTGGCGACGCGGTCGTGGTAGGAGTGGGTCGAGCAGATCGCGGAGTAATACCGCTCGCTGGTGTTCAGGTTGTGGTTGAGCCGGTCCGCGCCGGCAGCCTTCAGCCGCTCTGCCTTCTCCAGCGGCAACAGCCCCAGCGAGCAGCACACCTCGATCGGCACCTCCGCCTTGATCGCCCGCACCGCCTCGGCGATGCCGTCGAGTTCGCGATCGGTGGCGCCACGGGCGCTGATCACCAGGCAGAACCGGTGGGCGCCGGCCTGATGCGCCTGTCGGGCGGCGTCGAGCATGTCCGCCGTCGAGCGGAGGGGATAGCGCTCGATGTCGGCCGCGGAGACAGACGACTGGGAGCAGTAGCCGCAGTCCTCGGGACACAGGCCGCTCTTGGCGTTCATGAGGACGTGAAATTGCACCCGGGTGCCGAACGCCGCACGGCGGACCCGAAATGCGGCGTGCAACAGCGGGTGGAGGTCCTCCGGCGGCGCCTGCAACACAGCCAGACTGTCCTCGATCGTGAGGAGATCGCCCGCCAACGCGCGCTCGGCCAACGCTTGATACTCCATGTCTTCCCTCCCTCGACACCCAATTTGCGTACGTATACGCTTTTCCCGCCGGATTTTCAACCGCACCATGGAACGCCTTGCGGCCTTTTCTCCCGAGATCGACCGAATATCCGTGAATCGTCGGATGTCGTATCAGGTATGAGACGAATCTTGGGGTCGTTCTGCGTCCTGTGGATCACCCTTATCACTATCGGGTGCGGGGCAGGACTCCCTCCCGAGGAGCCATCAAAGCCCTTGGGCAGCGCGACTGGCGGAACCGACCAGGCGCCCACGAGCTGTGCGCTGACGGGCGGTCCGTTCGACTTCCCCCGCGTCACTGCCGCCGGCTCCATCCTGTACTGGGCCACCGACTCTCAGATCGACCTCCGGGTCGACGAGGCGAAGGCCAAGCTGCTGTTCGACGTGCCCGCGTTTCAACTGCCCCCGGGCACCACCTCCGCGTATATCCGGATCGCCCCGGAACCCGACGCCGATCTGCCCCTGAGCGGGCACGTCGACACCGCCTTTCGGATCAGCGCCATCACACCCCCGGATATGACCGGCTTCGAGGGCTCGCAAGACCCTCTGACGCTCACGATTCGTTACGACCCCGTCGCCTGCGAGATTCCGCCAGACGTCGAAGCGGGGTTGGTCCTCGCGCGGCTCAACTCCAACGGCCAATGGCAGGAAATCTGCGGCACCCGCGCCAACGTCGGCCGCCGGCAGGTCTCGTGCAGCGAAGGCGATCTCAGCTTCGGCGTCTTCGGCCTGATCGGACAGAGCGCGGTGCTGAACGATTCGACGCCGCCCTTTTTCCCGAATACGGCGCAGACCCTGTCGGCAAAGCCGTGTCTGGATCCCGCCACCTGCGGGCCGTCAGGGTACATCGATTTTCAGTGGGGCGCCGCCTCGGACGGGTCGGGCAGCGGGGTCAAGGGGTACCGGCTCTACGTCGACGGCGCGCGAGCCGAGTTCGTGGCCAACGTCAGCGGCAATCCAATTCAGTATCGGTTCATCCCCCCCAGCCTCGACATCCGCACGCAACACCTGTACCAAATCACGGCCGTCGACGCCGCCGACAACGAATCCGCCCTCTACGGAGCCCTGCGTCTCCCCTGATGATCGAGGGGTTGATTTGTCGGGCCGTGTTCGTTAGGATTTCGCCCATATTATCCAGGTGTTGCCGCGTCGGATCCACCGTGCACAACTCAACATTCATCGCGCGCTCCCTCGTCCGCAGGACCCGCATCCTCGCGGTCGCGGCGGGATGCGTGCTGGGCCTGGCGGGACCAGGGTGGGGCGCGCCCCCCGAGTCCTCGTTGGAGGCGCGGATCCACGCCTTGAAGAAGTCCATCGTGGCGTACAACACCGCCCTGTTCACCCTGCAGGAGGATCCCGCCGCCCCCGCCCCGCACCTGGAGGTGCTGCTGGACGTCGACAGCCGCGGCGACCCCGTCCCAGCCCACCACCTCCCGAGATGGATCCGCGTCGCCCTCGATCGCCTCCCGGCGATTGAACACACGTATACCGATCGCGAGTGGCACGCCCTCGCCGAGGGTGGGCTCCAGCCGCTGCTCACCGTGCCCGCCACGCCGGGGCAGCACACCCTGGTCGTCACTTTCAAGGCGATCGATCGGAACGGGAAGAGCTACATCAAAACCAAGGAGTGGCCGTTCGAGACGACCCGCCCGGCCGCCCACGCGATCGTGCGGTTTCGATCGGCGGTGAATCAGGAACCCGATCTGCGGTTTGAACTCGCGGGGGAGTCCCTGCTGGACGCGCCCCGCGCCGACCGTCCCGCCGACGAGTTCGCCTACCGCCTGGGCGTATTCGCCGCCCAGGCCGGCGAATACGGCAACGCCGCGAGCTTTTTTCTCTCGGCCCTCGACCGCGACGGTCTCCATCCCCGCGACGAGAGCCGCCTCCGTCTGGCCGAAGCCTACTCCGCGGTGGGGTTGCCCGAGGAGGCCGAGGCGGTCCTGACCACGTTGATCGGCGAAACCCGTGACGACGCAATGCGGGCCAGGGCGTGGTTCCTGATCGAACGGATCGCCCTCCGCGACGGCCGCCACGCCCGCGTGCTCGAGGCCCACGAGCGCCTCGGCGCGGGGCTCCCGCCGGGCCTCGCGGGCGAGGCCCACACCCTCGCCGGCCTCAGTGCCCTGTCGCTGCACGCCTTCCCGCAGGCGGCGGAGTTCTTCCGCCGCGTGGCCAGGACGAGCCCCGACGCGCCATTCGCGCTGTACGGCCAGGCTCAGGCGCTCGCGGGCCTCGGGGACGCGTTCACCGCGTCGGAGCTCTTCAAGAAACTGATCCAGTCCCGCTCGATCTTCGATCCGGTCCGCTCGCGGGTCATCGAGCACGCTCACGCCGCGCTGGGGTTGCAGTTGATCGAGCAGGGGCGGTACGACGAGGCGCTCGTCGAGCTGGGGCAAGTCCCGATCGAGAGCCCCGCGTACGAGACCGCGCTCTTCGGCGTGGGGTGGGCGCTGCGGAAGGCGGACGAGCACGTCAAAGCCATCGCCATCTTCCAGGACCAGCTCGCGCGATTTCCCAACGGAGCGCACGCCCACGAAGCGCGGCTCTTGCTTGCCGCCGCGTATGCGGAGTTGCGGGCCTATACAAGGTCGGTCACCGCCTATCGCGCCGCGCTGGACGCCCTGACCGCTGCGATGAGCGCCGTCGACCGCCGCCGCGCGGGCGTGAACGCCCCGGCCTGGGATCCGTTGGCCGAACTCCAGGCGTCGGAGCCGGCCGACGCGGACCCGCTGCATCGCGACGCCCCCTTCTCGCGCGCCGCCGAGCAATATCGCTGGCTCGTTCGGTTCGAGTCGGATCTGCGTCGGATGCTCGACCACTTCCCCCCCTACCTGACCGCCCCGCGACGCGGCGCGACCACCCTGGGGGGCCGTCTCCACCAGTCGGTGGACGGATCCGAACTGATCCTCCGGGGCCAAGATCTCCTCGTCAAGCTCGATTCGGCCGAGGCCGAATCGCGGCGGGCACTGGTGGCGCTCGCCCACGACGCGCTGGCCCGCGAGCAGACGCGTCTGGAAGACTGGTCGGTTGAGGCCAGCCTCGGCATCGCCCGCAACCTGGTCGTGGAGCGCGACGAACTGGGCTCGGAGGTCCTGACCCTTGAGTAGCCCCGTGCGCCTCGGAGGCTCGCGCGGTCTGTCATCGTGGACGGGGGGGCTGTTGGCAGCGTGGGTGTTTGTCGGCCTCGCTCCGCCGAGCGCTCTTGCCGCCGGCCTGCCGATCGCGATCGACGCCGCGAAGATCCGCGCGATCACGGAGGAGGTCCTGACCAGTCAGCGCAATCCGCGGGGTCGGGCCGAGAAGGTGGAGGCCCTGCGGGCGTACGAGCGCTTCGTCATGGAAGATCTGCAGGGGCGTTCGACCCTCCGCGCCGAGGCGATCCACCGTCTGGGCGACCTGTACACCCAGATCGAGACGTCGACCTACGACAAACGCGTCCGCGAGGCGCGGACCCGCGCCGGAAGCAAGGGCCAGGCCCCATCGCCGCCGGCGCTGGATCGAAACAAGTCGATCGCCGTCTACGAACGGTTGCTCACGCTCTACCCCGAGCGCGCCGAAAACGACGCCGTGCTGTACCAACTCGCCCGCGCGCACTGGGAGGCCGGGCGGACCGCCGAGGCCGCGGCCCGACTCACGCAGCTCCGCACGCGGCACCCGCGGAGCGCGTACGCCGGCGAGGCCGCCTTTCGCCTCGGCGAGCACGCGGTCGCCACGCACGATTTCTTGCAGGCCGTCGAGTTGTTCCAGACGGCGCAGAGTAGATCGGACCCCGCGCTCGCCGAGAGCGCCGGCTACCAGCTCGGGTGGGCCTACCTCAACCTTCAGGAATACCGGCGGGCCGCCGACGCCTTTGTCGCCATCCTGGACGCGTCGGCGCGCCGGGCGAGCCCGGGGGGCTCAGCGCGCGGCCGCGGTCCCGCCGTCGCGCTCGGGCCCGAACCGGCCTTTTCGCTCGCCCAATTTTCCGAGCCCGAGGCGGTCTTCGTCACCGAGGTCATCAAAGCCCTCCTGCTGAGCTTTGATTACCTGGGCGGGCCGGGCGAGATGCGCGCGTATTTCAACGCGTCAGGGCGGCGCGTGTTCGAGCAGGCGCTCTACCGGACGATGGGGACGCTCTATCAAGCCCAGGATCGAACCGCCGACGCGGTCGCGGCCTACGAGGCGTTCCTGGCAATCGCGCCCAACCACCCCGACGCGCCGGCGTTCCAATCCGCGGTCGTAGACGCCTACACGAAGGCGAAGTGGCAGGCCGCCCTGATCGCCGCCCGTGAGCGCCTCGTCGACCGCTACGAGCCCGGCGGCGCCTGGGCGCGCGCCAGCGGCGACACGGCGCGCCGCGCGGCGAGGCCCCTCGTCAAAGAGGCGTTGTACCAACTGGCGCTCTACGACCACGCCCAGGCCCAGACCGCGAAGCGGCCCATCGCGTACGAGAAGGCCGTCGCACGCGACGATCGCTTCCTATCGAGCTTTTCCGACGACGTCGAGGCGGCGAGAATCGCGTGGCTGCGGGCGGAGGCGCTGTTCGAGCTCGGCCGGTACGACGAGGCCGCGGCGGGATACAGCCGCGCCGCGTACGACTACCCCCTGCACGCGCAGAGCCGCGAGGCCGGGTACGCCGCCGTGGTCGCGTCGGAGCGCGTGGTGCCGCCCGACGGGCCGGTGTCTCCCCAGGCGGCCGAACATCTGTTCGCGCACGTCGAGCGTTTCGTGAAGACGTTCCCGGACGACCAGCGACACGCGGACCTGCTCATGAAGGCGGCCGAGACGGCCGCCCGCGCCGGCCTGGCCGACCGGGCGTACGACGCCGCGCAGCGCCTCGTGACCGTATACCCCGCGAGCCGCTGGACCTCCAAGGCCAAGCGATTGATCGGCCAAACATTGTACGACCGGGGCCAGTACCGCGACGCGGAACAGGCATTCCGGCAGGCGCTGGCTGCCGCGCCCAGCCCCCAGGCCGACGCGCTCAAGGCGCTCGCCGCGTCGTCCCTGTACCAAGACGCCGCCGCCCGGCGGACGAAGGGGGATCAGGCCTCCGCCACCCGGCTCTACGTCCAGGTCGCGGACGAGTTCCCCTTGACCCCCCTGGCCCCGGCCGCGCTGTTGGAGGCCGCCGATACCGCGCTCGAGGCGGGCGACGGCCCGGGGGCAAAACACCTCTGGACCCGCCTGGTCGGCGAGTACAAGACGAGCGATCAAGCGCCCCCGGCCCTCAGCCGCCTCGCGATGGCGGCGACGCGCGAGGGTGACCCGGCCGGCGCGATCGAGTGGTATAAGGCCCTCTCGGCTCGAAGCGACGGTCCCGCGCGGGACGAGATCGCGTGGACGATCGCCCAGCTCGCGGAAGACGCCCGGATGTGGCCGCACGCCGAGCGCGCACTGAGCGCCCTGACCGGGCGCGCCGTCCTCCCCCCGGGCCGGTCGATCGAAGCGGGCTTTCGCGCCGCCCGCGCCGTCGCCAGGCAAGGGCGCGCCGCCGACGCGCACCGGCGCGCCGAGGCCGTGCTCGATCGCTGGCGCGCGTGGCGGGCGACGCGGGGCGCGGACGCGGAGCTGTCGCCCGCCGATCTTCTGGCGGCGGACGCGTTACTGGAGCTCGCCAACCGGCGCGCCGACGCGTACGCCGCGATTCGACTCGTCACCCCGGTCGAGCACACCCTGGCCGACAAACGCGCGGCGTTGAACCTCGCGCTGGATGCGTACGCCGAGGCGGCCCAGCTCAAGGTCTCGGAGGTGACAACCGCCGCCACCCACAAGATCGGGGCGCTCTTCGACGACTTCCTTCAAGCCGTGCTGGACTCCGAGCGGCCCGGCGAGCTCACCGCCGAGCAACTCGAGCAATACAACATCCTAATCGAGGAACAGGCCGCGCCATTCGAGGAACGCGCCGTCACCGCGTACGAAACCAACGTACGCCGGACCCAGGAACTCGGCGTGTACGACCCCTGGGTGGAGAAGAGCTTCGAGCAACTCGCCATCCTCCGCCCCGCGCGCTATCGACGCCAGGAGCGCACGGAACTGGTGCAGCGGACCCTGGAGACGACGCGATGAACCGCCGGTGGCGCCTCGCCGTCGCGTGGACCGCAGCCGCGTGGCTTCTGGCCGCGTGCGCCGGGACACCCGGCCGCATGGCCCCAACGGACACGGCGGGCGCGCCCGACCCCGAGCGCGACGCCGCCGCCCTGTTCGCCCGGGCGCTCCTCGCGCAGGACGCCGGCAACGACGCGACCGCGACCGCGCTGCTCCGCGAGGTGATCACCCTCACGCCGGACCGTGCGGCGCCCCACACCAACCTGGGCATCCTCCTCCGGCGGGCCGGCCAGCTGGACGACGCCGTCCAGGAATACGAAACCGCGATCCGACTCGACCCGGCCGACGCCGCGGCGTACCACAACCTGGGCCTCGTTCACCGCAGCCGCGGCGCGTTCGCCGAGGCCGAGCGGGCCTACGCGCGCGCGCTCGAGCTCCGCCCCAACCAGGCCGACACGCACTACAACCTCGGCATTCTCTACGAGTTGTACCTCAACCGGCCGCAGGATGCGCTCACCCACTACCGGGCGGTCGTCACGCTCGGAAGTCCGGACGTCGACACGATCGCGGGGTGGATTCGGACGCTGGAGCGCCGGGCGGCTCAAGACGACGATTCGCGCCGGGACACCGGCAGCGACCGCGAGAGGACGCCGGCATGAAGCCGACGCACGTCTCGGGGATCGTCGCCCTCGCGCTGGCGGCCGCGGTCGCGGTCGCGCTGGACGTTGCGCTCGCCGCGCCGCCCGCCGATCCGACGCTGCAGGGGGCGCGGCCGGCCGCGTCGGGCACCCGCCCGACGGCCGGCGCGGATCGGGACGCGGCCAAACCCAAGTCGCGCCGGGTGCTGATCTTCGGCACCACGATCGTCGGCGACGTGCTGAAGCCGACGATCGAGAAGTCCATCCCCTGGCAGAACCCACCGGCGTTTCGCGCGAACGCGGCGCCGCTGGCGCACGATTTCACCCAGGAGCTGCTCGCCCCGCTCGACCGCGACCAGATCCTGCACGAGGCGGACGACCATGCGCACTGAGTGCGCGCGGCACGGAAGGGATCGCCTCACCACGAAAAGGAGTCCGGATGGAGATCGTTGAGTTTCTGGTGACGAATTTCAAATCGGGGGGGATCTTCATGTACGGCATCCTCCTCGTCCTGGTCGTCGGGACCGCGATCGTGGTCGAGCGGACCCTCGCGCTGGTCGTTCGGGGTCGGGTGAACGCCCGCGCGCTGTGGCGCGAGATCGAGCAGCTGATCGACCGCGACAAGCTCGCCGACGCCTTCCAGCACGCCGCGGCAACCGACACCCCCCTCGCCCGCGTGCTGGCCGCCGGCCTGGCGCGCGCGCACCACGGCGAGCCCGCCGCGGCGATCGAGCGGGGACTCGAGGAAACGATGCGCGAGGTCCTCCCCCAACTCGAAAAGCGGATCCATTATCTGTACACCCTGTCCAACGTGGCGACGCTTGTCGGGCTGCTGGGCACGGTGGTGGGGCTGATCACCGCATTCACCGCGGTCTCCCTGGCGGACCCGGCCCAGAAGGCGGCGCTGCTGGCCACCGGCATCTCGCTCGCCCTCAACAACACGGCCTTCGGGCTCATGGTCGCGATCCTGCTCATGCTGGCGTATTCCTACATGCAATCCCGGGCGGCTCGGATCGGCGACGAGATCGATGAGTTCTCCCTCCGCCTCGTCAACCGCCTGATGGCCCGCACCGGCGCCCGCTGATGCTCGCGCGACTTGCCCACGGACGACGCCGCCCGGCCGCGGATGAAGCGATCCACATCGTGGCGTTGTGGAATCTCATGATCATCCTGATTCCGTTCCTGCTGCTCTCCGCCGTCTTCTCGCAGACGTCGATCGTCAATCTCTATCTGCCGCCCCCGCCGAAAGCGGCGCCCGGCGGGCCGGCCCCGGCGGCGACGCCGAAGCCGGTGGTGTCGATCGTCCACGACGGCTACGTGCTCAGCGACGGGCCGACGGTGATCGGGGCCATCCCGCTCGACGCGGAGGGGCGCTATAACACGAACAAGCTCACGGAGCTGCTCGTATCGATCAAGCGGGCGATCCCCGATCGCTCGGACATCGTGATCCTGAGCGAGGACCGCATCCCCTACGAGACGATCGTGCGGACAATGGACGCCAGCCGGGAGGCGGTGGTCGAACGGGACGGCCGCCTCGCGGCCGAGCCGCTCTTTCCCAACATCTCGCTGGGCCGGATCGGCCCGCGCGCCGCCAAGCCGGTCGGGGACGAGCCGTGAGGCGTCGCCACGGCGAACGCCGCCATCTGGAGCCCCCCCGCCTCAACCTGACGGCGATGGTGGACGTGTTCACCGTGCTCCTGGTCTTCCTGCTCAAGAGCTATGCCGCGGAGGGCACGCTCACCGCGGCGGCCCAGAACCTCGAGCTGCCGGCCTCGACCTCATCCGTTCCGCCGCAGGCGACGATCACGATCACGATCTCGGAGGACGCCCTGTTCGTCGAGGACGAACGGGTGGGGGATCTCGCCATGCTCGCCGCGACGGAGGGACTGTTCGTCCCGGACCTGGGTCGCGCGCTCAAGGCGCGCGTGGAGAAGGCACGGTTCATCGCCGGCAGCAACGCCGCGGTCTCGTTTTTGGGCAAGGTGACGATCCTGGGCGACAAACAGACACCGTTCGCCGTCCTCGAAAAGGTCATGTACACCGCGGCGGTCAGCGAGTTCGGCGACATTGCCCTTGCGGTCTACCAGAGAAGCCGGGCGGGATAGCGCGATGGCCACGCACGGATTCGCTCTCCTTGAACGCGACGATCGCGAGTTTCTGCTCATCCTCGGAGCGTGCGGCTTGGGCTACACGCTCCTGGCCGCGGCGCTGTCGTTCGTCCCCACCCCGACGCGCTCGGCAACCGACGTCGCGAGCCTGCCGCCACGCATCGCCAAGCTCATCCTCGAAGCGCCGCCCGTGCCGCCACCCGCGCTCATCGCGCCGCCAACGGCAAGCCTGGAGACGCCGGCCGCGCGTGAGGCCGCTCCGAAGCCTGGTCGCGTTGCGAAGAAACCGGAGGCGCCGCCCCCGCCCCAACCGCCCCCGCCCTCCGAGGAACAGATCCGGGCCGACGCGGAGGCCGCCCTCACCGAGGCGCGCCTGCGCCTCGAAGCCGAAGCGGCCGCCCGACGGGAGCAGAATCGCGCGGTCGCGAAGCAGAGTGGGCTCCTCAAAGCGCTGAGCGCCGACGGCGGGGGGACGGGCGTCGGCGAGCCGGCCGCGCTGAATCGAGTCTTGTCCGACGTGTCGGTGCTGAACAACCCGTCGCTCGCGCCCACCGGCGCGGGCGGGGCCGGGGGTGATCTCGGCGAGGGTTCGGGATCAGGGGCCGGATCAGGCCCGGGGTCGGGCCGCCTGAGCGTGGACGCCGTGGTTTCCGGCTTGAAGGGTCAGGGTACCGGCGAAGCGGTCATCCTCGCGGGCAAAGCCTCCACCCGCGTCGACAGCGCGCTGGTGGTGAAGGGCGCCAGCCCCACGCGGAGCGACGAATCGATCCGCAAGGTCCTCAAGGGATTGGACGCATGGCTCAAGTTCCAGTACCACAAGGCGCAGCGGGACCACCCGGGCCTCGGCGCCGGCCTCGCGGTCGAGTTCACGATCACGCCGCAGGGCGACGTCGTCAACTGCCGGGTGGCCTCGAGCACGCTGGGGGACCCCCCGCTCGAAGAGACCATCACGAAGCGGTTCTGCCTGCTGACGTTCCCGCCCCTCGACGAGGGCGCGGACGACGAGGTGACCACCAAGTACCTCATTGATTTCGAGGGATTTCACTGACGGGGCGGGCAAGACCCGCCAGGCGCCTCAGTTGCGGAGGACGGACAGTGCGCGGCGGGACGGCACGAGGGTGGCCACGAGATCGTAGCCCATCGCCTCGGTGATCTCTGCTTCCACGAACTCACCCGGTTCGGCCCCGCCCTCGGTGAGGTAGACGACGCCGTCAATCTCCGGCGCCTGTGTCGCCAACCGCGCTTCCAGCGCGAACTGATCATCCTGCGCTGGCCCTTCGATCATCACCGTCCGCCGCGCACCCACGAGCTCGTCGCCCTTCTGTTGCGCGATCTCCAGTTGCAAGTCCAGCAGCCGTTGGCGCCGCTCGGCCTTGGTTCCGGCGTCTACGGGGTCTCCGAACTTCTCGGCAGCCGTTCCTTCCTCCATCGAATAGGTGAAGACCGCGATGCGGTCGAAGCGCTGGTCTTCGACGAACCGACGCAGCCGGTCGAACTCCCGCTCGGTCTCGTCGGGAAAGCCCACGATGAACGACGTCCGGATCACAACACCAGGGACCTTCTCGCGAAACGTATCCAATATTCGGTGGATCTCGGCGCTCGTGCCCCCGCGGTTCATCCGGCGCAGGATGGCGTCGTCGATGTGCTGAATCGGCATCTCGACATACGGGACGACTTTCGGTTCCGTCACGAACAGGTCGACCAAGCCCTGCGGCAGCTTGTGGGGGTATAGATACATCAGACGGATCCATCGAAGGTCATCGATCGCCGCAAGGGCGCGGACGAGCTCGATGAGTTCGCCCTTGCGACCGCGGTCCATCCCGAAGGCGGGAAGGTCTTGCGCGATCAGATTGACCTCGCGCACGCCCTCGGCCGCGAGCCCGGTCGCCTCGCCGACGATCGACTCGATCGTCCGGCTCGCCAGATCGCCGCGAAAGCTCGGGATCGCACAGAACGCGCACCGCTTGTCACAGCCCTCGGAGATTTTGACATACGCCCAGTGCCGCGGGCCGAGGCGCCGGCGCGGCGTGTCGGCGTCGTACAGAAACGTGGGATGCGTAAACCACTCGCGCCCTGCGTCGGGCGCCATCCCGCCGAGGCGGCCGCGCACGATCTCGGCGATCTGCGGGAAATCGCCCACCCCCACGATCGCGTCCAGCTCGGGGAGTTCCTTGAGCAGCTCGCCTTGATACCGCTGGGTCAGGCACCCCGTCGCGATCAGCGCCTTGCACTGGCCGCGCGTCTTGAGCCCGCCCAGTTCGATAATCGTGTTGATCGACTCTTCCTTCGCCGTGTCGATAAACCCGCAGGTGTTCACGATAATCGCGTCGGCGGTGCGCTCGTCGTCGATGACGTCGAACCCCTCCCGCGCAAGCTGGCCGAGCATGACCTCGGAATCGACTTGGTTTTTGGGGCACCCCAGCGTGACGAGCGCAACCGTCGGACGCGTTCGGGTCTGACCTCGGTGGCTCGCGGTAGCGTCTATGGACTTAATTTTCATAAAGGAATTCACCGTACCACAGCCAGAAGAAGACCGTCAACGCCAATGGAGGCCCGCGGGCCGCCCTATCGGCGGTCCAGCGGGCGGACGCGGGCCACGCCGCCCTTGTAGCCCATCCAGACCGAGCGGTCGGGGTCCACGGCTACGGCGTAGATATCGCCGCCGGTGTAGCGCTGCGAGGGAAGCACGGTCGTCCACGCCCGGCCGTCGTAGGTGGACAGGCCGTGGTTGGTGCCGAACCACAGGCGGCCGGTGGGATCCTGGGCGATCGCGTAGACGACGTTGCCGGCCAGGCCATCCTTGGTCGTGAAATTCGTCCAGGTCTTGCCGTTGAAGCGCGCCACCCCGCCGCCCCACGTGCCGACCCACTTGACCCCGCGGGCGTCGCTGAGCAGGGAGAAGACGTAGTTCTCGTTGTAGGTTTCACGGCCCTCGGGATCGAGGCTCGTCAGATCGTGACGGTGGCGGTTGCCCGCCGTCAGCGTACCGAAGCCGGTGTTGGTACTCGGGCTCAGACGCGCCGCGTTCGGCGCCCCCAGGCCGTCGGCATGGGTCCAGCTCGTCCACGCGCGGCCGTCGAACCGGCTCACCCCGCCCTCGGTGCCGAACCACACCGAATCGTCCCGATCGACCGCCACCGCGTAGACCCAGCGGTTGATTAAGCCGTCCTCGACACGGTAATTCGTAAAGCGGACGCCATCGAACCGACTGACGCCGTTCCACGTGCCGATCCACATCGTCCCGTCTCGCTGGTAGTCCATGTGGTAGACCCAGGGATCGGCCAGGCCGTCCTTGACGTGGAACGTGGTCACACGGTCGCCGTCCACCCGCGCCAGGCCGCCGCTGTTGGTGCCGAACCACGTCGTGCCCCGGCGATCGGTCGACACGGCGAAGGCGTAGTCGACCATCAGGCCCTCGCGCGTCGTGTAGGTGTTCACCATCGCTCCCGTTGCCCGATCGATCTTCAGCACGCCCTCGGACGTGGCGACCCACAGTGAGGGGCCGTCGACCGACACGGCGCGCACGAACGCGCTCGCGCCGGTCTCGAAGCTCTCGACCACCGCAAACGTCGGCGGCGCCGACCGCGTGGTGCAGCCCATCGCGGTCATCATGCCGCAGACGGCGGCGGCACGGAGCATTGGCGCGATCCGTGGTGCTGTTCGATTGACTCGTCTCATGACTTCCGTCGGTTTTGGAGCGCGCCTGGCCCGAATCGAACGGGCGACCCACAGCTTAGAAGGCTGTTGCTCTATCCGACTGAGCTACAGGCGCGGATCGCGGCATCGAAGGGAAGAGTCGGGGCGACTGGATTTGAACCAGCGACCCCCTGCGCCCAAGGCAGGTGCGCTACCAGGCTGCGCTACGCCCCGTCGTGCGGCCCAAGACTATGGCCGCTCCACCCCTCGGCTTCCGCGAGTAGAATACCACGAACGCGCGTCAGCGCGCGCCCCCGGTGACTGATCCGCTGTTTCTCCTCGGCGGGCAGTTCGGCAAACGTCAGGCCGCGGTCCGGCAGTTCAAAGATCGGATCGTACCCGAAACCACCGCGCCCCGCCTCCCGCTCGCCGATCCGCCCTTCCACGCTCCCCTCGACCACGCGGGCCTCGCCGGACGGCGACACGAGCGCGATCACGCAGCGGAACCGGGCCGCGCGTCGCGCGGTCGGCACGCCGTTGAGGCGATCCAACAACAGGCGCCGGTTATCGGCGTCGGTCGCGTGCTCGCCGGCGAAGCGGGCCGAATAGAGACCTGGCGCGCCGTCCAGCGCGTCGACCTCCAACCCGGAGTCATCCGCCAGCGCGGGGAGACCCAGCCGCGCCGCCGCGTGGGCGGCTTTTTTCACCGCGTTGGCGGCGTAGGTGTCGCCGTCCTCCTTAACCGCCGGCATCTCGCCCCACTCGCTCTGGGCCTTGAAGTCCCATCCGAGATCGCCCAGGGCCTCTGCGATCTCGCGAACCTTGCCAGGATTGGTGGTCGCGATCACGATCGTGCCGCGCGAGGGTCCGTTCACGTTTGATCCAAGAATTAGGAGTGCGTCCAAGTATCGGAGTGTCGGAGCCTGTTCAGGAATGCGCCAGATGCCAGGCGCCGCGAGCATCCGGACCGGAGCGTACTGGTTCGTACGTGAGGACCGGACGCGCAGCGGCAACGCCGCAGATGGCCATTCATGGACAGGCTCCTAGGCGATCAGCCGCGGCCCCAACACCCGTTGCTGGCAGGTAATCAACCTCGTGATCCCGGACTTGGCGAGGCGGGTCAGCGCCGTGAGATCGGCCGCCGTGAACGGTTCACGCTCGGCGGTGCCCTGGACCTCCACGAAGCCGCCGGAGCCGGTCATCACGACATTCATGTCCACGTCGGCCGAGGCGTCCTCGGCGTAGGTCAGGTCGAGCAGCACGCGCCCGCCGACCTTGCCCACGCTCACCGCCGCCACGTAGTCCGTCACCGGCATCTCGGCAAAGCAGCCCAGGTCGATCCCCTTGCGGCACGCCGCGACCAGCGCGACAAAGGCCCCCGTGATCGAGGCGGTGCGCGTTCCGCCGTCCGCTTGAATCACGTCGCAGTCGATCCAGATCGTCCGCTCGCCCATCCGGGCGAAGTCCACCACCGCGCGCAGCGAGCGCCCGACCAGCCGCTGGATCTCCTGGGTCCGTCCACCGATCTTCGCGCGCTCGCGCTGGGTCCGCTCCGCGGTCGCGCGGGGGAGCATCGCGTACTCGGCGGACACCCAGCCGGTCCCCTTGCCCTTGAGAAAGGGGGGCACCCGGTTCTCGATGGTGGCGGTGCAGACGACCTTCGTCTCCCCCATCTCGATAAGCGCCGATCCCTCGGCGGGTTTGATGAAGCCCGGCGTGATCTTGACCGGCCGCAATTGCCTCGGCTTTCGTCCGTCCCCCCGCATCGCCCGTTGCCCCCGCGCACAAAAAAGCGGGGCCATTATAGGAAAGGCCCCGCGAAAGATCAACGACGGCGGCTAGGCCGCGGTCGGGATCCGGAGATCGTCATCCCAACGCTGCCCGTCGCGACGCCGATTCCACCCGCGCGGATCGACCGGCACCCGCACCGTGAACGTCGTCCCCCGGCTGACCTCGGACGTCACCTGGATCGTCCCGCGGTGTTCATCGACGACCTGATGGCACGTCAGGAGCCCCAACCCGCTGCCTTCGTGCCCCTTCGTGGTGAAAAACGGGGTGAAGAGCTTCTCGAGATGCTCAGCGGGGATCCCGGCCCCGGTATCGGCGATCCCGATCTCGGCGTGGGGCACGCCCCGTACCGTGGTCGCGCGGGTCGTCACGGTCACCGTTCCCCCGTCGGGCATCGCCTGAATCGCGTTCAACAGCAGGTTGAGGAAGACCTGCTTGATCCGCTCGGCGTCCATCCAGAGCGGCGGGAGCTCCCGATCGGGCGCGACCGTCACCGCCACGCGCTTCGCGCGGGCCTGGGAATCCAGAAAAAGCACCATCTGCTGCAACAGCGCGTTGAGATCCACCGGCTCGAGCTTGAGGTCGGCCTCGCCGGTGAACTTTGCGTACGTCAGGAGCTGGCGGATCAGCCCCCGGATCCGCTCCACCTCCTTCACCGTCACCTGATAGAGCGAATCCCAGTACTCGGGGTCGGGTTGGCTGTCCCTCCGTTTCGCCGGCAGCATTTGCAAGAACGTCGAGATCGGGACGAGGGGATTGTTGATCTCGTGGGCCAACCCCGCCGCGAGCGTCCCCACCGCGCTGAGACGGTTGGCACGGGCCACGCGCTTCATCGTCTCGAGTTTCTCGGCGTAGAGGCGATCGCGTTCCTTCACCAGCACGTAGCGCTCGATGCCCTCGCGGAACGCCATGCGCACCTCGCGTTCATCGTAGGGCTTGGTCAGATAGCGGCAGACGTTGCCGAGATTGATCGCATCGACCACGCTCTCCAGGTCGGAGTACGCCGTCAGGAGCATCCGGATCGCCTCGGGGTGTTCGGTTCGGACCCGCGCCAGAAACTGGGTGCCGACCATGTCGGGCATGCGCTGGTCGGAGAGCACGAGCGCCACGCCCCGTTCGGCCAGGATCTCCAGCCCCTTCACCCCGCTCGGCGCGGTCAGGATCGTGAACTCGTGCTTGAACTGCCGCTGAAGCGTTTCGAGGGCGCAGGGTTCGTCGTCCACGTACAGAATGGGGTACGCCTTGTAATCCAGATCCTCGAACATGACTCCCTCCTTATACCTCTCGCGTCCTACGCCGCCCGCGACAGCGCCGGCGCCAGCGGAAGCACCACGGTGAATTCCGCCCCCCGGCCCTCGTCGCTCGCGACCTCGATCCGCCCGCCGGCCTCTTGAATGACTTGGTAGCTCACCGACAGCCCCAATCCCGTCCCCTGACCCACCGGCTTGGTCGTGAAGAACGGCTCGAACAGCTTCGAGAGATGCTCGGCCTGGATGCCCGGCCCGGAATCGCGGACCGAAACCTCGACGACGTGCTCGCGGTCGCGCGAGGCCACCCAGATCTCGCCGGAGGTGCCGACCGCCTGCGCGGCGTTCTGCAGGAGGTTCATCCAGACCTGATTGAGCTGGCCCGGCACGGCGTTGACCACGCCGGTGGACTGTAGGTCGGTATGCAGGACGACGTGTCGGCCCAGCGTGGGACGGATCAGGTGCAGCGTGGACTCCAGCCCCTCATTGACCGAGCACCGCACCCGCCGATTCTGGTCCTTGCGCGCGAAGACCTTGAGCTGGGTCACGATCTGCTCGGTCCGCTCCACGCCGGTCTTCACGATGCCGACCGACGCCTCCAGATCCTCCACCGCCTCGCGAGACGCGGCGTTGTGCGCGACGAGCGGCTTGAGTTCCCGCCACGCCCGCTCGACGATTGCCACGCTGTTCTTCGCGAAATTGATCGGGTTGTTGATCTCGTGCGCCATGCCGGCCACCAAGAGCCCCAACCCCGCCATCTTCTCCGACTGTACCAACTGCGCTTGCGTCGCCTTCAACTCGGCCAGCGCCGCTTCCAGCGCCTCGTTGCGCTGCTGCACCTCGCGTTCGAGCCCGCGCAAGGCCAACAGCGACTTGATCTTCGCGCGCAGCTCTTGCGCGTTGAACGGCTTGGTCAAATAATCATCCGCCCCATGCTCGAGCCCCTCGATCTTCATCGCCATGTCGGCCCGGGCGGTGAGCAGAATGATCGGGATGTGCATGGTGCGCGGATCGGTCCTGATCTCGCGGCAGAGCTCGTAGCCGTCCTTCTCGGGCATCATCACGTCGGACACGATCAGGTCGGGCAGGGCCTCGAACGCCACCCGAACGCCTTCGACGCCGTTGGTGGCCTTGAGCACGCGGTACTCGCCCTGGAGCTGGAACGCGATAAATTCCCGCATGTCGGAGTTGTCTTCGACGATCAAGACCTGGACACCGTTGGCAGGGGACAG
>Ga0184615_10000715_pt1 | contig 17907 bp, 14 predicted proteins | sample PLM4_65_coex_FD_133134 | JGI IMG/M metagenome (GOLD analysis project Ga0184615, IMG submission 133134) | Groundwater sediment microbial communities from an aquifer in East River, Colorado, USA - PLM4_65_coex | ecosystem: Environmental > Terrestrial > Soil > Riparian zone | place: USA: East... | reverse complement strand
GCATGCATCCGCTTGCCGGTCAGCCGGTTGAAGAGCTTCATGTTCACGGCGCTCTTGATCAGATTTTCCGTATGCTTACTGAGTTTGAAATCGAACCGTTGTTCGAACCGGATGGCCCTGAGCACGCGCGTGGGATCTTCCACGAACGAGAGACTATGCAGAACACGGAGCGTCTTCTCCTTGATATCGCGCAGGCCGCCGAAGAAGTCGATGAGCTCTCCGTAGCGCTGCCGGTTCAGCCGCACCGCAAGCGTATTGACCGTAAAGTCACGGCGGTAGAGGTCCTTTTTGATGGAGGAAAGCTCTACGGTGGGCAGGGCCGCGGGTGATTCATAGTACTCGAGCCGGGCCGTGGCAATGTCGAGCTTCAGCCCGTTCGGCAGCACGACGACGGCGGTTCCGAATTTCAGATGTGTTTTCATGTGCCCGCCGGCGTGTTTCACCAGCATGCCCGCGAAAACGATGCCGTCGCCCTCGACCACGATATCGATATCCAGGTTCGTGACCCGCAGGAACAGATCGCGCACAATGCCTCCCACGAGGTATACCGGGAAGCCGGCCTTGTCGGCGACCTCGCCGACCATTCTGAACGCCCCGCGTACGTCTTGAGGGAAACGCTCTTCGATCAACCCCTGAACATTTCTTGTGGATCTAAGCATGATCGCATCGGACCCGGCCAATTCGTCCAGCCGCTCTTCGTGGAGAGACCGCAAGAGGTCGGTGCGGGTGATCGCGCCCACGAGTGTGCGATCCTTGTCAAGGACCGGGAGAAAGCGCTGATGTTCCTCGATCATGATCTTTTCCAACAGACCCATGGGCATGGTGGGAGATGCGACCGGACCGCCCGTGGTCATGAACTCTTCGACCTTTTGTTCCCCCAGCTCATGAAAGAGCGCCTTCTGCACGACCTCACGGGTGATGATGCCGAGATACTTTTCATCGTCCATGATCGGCAGCACATTCACGCTGAACCGGGTCATGGCCTCGCCCGCCTCGGCTATCGTACTGCCTGACGGGATGGTCTTGACCGGCGAGGACATGACCTCGCTCGCCACCTGTCCGGGTTTGATATGCTGTTTGAGGAGCTCGATCAGGCGCTCCGCAGTCTGCACGTGCGTCATGTCCTTGACCACCGCCGATGCCGCGGTGGGGTGTCCACCGCCGCCCAGATCCCCGAGCACAACACCGACGTTCACCATGGGGACCCTGCTGCGGGCTATCACGTGCGTCTTGTCGCCCATCTGGACCACGAGGAAGAGCGTGTCGAGGCCCTCCATGTCCCTGATCTTATGCGCGAGGATCGCGAGGTCCGGAACATAATGCGGGACCGCCAGCGTCGTGATCACCACCGGCACACCGTTAATGTCGTAGCTTTTGGCTGATTCGATCAGGTTGTTCAGGATCGCGACCTGTTCAACGGTCAACTCGCGGGAGATAAAATCAGCGACGATGTTGAGCTGCGCCCCCTGGGAGAGGAGGTATGCGACAACCTGGGCGTCCCGCTCTGTGGTGGACACGAAGGTGAGCGAGCCGGTCTCTTCATAAATGCCGAGTGCGAAGATGGTCGCCTCGAGCGGTGTGATCGGGATGGCCTTTTGCCTCAGCAGTTCCACCATGATCGTGGTTGTTGCCCCGACCTGTTCCACGATTTCGAGTTCTCCCCTGATGTCGCCGGCCGTTGGCGGGTGGTGATCGTAAATGGACACCTTCACACCGGGGCGCTTCAGCGCACCCGCGAGCTTGCCAAGCCGCGCGGGGTTCCGGTTATCGACAATGATAAGCCCGGTTATGCTGTCCACATCGATGTTCTTGAGACGGTCGACCTCGAGCGCGTATAACGCCGACTGGAGAAAAAAATCCCGCATGCTCTTCTCCTGTGACCCCGGAAACACAAGCCGGGCACCAGGATGGAGCTTCTTCGCTGCGACCATGGAGGCCAGGGCGTCGAAATCAGCGTTCGTATGACTGGTTATAATTTCCATCGTTCAATTTCGGATTGCGGATTTCGGATTGCGGATGTTCCAATTTCGGATTTCGGATTTTCGATTTCGGATTAAAAATCTTACCTCGCTAATTCAAAATTCTCCATCATCCGCAGTTTATTCCAAAATCCGCAATCTCCATTCTCGTTCTTCATTCCGAAATCCGCAATCCCCAATCCACAATCGATTCATCCCCTCGGGTGGTACTTCTCGTGCACCTTCTTGAGCCGTTCCCGGGAAACATGCGTATATATCTGCGTGGTGGAAATATCGGAATGGCCGAGCATGGCCTGGACCGCCCGCAGGTCGGCGCCGTTGTCAAGCATATGCGTTGCAAAGGAGTGGCGAAGCGTATGCGGCGAGATTGTTCCGCTGATGCCGGCCTTTCCTGCATAGTGCTTGATCCGCATCCAGAACATCTGACGAGATATACCCCCACGCCGCGAACTGATAAACAAATGGTCGGCATCCCTGCCTTTCAACAGAGCGGGACGTCCGCTCGTGAGATAGCGTGAGATCGCGGCCATGGCGATCTCTCCCATGGGCACGATCCGTTCCTTCGATCCCTTCCCCATCACGACCAGATATCCCCGTTCAAGATTGATATCGTTCAGTTTGAGCCCCACCAGCTCGCTCACGCGAAGGCCGGTGGCATAGAGCATTTCAAGCATGGCCTTGTCGCGAAGCCCGAGAAGGGTGGCGGGATCCGGTTGTCCCAGAAGCGCGTCCACGTCGTGGGGTGAGAGGGTCTTGGGCAGGCGTTTCCATCCCCGCGGTGTATCGATGTTCTCGGTAGGATCAATGCGCGCGTTTTCATCGGTCATGAGATACTTGTGGAAGCCTCTGACCGCGGCAAGGCACCTGGCGGCGGATGGGGTTGAGATCCCCTCCGATGAAAGATGGGACATGAACGAAACTACGTCGGACCGGGTGATATCGTCGGGTTCTTTGGTCCTCATGAAGAAAAGGTACTTGCGCAGGTCCCGCTCATAGGACTCAAGGGTGTTTCGTGCCAGTCCCTTTTCCACGGCAAGGTAATTGAGGAAGTTCGCGAGAAGTGATTCTTCCATAGCAGACGGTCACCATATAATGTTTGATCCTGGAAACAACCTTTGCCACGGATAAATGCGGATAAGAGTGTGATAAAATCGGACTTTAACGAATATTAATAATCTCTTAAGAAAGTCGTAATCTACCGCGGAGGCGCGGAGACACGGAGAAATACATAGTGATAAATTAAAAAGGATTTTCTCTGCGCCTCAGCGTCTCAGCGGCTAAATTGGATTTGTGCAAGTTATCACTATTGACCCTTCTTTATCCGCTTTTATCATACGTTAAATCCGACTCTTCCGTGTCAAATGCTTTTGTGGGCGGAGAGGTGCGTTCACCTAGACATTCACCCCGCCGATAAGGTTCTTGATATCACCCACCCCTTGCTCGCGCATGTATGTCTCGATACCGTCGATCACATTGAGTGTTGCCCGGGGATCGATAAAGTTTGCCGTACCCACGGCCACCGCCGAGGCGCCTGCAAGAATGAATTCGAGCGCATCCTCACCCGTTATGATGCCGCCCATTCCGATGATCGGGAGCGGTACGGCTTTCGCTGTCTGCCATACCATGCGTACGGCCACGGGCCTGATAGCCGGACCGGACAGGCCGCCCGTGCAGTTCGCGAGCCGCGGTTTCCGGCATCGCACATCGATGGCCATGCCGAGGAGCGTGTTGATGAGCGACAGACCGTCGCATCCTGCATCGCGGGCGGCGCGGGCGAACTCGGTGATATCGGTCACGTTCGGCGAAAGCTTTGCGATGACCGGCAGTCGCGTGGCCTTCCGGACCGCGGAAAGGAGATCAAAGGACGCCTTGACGTTCGAACCGAACATGATCCCGCCCGCTTTCACGTTCGGGCATGAAATGTTCACTTCCAGACCGGACACTCCCGAAACGTCGTCAAGCCGCTCCACGACCCCGACATACTCTTCGAGACTGTATCCGAAGACGTTCACAATAACGGCGGTGTCGAACTGCCTGAGGTACGGGAGTTTCTGGCTGATGAACGCGTCAACGCCGGGATTCTCGAGCCCGATGGCGTTCAACATGCCGGACGGCGTCTCCCAAATGCGCGGCGGGGGATTGCCCTTGATGGCTTTAAGCGACACGCCCTTCACGATCACACCGCCGAGCCTGTTCAGGTCAACGAACTCCGCATACTCCTCACCGTATCCGAAGGTGCCTGACGCGGTGAGCACCGGGTTCTTGAGCTTGATCCCGGCGAAGTCGACGGAGAGATCCGGATTCTTTGCGGACTTTGTTGGCATACTATTCACCGATCATCCGCCTGATCGGTCTGATCGGACTGATCAGTCGGATTAAACTATCCTGCTCCCCCCACTCGATCTCCCGCGAGTCGAACACCGGCCCCTCTTTGCAGGCGCGTTTGTAGCCGCCCGCCTTCATCGGGATTGAGCAGCCCATGCATGCACCGAATCCGCAGGCCATGCGTTCCTCTTCAGAGACATAACAGGTGATCGAATGTTCCGCGGCGATCCTGCTCACCGCGGCCAGCATTGCATGGGGGCCACAGGCGTAGAGTACGAAGTGTGTCTTCTTCTCCATCTTCGTCAGGAAGGCATTCAGGATGTCAGTGGACATCCCCTTTCGTCCTGCGCTCCCGTCCTCGGTTGCGATGGTCACACTGAGCGAATGGTCCCTGAGACTCTTCAGAACACTGATTGGCGGTAAACACTCTTTGCTCCGTGCGCCGATAAATACCTGTGCCCTGCCTTTGGTGCGAAGGGACATAAAATGCAGCGGAGGAAAGCCGCTCCCTCCGGTAACCAGGACCGGCGTGATGGTTTTATCCGGCATCGGGAACCCTTTTCCCAGCGGCCCGAGCAGGGAGAGCGTCTGGCCTGCCTCCGCGCGGGTGAGCAGCGCCGTCCCCCTGCCTGCGACGCGGTAGAGGATCTCGATGGATGATTTTGAAGGGAGAGAAAAAATGCCGAGGGGTCGGGCAAGAAGGGGATCCAGGTTCTCTGTTACTCTGAGCATAATAAACTGGCCAGGGACGGCCACCGCTGCTGCCTCAGGCGCCTTGAGCACGATGCGGTAATATCCCCTGCCCGCCGGCATGTGCGAAAGTATCGTTGCCTTGCGCAGCTTATTCAAGGGTGATCTCGATCTCCTGTATCTCGTACTCCACGGTCTTGGCCGGGGTCTTGATCGTCACCACATCAGCGACCTTATGGCCGATGAGCGCTTTGCCGACGGGGGATTGGATCGATATCTTCCCCTTTTTAAAATCGGCCTCTTCCTGCCCCACCAGCATGTACTTTTTTGTTTCGCCGGACTCGGTGTCCGCGAGCGTGACCGTCGCGCCGAACACCACCTTCTCGTTCGAAAGCTTCGAGACATCGATGATCTGGGCATGCACGAGCTTATGCTGCAGCTCACGCTTTTTGGCGTCAAGCATGCCCTGCCGTTCCTTGGCCGCGTGGAACTCGGCGTTCTCGGAGATGTCTCCGTGCGACCGCGCTTCCTCGATGTCCTTGATGTTCTTGGGACGCTCGACCTTGATAATATGATCGAGCTCCTGCTTGAGCTTCTCGTAGCCCTCTTTGGTCATGGGGATCTTTTGAGTCATGTTGAATGGTACTCCTGTAAGGACTTCACCTGCAAGCGTCTTGTCTTGATCGCCGAGATGCCGCGCACCGCTGCCCTTGCAGCCGAGGTCGTGGTAAAATACGGGACGCCCTTCACGAGCGTCGTGCGCCTGATGGAATAGGAATCCTTCTGGGCTTCGGCGCCGTATACGGTGTTGATCACCAGGTCGATCTTCAAATCGGTGATCTGGTCTACGATATGCGGCCTGCCTTCGGTCACCTTGTTCACGGTCTCGACCGTGATCCCCCTCTTCCTCAGGTAATCAGCGGTGCCCCGCGTTGCCACGATGGAAAATCCGGCATTCTGTAATCCCTGCGCCACCTCAAGCAGCCCGGGTTTGTCCTGGTCCTTTACACTCAGGAATACGCGGCCCGACACGGGCAGGGGATTGCCGGCCGCCATCTGTGATTTGGCAAAGGACATTCCGAAGTCATCGTCAATGCCCATTACCTCGCCGGTGGACTTCATCTCCGGGCCGAGCAGCGTGTCCACGCCCGGGAACTTTGCAAAGGGAAAGACCGCTTCCTTGACCGCGATGTGTTTGATCTTTACCTCTGTGGTGAATCCCAGTTCGGCAAGCGTCTTGCCCGCCATCACCCGGGCGGCAAGTTTGGCGAGCGGCACGCCGATGGCCTTGCTCACGAACGGGACTGTCCGCGATGCCCGCGGGTTCACTTCAAGAACGTAGATCCTGCCCTCTTTCACCGCGAACTGTATGTTCATGAGGCCGACCACGCCGAGTTCGAGCGCGAGCATCCGCGCCTGCCGGTCGATCTCACGAATGATATCCGGCGGAAGTGAGAACGGCGGGAGCGAACACGCGGAATCGCCGGAGTGCACGCCGGCTTCCTCGATATGCTCCATGATGCCGGCGACGACCACGGTCGTTCCATCCGAGATCGCGTCAACGTCCATCTCGATGGCGTCTTCCAGATATTTGTCAACGAGGACCGGACGGTCTGGTGACGCTTTCACGGCGCGGGACATGTAATTCCGGACGCTCTCTTCGTCGTAGACGATCTCCATCGCCCTGCCGCCCAGCACGTAGGAGGGCCGTACCATGACAGGGTACCCGATGCGGGTCGCGGCTTCCACGGCCTCATCACAGGACACGGCCGTGCCGCTCTCGGCCTGGAGGAGTCCGAGCTTTTCGATAAGCTCCTTGAACCGCTTGCGGTCCTCGGCGCGGTCAATGCTGTCGGGAGAGGTGCCGAGGATCCGAACGCCCTCTTTCTCGAGCGGCACCGCGAGTTTGAGCGGCGTCTGGCCTCCAAACTGCACGATAACCCCCATGGGTTTCTCCCGATTTATAATATGTAAAACATCTTCAAGTGTCAAGGGCTCAAAATAGAGCCGGTCCGAGGTATCATAGTCCGTGCTCACGGTCTCGGGATTGCAATTCACCATGATGGTCTCGTATTCATCTTCCTTGAGCGCGAAGGCCGCGTGCACGCAGCAGTAGTCGAACTCGATACCCTGACCGATCCTGTTCGGCCCCCCGCCCAGTATTACGATTTTCTTCCGGTCCGTTGGATTTGCTTCACATTCCGCTCTCTGACTTCCGACTCCTGGCTCCTGGCTCCCGATCTTATAGAACGGTTTCTCATAGGTGGAATACAGATACGGTGTATGCGCCTCGAACTCGGCAGCGCAGGTGTCCACGGTCTTGAACACCGGGGTAATGCCGAGCTCCATACGTTTTTTTCGCACAGCGCTTTCGGTGGTGGTAAGAAGTTTGGCAAGCCTGCGGTCTGAAAATCCGTATTCTTTTGCGCGCCTGAGAGGGTGATCGATCGAGGTAGACGCATCACTCAACACGAGCGCCCCCGTGTCCCGGATCGACTGTTCCATATCCGTGATCTGCTTGATCTGGTGCAGGAACCACGGATCGATCTTGGAAAGACCGAACACATCATCTACCGTCATACCCATACGGAAACCGTCGGCGATGTACCAGATCCGCTCCCAGTTCGGCACGCTGATCTTCTGCCGGATATCGGCGATACCGTGCTCTGCCTCTCCGTCGCGGTCGCGCCGGGATTCGAGGCCGTAGCGGTCGATCTCGAGCGAGCGGAGCGCCTTCTGGAATGACTCCTTGAACGTCCTGCCGATGGACATGGCCTCTCCCACGGACTTCATTTGCGTCGTGAGCGTCGCATCGGCCTGGGGAAACTTCTCAAAGGCAAAGCGGGGGAATTTTACAACCACATAGTCGATCGTCGGTTCGAATGACGCCGGCGTGGCCTTGGTGATGTCGTTCGTGATCTCGTCAAGGGTGTACCCTACCGCGAGCTTGGCCGCGATCTTGGCGATGGCGAAGCCCGTTGCCTTTGAAGCAAGCGCCGAGCTGCGTGAGACGCGGGGGTTCATCTCGATCACGAACATCCTTCCGTCATCGGGATTGACCGCGAACTGTATGTTCGATCCGCCGGTATCCACGCCGATCTCGCGAATGATCCGGAGCGACGCGTCGCGCATGAGCTGGTATTCCTTGTCCGTCAGCGTCTGCGCGGGCGCCACGGTGACGCTGTCGCCCGTGTGGATGCCCATGGGGTCCAGGTTCTCGATGGAGCAGACGATCACCACATTGTCTCTCGTATCGCGCATCACCTCGAGCTCATACTCCTTCCATCCCACGACCGATTCCTCGATCAGCACCTGGCGCACCGGGCTCGCCTCAAGGCCCCTCGTGATCAGGTCGGTGAATTCCTCGCGATTGTACGCGATGCCGCCGCCGGTGCCGCCAAGGGTGAACGCCGGCCGCAGGATCGCGGGAAAGCCGACCTTCTCAAGGATCTCATAGGCCTGTTCCCTGCTCGTGGCGAACCCGCTTTTCGGCACCTCGAGACCGATATGTTCCATGGCCTTTTTGAAAAGCTCGCGGTCCTCCGCCTTCTTGATGGCAGGCAGCTTTGCGCCGATCAGCTCGACGTTATATTTCGCAAGCGCCCCGGACTCGGCAAGGGACACCGCCGTGTTGAGCGCGGTCTGGCCGCCCATGGTTGGAAGCAACGCATCGGGCCGTTCACGCTCGATGATCTTTTCAACCACTGCCGGCGTGATCGGCTCGATATAGGTCCGGTGCGCCATGTCGGGGTCCGTCATGATCGTGGCCGGGTTCGAGTTCACGAGAACGATCTCGTACCCTTCCTCTTTGAGCGCCTTGCAGGCCTGCACACCCGAGTAGTCGAACTCGCAGGCCTGCCCGATCACGATCGGGCCGGCACCGATGATGAGGATTTTTTTAATGTCTGTCCGTTTCGGCATGTATGCTCTTTCCTGTACGATAGTTGTTTTCTGCACAGCGCATAGCGCATGGTGCATAGCGTAGAATCAGTCACTTTTATTATTCTTTCTCTCTGCCCTCTGCCCTCTGCGCTTCTTACACGTCATGCTCCTGCACCCACCCGTTCTTCAATCCGTACTTCATCTTGATATCATATGCCTCATCGTATTCTTTTTCACTGATCCGCCGATTGATGTCCCTGTTCTCATTCGCCTTATATGCGGGAAAGTACTGGGACATGAGACTGATATACACGTCCTTTGATATTTCCTCAGCCAGGAACTTCATGACGCCCTCGGTTCCTGATAGTCCGCCCGGCAGCACCAGATGACGGATGATCAGGCCCCGCTGTGCCACGCCGTTCTCATCAAGCACAAGGTTGCCGACCTGCTTGAACATTTCCCTGATCGCCGACCGGTTGATCTCCGGATAGTGCGGGGCGCTGGAATACTTCAGCGCAGCGGCATTGTCTGAGTAACGCACATCCGGAAGATAAATGTCGACGATGTTGTCGAGCAGCCGAAGCGCTTCAACGGATTCATACCCGCTTGTGTTATACACGATCGGCAGGCTGAAGCCGCGTTCCCGGGCGATTGCCAATGCCTTGAGGATCTGCGGCATGAAATGTGTCGGCGTCACGAGATTCAGGTTGTGACAGCCCTGTTCCTGCAGCCACACCATCTGGCACGCGAGTTCGCCCACCGTCCGCTCGGCGCCATTGCCAAGCTGACTGATCGGATAGTTCTGGCAGTACACGCACTTCAGGTTGCAATTCGTAAAGAATATCGTGCCCGAGCCTTTTGAACCCGAGAGCGGCGGTTCCTCACCATGGTGCGGGCTCACGCTCGAGATGACCGGATTCAATCCTGACCGGCAGAAACCGCCCTTTTCATTTTTTAAGCGATTTACCCCGCATTCACGGGGGCAGACGCGGCAGCTTTCGAGCAGCTGATAGGCAGCCTCGATGCGATTGTCTAATTCCGTATTTGAAAGCATTGAAACCATAAAACTATTATAGTAGGACCGTCATTCCGGGCTTGACCCGGAATCCAGAAATTTTAAAGATTCTGGATTCCCGCCTTCGCGGGAATGACGGATAGAACTTCTCCGTGCCTCTGTGACTCCATGACTATCCCTTGTGTTTCTCCATCATATCGATAAATCTTTGGAACAGATATCGGCTGTCATGCGGTCCCGGTGATGCCTCCGGATGGTACTGCACCGAGAACGCGGGCAGGGTCTTGTGATGAAATCCCTCGCAGGTATCGTCGTTCAGGTTCACATGCGTCATGACAACTTGATCCTTCACCGTTTCCATGTCCACGGCAAACCCATGGTTCTCCGCCGCGATCTCTACCTTGCGGGTGGAAAGGTCCATGATCGGCTGGTTGCCGCCATGATGGCCGAACTTGAGCTTGTACGTCCTTCCGCCGAGGGCGAGGCCGAGAAGCTGCTGACCCAGGCAAATCCCGAAGACCGGCTTTTTGCCAAGAATCTTTTTTATGCTCTCGATCGCATAGGTGACCGGTTCCGGATCTCCGGGCCCGTTCGACAGGAAGACACCATCGGGGTTCATGGCAAGTACTTCCTCCGCGGGCATGGTCGCGGGAACAACGGTCACATCACACCCCGCGCTCGTTAGGAGCCGCAGGATGTTCCGCTTGATGCCGTAATCATAGGCAACGACAAGATATCGTGAAGAAGCCTTTCCTCCATAACCGGTCTTGAGGTCCCAGTCACCTTCATCCCACGTATACGCCTTGCTGCACGTTACCTCTTTCACCAGATCAAGGCCGGTCATCTTTGGAAGCGCCCTCGCTCGGGCAACAACGCTTTCGGGATTCATGACGTTCGTCGTGATGACCCCCGGTTGGGCGCCGAAATCGCGAAGATGGCGGGTCAGCGCACGGGTATCGATGCCCTGGATACCGACGATGCCGCTTTCCCTGAGGTATTCGTTGAGGGACTTCGTTGCCCGCCAGTTGCTCGGAAAATCGAGGTACTCCTTCACGATGAAACCCTCCACATACGGTTTCGCGGATTCCACGTCCTCGTTGTTCACGCCGTAGTTTCCGATCTGCGTATACGTCATGGTGACGATCTGGCCTTTGTACGACGGATCGGTCAGAATTTCCTGGTACCCGGTCATGCTCGTGTTGAACACGACCTCGCCGGAGGCCTCGCCTTCCGCGCCAAAGGAGTATCCTTCGAACACCAGGCCGTCAGCCAATGCAAGAACCGCTTTTTTCATGTACGTGCCTTCCTTACAATCCGAATTCCGCGATCCGAAATCCGCAATTAAAATCTGTCCCTTACCTTGCCGTTGATATCGATAACTTCCCCGCTCACCGTGTCGCCATCAACGGTCATGCGGACAAAGTGAAAAAATCCGCCATCCTCTTCCCTGTCATAGACCGGCGCACCGCCTCCACCGGTGATGACATGAACAATACCGTCAACCATTCTTCTTTGATAGTAATGTTCGTGTCCCGCGAACACGGCGTACACCTTATGCTTTGCAAAAAGCGATTCAAGCCTGTCCCTGTTTTCCGGATACCGGTCGAGACTGTCGTGGGCGTGATGCCCCTTCTCAAGGTCGGTATACAAGGGGTGATGCAGGAACACAAATTTATGTTTCTGGGTTGAGTTTGCGAGAACCGTCTCGAGCCATTTGAACTGTTCGCCGGTAATCCTCTTCTCCTGGTCATCCACATATGAGTCGAGGACGATAAAGAGTGAATTTCCCGCAACGAACGAGTAATACAGCTCGTTGCCCGGCAAGTCAACCTGTGCTTTGAATGTCTTCTCGCTGAGCGGCACCTTGGGATTCGCATCGTGATTGCCCACGGTCAGAAAGTACGGGACCGTGATAGGCTTTGAGAGCGCCCAGAAATTTGCCCAGTCATTCTTATTCCCGGGTTTTGCGATCATATCGCCGGTATTAATAATGAAATCGGGCTTCCGTTCCATTGCAAGTGAAACGATCTTCCTATAGGTATCGTCACCGGAGCGGTTGTCGCCAAGCACCACAAAAGTGAACTTGCCCTGGATCTGTTCAAGGACGGCCAGCTTTGGGGCTATCTGCTGGTCCTGGACCGCGACGGCATTCCCAGCCAGCGCCAGAACCAATAGGATTATCGCGAAAGGCATTCTATTCCGCAATCTACAATCCGAAATCCGCAATTAAAATCGCCCTCCCACGATTGTCTGCACTGCCCTGCCCTTGAGCTGCCATCCATTGAACGGAGTGTTCCTTGACCTTGATTTAAACTCTGAAGAATCAACCGTCCATGCAACATTCGGATCAATGATCGTAATGTCCGCATCTGCGCCGATCGACAGCGTTCCCTTCTCTATCTTCAGTACCGCCGCCGGATTATGCGTAAGTTTCCGTATTGCTTCTGCGAGTGTAAGTACCCCCTCCTCCACCAGCCTAAGCGTCAACCCGAGGGCAGTCTCAAGCCCCACGATCCCGAAGGGAACGTTATCGAACTCACCGGACTTTTCATCCAAGCCATGCGGCGCATGGTCCGTCGCGATCACATCGATGGTCCCATCCTTCAGACCGCGTTTGATCGCAGCGACATCATCTGCTGTACGGAGCGGCGGGTTCATCTTTGCCATGGGATCGTATCCCCGCACCGCCTCATCGGTCAAACTAAAATAATGAGGACAGGTCTCTGCCGTGACCTTGACACCCCGCTTCTTCGCTTCCCGGACCAAATTCACCGATCCGGTGGTGCTCACATGTGCTATGTGCAGCCTGCACCCCGTCAACTCGGCGAGCGAGATGTCCCGGGCGGTCATTACGTCCTCGGCTGCGCGGGGGATCCCCCGGAGTCCGAGTTCGGTTGAGATACTGCCTTCGTTCATCACCCCTTTGTCGGACAGCGAACTGTCCTCGCAGTGGGAAATGATAAGCGTATCGAAGATCTTCGAATATTCCATGGCGCAGCGCATCAGCGCGGCATTCATCAAGGGCTTACCGTCGTCCGATACGGCAACGCAGCCCGACTCATGGAGTTCGCCCATCTCGGCAAGTTCCGCTCCCTTCGAGCCCTTGGTGATGGCGCCGATGGGATAGACCCTGGCCGAAGCATTCCTCGCCTGGGACAGAATGAATTCGGTGATCGAACGGTTGTCATTCACCGGGTTCGTGTTCGGCATGCAGCAGACCGAGGTGAACCCGCCCGCCTTTGCCGCGGCCGTTCCCGTCGAGATCGTTTCCTTATATTCGAACCCCGGCTCCCGCAGATGAACGTGCATGTCAATGAGACCGGGGACAACAAGCTTATTGCTCGCGTCAATGACCTCTGCCCCGTTCGCAGGGATGGAGCCCGGCTTACCGAGCCTGGCTATCTTCCCGTCGGACACGAGGATGTCGTGCTTTCCATCAACCTCGTTCGCAGGATCGATCACATGTCCATTTTTTATCAAGATATTCATCATGAGCACCTGATTTATAATCTTCTAGTAACCCAAAAATCAAATTCGTCGACGGCAAGAAATTTTCTCGCAGTAGCCTATGAAAGAAAAGCGGCCACTTAGGACTTCCGCAGATCTCGCAGAGAAAAGCCAAATAAATCTTCTCGTTTAAAACCATTACTTAAATATTTTGACTAAACTCTGCGCCTCTGCGCCTCCGCGAGAGACGCCTTTTAAGCATCGGTCTTGACGCCGCCCGACAAGAGGAACATCACCGCCATGCGCACTGCCACACCGTTCGTCACCTGTTCGAGGATCACCGACGCATGGTCGGCCACCTCGGAGGATATCTCCACTCCCCGGTTGATGGGACCCGGGTGCATAACAAGCACGCGTTGTGCCGCTCGATCGAGGCGCGACCGGTTCAAACCGTACAATTTCGCATACTCACGCACGCCCGGGAAGAGCCCCGCGGTCTGGCGCTCAAGCTGAAGCCTCAGCATCATGACCACATCCGCGTTCTCGATCGCCTGGTCCATATTATTGCAGACCTGTGTCCCGAGTCGCTCGATACCCGGCGGGATCATGGTCGGCGGACCGCAGACCGTGACCGTCGCACCCATCCTCAAGAGCGCGTGAATGTTGGACCGCGCAACCCGGCTGTGCGAGATATCCCCGACGATCACGACCTTCAGCCCTTCAAGCCTGCCGAGTTTTTCGCGGATCGTGAACAGGTCGAGCAGGGCCTGCGTAGGATGTTCATGGGAACCGTCACCCGCGTTGATCACCGAGCTCTTGAGCAATTTGGAAAGGTACTCCGGGGCTCCAGAACAGTAGTGCCGGACGATGATCATGTCGCACTTCATGGCCTCGATGTTCCGTGCCGTGTCGAGAAGCGTCTCGCCTTTGACCACGCTGCTGGTCGAGGTAGAAATATTGATAACATCGGCGGACAGCCGTTTGGCCGCGAGCTCAAAGGACGTTCGCGTCCTCGTGCTGGCCTCGTAGAAGAGGTTGATCACAGTCTTGCCGCGGAGCGCCGGCACCTTCTTGATGTCCCTCTCGGACACGTCTTTGAACGTCGCCGCCGTGTCCAGGATGAGCTTGATCTCATCCGCGGTCATACCTTGTATGCCAAGCAGGTCTTTGGAGGCTAAAGCCATGGGTATCCTAACCCGCATAGAGCATGGCGCCAAGCGCATAGCGTTGCTTTATGATTTTTCGCTATGCCCATGCGCTTTGCGCTATGCGTATTCACTTTATCATTCTCCCAATATCACTACCTTCTCTTCCACACCATCCTCTGCCAACATCACTTCCACTTTCTCCTTTGCCGAGGTCGGGAGGTTCTTGCCCACATAGTCGGCGCGGATAGGAAGTTCCCGGTGCCCCCGGTCGACCAGGACCGCAAGCTGGATGCGTTTCGGCCTGCCGTAGTCCATGATGCTGTTCAATGCAGCCCTGATAGTCCTGCCGGTAAAGACCACATCATCCACAAGAACCATGATCTTATCCGTGATATCGAACGAAATGTCCGTGGTCTGAAGCACGGGCTGGGACTTGCGCGTCGACAGGTCATCGCGGTACATGGTGATGTCCAGACTTCCCACCGGGACCTCCACCTTCTCGATGTCGTGTATCCGCGCCGCCAGTCGCCTGGCGATGTGCACTCCGCCGCGCTGGATGCCGACGAGCACAATGTCCCCGGCCCCTTTGTTCTTTTCCAGGATCTCATGGGCCACCCGTGTAAGCGCCCGGTCGATGCCGGCCTTGTCGAGGATAAGTGCTTTTTCTTTTGAACTCATATTTAGACCTCAGCTTGATTCTACTGTACTAAGACTCAACGCGGAAAAAAGTGTTTCGGTAAAAAGACAAAAAAAAACTTCTCCCCTAAAATAGAGAGAAGGTTGGCGTGTGTGAATGATGATTATGAAGTAAAACTTTTTCATCTCAGACCCTTCCTGGCCTCACGGGACCAGACTTAAAGAGGATTTCTGTTGACGGCCGTACAATACATCAGCGGCTGATCGATGTCAAGAACATTATTAGCGCAAAGCGGGCGTGTTTCCCGGTGCTCAACCCGATCCACCGCTGCCTGAATCAAGTCTCGTTATTATGCTGAAGGCCTATTCAATTGCCCTCGCGACTTTGATTTTGTTGAAGCTGTCGCCTTCATCGGCTGAGTCGGTTTGACGGGTTTTACGTCGCTGGTCATTTCTTTTGCAAATTTCAGCTTCACGATTTTTTCTGCTTCAATCCAATCCGAGAAATCGTTCCCCGAGGTGTACCCGCGCTTTTCATAGAAACCATAAGCTACACGCGCGATCTCATCATTCACATTCTTTTCCATATTCATATCTTGTTCCTCCCGTTTATTAGTATCACTCTGACAAGTATGTTACATCAATATTAATTAAATAGATATAAACATTCGCATAATAGAACCAAAGTCTTATATGCAGATTATTTATTGAAACGTTCACGCTGTTAGTATCGCAAAAATAATATTGTCATGAAGAAGCCCGCTCGTTGACTAAATCACAAGCCAGACAAGTTCCCGGAGAACCTCCTCCCCAACCCCTCCTTGGCAAGGAGGCGCAGTAGAGAGTCCCTCCCAGTTGAATTGTATATGCAGCAATTTACGACGCACTATACTATCCATTTGTCTTTTTCATCAACCACGCCATGTTCTTGCCCAGATTCTTCATGGTCTGCACGCCTTCGGCATCGCTGTTCACTTCGCCGGGCTGTCGTCCGATGCCGATGTTCCAGTAGGTCGATCCGGGGATAATCATCTCATTGATCGTGAAGAAATAATTGAGCGAGTTAAAAACATGGATCGCGCCCGCGCGTCTGACCGCCACAACTGCAGCGCCCACCTTGCGCCTGTACATCTTATTGTTCGCGCCCCCTACCATGCCGCACCGCTCGATCAGCGCCTTCATCCCAGCTGATACATCGGCGAAGTACGTGGGCGAGCCGAGCAGGATCCCGTCGGCCTCATCCATTTTCTGGATGCACTCGTTGACAATGTCCTTCTCGACATTACAGCGCCGGTTCTTTTTTTCGAAACACTTGAAACAGGCAATACACCCCTGGATCGGTTTCCCCGCGAGTGAGTAGAGCTCCGTCTCGATGCCTTCTGCCTTGAGCTCATCGAGCACAAGATTCAAAAGAATAGCGGTGTTCCCCTCTTTGCGCACACTGCCGTTGAATGCAATGACTTTCATACCACACCTCCTGAGAAATGCATAACCCTGAATAATAGTATCGTGAATGTGTTATAACACAAAATAACTTCGTTGTAAAAAAGAGTTTTTGCCGGCAAGGTTCATCACGGCGACCCAGAATTACCTTTACATCATGTTACCAAGCCGCTAAAATTGGGCTGTTGAGGTGACCGCATGATCGAACTGAACGGTGTGACACGGACCTACCGGCACGGCACAAAAGATATCCATGCCTTGAGCAATATCACGCTCAGCATACAAACAGGCGAATTTCTTTCCGTCATGGGTCCATCCGGGTCGGGAAAGAGCACGCTCCTGAACCTCATCGGCGGCCTGGACCAGCCAAGTCTCGGAGAGATATTCATTGACGGGATACCTCTCCACGGCATCTCCGACGACGAGCTCACGCTCATCAGGCGGCGGCACGTGGGTTTCATCTTCCAGTTCTTCAACCTTCTGCCCATTCTGACCGCGGCGGAGAACGTCGGCCTTCCCCTCCTGCTCGAGGGCATCCCGTTCATGAAGATCAAACCAAAGGCGGAAGCACTTTTGCAGAAGGTCGGGCTCCGTGAACGGACCGAACACCGGCCCGAACAGCTCTCGGGCGGCGAGATGCAGCGCGTGGCCATTGCGCGTGCTCTCATCGCGAACCCTGCCGTACTTTTGGCCGACGAACCCACGGGGAACCTCGATTCGCGCACCAGCGAGGACATCTTCAAGCTACTTGCGGACCTTCACCACGAAGGCCAGACCATCGTGATGGTGACCCATGACCAGAAGGCCGCAGCCCACGGCACGCGTACAATCACCCTGAAGGACGGCAGCATCGCAGAAGATACGGCAACTCAGTGCAAATTCTAAATGACAAATAACAAATCACAAATAATATCCAATCACCGAAATTGCAATAACCAAACTTTTGGAACTTGGTGCTTGGTTATTGGTGATTATTTGAAATTTGGTGCTTGTTTTTTGGTGCTGACGTGATGAACCTCCTGAATCTGCTCAAACACATAAGCATCAGACGCATCCGGCTCCAGAAAGTCCACACGCTGATGACCGTGGCGGGCATCAGCCTCGGCGTTGCAGCCATCGTGTCCATCGGGATCGTGAACAAGAGCGTAATGCGCTCCTTCGAGGACTCGATCAACCGCGTAACGGGACGCGCCGCGCTCCAGGTCACCGGAGCGGCATCCGGATTTCCGGAGGGCCTCCTTGACCGGGTACAGAAGGTCCCGGGCGTTGAGTATGCCGTGCCGGTGATCGATACTCAGGGCATCCTGGTCGGGGCAAAGGAACAAACGCTCATGGTCCTCGG
>Ga0184615_10000714_pt1 | contig 17923 bp, 16 predicted proteins | sample PLM4_65_coex_FD_133134 | JGI IMG/M metagenome (GOLD analysis project Ga0184615, IMG submission 133134) | Groundwater sediment microbial communities from an aquifer in East River, Colorado, USA - PLM4_65_coex | ecosystem: Environmental > Terrestrial > Soil > Riparian zone | place: USA: East... | reverse complement strand
GGAACCCGGCCAGCTGCCACCCCATCGTGCCGTTGCGCAAGGCCACGATGGGATTCTTGACGCCGGCATTGATGAGCGACTGAGCGCCGATAATGCTGCGCGTGCGCCCCGCGCAATTGACCACCACCAGCGTCTCGGGCGAACGCGCGATGTCGTGAACGCGATAAGCCAGCTCCGCTCCGGGAACGTCGATGCCGCCCGGAATATTCATGCGCACATATTCGGTCCACGGCCGGGAGTCGAGGATCACCAGATCCTCGCCGCCATCGATCTTGGCCTTCAGCTCCTCGGCCGAAATGGACGGCGTATGGAAGCGCTCCTCCACGAATTCGCCGAAGGCCTTCGACGGCACGTTGACGCCGCTGAATACGGACAAGCCCGCGCCGCGCCACGCGGCCATGCCTCCGTCCAGCAGAGCGACATCCGAATACCCGAATTCGGCCAGCTTGCGCGCCGCCCGCTCGGAGAGACCATCGCCTTCGTCGATCAGCGCGATCGGCGTGGCAAGTCGCGGCACCAGCGCGGCCAGGCCAAGCTCGAGCCGGCTGAGCGGAAGAGAGCGCGCGAGAAGCAAATGGCCGGCCGCGAACGCGCCTTCCTCACGCACATCGAGGACGGCGATCTCGTCCGCGCCGGCAATCCTGGCTTTGAGCGCGTCGGGCGCGATGCGTTCGGTCATGGCCCGACGTTAGCAGCCGCGCGCCGACCGCACCACGGCGAGAAGCGGCCTGCTTAGTGGAGCGCATGCGCCCGACGAGCGCAATGATCCGGGGCACCCGCGCCACGGCTTCCCGCCATAGCATCGTGTCGAGCCATCAACTAACATCCACCCGGACTACTCGACGGGGCCGGTAACCTCCACGGGGGATTGGACGAGACGCACGAAATGGACGATAGCAACCCAGGCGCGGTGATTGTCAGCGGCGCGGGCAGCGGCATCGGCCACGCCGTGACGCGCCGCCTGCTCGACGAAGGGTACGGCGTGTCGGCGTGGGACATCGCCGCGGGCCAGCTCGCCGGCGCGAACGATCCGCGCCTGATGTTCAGCAGCCTCGACGTGCGGGACAAATCGGCGATGGACCGCGCCGTCGCCGACACCGTGGATCGGTTCGGCCGCGTCGCCGGGCTGGTCACCTGCGCCGCGATATTCAAGGCGAAGCCGTTTTTGGAACTGGACGAGTCGACCTGGGATGCGACCTTCGCCGTCAACTTGAAGGGCACGCTGCTGGCCTGTCAGGCCGTGCTTCCCGCGATGCGCCGGCAGGGCGGCGGCGCCATCGTGATGTTCGCGTCTTCCCTCGCGCGCAGCGGCGCCGTGCACGGCGCCCACTACGCCGCGACCAAGGGCGGCGTGCTCGGCTTCGCCCGCTCTCTCGCGCTCGAGGTCGCCACCGACAACATCCGCGTCAACGTCGTCTCGCCCGGCCTCACCGACACGCCGCAGCCGCGCGGCAACATGTCGGATCAAGAGATCCGCGCCAAAGCGACACAGATCCCGCTCGGGCGCATCGGCACGCCGGACGACATGGCCGAAACGGTGATGTTCCTGCTGAGCGACGACGCGTCCTTCGTCACCGGCCAGGACATCCGCGTCAACGGCGGGGCCGGGCTGTTTTGATGGAGAACGTCCTCGTCACCGGCGCGGCAAGCGGGATCGGTCAGGCGGCGGCGCGGCGCCTGGCGCGGCGGATGCACGTGATCGTGGCCGACCGCAACGCCGACGGCGCGGCGGCGCTCGCCGGGGAGCTGAGGCGCGCGGGTCATGCCGCCACGCCGGTCGAGGTCGATGTCAGCCGCGGCGAGTCGGTACGGCGCATGGCGACCGAGATCGAGGCCAAGGTCGGGCCGGTGCACGCGTTGTTCAACAATGCCGGGTTCAACCGCCGCGGCCGGGTCGAGGCCATCACCGAAGACGACTGGGACGCGATGATGGCGACCCACGTGAAGGGTATGTACCTGTGCGCCCAGGCGGTTCTGCCCCAGATGTGCGCGCGCGGCGCGGGCGCGATCGTCAATACCTCGTCCGATTTCGCGGTCATGGGCGTGGCCGGCATCGCCGCCTACACCAGCGCGAAAACCGCGATCTATTCGCTGACCAAATCGCTCGCGCTCGAGTTCGCTCCGCACGGCATTCGCGTCAACGCCATCGGCCCGGGCCCGATCGACACGCCTTTGCTGCGCTCGGGCCGCGCGCCGGGCGAGGAAGCGGCGGCGCTGGAGCAGCAGCGGCAACGCATCCCGATGGGCCGTCTGGGCAAGCCGGAGGAGGTGGCGGCCGTGGTCGATTTCCTGCTCGACCGCCGTTCGTCCTACATCACCGGCCAGATCGTCCATCCCAACGGTGGCGCGCTTTCCTGGTGAGGTGATCATGCGACTTGGAATCTGGACACCCCTGCCCCACACCATCCGCGCCGAGCCGGCGATGGAGGCGGCGATCGCCGATCTGACGACGCGGGGCAGCGGGGGGCGCGTCGACCGCTCGTTCCAGTTCGCGATCGACGTCGTCAATCGCGGCGAGAGCTACGGCTTCGAGACCACGCTGATCGCAGAGCGGTTCCTCGGCCCGGATCTCGAATCCTGGATCATGGCCTCGGCGCTGGCGATGAAGACCGCCGACATCGAGCTGATGGTGGCGGTGCATCCCGGCATCGTCGCGCCGCAGGTGGTGGCGAAGATGGGCGCCACGCTGGACCGCAGTAGCGGCGGCCGGCTTGCCATCAACGTGGTCAACGGCTGGTGGCAGGAGGAGTTCGACCTGTTCGCCAATGGCGGTTGGCTCGGCGATATGGACCGGCGCTATCGTCGCATGGATGAGTACATCCGCGTCATCACGGGGCTGTGGACCGAGGAGTCGTTCTCGCTCGACGGAGAGTTCTATCGGGTCGAGTCCGGCAACCTCCCGATCAAGACGGTTCGCACCCCGCGACCGCGCATCTATGCCGCGAGCCGCACCGCGCCGGGCAAGGAGATCGTCGCGCGCGAATGCGACGTGTGGTTCGTCCCCTACGAGCTGCCGTTCCGGCAATATGAGGAGAACTTCCGCCACATCGAAAGCGAGATGCGCGACGTATCGGCGCGCGCCCGCGCCCTGGGGCGCGACGTGGCCTTCGGCATCAGCGCCCATGTGATCTGCGAGCCGACCCGCGAGGCGGCCGAGGCCAAGGCCGACGCGCTGGAAGAGTACGGCAAGCGCGATCGCGTCTCGTTTGTCGCGGCCAAGGCGCTCGGCGCCGGGCTGGTCGGCACACCGCACACGATCGCCGAGCGTCTTCGCCGTTACGCCGATATCGGCGTCGAGTGCGTCATGCTGCACTACCACCCCATGATCGAAGGGCTCGACACGTTTGCCGCCGAGGTCATGCCGCTGCTGCCGCGCGCCGCACGCGCCACCGCGGCGGCTCGGACCGGATAGTCACTCTTTCGCAAATCGCCCCACGTCGGCGTTCACCGGGGCTCGCGCCCGAACGGACGAGTTGGCGGAGACAGGTTCCGCCGGTTGTTTCCGTTTCCTCCTCAAATGGGCGGTCAATCTGAAGTTGCAGCGCGATCGGTCTGGCGCTCGGCGAGCATTTGCCGGACGCGTGTCACGAGGGCGTCCGGCGTGAAGGGCTTGGCAAGGGTACTGTGAGCGCCCAGCCGCCGCGCTATGCCGAGCAGATTGAGGCTCTTGTTGCCTCCGCCGCTTGAAATGGCAAGGATCGGCGTGCCGGGAAAACGCTTGCGGATTTCCCGGATGGTTTCGAGCCCCTCCATGACCGGCATGATGATGTCGGTGATCACGAGATCCACCGGCGCATTTTCCAGGGCCTCCAAGCCCTCGCGCCCATCGCAGGTCTCGTGAACGTCGTAATCGGCGAGCTCGAGCGTCTCCCGGATCATTTTCCGGACCATCGTGAAGTCGTCGATAACGAGTATGTGCCTTTTGGCCAAGATGGGTGCCTTGCAAATAAGAGTGTTGCGCAAACCTCCTTCTAACGCCGCTCCTTTACGCTGGGGGTTCTGCCGGACCCTACGTGGTGGGCTCGGCTCCCCCGGAATTCACACACTATGTTTTATGCCGCGAAGGGCAGCTCGAGCTTTCGTCCGACATCCAACAGCGCCTCGACGAGCGCGTCGATCATGCCATCGTCATGAAGTGGTGTCGGCGTGATCCGCATGCGCTCGGTCCCTCGGGGCACTGTCGGGTAATTGATCGGCTGTATGTAGATCCCGTAGCTATCGAAGAGCTCGTCGGTGATCGCCTTGCAGCGACGCGCGTCGCCTACGGGCACCGGAACGATATGGCTCGCAGACGGCAAGACGGGGATGTGGACGCGCTCCAGCGTCGCCTTGAGGGTCTCGACGCGCTCCCGATGTCGTTCACGCTCGACCGTGCTGACCTTGAGATGGCGCACGCTCGCCAGCGCTCCCGCGGCGACGCTGGGCGGCAAGGCGGAGGTAAAGATGAAGCCGGGCGCATGGCAGCGCAGGAAATCGATGAGGGCGGCGCTTCCGGCGACATAGCCGCCGAGCGTTCCGAAAGCTTTTGCGAGCGTGCCTTGGATCAGCGTAATTCGGTCCTGGACACCGTCACGCTCGGCGATTCCGGCCCCCGTCGGGCCATACATGCCGACGGCATGTACCTCATCCAAGTAAGTCATCGCGTTGTGGTGCTCGGCCACGTCGCAAAGCTTAGCGATAGGGGCGATGTCGCCGTCCATCGAGTAGACCGACTCGAAGACGACGACCTTGGGCGCGCGCTTCGGCGCCTGGGACAGCAGCCGATCGAGATCGTACGGGTCATTGTGTCTGAATATGTATTTGCGCGCCCCGCTCGACCGAATGCCCTGGATGATCGAGGCATGGTTGAGCGCGTCCGAAAAGAAGATGCAACCGGGCAGAAGCCCGCCTAGGGCGCCCAGGCTTGCTTCGTTGGCGACGTAGCCGGAGGTGAACACGAGGGCCGCCTCCTTGCCGTGAAGCGTGGCAAGCTCGCGTTCGAGGAGGACGTGATAGTGGGTCGTGCCGGATATGTTTCGCGTGCCGCCGGCGCCGGCACCCATTTCATCGAGCGCGCGTACCGTTGCGGCGATCACCTTCGGATGCTGGCCCATGCCGAGATAATCGTTGCTGCACCAGACCACAACTTCCAACGGGCCCCGTTCATCGTAGTTCGCGGCACGAGGGTAAAACCCCGCCTGGCGGCCGAGATCGGCAAAGACGCGATAACGACCTTCCACCTGAAGCCGCTCGACGGAGCTGCGGAAAAAATCTTGGTAGTCCATCTAGGTATGCCTCACGCTGGCGATTGTTTGGTTGACGTTGGTAGGCCGGCCGATGACGGCGCGCCGGTACGATGATTCCGTTCCGAATGAGATCCCGCGGTCATCGGGGTCTGGCGATCCGATTGATGAGTGCGGCGATGTCGGCGACCGGCAGGACTGCCGAGCACAAACCGGCGCACGCTACGGCGCCGGGCATGCCCCATACCACGCTGGAGGTCTCATCCTGCGCAATCACCGTGCCGCCCTTCGCCACCACCGCGCCGCAGCCCTGCAGACCGTCGCTGCCCATCCCGGTGAGGATCGCAGCGAGCACCGCGCCGCCGTAAACGCTCACCGCGCTGCGCAGCATGGGGTCGACGGCGGGCTTGCAAAAATTCTCCCGCGGTCCGTCGACGATCTGGACCACCGCGCGTCCGTCCTTTGAAACGACCAGCATGTGGAATCCGCCCGGCGCCACATAGATGTGTCCCGGTAGAACGGGCTCCCCCTCGAGCGCCTCCGAGCAGATGCGCCCGCTCACGCGACCAAGATGCGCGGCCAGAATCACGGTGAATGTCGCCGGCATGTGCTGGGTGATCAGGATCGGGTGTTCGATGTGGCTATCGAGCCGCGAAAGCAGCTCCGCGAGCGCTTGAGGGCCGCCCGTCGAGCTGCCGATCGCGATCACCGCGGGCGCGATGGGAGACGGCGGGCGCAGCGTGATCGATCGCGGTGACGCGGCATTTCTGGCCGGCTCGGCCGCCGCCGCTGCGGGCATTCGTCCAGAGCCTTCGGGCGGTAAGGCGCGCCGCCGAGCGCCGCCGAGCGCCTTGACCTTGTCCACCAGCTCGCGTCGGAAGTCGTCCGACGCGGATATCTCGCGCGCCGAACTGGGCTTGGCGATGTAGTCCGCCGCCCCCAAGGAAAGTGCGCGCAAGCTGATTTCCGCGTTCCGTAGCGTCAAGGTCGAGACCATGATGACGCGCACCTTCGGGTCCGCAGCGAGAAGCTGCGGGAGCGCCCCGAGCCCGTCCAAGACCGGCATCTCGATATCCAAGATTACGACGTCCGGTGCGTGCTGCTTGAGCGCGGTGACGGCAATCGCGCCATTGCTCGCCGACGCGACCACCGCGATGTCCGAGGCCGCCTCGAGGGTGCGCGTAATCAGTCCGCGAATGGTGGCGGAGTCGTCGACGACGAGCACGCGGGTCGGTGCCATGGAGCCAACGGGCGCCGGGGCGGGCGGCGTCAGCTGCGGGACGGTCTGCACGATTTGCTCCTCGCGCCTATCGGTCACCGAGTCGCCCGCCGCGAATCTCGTTCGTGCAGGCGTGCCGGAAAATCGCGATGCCGGCGCCGATCTCGATCAGGACGCCCGGCACGCCGCGCCAGGCGGCGTGCAACGCGCGCAGCCACCGCAGCGGCGGGACCGTGTTCCCCGCCGATGCGGTCTTCCCATTGGCAAACGCTGCAACCATACAAATCCATTCGCAAAACACGCCGCACCTACGCCTTCGCCTTGCCGCCGAGCCGCGACATGAACGTGTCGATTTCGCCCTTGAGCGCGTCGGATTGCTTGGCGAGTTCACCGGACGCTTTCAAGATCTCGGCGGCGGCCGCCCCCGTCTGCGTGGCGGCTTGGGTGACGCCGGAGATATTGTTGGAAACTTCCTGGGTTCCCGCAGCGGCCTGCTGAACGTTGCGGGCGATTTCCTGCGTCGCGGCACCTTGCTGCTCCACCGCTGAGGCGATGGTCGTGGAGATTTCGGAAATCTTCCCGATGGTCGCGCCGATCTGGCTGATCGCGCTCACGGCGTTCTTCGTTTCCGTTTGCATGCCGCCAATCTGGCTCGCAATTTGCGTTGTCGCCTTGGACGTCTGATCGGCGAGGTTCTTTACTTCGGAAGCGACAACCGCGAAACCCTTGCCGGCTTCGCCGGCGCGCGCGGCTTCGATCGTCGCGTTGAGCGCGAGCAACTTGGTCTGGCTCGCGATGTCGTTGATGAGGCGAACGACCTCGCCGATCTTCTCGGCTGCCTCTGCGAGTCCCTGGATGACCGTATTTGTGCGGGTCGCCTCATCCACCGCGCCCTTGGCAATTTCTGCGGACTGGGAGACCTGCCGGTTGATTTCGCTGATCGAGCTTGAAAGCTCCTCGGCCGCCGAGGCGACCGTTTGTACGCTCGTCGAGGCCTGCTCCGCGGCCGCCGCCGCGGTCGAGGACTGGCGGGTCGATTCCTCAGCCGTGCCGGCCAGGGATTCGGCGCTCGACTGAAGCTCCGTCGAGGCCGACGCGACGACGTCGACGACCTCTTTGACCCGGTTGGACATCTTGATCTGGTCGGTGACGACGGCCCAACTCACCATCGGTCCCAAGTAGGCGCCCGATTTATCGCGGATCGCAGCGACATTGAGGTCGAGGAACTCCTCGCCGAGTTGGATCACGGCGCGGTGCGGCAGGTTGGCGGGATCCGCCAAAAGCCGCCGCTGATGGCTGGGGTTCTTGTGGAAAATGTCGATGCACTGGCCGAGGATCTGGTCCGCCTTCACGGGCAACAGCCGCTCGATCGCGCGAAGCGTTTCCTGGCTCTGCTTGTTCATATAGTTGATGCGGAAGTCGACCTTGTCGCACATCATGACGTTGATCGGCATGTGCTCGATCATCTGGGTCAGGCGTTCCGTTTCCGCCTGCGTCTTCATCTGCTCCGTCACCACGGACCAGGTCAGCATGGCGGCGATGTAGGTGCCTTCGCGGCTTCGGATCGGGGTTACAAGCAGGTCGAGGAGCTCATCGCCGAGCCGGATGGTTGCGTGATGCGGCAGGTTCCTCGGCTCGGCCAGCATCCGGCGCTGATGTGCCGGGTCTTTATGGAAGATGTCCACCGACTGACCGAGAAGCTGATCGGCCTTGACGGGCAGGAGATGTTCGAGCTTGCGCAGTGTCTCGACGCTGGTCCGATTGACGAAGGTGATCTTGAAGGTCGTAGGATCGCAGGTCATCACGTTGACCGGCATGTAGTCGAGCATCTGGCCGAGGGTATTTTGTTGAATCTCCGCCTCGGCAAGCGCCTTGCGCAGCGATCCGAGATCGCCGTCCACGGCTGATTCATTTTCACTGGCCCGGCCGGCAACGGACGACACGGCCTTATCGTCGATAGCGTTCTCGATATTGGTGGCTTGGTTCATGGCATGGATCCTTGAATCGGGTTGGGCTGGATGCCGGTGCGAAGACGACGCTTTGGACAAGTGGCGGAATCGGCGTGGAAACCAGGGCGGGCGGCTCGAGACAGCAGATCGGTTCGCCAGGGGCGGAACCGCTGCGATTCAGGACGCCATTCATTTCGCTGAAAAACCATTATCCGACCACGCTTTAAGGGAAAACCAGAGGTCTTCCAGAGTTTCAAGCGAGGCAAAACTAGAGAATAATGGATAATGATTTGTTAATGTGTTCACCATACTGTGATCAAGCTTCGTTTTTTATTATAACATATCTTATTTACATAAGATATTAACCCTCTTTATTGATCTATGTTATATGAATTTCCTTTCGTAACTATCGGGAAGGGCCGGCTTCCTGGCCCGTGTTGCCTTTTCGCGGGCGCGAGGGGCAGCATTGAACAACATCGTGAGCACCACAACGTCAGGACCTGCTGTTCGCCGATAAACAGGAAAAAAGTAGGAGACCCACCCTGCTAGACACCTTGCATCCCTCGCGCCCGCCCCTGTCTTGCGCTGAATGCCCCATTCGAGCGCGTACCGCATATTTTCCGTTACTGGATAGCGATCCGCAGGCTTTTAAAGCCTTGCGCCACGACAGCATCATGATCCCGGCCCGCCGGATCATCGTTCGCAAAAGCGACGTACCGATGCAGATGTTCACGCTTTACGACGGCTGGGCCTTTCGTTTCGTGCTGCTGCCCGACGGCCGGCGCCAGATCCTCTCTTTTCTTCTTCCAGGCGACCTCATCGGCATCCAGGCGATCTACGGCGATCCTCTCCGCTTTTCCGTGCAAGCGCTCACCGATGTCACGCTTTGCGCCTTCAATGCGAAGGAAATTGCGGAGGCCATGCAGAAAAGTCCGGCCCAAATGAAGCACCTGGTTGCGCGGTCGATACGCGAGGCTGCCGACGCCGACAATCGGGTCATCGGCCTCGGCCGCCGCACCGCAACCGAGCGGGTCGCCGGCCTCATCCTCAAGCTCACGAACGCACTGAAGCGGCGTAAATCGGTACCGGGGGAGAATTTCGCATTTCCCTTGCGTCAGGAGCATATTGCGGACGCCCTTGGCCTGACGGCCGTGCATGTGAGCCGCACGATTTCAATTTTGCGGGATGAAGGCGCTATATCGCTCGAGCGCAACATCCTCACGATCCGGGACCGGCAGCGGTTGACCGAATTGGCGGACCATAATGAAGCTTTGGCTCTAACCTGAAGTTGCCCGGGCGCCACGGTGGTGGAGCGGCCGTACAGAGCGGCGCTTGTTTCGCACCTGGCGCCGGCCAGATACCTGGTGCTCGCGATCAGGCGGCCTTGCCGCTGAGCGTGCCGATAAGGCGCTCCACTTCGATGACGACCAACAGCTTGCCGTCAAGCCGGTAGAGCCCGCCGGAAATATCGCGCCATGACGTATCCAAGGTGATCGGATTCGGCTCGTAAGCGCTGCGCGAAATACTCAGTACGTCACCCACTTCATCGACGATCAGACTGAAAAGCTCGCCATCGTATTCAACCACGACGCTCATCGAGGATTGCGCCGGTTCCCTGGATTCCGCACCCAGCCGGCGGCGCATATCGACCGCAGTCGCGATACGGCCGCGCAGATTCAAGGATCCGGCAATCTCCGGCGGAGCGAGTGGGACGCGCGTTATGCGCTGAGCTGCCGCCACGTCGCGCACCACGAGGACGGGAATGCCGAAGCTCTGTCCTGCGACCGTCATCGTCACGTATTCGCAAAGCGATTGATCGGCATTCGCCGAATCGTCGTTCCCGGCGCGATTGAGGTCTGTCGTCATGCGGCATCTCCCGCGCCAAGAAGTGCTGTCGATAGGCTCGATAGCAGAGCGCCCCTATCGAGCTTGCCGATGTGATGGTCGAAGCCGGCCTGTCGGCCACGGTCGATATCGCGCGGCGTATCGTGCGAGGATAGCGCGATGAGCGGCGTTTGCGTCCATTGACCGGCCCGACGGACTTCGGAAGCGAAGCTGAATCCGTCCATGCCGGGCATCTCGATGTCGGACACGATGGCATCGAAACACTTGCCGGATTCCCGCAGGCGCAAAGCCTCCTCCGCGCTTTCGACGACCGTGACCTGATAGCCCGCGGCGGCTAGCAGGGGCGACAGGACGTTACGCATGAACGCGCTGTCGTCGACGACGAGGACGCGGCGAGATGCGGCTTGCTCGGCTTGGTACGGAACCTTCGGCCCGAACCAGCCCTCGCTCGCGCGCGCGGCGAAGAACGCAACGTCGACCATATCCGTCGCCTTGCCGGCGATGATGGCGCTTCCAAGGACGCCATCGGTGTTGCCGGCGAGCTTGAGCTCGACCGCCTGCTCTATGATGTCGATAATCTCACTGACCATGAGACCCATGGTTCGGTCCCTTTCGCTTACCACGAGGATCGGCCGCCTGCCTTCGCGCGGCAGATCGGGCGCCCCGTCTAAGCTGAGCAGCGACATGAGGCCGCCGCGGTATTGGATCACCGGGCGGCCGGCGGCGTATTCGACACGGGCCAGGTCGATTTCCTCCAGCCGCGAAACCAACGCCGTGGGCACGGCTTTTGGCGCGCCTTCCCCGGAGCGGAACACCACAAGGGAAACCGTTTCGGACGCCTGGCTCTCGGCGGGCTTGCTCGCGGCGGTCTCTGCTCCCCGCACCGAAATCTCGCCGCACGCATGCGCGATGCCGTTGGGGTCGAGGATCATGATGACGCTGCCATCGCCCAGAATGGTATTTCCGGAGAACAGGGATAGATGGCGCAGGATGCGCGACACCGGCTTGATCACGATTTCTTCGGTATCGTAAACGCGGTCCACGATGATCCCGAAGGTGAAGTTCCCAACCTGGCTCACGACGATATAGGCGTCGGTCTCGGTCGCGTTCGGCCTCTCCAGGCCCAGCACCGTCGCAAGGGAAACAAGCGGCAGAAGCCGGTCCCGAAGCCGCAAGACAGGTGCGCCTTTCAGGTATTCGATGGCGTTCCGCGACGCTCCGGTCGTGCCGACCAGCTCGATGACGCTGTTTTGCGGGATCGCAAAACGCTCGCCGCAACACTCGATGATCAGCGCCGATACGATGGCGAGGGTCAGGGGAATCTTGATGATGAATCGAGATCCTTTCCCCTCCGTCGAGATCAGCTCGATGTTGCCGCCGATCTTCTCAATATTGGTCTTGGCTACATCCATGCCGACGCCGCGGCCCGATACGTTCGTCACCTTGTTCGCCGTCGAGAACCCGGGCTTGAAGATGTATTGAAGGATTTGCTGGTCGGGCATCGACTCGATCTCGCTCTCGGTCGCAAATCCCGCGGCAAGCGCCTTCGCTCGGACCTTTTGAACGGGGATGCCGCAGCCGTCGTCCGCGATCTCTAGAACGATTTGCCCGCCTTCATGTCGTGCGCTCAATGTGATCCGCCCATCTTCGGGCTTGCCAGCCGCTAAGCGCTCCGACGGAAGCTCAATTCCGTGATCGGCTGAATTGCGCACCATATGTGCGAGCGGATCCTTGATGAGTTCGAGAACTTGGCGATCGAGCTCGGTGTCCGCGCCATTCATGTCGAGCTCGATCCGTTTGCCGAGCTCGATCGACAGATCGCGCACGATCCGCGGCAGCTTGGCCCACGCATTCCCGATCGGCTGCATGCGCGTCGCCATGACGCTTTCCTGCAGCTCGCTCGTGACCTGATTGAGACGTTGCAGCGGAGCTTCGAATTCGCGCTCCGGATGACTACGCAGAACCTGGAGGAGCTGGTTGCGGGTCAGCACCAGTTCGCTGACCACATTCATCAGGTTCTCGAGAACCTCGACATTGACGCGTATGGTCTGAGCCACATTCGCGGGCTGGCCTTCGGTCTCGGGCTGTGGTTCGCCCGGTTGCTTCTTGGTGACGGAGGCGCTTGGAACGGCGCTTTTTTTCGGGTCGTCCTGCGCCGAGCGTCCGAAGACGGCGTCACGCGTCGATCCGACGATTTCGAGGATCGACGTCGACATGTCATCGGGAACAGCCAACTCGGCAAGCGTAGCGGCAAGATGCCCGGCGACCGCGTTGAAATGCTCGTCGTCGAGACCGGCCTTGACGAGATGTGCGTGCGCCAAGGCGAGATCCTTTCCCGAGTATTCGTCCGGCCCTCCGAGCGCTTTTGTCAGAAAGGCGTGCTGCATTCCCTTCAGCCGTTGCATGTCGGCATGGGCGAAGAACCGCTTCAGTCGTTCGTCGCCGAGCACCTTGTTGTAAAAGATGTCGCAGGCGGCATCGACGGCGGAATGGCCGCCGATAGCCGTGAAAAGGCTTTCCGCGGACGAATTTTGCGGTTGCGCGTTCGCCGAGTCGGAGGGCGTCGCTTTTCGCGCAGCGGCGTCGAGGCGCGCGATCAGCGCTTGGTCGTCGCCCGCCGGCTCGAGGCCGGTCTCGCGCAGCGCGGCCAACAGCGCCTTGATCGCGTCGAGCGATTCGAGGATCAGGCTGACCCCTTCCGGGCTGACCTCGAGCTCGCCGTCGCGGAACAAGCTGAGGACGTTCTCGCCGGCATGGGCGAGCGTCTCGAGCCGCGGCAAGCCGAGGAAGCCGCACGTTCCCTTAATGGTATGCAGCAATCGAAAGATGCCGCCGATGATGGCGGGGTCATTGGGATTTCGCTCGAGCTTGACGAGCTCGCTGTCGAGCACCTCCAGGTTGTCGGCCGTTTCCGACAGAAATTCGCTGAGAAGATCGTCCATCCCGGGACTCCGAAGCGTTTGAATCGCGGGGCGGAGTGTGGTTCGCGCTGCTTAATCGCGCGTTAAATTTACAAATAAAAGTTAGGTTTCATATAACTTACATCAATAAAATATATTATTGATGTAAGTTCATCAAATGGATAAGTTGAAAAAGACCGGGCTAAATATTGAATTTAACCGTTATTTAAAGTGATGAGATGGATGATGACTATGAAGAATCAGAACTATCCATAGATTCCATAGGAAAAGCGCGGGTTGAAGGACCTGGACCCATGAAATCGTGCCTCCTGGTCGATGATTCCAAGGCCATCCGAAGCGTGGTGCGCCAGATGCTGGCGAGCTTCGAGTTCGACGTGACCGAGGCCACCAACGGCGCCGAGGCGCTCGCCGCATGCGGGCACTCGTTTCCCGAGGTCGTCATCCTCGACTGGAACATGCCCGTCCTGAACGGAATCGAATTTCTCAGGGCTCTCCGCAGCAAGCCGGGTGGCGATGCACCGATCGTCATCTTCTGCACGACTGAAAACGGCGTCGCGCATATCGCAGAAGGACTCGCCGCAGGCGCGAACGAATACATCATGAAGCCGTTCGACCGGGACATTCTGCGGGACAAGCTCACGCAGGTCGGGGCGCTCTAGGCAACCGTCATGACATCCCTTGTCCCCACGGCGGAGAGCGGACGGGCCCGGCGAGTCGACGCAGGGACGCCATGAACACCGCCGATTTCGAATTTGTCGCCACGATGCTCAGGCAGAGCTCGGGGCTGTTCCTCGCCCCTGACAAGGGCTACCTGATCGAGAGCCGTTTGGCGCCCGTGGCGAAAAAGCATCGCTGCAACAGCATCGACGAGCTGATCGGTCGTCTGCGAATCGCGCGACACGAGCAACTCGTGCGCGACGTCGTGGAAGCCATGACGACGAACGAGTCGTTCTTCTTTCGCGACGTCAAGCCGTTCGAGGCGTTCAAGCAAAAGGTTCTTCCCGAGCTGATGAGCAGGCGGGCGACGTCGCGCTCGCTGCGGATCTGGTGCGCAGCCGCTTCGACCGGCCAGGAGCCTTATTCACTGGCGATGATCCTTCACGAGGAGGCGAGCACGCTCGCCGGGTGGAAGGTGGACATCCTGGCGACCGACATCTCGACCGAGGTCCTCGCGAAAGCGAGCGCCGGCATCTACACGCAGTTGGAAGTGCAGCGCGGGCTTTCGATCCAGCGACTCGTCGCGCACTTCGACAAGAAGGACATGCATTGGCAGCTCAAGCCCGAGCTGCGCGGCAAGGTCCTGTTTCGCCCGTTCAATCTGTTGGACAACCCCAAGCCGCTGGGTCTGTTCGACGTGGTCTACTGTCGCAACGTGTTGATCTATTTCGATCAGGCGACAAAGTTGCGAGTACTGGATTCGATCGCCAGCGTCATGAGCGGCGACGGCATCCTCGTCCTGGGCGGCGCCGAAACCGTGTTCGGGGTCACCAAATCTTTCGCGGCGTGGAACGACCAGCATGGCCTCTACCGGCTGGCGCCCCCCACGTTCGCCCCGGCCGGCGTCCAGGCCGATGCCGCGCCGCTGGCCGCGATAGGGGCGAAATGACGGACGTGAACTGAATTTTCCCACGCGGACGCTGAACACCGTCGCATCCGAACCTAGATCAGCGCGCCGACGACGACGCGCTTGAACGCACCAGAATGGAGCCGAACATGGCAGTGAGCAAAACTCTTCCGATCATGATCGTCGATGACTATTCGACGATGTTGCGCATCCTGCGCAATCTTCTGGGGCAGCTCGACTTCAACAACGTAGTCGACGCGAGCAGCGGCGATGAAGCGCTCCAGAAATTGCTCGTGTCCAGCGACATTGGCCTCATCATCTCGGACTGGAACATGCAGCCGATGACGGGACTCGAGCTCTTGAAGGCGGTGCGTGCCAACGCAAAGCTCAAGCACATCCCATTCATCATGGTAACGGCCGAAAGCAAGACCGACAACGTCGTTGCCGCCAAACAGGCCGGCGTATCGAACTACATCGTCAAGCCGTTCAACGCCGAAACGCTCAAATCGAAAATGGCGAGCGTGCTCGGACCGTTCTGACCCTACCTCGTCAAACCGATCTCAAAATCATTTGACACAATGAACCAGGCAGCCATGTCTTCGCCAGATATCCACATCGACGACGCACAAAACTATCTGCAGAAAGTGGTTACGAAGCTGCGCGCTCAGAATCGCGCGGATACGGAACCTCTGTTGGCGATCCTCGAGCACATCGCGCAATACATCCAGGTGACGAAGCGTGAAATCTCGTCGCTTCGCGTGGCAGATGGGAATGAGAGCTTCTTCGCCACTGCTTCGGACGAGCTCGGAGAAGTCGTTGCGGAATCGGCCAACGCGACGAATGAAATCATGTCGGCGGCGGAGGCCATTGAACGGCTCGACCCGGCGCAGGAAGGCCGAGACGCGTTGAACAATGCAGTGACGCGCATCTACCTCGCCTGTGGATTTCAGGACATCACGGGACAACGGATCGCGAAGGTCATCCGCACTTTGAAGAGCGTCGAAGCCAAGATCGCCGCGCTGGCGACCGCGTGCGGGGGCGAGGTGGAGCAGCGGATGATGGGAGCGTCCGGGCCGCCCCAGGACGAGGAGTCACGCTTGCTCAACGGCCCGCAGCTTCGCGGGCAAGCGCAAAGTCAGGACGATATCGACAAGCTCTTCGAAAGTGCGAACTGATCGGGCAGGAAAGTGCCGCCGCGATGACTCAGGATACCGCCAAGCCGGGGATGGAGCCGATAATTACGGATGAAGACCGTGATTCTCTGCACATTCTCGCGCTCGGTACCGTAATTCTGGAAACGCCCGCGTTGCGGCGCGCACGTCTCGTCAAAAGCGTCAACCTCGACACCGTCGTGGAAATGTTCGGAGACCGGCAGACCGGCAGCGGCCAGATCGAGATGGCCGACGTGGCACGAGCGTTCGGCTGGTCGATTTCGCCACCGCACCCCGACCTCGTCCTCCTGCGCAAACTCGCGACCCTGCCGAGCTTCGACGTGTACAGCCTCCGCATCCTGTTCAGAGACAACGGGATACCGATCGCGGCGCACTCCGCGCTGACCCTGTCGGAGGCCAAAACCAAGGAGCTCGCCTCCTACATGGTCAAGTTCACGCGCCCACTGGTCAGGCAAATCTATCAGACAGAAGATGTCCGGCTGGAGTCGTTCGACGATTTCGACGATATCGTGTGTCTGTTTCGCGATCCCGACAAGGAGAAGGTCCGCGAGCGGTTGAGAAGGATGTCCGAAGCCTTGGGCATCGGCGTAGAGGAAATTCCAAAATTTCTGGAAGATTATGCCGACACGTTCCTGTCGCTTTCTTACTACCGGCGCTGTCTCGACGACATCGTGCCGACGATCGACGAGTTCCTCGCCGCTTTGAAGGAGTTCAAAAGCAACTACCAACTCCGCAACGACAGGCCGCTGATGCAAACCTGCGCGTTCATGGAGGAAACCATCAACGAGCTGCTCTCCACGACCACCGGCCGGCTCGAAAACTTCGAGCGGAGCACAGCTAATCTCTGGGATAATCTATCTGCCGAATCTTTCCGCAAGGTCGAGGCATTGATCACCGGATATCACACGGTAATCGGCGGAATCCTTTGCGCGTTGACCGTCAAGATGTTCGCCTGGCGCAAGCTGTTTCCGAAAAAGACGAATGGCGGCCCCATTCGTCGCGCCGAGTTCGTGATGACCGATATGAGGCAGGGAATGAACCGCATCCGGAAGCTTGAAGACTCGAGCCCGCTGCTTGCAGGTGTCGTGGTCAACGCTCGATAGGTTCGAGGCGCACGATGCAGGCGCTCCTTTTCGCAAAATCGCAGCCCGGCGCCAGAATCAAAGTCTGTTTGCCGGCTCAACCGCATTCGCGGGCGATTTTGTGGGAGTGGCTTTATTTTCCCCTAAATATATCTTAATATCAAATACTTAGATCATTAATTGGCGGTGGGTGCGGGGCCCGCCGGAAACAAGACCGCCCGGCACGTGCGCGAATAGCCGACCGTCTGGGATGCCGCTCACCCTGGCGATCCGACCGTTCATCAGCCAGAACGCCGCGGCCCCGATCAGGAGCCCACCCACAAGCCCCGAATACGGCGTGAAATGTTCCGTTGCGGCCCGCAGAACGATGAATGGGCGGCGGGGCGGCTTGACTTGAATCAAAGCGACCAAAAGGTTAGGCGGGCAGGATTAGTATTATGATCGCTCCGTCTGCGGAAAGTTCGACTGTAGTCGAAGATCAGGCCGCAAAGGACGTCTGGCGGGGCTCCCTGGACGATGCGTTCGCGGCGTTGGCGACGAGCGGCGCGGGGTTGCCGTCGCGCGAAGCCGCGGAACGTCTGCTGCGCCATGGTCCCAATCGGATCGAGGAGCGGCCGCGCCGCAGACTGCTCCTCGATTTTCTCCGCCGATTTACGAACCCGCTCATCCTCATCCTGCTCGCGGCGGCTTCGGTTTCAGCGGCGACACGCGATCCGACCAGCTTTTTGCTCATTATCGGCATCGTCCTTCTTTCCGTGACGCTCGATTTCGTGCAGGAGCGCCGCGCGGAAAACGCGGCGGCGAAGCTCCGCAGCCGGATAGCCATCACGGCCGCTGTACGCCGCGACAATGAGGTGCGCGAGGTCCCCTCGGCCGAGATCGTTCCCGGCGACCTCGTCGTGCTCGCTGCCGGCGACCTCATCCCCGCGGATTGCCGCGTCGTCGAATC
>Ga0184615_10000713_pt1 | contig 17925 bp, 13 predicted proteins | sample PLM4_65_coex_FD_133134 | JGI IMG/M metagenome (GOLD analysis project Ga0184615, IMG submission 133134) | Groundwater sediment microbial communities from an aquifer in East River, Colorado, USA - PLM4_65_coex | ecosystem: Environmental > Terrestrial > Soil > Riparian zone | place: USA: East... | reverse complement strand
GGTCTCGTCGCGTTCGCCGCGAAGCGCAAGCGCGCCTAGTCCAGAGCCAGGCGTCCGCTAGACGCCCGAGCCCCTCCGCGCCAAGCTCCTCGAGTGGAGCCGATGGCGACGCGTTCGATCCTGCACGCCGACATGGACGCGTTCTTCGCGGCCATCGAGCAGCGCGACGATCCGCGGCTGCGCGGCAAGCCCGTCGTCGTGGGCGGCTCGAGCTCGCGCGGCGTGGTCGCGGCCGCGAGCTACGAGGCGCGCGTGTTCGGCATCCACTCCGCCATGCCGTCGGCGCAGGCGCGCAAGCTCTGCCCGGACGCGATCTTCGTGCGCGGACGCATGTCCGTGTACAGCCGCGAGAGCCGCCGGATCTTCGCGATCTTCCAGCGCTTCACGCCCGCGGTCGAGGGCATCTCGCTCGACGAGGCGTTCCTCGACCTGACCGGCACCGAGAAGCTCTTCGGGCCGCCGGAGCGGACCGCGGAGCGGCTCCGCGCGGAGGTCCGCGCCGAGACGGGGCTCGCCGTGTCCGCGGGCCTCGCGCCCGTGAAGCTCGTGGCGAAGATCGCCAGCGATCTCGCCAAGCCCGACGGCCTGCTCATCGTGCGGCCCGGCGAGGTGCGCGCATTCCTCGAGCCGCTCCCGGTCGGGCGCATCTGGGGCGTGGGTCCAGTCACGCGTGCGCGGCTCGAACGCGCGGGCATCCACACGATCGGGGAGCTGGCGCGCCGCAAGGACCTCGAGCTGCACGCGCTGCTCGGCAGCTTCGGCCCCGACGCCGCGCGGCTCGCGCGCGGCGAGGACGCGCGCGAGGTCGAGCCGTATCGCGAAGCCAAGTCCTACTCCGAGGAGAACACCTTCGAGCACGACGTGGCCGATCGCGCGGAGCTCGAGCGGGCGATCCGGGCGCACGCGGAAGCGGTCGCGCGGCGCCTGCGTCACGACGGACTGCGCGCGCGCGGCGTCCACCTGAAGCTGAAGCTCGCACGTTCGCTCGGCGGCGGCCGCTTCCCGATCCTGACGCGCTCGTGCACCCTGGCGCGGCCGAGCGACGACGGGGCCGAGCTCGCCGCCGCCGGCCGCTCTTTGCTCACGCGCGCCGCGCTCGAGGAGCCCGTGCGGCTGGTCGGACTGGCGGCCGAGAGACTCGAAGCCGAAGGGCCGGAGCAGCTCGCGCTGATCGACGAATCCGCGGAGTCGCGCGAGCGGCGCACGCGCCTGAACCACGCGCTCGACGCGATCCGCGCGCGCTTCGGGCCGGAGGCGCTCGAGCGCGCCGAGGGCGCTCCCGAACGGGCCGGTCTCTCGTTCCAGATCAAGCGCGGCGAGGACCCAGACGACGTCTCCGAGTGATATCCTCGCGCGATGCTCGACCCAAGACACGTCGCCGCTACACCGGAATCCGTCGGCCTCGACTCCGCACTCGTCGATGCGCTCTTCGCGCGCGCGGAGAAGGAGGTCGTCGAGGGCGTTCTGCCGTCCGCGCAGATCGCGATCGCGCGCAACGGCAAGATCGCGGCCATGAAGACCTTCGGCCGCGTCTCGCACGGGGGCCGCGAGGCGCCCGCGACGAACGAGACGCTCTACTGTGTCTTCTCGTCGACCAAGGCGATCACGTCGGCGGCCGGCTGGCTGCTGATCCAGGACGGCGCGCTGGACGTGCGTGAGCGAGTCGCGACGCTCGTGCCGGAGTTCGGCGAGAACGGCAAGGAGACCGTGACCGTCGAGCAGCTCTTCACCCACACCGCCGGCTTTCCGCGCGCGCCGTTCGTGCCGAGCGAGTTCCTCGACCGCGAGAAGCGCCTCGCGCGCTTCGCGGCGTGGAAGCTCAACTGGAAGCCCGGCGAGCGCTTCGAGTACCACCCGTCGTCCTCGATGTACGTGATCGGCGAGCTGATCGAACGCCTCTCCGGACGGACCTACGGCGAGTTCGTGCGCGAGCGGATCGCCGAGCCGCTCGGGCTCGCGGACCTGTGGGTCGGTCTCCCGCCCGCGCTGCACGGACGGCTCGCCGACTGCGTGCACGTGGGCGAGGCGCTCACCGACGAGGACTACGCGAAGCTCGGCATGCCCAAGCCGCCCGTCACCGAGGTGACGGAAGAGGCGATCACGAGCTTCAACCGCGCCGACGTGCGCATCGCCGGAATTCCCGGCGGCGGCGGCACGATGACCGCGGCGGAGCTCGCGCTCTTCTATCAGGGCCTGCTCGACGGCGGGCGCGCGCTCGCGGGGCGCGAGCTCTGGAAGCCGGAGATGCTCGCGGCGGCGCGCGAGATCCGCTCCGGCGACCTGCGCGATCCGCTCTTCCGGAAGCCCGCGAACCGCGCGCTCGGGCTGATCATCGCGGGCGACGCCGAGCGCACGTACCGCGGCTTCGGCCACACCAACTCGGAGCTGGCGTTCGGCCACGGCGGCGCCGGCGGACAGATCGCCTGGGCCGATCCGCGCACGGGCATCTCGATCGGCTACTGCACGAACGGCCACGACCGGAACACCATCCGGCAGGCGCGCCGCGGCGTCGGAATCTCGAGCCGCGCGGCCAGCTGCGCGCGACCTTAGTTGACGAAGTCCGAGTTCTTCCGCCGCGCGCGCACCGATCTCACGGGTCCGCTGGCGGGGCTGCGCGTGCTCGAGGCCACCACGACGTGGGCCGGCCCGATGTGCGCGTGCGTGCTCGCCGACTTCGGCGCCGACGTGATCAAGGTCGAGCTGCCGGGCGGCGAGGTGGCGCGCCGCCTTCCGCCGCTCCTCCCCGGCGGTGATCCGCCGCTCTCGTTCATGCACGTGACCGCCAACCGGAACAAGCGCAGCCTCACCCTCGACCTGCGCCGGCCCGAGGGACGCGACGTGTTCCTCGCGCTCGCCAAGAGGGCCGACGTGGTGGTCGAGAACTTCCGCCCGGGCACGATGGACGGCTGGGGTCTGGGCTACGAGCACGTGCGCGCGGTGCGACCCGATTCGGTGTACGTCTCGATCAGCGGCTACGGCCAGTTCGGGCCCGACCGCGAGCGCGCGGGCTACGACCCGATGGCGCAGGCGGCGAGCGGCTGGCTCTCGCTGAACGGCGAGCCCGGCGGCGCGCCGGTGAAGGCGCCGACGTTCATCGGCGACGACGTCGCGGGACTTCACGGCGCGCTCGCGGCGATGGCCGCGCTGCGCCACCGCGACCGCACGGGCGAGGGCCAACACTGCGACGTGGCACTGCAGGACGCGCTCCTCTTCCAGTCGAACGGCTATCCGATGCTGGCGGCGCTCGGTGTGCCGCTCCCGCGCATGGGCAGCCAGTTCGTCGTCGCTGCACCCGCGGGCGTGTACGAATGCAGCGACGGCTTCGTCATGCTCGGCGTGCTGCTCGACGCGCACTGGAAGATCCTCGCGAGGCTCCTCGGCCGCCCCGAGCTCGCCGCGCACCCCGACTACGCGACGGGCCAGAAGCGCGTCCAGCGCCGCCCGGAGCTCAACGCGATGGTCGCGGGCTTCGTCGCCGGACGAACGGTCGCCGACGTCGTCGCGCTGCTCGAAGCCGAGGGCCTGCCGGCCTCGCCCGTGCGCACCTACGCCGACTCCGCGCGCGACGCGCACGTGCTCGAGCGCGACATGTTGCAGACGGTGACGCTCGAGAATGGGAGCGAAGCGCCGGTGGTCGGCCCGGCGGCAAAGCTCTCGCGCACGCCCGTGCGCGTACGCTCCGCCGCGCCCGCACTGGGCGCGCACACCGACGAGATCCTCGGCGAGCTCGGGCTCGACCCGGCCGCGCGCGCGCGGCTGCGAGAGCAGGGAGTCGTGTAGTGCCCGAGGCGAGAGTCCTGCGGACGGGAATCGTGATGGGCGAATCGCCGCGTTGGCACGACGGCCGTCTGTGGTTCTCGGACTGGGGCGCGCAGGAGATCATCGCCGTCGATCTCGAGGGCCGGAGCGAGGTGATCGCGCGCGGCATCGCGAGCCTTCCCTTCTCGATCGACTGGTTGCCCGACGGGCGTCTGCTCGTCGTCTCGGGCCCGGCAGGGCTCATCCTGCGCAGCGAGCCCGACGGGTCGTTCGTGACTCACGCGGATCTGACTCACCTCTCCGACCACGCCTGGAACGAGATCGTCGTGGACGGCCGGGGCAACGCTTACGTCGACAACATCGGCTTCGATTTTCCAGGCGGCGAGGTCACCACGGGCATCGTCGCGCTGGTCACGCCCGATGGTTCCGCGCGCCAGGTCGCGGACGGGGTCGAGTTTCCCAACGGCATGGTGGTGACGCCGGACAACGCGACCCTCATCCTCGCGGAGTCCTACGGCAAGCGGCTCACGGCGTTCGACATCGCGGCGGACGGCTGCTTGTCGAACCGGCGTGTGTGGGCCGACCTCGACGGCGGCTTCCCCGACGGGATCTGCCTCGATGCGGAGGACTCCGTCTGGTACGCGGACGTTCCCAACAAACGCTGCGTGCGCGTGCGGAAGGGCGGGGAGGTGCTGCAGACGGTCGACCTCGACCGCGGCTGCTTCGCCTGCATGCTCGGGGGCGCGGACGGGAGGACGCTGTTCCTGATCGCGAACGACTGGCGCGGCCCGCAGAGCATGACCGCCGAGCGAACGGGCCAGGTGCTGACCGTCAGGGCGCCCGCGCGTCGCGCCGGCTGGCCATGAGCCACTCGATCATGGGCAGGTGCTGGCGGCCGAGGAACGGCTCTCCGTCCACGACGTAGGTCGGAACGCTGTAGACGCCCGCGGCCGCGAGCTCGCGCTGCAGCTGGGCCAACGGCTCCGCCCCGTGCTTGGCGACGTCGTCGCGGAAGCGCCTCGAGTCGCCTCCGAGCGCGGAGAGAGTCTCCTCGACCACCGCCGCGTTCGCCGGATCCGCGCCGTGCCGCCAGACGAGCTCGAACATCCGGCTCACGTAGTCACCCGTGAGTGACGGCGCGTGACTGCGCATCCAGAGCAGCCCGAGCGAGGCGAGGGCGGTGCCCGGCGAGCGATGCACGTCGCCGAGCTCGAGCCCGCGCGCGTGCGCGTAGCGCGCGAGGTCGCGCTCGAAGTACGCCGCGCGGACCCTGCGATGGCGCGTGCCGCGATCGTCGTCGGCTCGAACGGGCGCAGGCGGCGACAGCGCGGGGACGAGCAGCGGCAGCCAGTCGAAGGCGACGCCGAGCCGCGCCTCGAGCGCGCGCGTCGGCTCGAGCGCGAGGAAGGCCTGCGGGCTCTTGAAGTCGATGCAGACCCGGACCGGCGACGTCGGGCGCGGTGCGCGCGCTCCTGCGTCGCCTCCGCTCGCCCCGAAACGCGGATACGCGATGTCCGGCGCGGGCCCCTTCCGACCCGTGAGCAGCCAGCGAATGCGCGGCAGGTGCTCTCGGCCGAAGTAGTACTCGCCCTCGAGCACGTACCCCGGAACGCCGAAGATGCCCGCGGCGAAGATCTCGCGCTGTCGAGCTTCGAAGCGCGCGCGACCGTCGCGCACCTCGGCGGCGAATCCGTTCACGTCCGCGCCCGACTCGACGAGCACCGCTTCGATCACGGCCGGGTCTTCGATGTCGAGCTCGCGCCGCCAGAAGCGCTCGAAGACGAGGTCCATGTAGCGCTCGAGCACGCGCGCGCCCTGCGCCTTCGCCCGGTCCATGCCCATGCCCGCGAGCGCCGAATCCCAGATCTTCGTCGTGCCGCGCAAGGTGAGCCCGGCCAGCGCGGCATAGCGCCGCGCGTCCTTGTACGCGTAGCGCACCCCGGACCACTGACTCGCGCTGCGCTTGCTCTCGGCCACCCTGCCATCGGGGCCGAGCTTCGCGGAGCCCGCGTACGACGGGATGTCGAGCACGAGCGGCCGCCAGTCGATCTCGATTCCGATCTCGGCGGCGAGCGCCCGCGTCGGGTCCTTTGCGACGAACGCATACGGACTCTTGAAGTCGACGTAGACGATCAGCGGGGCGTCGGAGGCGAAGGGGTCGAGCGCCATCGGATCGCGCCATGGTACCCCGCGTCAGAGGGTCGCGTTCTGCGGCAGATCCGAGTACAGATTCGCGGATGCGGCTCGTGCTCGCGGTCCTGTCCCTCGCCTTCGCGGTCTCATCCGCGCCGCTCGCGCACGCGGAGACGGCGACCGGCGTCGTGCGCGGCAAGGTCAGCGTCATGAAGAAGCGGCTCTTCGGCGGACTCGGCCCGAGCGACGACGCGAGCGGGGTCGTGGTCTATGTCACGGGCTACACCGCTCCGGCGCCCGAGACCACCGCCGTCCTGGAGCAGGAGAACGAGCGCTTCCAGCCGCGCATCCTGCCGATCGTCGCGGGTCAGACGGTCAGCTTCCCGAATCGCGACCGCTTCTATCACAACGTGTTCTCGGTCTCGTCCGTGGAGGCGTTCGACCTCGGCCAGTACAAGTCGAGTGATCCGGCGCGCACGCAGGTCTTCGCGAATCCCGGTCTGGTGCCGGTCTACTGCAACATCCACCCGCAGATGATCTCGTACGTGGTCGTGCTCGAGAACGGCGCGTTCGCGGTCACCGGCGAGGACGGCGCCTTCGAGCTGCGCGGCGTGCGCGCGGGCGCGATCGCGCTCAACGCCTGGCTGCCGGGCGCGCAGCGCGTGACGAAGGAGCTCGAGCTCGCGCCCGGAGCGAAGGTGAGCCTCGAGCTCGAGCTGCAGCAGACGCAGACGACCCCTCCGCACACGCGGAAGGACGGCACGCCGTACCCGCCGCCTCCTTCGTACGACGGCGATTGATGGCCGTTCCTCCGCGCCTGCGCTTCCGCACGAAGATCTGGGCGGTGCTGTGCGGATTCGTCTTCGCGGCGCTCGCGACCGCGCTCGTCGTCGCGCAGGACGTGACGATCTCTCGCGCGCGCGACGAGTCACGCACGCGCTTCGACCGCACCCTGGTCGCGTTCTCCGAGCTCCAGCGGCTGCGCGCCGAGCTGCTGGTGGAGACGATCGACGCGCTGACGCGCACGAACCCGCAGCTCCGCACGATCCTCTCGACCGCGAGCCTCGCCGCCACCGATCTCGGCGTCGGACTCGCGCCGACGAACGACGCGCTCCGGGACGCGAACCTTCGCCTCCAGTCCGCGCTGCCGTCGCTGGCGCTGCACCAGCGGCAGGTGATCTTCGCGGTGGCGAGCGCCGAGGGCGAGCTCCTGTACAGCAAGGCGGATCCGGAGCGCTACGGCCAGGATCTATCGCAGATCGAGCTCGTGCGCCTGATCGCCGATCAAGGCCGTGGCTCGGCGCTCTGGCTCGACGCGGACGCGGCGGTCGAGGGCGCGCGGCTCGCGCCGTCGTACCCGTCACCCGCTCTCTACCTGGTGCGCGGAGAGCCGGTCGTGTTCGACGAGGAGGTCCACGGCCTGGTGATCGCGGGCGAGCCGATCGACCGCGCGCTGCTCTCGTCGCTGCGCGCGATCACGGGCGTCGAGCTGGCGCTCATCGCCGGCCCGCGCGTGCTCGCGACCACGCTGTCCGAGGCCGACGCCGCGGGGCTGCGCGGGAAGGTCGGCGCCTTCGAAGCGCCCGCGCTCATGAGCCTCGGCGGCGAGATCACGGAGCTGACGCTCGGTGGAGAGCGCTACCTGGCGCTGCGCGCGGAGATCGTGCCCGGCAGGCCGACGGCGCAGGCCGGCTTCATCCTCTTGTCGTCGCTCGACGCCGCGCTCGCCGGCTTTCGCGATCTGCGCCAGACCCTGATCGGTGTCGGGCTGCTGATCCTCGCGGTCGCGCTCGGCCTCGGCTTCGTGCTCGCGCGGGGAATCACGCGCCCGATCGCGACGCTCGCGCAGGCGGCGCGGCGGATCGGCGCGGGTCAGTTCGACGCGCGCGTCGCGATCGCGACGGGCGACGAGCTCGAAGAGCTCGGCGGCGCGTTCAACGAGATGGCGGCGGGGCTCGCGGAGCGCGAGCTGATCAAGCAGACGCTCGAGCGCTACGTCTCCAAGCACGTCGCCGCGGAGCTCCTGCGCGCACCGGGTCAGGCGGCGCTCGCCGGCGTGCGCCGCGAGCTCACCGTGCTGTTCGTCGACCTCGGCGGCTTCACGCAGCTGGCCGAGGAGCTCGCGCCCGAGGCCGTGGTCGCTCACCTGAACGAGTACTTCGAAGCCGTCTGCGGCGCGGTGCTGGAGCACGACGGCACGGTGAAGGAGTTCCAGGGCGACGGCGTGGTCGCGTTCTGGGGCGCGCCGATCGCGCAGCCGGACCACGCGGTGCGCGCGTGCCGGGCGGCGCTCGACGCAGCCGCGCGGCTCGATGCCCTGTGCGTGCGCTGGACGGAGCGCGGCGTGGTGGCTCCGAGCTATCGCATGGGTCTGCACACCGCGGAGCTCGTTGCGGGCGAGATCGGCTCGGCCGAGCGCGGCACCTATGGCGTCGTCGGTGACGGGATGAACCTGGCGAGCCGGCTCGAAGGCGCGAACAAGGTCTACGGCACGCGCATCCTCATTTCGGACGCGACGCGCGCGCGCGCGGGTGGCGGCTTCGTGACGCGTGAGCTCGACCTGGTGCGCGTGGTCGGCCGGCGCGCGACGGTGCGGATCTTCGAGCTCGTCGGCGCCAGCGGCGGTGTCGACGCGCGCACCCTGAGCGTGCTCGAGCACTACGCAGCCGCGCTCGCCGCGCACCGCGCACGCGACTGGGACGCGGCCGCGCGCGCGCTCGAAGCGCTCGGCGCGCTCGATCCGGACGACGCTCCCGCGCGCGTGCTGGCTGCGCGCGGGAGCGCCTTCCGGACCGATCCGCCGCCTAGCGACTGGGACGGGGTGTTCGCGCTCGACGCCAAGTGAGCGCGAGCGCGGCGACGCCGAAGAGTGTCGCCACGGCCGGCTCGGGCACGTCCGCGAAGGCGTCGATTTCCGAGGCGTACACGTCGCCTGCCGGCTGCCAGACCCGCACGTACTCGATCCACGGCAGCCCGAGCGCGGCGAGGTCGATGCCCGCTCCGCCACCGCCGCCGCCGTAGAGCGCCGCGACCTGGTTGATGTCGAGACCCGCGAAGCTCGCCGGCGTGAGGCTCGGGTCGACGGGGCGCGTGTAGCTCGTCGGGTTCGAGCCGCCCGGGCCGAACGGACCGTTCGGGTTCGTCGAGTACGCCAAGGTCGGAAAGAGCGCATCGCCGAAGACCGCCGCATCGAACCAGGTCGTGCCGTCCTGGCTCACCGCCACACGCGCGGGCTCGCTGAACACGAGCGTGCCGTCGGCGAGGCCCGTGTCGTAGTCCATGCCCAGGAAAGCGTTCCCGTAGATCAACAGGTCGATGCCGTACGGGTTCAGCGAGTCGTCGGCGACCTGATGGTCGAAGCGCACCACCAGCTCACCGCCCGCGCCGATCGAGACGACCTGGTCTGCGGTGTACGGCGAGTTGAACGGCGTGATGTCGCCGAACGAGTCGGGCGCGCGCTGCGGCGAGCCCAACGACGAGGTCGGATCGTCGTAGCCGGCGGGAACGTTGCTTCCCGCCGTGTAGCTGACGACCTCGGTGGCGAAGGGCGCCGCCAGCACGGGCGGCGCGAGGACGACGAACGAGGAACAGAGCGCACGTAGACACAGGATTCGCATGGTGGATTCCCTTCTCGCTTCCGGAGAATTTCGTACCCAAGCGAAAGGCCGGTCTTCTGGCTCCCGGATCAACCTCACGCTGCGCCTTCCCAGGATCCCTACTCGTGGCCGATCGAGCAGGCTCGATCGGCGGATCCCAGTGGCATCGATGCAGCGCTCGTCCCCGGTCACAGCGACGGGCTCGCGCCGGATTCACACCGGCTTCCCGACACCTTCCGCGACTCTTATGTGGCGATTTCTACGCGGCGCCCGACGGAGAGTCAAGCCAACGGAGCGGTTGACACTCGCGCGCGGCGGGTGATACCGATGCGCGTACTCGGTGTCCGCGTCGCGGACCTAAGAGGGAAGGCCGTGAAAATCGGCCGCGGTCCCGCCACTGTGATGGGGGAGTCGGATCGAAGATGCCACTCGGGCCCAGAGCCCGGGGAAGGCTCGATTCCGGCGCCGGACCCCTGAGCCAGGAGACCTGCCGAGTGATCGGGACAAACGTCCCGCTCTCCGCGGAGGGAGTCACTCGTGCACGAAACAAGTCACAGGGCCGCGCGCGTCGCGGTCCTTACGTTTGTTCTGAGGTTGCCGCTCGGACTTTGGCTGGCACCCCTCGGCGTCGCCGGCGAGCTCTCGGAATCGCCGGACGATCCCTCGGCGTTCGCGACCGTGATCGACGCGCGCGACTACGACGAGCGCTTCGCCACCGTCGAAGAGGTGCTCGAGCAGACGCCGGGCGTCCGGATCCGACGCTTCGGCGGGCTCGGCTCGTACAGCACGGCGTCGATCCGCGGCTCGAAGTCGGAGCAGGTGCTGGTCCTCCTCGACGGCGTGCGGCTGAACAGCGCGGAGCGCGGCGCGGTCGATCTCTCGACGATCCCGCTGCGCCAGGTCGAGCGCATCGAGGTGACGCGCGGCGGCGGCGCGGCGCGCTTCGGGACCGGCGCCGAAGGCGGAGTCATCTCGATCACGACGCGCAGTCCGAGCGGTGCCCGGCCCTCGGCGGACGCGTCGCTCACCGCGGGCACGCACGGGACGCTCGCCGGCGACCTCGCGATTTCCGGCGGCGGCGAGCGCGCGCAGGCGCTCGCCACGTATTCGCGGCTGCGCAGCGACAACGAGTATCGCTTCGAGCTCGAGCCGCCTGAGCCGCGCAAGCCCTCCGGCCGGCCAGGCGCGGGCAGCGACGCGCCCATCGACACGCTGGAGTTCGAGCGGCTGAACGCCGACTTCGTCGAGGACGCGGGCATGCTGCGCGGCACGGTCGTGACGGGGCCGCGCTCGCGGATCGACACGACCGTCGATCTCTACCAGAAGGACGGCGGCCAGCCGGGCAGCACGCTCGAGAAGGGGCTCGCCGAAGCCACCGACGAATCGATCTCGTGCCCCGGCGCCGACGAGTCGTTCCGGCGCTACGTCGCGCGGCTGGGCTGGAGTCACGAGCGCGCGCTCGGCGGCGCGTTCGAGCTGTCGGGCGCGCTGCGCGCCGACAGCAACGAGCTCAACGATCCCGACGGAGCCTGCCTTCTCGTCGAGCCGCTCGTCACCGGTGGCCGCGACTGGGCGCGCTCGCGCGAGTCGGAGTCCTCGTTCGAGGCGCGCTGGGTCGCGACCCCGCGCGAGTTCGGACCGCTCTCGCTCGGCGGGCGCACCGCCTCGAGTCTGCGCTACGCGAGCGTCGACGCCTCCGATGCCGAGATCCATCGACGCACGACGGTGTTGCTCTCGGCGCAGCCGGAGCTCGCGTTCTTCGACGGCGCGCTGCGCCTGTTTCCCGCGCTCGGCTTCGAGCGCGCGGACACGAGCGAGGGGCTCGCGCGCGCCGCGGTCGATCAGGCGCCCCAGCTCGTCGCGCCGCGCGACGAGAACGCCTGGCTCCCGTCGGTCGGCGCGATCTGGCAGCTCGCGCCCGGCTTCCGGTTCAAGGCGAACTGGAAGCGCGTCGCCCGGCGACCCAACTTCACCGAGCTCTTCCACCCCGACTGGACCTACATCCGCGGGAATCCCGACCTCCAGTCCGAGCGAGGCTGGAGCGGCGACGCGGGCTTCGAGCTCGAGAGCGCCGGCGCGGGTCCGCTCAGCGAGCTGCGCCTCTCGGCGGACGTCTTCCAGCGCGAGATCTACGAAGGAATCGAGTGGGTGTACGGCGCGAACAATGTCTACATGCCGATCAACACCGGGCCGTCGCGCGCGCTCGGCTACGAGATCGGCTTCGGCGCGCGTCTCTTCGAACGCCTCCAGCTCGGCGGGAGCTACACCTGGACGGACGCGCGCTTCCTCGGCGGCGGTGACGGCAACGCAGCGTTCACCAGCGACGTCGAGCTCGTCTTCCCGCACGTACCCGAGCACGCCTATGCGCTGAACGCCGCGCTCGATCTCGGCCCCGTGCAGCCGTGGGCCGAGGTGCGCTACGAGAGCGAGGTCGCGTATTCGATCGGCCGTCAGACGCTCGCTCCCTCGGCGTTCCAGATCGACGCGGGCGTGATCCTCCGGCCGCGGCTCGTGCCCGGGCTCGGGTTCTTCCCCGCGGGTGTCACGCTCTCGGTCGAGGCATCGAACCTCGGCGACGAGCAACGCACCGACTCGCTCGGCCAGCCGCTGCCGAACCAGACGCTCTGGTTCGTGCGCGTCCGCGGAGCGACGCCATGAACGCATTCAGCGCGCTGCTCGCGGCAACGCTCTCGGTCGGCTCCGGGGACACGCTGCTCGTCGACGCGTTCGCCCCGCCCGCCCTCGAGGCGCATCCGACCAACGCCGACCGCGCCTTCGTCGCAGCGTCGGCCAACGGGCCCGGCGTCTTCGAGATCCGCATCTCGCCGTCGCAGGCGCTCGACTACATCGGCGCTTCACACCTGCTGTCGGGAAGCCACAACTGCACCGAGTCCGCGCCGTTCAACACGCCGCTGCTCGGCGGCTTCTCGCTCGAGCGCGGAACCGGCGTGACACGCGGCTGGATCACGACCTCGAGCTGCGAGCTCGCGGTGCCGTTCAACTACGCCAGCGGCGCGGGCTGGACGGTGCTCTACTCCGGACAGAGCCGAACGTCGGTGCCGACGAAGCAAACGATCGCGGGCGCGTTCACGCGCTACCAGGACGGCGGCGGCGGTGCGTCGATCTCGTCGTTCAAGACGAACTTCACCGGCGGCGCGCTGCGCATCGGCAACCGGCTGCTCGTGGCGACGTCGAACCTCCAGCAGGCGGGCTCGAGCCCGGTCTTCAATCCGGGAACGGTGCTCTTCTTCGCACTCGACGACTCGGGGCCGACGACGACCGTCACCCCCGCGAATCCGTTCTTCGCGGTGACCTCGGATCCGAATCCAACCTCGTTGACCGAGCTTCCCGGCGGGCGCGTAGCGGTGACGAACGCCGGGATCTACGACGCGAGCTTCCCGCCGCAGGTCACCGGGAGCGGCAGCATCGACGTGCTCGACGCGGCGACGGGACTTCTGGTCGGATCGATTCCGCTCGGGCCTGGCAATCCGTCGGGACGCGGGCTCGCGCTCGATCCGACGAACTCGGTGGCCGTCGCGGGCTCCGCCACGCTGCGGCAGCTCGTCGCCATCGACGTGCGCGGAATCGCCGCGCTGCCGACCGCGCCCGTCGACGCGCGCCTGCAACGGCCGTCCTGCAACGGCAACAGCCTGCCGAGCGCGGGAGGTGTGCCGTGTCTGCGCGAGCGCGTGATCCGCGGCGGCGCGAATCCGATCGTGCTCGCGCCGCCGCCCGGATCGAGCGGCGCGTACTCGTACGTGCCGCAGGTCCGCTTCGGCGCATCGGGCGACTTCCTCGCCGCCACGTCGTTCAACGACGGCGGCCTCGCGCTGGTCGCGTTCGACGAGCGCAACCTCGCGCTTCCGCACCCGCTGCTTCCGTCGCGCTTCGGTGTACCGCAGACGCTCGCCGCCACCGGACCCGCCGGCGAGATCGGCGAGGAGTGCTGTCCGGGCCCGATGATCCTGCACGCGAACAGCGCCGGCGGGCTGGCGGCCACGGACGTGGTCTTCACGACCGCGAGCCCGAACGGGTTCGTCGTGCGCGGCGACCTCTCCGGGACCGTGGCTCAACCGGCCGGCGACTTCGACGGCGACGGCGTTCAAGACGCGGTCGACGATTGTCCGGTCGAAGCCAACGCCGACCAGTCGGACTCGGGCGGGCTCAACTCGCTGTCCGCCGATGGCATCGGGAACGTCTGCCAGTGCGGGGACGTGAGCGGCGACGGCCGGGTCGACGGGGCGGACGAGGACGCGCTGCGCGACTTCCTGGCCGGCTCGCTGGCCGCGCTGCCCGCGCCGCAGAAGTGCGAGGTCGGCGGCAGCGCCTCGTGCGACCTCGTGGACGCCGTCCGCCTGCGCCGCGCGCTGGCCGGCGCGCCCTCCGGCATCGCGCACAACTGCGCGCCTTTTCTCCCGTAGAGTACCCGCCGGATGAAGAACCCCCGCGTGCGCCAGCTTGCTGGCCCGGTCGAGATCGCTGCGGCTCTGCGCGCGGGAGAGGACGTGTGCCTGCTGCTCGTGCAGGAGGACGCGAGGCACGAAGAGGTGGCGCCGCTCGTGGCGCGCGCGCAGGAGCTGGGGATCCCGGTGAGAACGGCCACGCGCAACGTGGTCGCGCGGCTCTGTCACGTGCGACCGCCCGAGGAGATCCTGGCGCTCGTCGGCCGCGATCCCGACGCGGGGCTCGCCGAGTCGCTCGCGCGCGGGGGCGCGTTCTGGCTGCTCGTCGGTGTCGCCTATCCGGGGAACGTCGGCATGGTGATCCGCACGGCCGAGGTCTCGGGAGCGGACGCGATCGCGATCGACGGGACCTTCGACCACGAGGCCAAGCGCGCGGCGCTGCGCGCCTCGATGCGTGCCGACAAGTTCATGCCGGCGCTCTGGCTGCCCGCGGGAGAGGTCCTCGACGCCGCGCGCGCGGCCGGGCACAGGATCTTTGCGCTCGACGAGTCGGGCACGCGCGCGCCCTGGGAGCTCGATCTCGGCGGCGCCTGCGTCTTCGTCGTGGGTGGAGAGAACGGCGGCATCCCGCGGGAGATCCTCGCGCGCTGCGACGCGTCGATCCGCGTGCCGATGGCGGGGTTCATCCCCTGCTACAACCTGCAGGCCGCCGTCTCCGCCATCGCGACGGAGCGCCTGCGGCAGACGTCCTAGTTCACGTCCTCGGCGTCCGACGCGTCCTGCGTGTCGTCGTCGACGTCGACCTCGCGGCTCGGATCGCCCGCGTCGTCCACGTCCACCTCGCGGCTGGGATCGCCGGCGCGGTCCACGTCCTTCTCGCGGCTCGCATCGCCCGCCTGGTCGACGTCCTGCTCGCGGCTGTCGTCCTCGGCGTCGTCGACGCTGTTGTCGCGGCTGTCGTCGGCATCGTCGTCCACGTCCGTCTCGCGGCTGTCGTCGCTGTCGTCGTCGACGTCCGTCTCCGCCGGCTGCACCTCCTGGTGCTTCTTGAAGTCGGCGTCGGGATCCGCGAGCGGAGCGCGCGCGACAAGAAGACCTGCGACCAGGGTGAGCGCCAGGAGCAGTCGGGTGGCTTCCATGATGAGCGTCATCGGCCCCCGACCGCGCTCGGTGTAGAGCGCGGGTCCGAGGAGCCTACGCCGCGACGGCCGCGTCCTCGGACACGAAGCGGAAGAACGCCGCGCACTCGAGCACGGCCGTCTCCGACGCTTCGAGCTCGCACATCGTGCCGAGCTCGCGGATGCCGTCCGCGGCGCGCGAGTCGAGCTTCAGCTCCTCGGGCTTCGCGGGGCGCGCCTTCGAGAGCGACTCGATGATCACCTGCGCCCACTCCGGCCGCTGATCGCCCTTCGTGTCGAAGACGATCGGCTGCCACTCGGCGCCGTCCTTGAAGATGCAGATCACGCCCGCGCCCTTGAGCTGCGGGGAGGGGACGGTGAACATCGCCGTGCGGCCGCGCGCGCCGTCCTCGAGCTCGAGCAAGAGGCCCTCGACCAGCGGGTGGCCGCTCGCGAAGAAGTCGAACTCGTCCTTCTGCAGCGCCTCGACCCGGTCGAAGGTGCCGAGCCAGCGGCTCTCGTCGGGAACGCCCGGGATCGACTCGACCGTGAGGGACGTGCCGAGCTCGAGGTAGTAGAGCGCCGTGCCGCCCTTGTCGACGATCTTCAGGCCGAGGTCGTTCGCCGCGCCGAGCGAGTAGCGCCGCGTCATCGTCTCGAGCTCGGGCGGGACCAGCGCGAGGATCTTCTCGGCTTGCGAGGAGTCGTACGCGTCCTGGTAGATCACGCGCGGGATGTCGGCGATCGTCCGCGCGCGCGCGTCTTCGATCGCGGCCACGAGCGCGTCCGCGTCGACGTCCACGCCGTCGGCCTCCGCGCGCTCGAGCGCCGCGCGCACGCCGGAGAGCGCGAGGTCGAGGCCGGCCGACGGGCGCGCGAACAGGTCGAGCCGTTCGTAGAGCGCGGCCACGTCGGGCTTCGACTTCTCGCAGCGGAAGTAGACGATCTCGACGTCCTTCGTGCGCCCGATGCGATCGAGCCGCCCGATGCGCTGCTCGAGCGCGACCGGGTCGAGCGGGAGATCGAAGTGCACCATGCGGTCGCAGAACTGGAAGTTGCGCCCTTCGGTCGCCGCCTCGGTGCACAGCAGGACGGGCAGGTTCGTCTCGCGAAAGCGCGCGACCTCGAGGTCGCGCTGCGCGGGCGTGAGCGCCTCGTGGAAGACCGCCATGTGCGTGTGGGTCGTCGTCTCGAGGTGCTTGCGCAGCTTCTCGAGCCGCTCGAGGTCGTGCACGAAGACGAGCGCCTTCTCTTTCTGCTTGTGCCAGCCGCGCACGTGCTTCGCGAGCCACTCCGCGCGCGGGTCCTTCTTCATGTCCTTCATCGCCGGACCCGCGTCGATCGCCACGGGCCTGCGCGGCGGAAGGCCGCCGAGATCGCTGCGCCGCACGGCGCTCGTGCACGGGAACGTCGCGCGCCCGGCGGAGACCGCGGCGTCGAAGTCCTCGAAGGAAGGGAAGCGCTCGGGATGCAGGAGCTGGAGCAGGTGGAAGAAACCGCGGCGATCGGCCTGCAGCGGCGTCGCCGAGAGCAGGATCGCGTGCTTCGCCTGCGCGACCAGCGGCGCGACCGCCGCGTCGACGTCCTCGAGCGCGAGGCGGTGCGCCTCGTCGACCACCACCAGGTCGAGATCGACCTGCCGCGCCTTGCGCGCGAGCGTGGGGTCGGCCGCGAGATCCTCCATCGAGATGACACCGAACGGGTGCACGTCGAACGGGTTGTTGCCCTCGCCGTAGTCGCGCTCGACGCTCTCGACGCGCGCCTCGTCGAGCAGCACGAAGACCTGGTGGAACTTGCGGTAGAGCTCGCCCAGCCACTGCACGGTCAAGGTCGAGGGCGCGATGACCAGCGCTCGCTTCGCGCGCCCCGTGCGCACCAGCGCCGAGAGCACGAGGCAGGCCATGATCGTCTTGCCGAGCCCGACCTCGTCGGCGAGCAGCCAGCGCACCGGATCCATGCGGACCGCCGCGAGCGCGGTGTGGAGCTGGTGCGGGAAGAGGGCGATGCGCCCGCCGAGGAAGCTGCCGAGCCCGCCCGCCTCGCGGATCTTGCGGAGCTGCAGGCCGTCGATGCGATTGCGGAACGAGCCGAGCCGGTCGAGCTTGAACAGCGCCAGCCGCTCGATCGGGCCCGCCGCGCCCTCCATCGGCCAGAGGTCGGCGTCGGCCATGCGCCGTCCGTCGGCGAGCAGGTAGGCGTCGCCGTCCCAGCGGTCGATGCGGACCTCGTTGCCGTTGCCGAGCTCGATCGCGAGCGACCCCGGCTGGAGGATCAGCGGCACGAGTCCGGCGCCCTGCGCCGCGAGGGTGACCTCGCGCTCGACGGCCGGGAAGTACACGACCAGATAGCGGCCGTCGACGCGGCGGACGAAGCCCACCCCAAGCTCGGGATTGAAGGGGTGGACGAGCTTGCTGCCTTCCCGCCACACAGGGGTCGCCATGCGACGCGGTGGGTAGCCCAATCACCCGGGCTTGCCCAGCCCCGGGAGCGAGGAATAGGCTGCGCCGTCGTCACGAGAGGAGCACCCCCATGAGCTTCGACGTTCCCGAGCACGTCCGTCCGATCCGCGAGCGAGTCGAGCGCTTCGTCGAGGAGCGCTGCTATCCGGTGGAGCCGCTCGTCGAGGAGCGGGACGACCCGGCCGGCCGCGACGCGCTGCGCGCGCTGATGCAGGAGGCCAAGGAAGAAGGACTCTGGGCGCTCGGCCATCCCAAGGAGATCGGCGGCCAGGGTCTGCCGTTCCTCGACTACGTCTACATCAACGAGGTCGTGGGGCGCTCGGGCGTCGCCATGGTCGCGCTCGGCACGCACTCGCTGCAGGACTCGATCATGCTGAACGAGTTCGCCGACGTGGAGTGGCGCGACAAGTATCTGAAGCCGCTGGTCGACGGGGAGATCTTCCCCAGCTTCGGCATG
>Ga0184615_10000711_pt1 | contig 17990 bp, 18 predicted proteins | sample PLM4_65_coex_FD_133134 | JGI IMG/M metagenome (GOLD analysis project Ga0184615, IMG submission 133134) | Groundwater sediment microbial communities from an aquifer in East River, Colorado, USA - PLM4_65_coex | ecosystem: Environmental > Terrestrial > Soil > Riparian zone | place: USA: East... | reverse complement strand
GCACCACCAACCACGGTTCACCATCAGGGGTGCCAACCTCTTCGGCAGGGGCCAACTGCTTCAGGCGCTCGGCCACAGTCACGACATCGATCGACTCGTGCTTCCCAGCCATTCCGACCAGCACGCGAAAAACCAGCTTTTGCCAATCAAAGCCAAAGTCCTCCGGGACAAGGTCCACCTCGGCCAGGCAGGGTCCGTGGGACATGATCGACCCCAGCACTGCCTCTCCTGCTGCAATGGATCGAGGGGTTATCTGGGTACGGGTCGATGGTTTTCTGGTCACCTTATTTGCGCCTTAATACCCGTTCAGCGCGGCGAACTATAGTTGGCTTTCGCAGTAAAATATCCTTGTACGGAACGCCAGCTAGGATATCGAGTACCGCCTTAGTAACCTGCTCGTGAGTTCCTGAGTAACTGCAGATCATGAATTCTCTGCTCACCTCATGGAGGTGGGCGCGTTGGTGGTTAGGTTCTGCCCATCTACGCATGCATCTGACCGCGCTACGCTTAAACCACTCTGTACCTCCGCAGTTCAGTCTTCGGAACGACAACTCCATGTGAATCTCTTTCTCGATATGCCGAGCCTTAGCCTCACTGCATGGATAGATCCGCTGCAACTCCAAACGATACGGATATCCGGTCTGTAGGGTCTTAATCCTCTCCACTGGATTGTGTGAGATTCCGATCTTTACCAATGCCTCTGAATCACAAGCCCTGATCGTGTACACGAACATCAGTTCAGCAGTCCCATTCATCGGTATTAACCTTTGGTCCTTGGTGAGGTCTGCACGGACTAGCCCTAAAGGATAGACGTGCAGGATTTGGCCCTCGGAGCCTGCCCGCTGTGCGCTTCATTCAGGTTTTCACCTGCTCCCTGTCGCGGTCCCGCACTGACGCTCCGCGCCGGCTGATGGAGGCCCTCGGTAGCCGGTCTCGGAAGTACACGCCGCGTAGTTGCCCCGTCCGTGTCTTCCACAGCACGGATTACAGGCTATCTGACGGTTGAACAGGGATGGGTTGACCCCTTAGAATCGGGGCAAGCGATTGGTCCTGTTTACCGTCGCGCGGCCTGGTAAGCCATGCAACGCCCGGTAGGGAAACCTGCCGGGCGTTCGCATTTCTACTCCCAGTGAAACCCGCTTTCAAGCCGGCCAGCCGATACCAGACAAGAACTCGGACGGTTTCTTCTCTGTTGGCACGATTCCTGCGTCGAGTACACCTACCAGCCATTGTGGCAACGGGCTCGCGATACCCCTATATCCAGGGAGCTTGGTCAATGTCTCGATGGAGCTCGGCGGAGTCGAAGATTTATATGTCAACTCCGGATGATCGACACAGTGCTTCAAGGCCGTCGCGAAGGTCAGGCACCCAGCCAGACCAGTCATCATTCCCTTGAAGCCAGTGAGAACGACACCCTCGGTAATTTTACCGTCCTCGATATCCATCTCCATTCCTGCAAATCCACCTGCGCAGCGCACAGCGATACCGCCGTGGTAAATCGTGCGCCACGTATAGATGGCCATGATTTCTTCCCAGGTGACAGGCGCTGGCCCTCGGCTCGTCAGCGAAAGGTGATGCGATGCAGAGACGCATACCGCCCCAAGAAGATTGTCTCTGTAGGAGTCGGCTTCGAGAGCGGCCCGAAGTCCTTTGCCTGCCGCTAGGAGGCAGCCCTCGTGCCCGTTGTGCGGGTTCATCTCCTCCGGCAGGGATTTCAATGCTCGCTCGACCTCTACCATGATCGCGAACATGAGCGAGTCGAGGTTCGAGAATGGTCCCAGTGCTTCTTTTTTCATCCACGGCTTCATCTCACAACTCCTTCATGTCTCGGCTTGACCCACGATTTCCGCCCTTTTCTGCGCGCCTGGACACTTCGGTGCGCACCCAGGTGTACCAAGTCAGGGTCCAGTCCTGGAACTTCTTCCCGGTGCGCCGGTAGTACTCGAAGAACTCAGTCCATACAGCCTGGACGGTGCTCGCGTTGAATCCCTTCTCGGCGGCGTAGTTGCGCATCTTGCGAGTGAGCTTGATGTCTTCGGGGATTCGCACCTTCACCTCGAAGGCGTAAGTCGGATCTCCGAACTCGTCTTTGTCCTTTCGCTTGCCGCCGACCTTCTTGTTGACCCGCAGCGCTCCAATCAGGGACTGGAGCTCGCCAGTACTGCGCACGATCGTCAGCACGAGGGCATTGGCCTTCTTCAGGATTTGCTCGCGCTCGTCGTCGGTAATCTCATTCTCGTCTACGGTTGCCATGATCACTCCCGGTGTAAAAGCCTTCGAATACTAGCCCATGTTAATACCGTTGCAATACTGCTTAACAGGCGCTTATAGTCCGGCTCCCAAGACGTGGAGACCTCAATGGCCAGAGTTTCATCGCGCGGCGGGCAGACCCCGCAAGGCACCCTTCTCGACGAAAAGACCCCGCAACCCGCCCTGCAGGAATCCCCTGAACCCGCGGCCCAGGCACTGGCGCTGGTAGAGGAACCAGGGCGAGACCCACAACCTGTTGTGTCCTCGAGCCTGCGGAGCCCCACGGAAATCCTGCTGTCTGCCATCGAGAGGCCAGGCCTTGACATGGGGATGCTCGAGAAGCTCATGGAGCTCCAGAAGCGCTGGACGGACGAGGAGGCTCGAAAGGCCTTCATCAGGGCCATGACGGCCTTCAAGCGCAATCCTCCCAAGATCACCAAGAACAAGGAAGCCAACGTCGAGAAGAACGGCGTCCTGCTTTACACGTACAACTACGCAACGCTGGCCACGATCAACGATGCCGTGATCCCGGCGCTGGCTGAAAACGGCTTTTCCCACAGTTGGAAGGTCGATCAGGCCAACGGGCAGATGACGGTCACCTGCACCCTGACGCACGAGCAGGGGTACTCCCTCGAGGTGACCATGACCTCCGGATACGACGACTCCGGGGGCAAGAACAAGATCCAGGCCATCGCCTCGGCCAAGTCCTATCTCGAGCGCTACACCCTGCTGGCCATCACCGGCCTATCCACGAACGACACCGAAGACGACGACGGCCGGGCCGCGGGCGTGAAGTCAGCGGACGAGGAGGCGGGCCTGAAACCTGTCTCCGACCTCCAGGTGAAGGAAATCGAGGAGCGGATCCAGAAGCTGCGAGATCCGAAGGCCGAGACCGCCCTGTTGCTGTACCTGAAGGTGGACAGCCTCAAGGACATCCCGGTCCAGGCTTACGAGTTGACCCTCGACCTGATCGAGCGGCGCCGGCGGAAAAACGAGAGTTAGATCCGTGCCTGAAATCATCGAGTGCGAGCAGGGCACCGAGGAGTGGCTCCAGGCCCGTCTCGGCATCCCCACGGCGTCCGAGTTCCATTCCGTGCTCGGGCGCCAATGGGGCGGCGAGGGCGATGCGAAGGTCAGGCGCTGGTATCTGCTGCGATTGATAGGCGAGCGCATCACCGGCGAGCCCTCGAACTTCTACACCAACCCGCACATGGAGCGCGGCAAGAAGATGGAGTCCGCGGCACGCCACCTGTACCGGTTCCTCACCGACGAGGATACGAATCAGGTGGGATTCATCCGCAGCACCACTGGTAAGGGGCGCCCTATCGGATGCAGCCCAGACTCGCTCATCGGCACGCGCGGCATGGTGGAAATCAAGACCAAGCTCCCGCACCTGCACCTGGACGTCATCCTGAACAACCGCGTCCCTCCGGAGCACTATGCCCAGTGCCAGGGAGCGTTGTGGGTCGCGGATCGGGACTGGATCGACTTCGTTTCCTACTGGCCGAAGATGGACCCGTTCATCTTTCGGATCGAGCGAGATGAACCCTTCATCACGCACCTTGAACGTGAGATTGAAATCTTCTGGGACGACCTGGAGCGCATCGAGCAGATCGTGCGGGCCGGGAAGATCCTGGAGCCCATCGTCGTGACGACCCCTCGCCAGAACCCGATTCGTGTGGAGAACTTCTGATGAATGTGCATGCTTCTGAATTCGAGCTCTTGTCCGCTGCTGCCGTGACCTGCGGTATCCCGCGCCACATGGTCCAGGGCGTCGTGACCTATTCCCTGATCGGGTTGCCAACAGGGGATTTTCTGCAGCGGATCATCTCCAACGACCTGTTCGGCGCGTACCAGCATGCCGATTACCTGAACAAGCCGCAGTTGCACCGCTATGCGGAGTTCTTTCTACTTCACGCTCCAGAAGGGTGCTACGGATCACAGGAGATATACGAGAAATGGGTACAGCAAAGGGGCAAGGCCGGATTACCGTCCGAAACATCCGAACTGGCGAAAAATCCGTCCTGACGCAGGCCGAGCTCCAGATCCTGCTCAAGGATGAGAAGGCGAAGGACCCCACTGCTCGCATGACGTCACACGCCGGCATGAAGCGCATCGTTACCGACACCACCCAGTTATACGAGTTCTAGGAGAGTCCATGACCGAAGTCACCACCACCCAGCCGCCCACCACCGACCAGTGGCCGGTGCTGCCGTCGCAGACCGATATTGTCGTCAAGTGCGCCGCCCTCGAGAAACCCACGAAGCAGGCCGAAGCGCTGGGATTGCAATTGGTTCCTGCCCTCGAAGACGCGAAGGCGCTCCTCGAGCTCCAGCCGATCAAGCTCGATGGAGTTGAGCTCACCATCGAGGAGGTGGCGGCGAAGGCTGCCGATTACCTGACCTACTGCTCGAAGACCATCACGGTCATCGATACGCGCCGCAAGGCCTACACCGAGCGAGCGCGCAACTTCGTCACGGACATGAATGCCGAGGTGGACCGGTACGTCACACGGATCAAGACGTCCAAGAGCCGCATCGAGGGGATTCTGCTGCGCTACGAGCAGAAGAAGCGAGCCGCGGAGCAGGAGCGCTTGAAGCAGGAGAAAGAAAAGCGCGACAAGGATGCCCTCGATGCCGCGCAGAAGCTCCAGGAGCAGGGTCTACACGAATCTGCGAACAGAGTGATCGAGGTGGCTACGTCTGCGCCGCGCCGCGCCGCCGTGAGGCCTGTGGAGACCCGTGGCGAGAACACCGGCCGCAGGCTTGGTATGCGTACCACCTGGACAGGGTCGGTCATGACCCTTAACACCATCCTGCAGGCGGTGATCGACGGGAAGCTGTCCGCCGATGGCATCACGGTCAGTCAGGCATGGCTCAACCGCATCGCCATCGCGCATGCCAAGGAAGAGGTTTTCCTGGGCGTGAAGTGTGAGAAGAAGGAATCACTGGTGTAGCCATGGCCAAGACAGCAGCCGAGATAATCAACCTGGAGACCCGCTACTACTGCGAAACCATGGAGGCGCTCACGGCAAGCTGGCGTGAGGCCGCCACGATCATCGCGGAAATACCTCCGAGCATCGCGCTGGCCCTCAAGGATTACCCGCTATTGCACCAGGAGCCTACGCTTCGGAGCCTATTCGAGGCGCTATTCGCTCCAACAATGGAACTGCAAGCCGAGTCGGCCAGGTTGCGCAGGCGCGACGCGAGAGTCAGGGTCCAAGGTTTCGATGCGCGCAGGCTTGGTAGACCCATCACGAGCAATCCCTACACGACGATCGTGGAGACCAAGAAGGATGATGACTGGCCTGCGCCGTGGATGGTGGACGTCAAGAATCGCGCCGCCATCTCGTGGTACATAGGCTGGAAGCAGGCCGCGCGCGCCGGCGAGGATCACTTCCCATGAAAACCGAACAGCCATCTACAGAAGGTGTGTGGGCGCTGCCTGTCGGGCACGCTGCGATCCCGGTCCTTGAGAAGTTCAACAAGCACTTCTTCACCGATGGCGGGAAGTTCGCTTATATCGGGGTCAATGAGTACCGCGCGCTGGTGTTTGCGATCAACCCTCCACCGGCAGCGTACTCCGCCCCCGAACCAGCGGATGACGTTGCCTTGAAGCGAGCCGAATACAACGGGTTTATTCGCGCGGCTGAACTGCTGGAAGCATACGGCCCAGAGCCAGTCTGGCAGCTTGCCAACCAGCACCGAGCCGAGCTTGAGTCGCCATTCATGAAGCAACCCTCAACGAAGGCGGTAGTCGATACGGACTATGTGTGCCCGCAGTGCGGGCCTGATTCTCGAGGTGGAGAGGCGCACGCTAAGGCTATGCACACAATCGAGGGATTGTTTCGTGAACAACCAGGGAACGGGATGGTGAAGTAATGGCCATCGACATAAACCGCTGCATCCTCGAGGGGCGCCTCGGATCAGACCCTGAAGAGAAGATTCTCACTTCGGGCACGAAGACAGTCCGGGCGCGCATTGCCTGCTCGGACGATTACCAGGACCGCCACCAGCAATGGCAACAGCGCACCTACTGGATCACGATCCAGGCCTTCGGACACGCGGCCGACGAACTTGCTCTCTTTGGCAAGGGAGAGCGCATCGTGGTCTTCGGGAAGTGGACCGTGGAGGAGTTCACGAAGGACGGCAAGAAGCAGTTCTTCAACAAACTGGCGATCGAGCACGTCCGCGGCTCAGACCACCGGCGCGGGGCGAGGCCTCAACAGCAGGGTCAGGAGCCAGTGAAGGGTGCGCAGGCCCGGGACCTCCCCAGCGGCAATCCCGGGGCCGACTTCGACGACGAAATTCCTTTTTGATGCTTTATTGCGTCTTGTTAAATCTTGTTGCAGAGTAGCCGCCCATGAAGACGACCAAGAAGCCAAAGAAGCTCAAGAGGCCCACTAAGCTATCCCCGAATCGTCCTAAAGCAATACCCGTCCCTGAACCAGCCAGATCGTCCTATTCATTCGAGTCGATGAAGGTAGGCGAGGCCTTCGTAGTGTCGAATATTCGGGAAAACTCCGTCCGTAGCGGCGCCTCTCGCTACGGGAAGAAATTGGGGCGCAAATTCTCTGTCAGGCGACTGGACTCGAAAGAGGCAGAGGCCTTTAGGAAGCGCGGTGATGGCTGGGTCGGGTGCTGGCGTCTTGCTGATACCGTTGATTCCAACACTTAACCACCGGGAGCTCTATGTTCAAGATTCCTCGCCGCGAAGCGGCAATCACCCATCTCAACATCCGCGAAGAAAAACACGGCAAGACGAGCGTCAAAGCCGTGGACGTCTCGATCAGTTTCACCGCCAAAGCCACTGGCGATAAGAACATCTTCGACATCCTGGTCCCGGTCCAGCAGGACAACGACAACCTCGCTTCGGAGTTCTTCTTCGACGAGGGCGGTCATCTGCGTGCGCCGACGATCCAGCCGTTCGGGCTGAAGCGTGATCCAGAGGGCCTGGTGGTCACCCTGCATGACCGCAAGGAACCCATCACCATCGCCAACGCGAAGGCGAAGAACTTCATCATCACCCCACAGGAAGGCGGCACCATCCAGGTGACCTGCAAGATTCAGGGTATCCCGGAGAAGGGTCACGTCGAGCGCCTGAAGGACATCCTTGGAGCAGACGTGGACTTCGAGCTCGAGGCTGAAACGGACGACCTGTTCTCGATGCCCACCGAGCCCACCCCGGAGGAGAAGACCCAGGGCGAACTGATCGCAGCTTCCGCCGAAGGTAAGCGTCCTCGAGGCACTGGCCGCAATCAGGGCCTGCGCAACTCAGAGGTGAAGGGCAAGGACGAACCGGCTCCGGTTGACAAGGGCAAGGCCGAGAAGCCTGCTGCGAAGAAGAAGGTTGCTGCCAAGAAGAAAGCCAGTGGAAAGCGAAGCGGCGCCTGATCACTACACCATCCTGGGGGTAGGACGTGATGCCTCCCCCAGCGATGTGAAGAAGGCCTACCGCAGGCTTTCCCGCAAGTACCACCCCGACGTCAATCCAGACGATCCCAACGCTGCCGAGATGATGGCGGCAGTCAACAAGGCCTACGAGGTCCTCTCAGATCCGGCGCGGCGCGCCATCTACGACAAGCACGGGACCGACTTCGACCCGGCCGCGAAGTCCGCGCGGGAATTGATGCTGAAGAAACTCTCCGAAATCATCGATTCGGTGGACGCAGAGAGCGACATCCTGGACATGATGCTTCGCTGGATCCGTGAGCAGGAGGAGCGCCTCTCGCTCAATCGAGGTTCTGCCAAGAGGGATATCGACCGGCTCGAGAAGATGCGCAAGACCGTACGGCACAAGAGCGGCGGCGGCAAGGTCATCGACAGCATCTTCGAGCGCAAGATCCAGCGCGCCCAGGACGCCCTCGACAGCATGGACCACCAGGAGGAAATCCTGAAGGCCATGCGTCCGATGCTGGAAGACTACGAGTGCCTCATCCCCAAGAAGCTGGCAGGCACTGACCCGTACGGCGTCTACTACGGTGGGCCGTTGGGGAAATTCAAGTTCCCATAACGAAAACGCCCGGCACGAGGCCGGGCGCTTTCTGCTTAACACAACCAGATCCGTGTCAGGACTGGTTGCCTTCCCCGCTACCACCGCTTTCACCCGCCGGAGGGGTTCCACCATCGGCAGGTGGATCCGCAGGCGGTGCCGGCGGGTCTGGCGGGATCAGCTTGGCCGCTGCCTGGATGGCCGCATGGAGGGATTCGATCTCCTCCCACAGGCGCTCCTTCTCGACGCGATCCACGCCTTCCATCTGCTGCAAGCGGGTTGTCAGTCCACTGAGCTCGCCGAAGGCCTCCTCCCCGCGCTCGGCAAGCGTAGCGATGGAGTTCAGCGCGCGCTCGACGCGGTCCCCGTGCCCCTCGCGGACGAATACTGACGCCAGCGGGGCGAGGGCCCGCAGCGCCGAAATAACCAGTGTCAGCGACATAAATCACACGCTCCTGTAGATGAGAGGTTCCAACGGTGTCGCGCGCGCCGTGGGTTTCTTCTTCCTGACGGAGTCACGCAACGCTTTCACGGCAGCCTGGGCCTTGGCGGTCCAGTCCTGAAGATTCGCCACCGCGATCGCCAGCTTCGCCTTGGTGCTGGTCCCGGCATCGACCTGGGCCTGAACATCCAGGAAGGTAGTCAGCGCCCCATCGAGCGCCTTGATCACGGGGAAAGCGGCAGCATCGGCCGCGGCCACCGCGCGCCGGAGGTCGTTGGGAAGGCTCTGGTCCTGCACCACCTTCAGGGCCTGCTTCTGGAAAATCTGGTACGAGCCCAGCGCCGCGAACGCCACCTCGTCGGCCCCCTTGGCCTGGGAGAACGGGTTGGACGCACAACCGGGCAAGACCAGGCACACCATCATGGCCAGGACGCCCAGCAGCATCGGTCGAGAATGAGTCATAAAACGCTCCTTGGTAATCAGGGAATCAGCTTTGTCTTCGGTTCCGAAGGCTCGGACATGCCGAACATATCCGAGTAGGCGGTCACTTGGCAGGTCCACACCCCCGGGGTGAGGCGAAGTATCTGACTGGTGACATCGACCCCCACAGCCACCGTGCGGCGCCCACCGGGCGAGTTCCAGCAGTCGAGGATGTAGGAGATGGGGCCGGCAGGAGAGCCGTCGTCCAGGACCTCCACGCGCGTCCAGGACGCATTGAGCTCGCTTTCAACCGGCGCGGGCGGGTTGCTCGAGCATCCCGCCACCAGTGCCGCGATCACAAGGACCGCGGCGCGCATCACTGCACCGTCAGGACAGGAGAGACCGGTTTGGGCGGCGGAGTCACGGTTACCGACTTCGAATCGACGAATGTCGAGACAACCGGGGCACCGCTGATCGTCTTGTTGCCGGAGGCTGAAAGCGCGCTCTCTGCTCCAACCGCGTTGTAGGCGGTCAGGGCGTAGTGAGTCGTCTGGCCAGCCGGCAGGGTGGTGTCCGTGAAGGACAGGGTGGCCGGATTGGTGATCTGCCTGAACTGCGCCAGGGTGGCCACGCTCGAGCCACGGTAGACCCAGTACCCACCAGGGTTGGTGTAGGCCGAGCCGTCCGTGTTCTGGGTGGGTGCGGTCCAGGTCAGCACCGCCGTTCCAGGACCAGCCGGAGTCGATACGCTGCAGGACAGCCCTACCGTGGAATCAACGCTCAAGACCACCTGCTGGCTTCCAGAAGCAGCCTTGGTGCCGGTCCAGCCGGTCCCCGTGGCCGTGCAGTTCGTGGCGTTGGGAACGTCCCAGGTCACCGTGGTAGTCAAGGGCGAGCGCCCCGACAGGGGATTCACGGTCAGCGACTGGGAAATGGCGGCCAGCGGCAGCAGCAGTGCTGCCAAAGCGAGCAGGGTCTTTTTCACGGAGGGCTCCTTGTGGGGTAGGTCTATTCAGTCTTCTTGATGATTTCCGCGGACCGGCCCGTACCAGGCTGGGAAAGGTCGGCGAGGCTGTTCATCGCAAAGCCAATGGCCGAGGCGTTCGTCCAGTTGAGCGTGTCGGTCATGATCAGCCCCGCGAAGGCGAAGATGTTCAGCGCGATGGTCACGACGGTCTCGATCCGCAGCAGGTAGTTGCCGAGCGTGATCGTGGAGGAATTGGCCTTGGCGTCCAGGTACTGCTTGAGCATGCTGACGATCGATCCGAGGATCATCAGGATGAACAGACCCAGCGGGGTCGAGATGAGCAACTTGAGTTCTTCGGCAGACATGACTTTCTCCTAGTGGCTGGTTTCTATGGTTCCAGTAGTCGGTCGGATCAGGATCTCGTGTTCCTGTCTACCGAGTAAGGCCCGTAGGGGCTCGAGCGCCTTCTGGCTCTCGTATACCCATGGCCTGCCACCCTCGAAGCCGTGTCGCGTTCCTACCGCGATACACCCTTCGATGTTGTCCGTGCTGTTTCCGGCGTGGATAAGGATAGCCCCACGACCCCACTGTTGTCCTGCTGGCGCGTTGCCTGCATAGACACCCAGTTTCGTGTTGACCAGCGCCCACACGTTCTTCTGTTTCGCCCCGTCATGGGGCACCAACTGGTAGCGGCCATCAGGGACGCAGGACTCAACCAGCGCGCCCTCGCGGCGCTGCCCACCGGGTCCGTCCGGATCCTCCCTCCAGGCCTCCTCGAGCGTGGCGATTCGCAGTTCCCCGGCCGTGAGCCAGCCCAGGGTCGCCATCGGCAGGTAGGCGTGGCGAACCAGCGTCACCTGCATCAGAGCTCCCCGCAGTTCGGAACCGCATACGACGACCCGGAGAACCTGTAGTACTTGCCCACGAGCGTCTGGATGTCGATGGTCAGCCGGGACTTCTCCTCGGGTTCGGTCGCCTTGCACAGCCTGCGCTTGGTTGCATTGATCGACTGCGCCGTACTGTAAGCCAGCATCTCATTCAGCGAGACCTGGAGGGTGCCGAGCTTCTGGTCTACCGCATCGACCTTTTCCGAGACGGGCCTGACCTGCGCGGTGATTTCGGCCTTGAAGTCTCCAGCCCACACGAAGCCGGAGCCAGGCGGATACATACCCAGCGCCCACACAGCGAAAACGCAGAAGCTGCATGCCAGCAGCGTCAGCATTCCCCGATGATGTACCTGTGCTTTCTTCTTGCCGGTCTTCACGACGTTCCCATTTCCGTCTTCCTCTTCCGCCTCCTCGAAGGTCAGGAAGAAGCCCAACAGTGCCTTGAACAGTTCGGCAATCATGACACCATCTCCTTGCGGTAAATATCAGCCATAGCCTGACGCGGCCGAAACGGCATCACGTCCATCAGCTTCGCCAATGCAGGCATCCCGGCGCTTCTGACTGCTGCCACGGCTTCGGGTTTCGTCTTCCCATCGATCATCGGCGTGATGCGCCCGATGACCCCTCGCGTGTCCGTCGGAGCGTGCGTGTCACCCTCTACCTGATTCCACTGGGTATTGAACTCGTTCATGACCTCGTGGATTTCCTGCTCGATGGCCTTCAAGCGTTCGGCCCGCTTCGACTCCTGCATGGAGCCGGCGTGCTCCTCGAGGGCGCGCTTCTCTTTCCGGAGACGGCTGATCTTCCCGCCAGCAGCCTTGGCCTGGGTGTACAGCCGGTCGGCCGCGGCGTAGTTGGCAGCGATGTACTGCTCTTTCTTGAGCCGCTCAGGAGTGCCGCGTTCGAGCTGCTGCATGGCATCGCGCTCTTTCTCAAGATAGCGGACGGAATCTTGGTGCTCGTAGTACGTGTCGGTAAGGTACCGATCTCCGGTCCCACCCACCAGGCGCCGCACGAACGGCATGTCTGTGACATCCAGCTTGTCCCGGTCGATCGCAAGGTCCGTCACCGTCGTTCCCAGGTTCTTCGCGAACCGACCCAAGCCTCCGGTCACCTGCTCGTACAGGTAGTCGATCGAGTCCGGGTAGATGTCGATCAGGCCCGGCGTCACTTCGGATCCGCCCGACATCTGGTTCAGGGTGTGAGCCATGAGGCGTGAAAGGTCGCTCGCGTCCCGGTAGTGCATCTGGCTGGCAGGCTCAGGCACGTCGAACTCGTGCGGCGTGGGATGAACCTGACCGCCGTACCAGTTCTTGTTCTCGTACAACGCCAGGAAGGGATCACCGATCGAGGGCGAGACCGTCTGGATGAGCGAGTCCGTGGAGCCGATTGGGTTCCATGCGGAGATGAACTCCGACAGGTAGCTCGCGGCCATCCCACCCACGTCCAGCCGGTGCTTGTTGCCGATGAAGTTGTGGTCGAGCACGTCTCCGACCATGGTCCCGGTGTAATAGACCATGTTGTAGCCGTAGGGCAGCGGGATCGTGATGCGGTTGACCAACTTGCCGGACGGCAGCGTATACCACCATGCCCGCGGCAGCATCACGATGAAGTTGGAGGCGCGCTCGTACTCCGGGATCTTGTCGTAGGCGTTCTCGCCGTCGTCGTCATCCCCAGCGACGATACGATTCACCATCGACATCGCCATGGCCAAGGCGCCCAGGCCGTACAACACCCTGCGGGCCGTCTTGTTCTTCATCACGTTCCACAGCACCGCGCCACCTTGGGCGGCCGCGTTGTAGAACAGGTACAGGGCATTCATCTCCGTGCCCCAGTCACCCTTGCGGTTGAAGTTGATCGTCAGGTTCTTCGCGAGCTCCGCGGCCTTGTCCTCGGACATGCCATTCTCGCGAGCGTTGACGAATACCGACAGGCGGATGGCGTTCTCCACCGCCATGTTCATCTTGTCCACGACCTTCAACGCAGGTTGCACGCCCCACTTCCAGACATTCCAGGGCTTCGTGTCCTTGAGCTCGTGGATGAGTTTCAACTCGAGGTCGGCTGGCGATCGCGAGAAGTCGATCCAGCCGGTCTTGGCGCCCAGCCGCTGGAAGTCCTCGAAGTGTTGGGCCCACCGGTGCTTACCCTCACCGAACTCGCCTGACATGATTCCGGCGAAGGCGCTCTTCCAGTCCTTCAGGATCTTGGTCTTCAGGTCCTTGGCCTCGGTGGCGTTGATGTTGATCATCGCCGTCTGAAGGTCGCGGAACAGGTTCGAGACGATGAACTCCGGGTTCAGGCTCGTGTTGATCGTGGCCAGGAAGCGATTCACGCCCAGCAGGAAGGTCAGCAGTGAATTGATCTCCTTCGACGAGAGGTTCTTGAAGGCGGTCGCCATGCGCATCGCCTGCTCGTTGTCCTCGTTGAACTCGATCCACTGATCCTTGCCGTCCACCTTCACCTGCAACAGGTTGTCGCGCTGCATGCCGCGGAAGACGGGGCGCTCGCGCACCAGCCCGGAAGGCTCGTGGAAATAGCGCTCCATCTCGACGTTGTTCACCTCGTACATATCAGGGGCCGGATGGGTCTTCGCGAACTCGAGGAAGGCCCGGCCCACCTTGGCCTTCTCGGCCAGGATGATCGTGGACTGTGCCTGCGCGACCAGCGTGGCCAGCACGTTGCCGGCGAGGGTCTTGCGGCCGGTGCGGCGCTTGCCGATCTTTCCGCCCGTGTCGAAACCCTTCCCCCGACGAGGCATAGCGCCCTTCTCGGGTTTGTCGGCCCAGCCCTGCAGCGGGACGTAGTGCTTGTAGGCAGCCTCCCAGGCGCCCACCTCGAGCGGGGTCTTCAGGCCCTCGGAAACCAGCAGGTCGCGCCGGAACTTCGTCATGGCATCGATGTGCGTGCCGATCGCCACCAGCTTCTTGAAGTCACCTACCTGCTGGAGCTCGAGCATCTTGGCCGCAGCCTGCTCGTCGGTCATGCCACTGTGCCACTCCTGGTTATCCTCGAAGAGGTCATTGCCCTGGGTGATCTTCTTGATGTGGGCATTCGCCTCGGGAGCGTGGCGCGCGTACAGGTACTGCTCCACCTGGTCATAGGTGTAGCCGGAACCCTTCACCATCTTCAGCAGTGGCTGGACGTAGTCCTTGTCGTACTGCTCGAACCGGAACTCGGTGCGACCGTGATACAGCGCCTCGCGCATGTACGTGTCGAGGTGCTCCGGGATGGCCATGTCCTCGCGGTACTTCTTGGCCTCGTTCTGGAGCCGAAGGACGTCGTTGAACTTGTCCTGGGCTCGGAACACCAACCAGTTCCACTGACGGGAGGTGGTCGATTCACTGGCGTCTCCCTTGAGGATTCCAGTCTGGACCTTCTCCATGGTCTCGCGATGGAACAGCGGGAGGCCTGCGAGAGCAGCCTGACGCATCTCAGGAGTCAATGAGAAGCCAGGGTTCTCGCCGGCGAACTGCCCTTTCGCTTTGTCGTCGAGACGATCAGCCCACTGGCGGAGGTCATTGAACGCATTGGTGAAGACGTCGTTGTGGTGCACGTTACGGCGAAGATCAGGCAGTTTTTCAAAAAAGGCCTGGTCCTCATTCAGACCAGTCTCTTCGTTGAACTCCTGCAATGTGATTTGGTCGCGGGCGAGCATCACAAGATGCTCAAGGATGATCTTGCGGTTCGCTATGCCTGCTTCCCGCTTGCCACGGCCGAAGGTCACGGTCTCGAGCTTTCCGCCCCACTTCTTGATCAGGCCCCTGGTTATGGCTGGCAGCATCTTGTCGTAGAAGCCGACCATTCCTTCCCCACCAATCTGCACACCCTCCAGATCGATGCGTCCCTCGCGCTTGTCTAGAATGGCGTTGGCAGGACCCGTGCCGAATACCTCGGAAAGGTTCTTTCCTACTAGTTCATTAGAGTCGCTGACCGCGGTGATGGTCCCATCATCAGTGAAGTCAAGAGAAAAATGGCCCCTCTCGTGTACAACTTCCGCAGTCCGGATACCGTTTTCATTCACATGCGTGCGGATGAATTCGACCAAGTCCTCGAGCTTGTAGCGGTCGTTCTGTTGCTGGCCCGTAGTCCAGGCCACGGCGTCGTAGCCGCGCTCCGCAGCCCATCGGATCATTCTCTTCATCGACAGTTCAGACCAGGTCGTCTTGAACGGTGCATCCTCAACGAGCTTGTCCTGGGTCAGACGAAGATGCTCGCGGCGCAGGTCATCCATGTATTCAGACTGCGGGTTGGTTGTGTGCACACGAGCGCGCTCACCCGCTTTCGGTTCGCCGTTCTTATCGACGGCAATGACTGCAACGCTCCAATGCCCACTAGCCTCCTCATTCGGCTCAAAGAACCTGATCACCTTGTCCAGACCGCCGTACCCACGGACTATTGCGCCGGGAGTGAAGTACTTGCGCAGATCGGCAAGGCTCATGCCGCGATCGGACAGCCGGCCCATCGTCTCGATGACTTCCTTCCTGCGCGCCTCTTCTTCCGGTGTCAGGGAGCGCTTGTAGCCGACTTTGCGACCTTTCTGGTGCCAGTCCGACTGGACCTCTTCGATGAAGAGAATCTTTCGACCCTTCTTGTCTGTCCGGTCGGTGGCGCGGATGTGCGCAAGGATGTTGCGCTCAGACCAGTGCGGAGAGCGCTGGCCATCGTTCATGAATGACTTGGAGTGACTATAGCTTGGGTGTTCCAGCCTTCTTCTGGCCAGTTCTCTACTTGCTTCCTCTTCGGTGGAGAACCTGCTCTCTCCATCTATGAACCCAACCCCACCACCAGCGGAATTCACCATCCAGATAAGACGCGAAGGCAACGCCAGCAGGAGCTCCATGTAGTTCGAGCCACCGGGCATCGTGTAGTCGCCGTACTGTGAAGCACCATCCGGCTTGATGTCTCCAACCAGGTCGTCGGTTATTTCTCCGATGCGTATTGCCAGCGCCTTCGCGTGTTCCGACATCTTGGCGAGCTCGTCGGTGCCGCCCTCGTACCACTGGCCATCGTCTGGGTCGTAGTAGGCAGTGCTTTCCGGATCGAGATTCTCGGACAGGTCCTGGAGGCGCCCCTCGTGATCGAAGTTCGGCGTCCATCCTTCTGCCGTGAGGTCCACTACCAGCTTATTGCGCGCGCGCTGGAGGTCAGAGATGACAGATTCGGTGTAGAGGACGTCCTTCACCTGTATTTCGTTGGCGGCGATGTAGTCCTGCAGCGCCTGCTTCGTGACTGGACCTTCCTGCTTGTCGAGCCAGTTCTCGATGTCGAGCCAGGCCAGTTCCTCGGACTTGATGCCAGGCTGGTTGCGCAGGGTCGCAAACCACTGCTTGCCTGTGGCCTTGGTGGTCTTCGACTCGCGCACGGCGCGCGCCACGGCCGAGTAGAACGGCGGCGGGGTCTGGTTGGCCAGCGGGTCGAGATTCACGAAGCCTGGGAGGTCGCCCTTGCCAGCTTGTACTCGAGGACTGCGCATCCGGGCCGTGAGCGTATCGAGCCACACCCCGATGTAGTCGTCGGTGTACGCCTCGCCCACCAGTCCCAGTTCGGAGAAGAAGGACCGGATCAGGCGCATCAGCTTGTCCCAGAGCTTCTCCTCCACGGCATCGAACTTCTGGCCCTGCATGCGCTTCTCGTTCATGTAGGCCAGCACCTCATGGACCACGAGGGTCCGATGCTGTGGGTTGTCCATGTCGAGGGTGCGGGATTCGCCCTTGATGATGTCGCGTACTCGGGCCTTCTGGTCGCGCAGGACACCTGCGGCCAGGTCCTGCCACTCGTAGTCGGACATCACCGATTCGAGCCCGTAGTGGGTCATCTCGTGGGCCAGCACCTCGGCAACGTGTTGCCCGGAGCGCATGCGGCTGGCGATCACATAGATTTGCGGGCCGGCGGCGGTCCAGTCGATCAGCGCATTCACGCCACTTTGCATGGCCTTGAATCCACCAATGCGCTCGAAGGTTGCATTCGGCAGGTCGGTGAAGTTCTGTACGACGAATACCGGCGGCTTCGTCCGGAAATTCGCCATGACCTTGTCCACATGCTGCTGGACCGCCCCGGTGCGCGTGAAGCGTGACTCTGCTGGAGCGTCCTTGGCGCTGGCCATCGCAATCTGGCCCAGGGACTCAGGTGAGAACGGACCCTCCACGTTCTCCCCGCCATTCAGGTAGACCACGCGGGTCGGAACATCTCGCATGCCAGCGGCGGCCGCGGCGCGCGCGCGGTGGTTGCCGTCGAAGATCGTGGCATCGCCCTTGCCGTCAACGGTGACCAGTATGGGGGTGCGGAAGTCGAAGCCATTCTTGCGCATGGCCTCGGTGAGCTCGTCGATACTCTCCTGACTCAGCGGCCTGGATCCGGCGCCGCGGGTTTCCTTCAGCCCCTTGAGGGTTTCCGCAGGAACGTAGACAGCGCCCGGCAGGTGGGCGGTCTGACCCTTCTGCTGGGTGAAGTTCGCAAGCTGGATGAAGGCCCACAGCCGGCCAGGGTCGGTCGCGCGGCGCTCGAACTCCGGAGCGACGTCCATGGCCATCGGCCCTGGGACCACCTCGGCGGCGCGCGCGCGGTGGGCGTAGGTGACATTGGTGGAATGTCCGCCTTCGGAGAAGGAGCGCAGGGCATCCCCCTGCGGATCGTGCTGATCGCCAGTCATACGGTACATGCCATCGAGCATGCGTACGCCAGCGTTCTCGAACAGGGAGCCGATGTTGGATATGGACTGGAAATCACCGACGACAATGACCGCTGCTGTATTGGACTCGTGCAGGTTCGCCATCACCATGCCGACACCGGTAGCCGGATCTTCGGTGCGCAGCTTCTTCATCTCGGCATCCGTCATGTCGAGGAAGCCGATGACCCCGTGCCGGTTGTTCAGCAGGATCAGTCCGGTGCGATCCTTGCCCAGGCTCTTGATGTAGGCCTTGGTCTCTGCCGGCGACTCGAGCTTCGGCAGAGTCTGACTCCGTGGATGGAACTTCACGTACTGGCGCTCGAGCACCGGGGTCTTCTTGCGGCGCGGCGCGGGCGTGATGGCGAT
>Ga0184615_10000710_pt1 | contig 17999 bp, 17 predicted proteins | sample PLM4_65_coex_FD_133134 | JGI IMG/M metagenome (GOLD analysis project Ga0184615, IMG submission 133134) | Groundwater sediment microbial communities from an aquifer in East River, Colorado, USA - PLM4_65_coex | ecosystem: Environmental > Terrestrial > Soil > Riparian zone | place: USA: East... | reverse complement strand
GTGGCCATCGGCGTCATGGTGGTGATCGCCATGGCCTCGATGGTGACCGGTATCAACCGCGGCGTCGAGAAGGAGCTGGAGAGCCTGGGGCCCAAGACCTTCATCGTGAGCCGGTTCTTCCAGGGCGGACTCAACATCTCCGATGGCTCTGACGAGCTCTCTCCCTGGCGAAGGAACCCCTGGCTGAACGTGGAGGAGGCCCGCCTGATCCGCCGGCTCCCCGCCATCCGCGAGATCGCGTGGCGGGAGGGGACCGGCGGGCCGGTCTCCTACGGTGACAACAAGCTCTCCAGCGTCAACGTGACCGGCTTCAGCGCCTCCTGGACCTCGGTGCAGGGTGGCGCCATGTCGTCCGGCCGCAACTTCACCGAGCTGGAGGAGGCGGCCGGCGCCGGGGTGGCGGTGCTCAACGACAAGCTGGCGCAGGACCTGTTCCCGAGCGTCGAGCCGATCGGCAAGCGGGTGAAGGTCTTCGGGTATCCCTTCGAGGTGGTAGGGGTGTACACCGAGCCCAGCTCGGTCTTCGGCGGCGACCCTTCCCCGCAGGTCTACATCCCGCACTCCACCTTCACCAAGGTGGCCGATTACTGGCGGGGGTGGATGGACTTCGCGGTCATGCCTACCGACGAGGCCACCGTGGCGGAGGCGCAGGACCAGGTCATCGCCGCCCTGCGCGCGGTCCGCGGCCTCAAGCCGTCCCAGGAGAACAATTTCGCCGTCATCACCCAGGACAAGATCCTGGAGTCGTTCAACAACATGACCAGCGGGTTCTTCCTGGTGATGCTGGTGCTCTCCAGTGTCGGGCTCATGGTGGGCGGCGTCGGCGTAGTGGCCATCATGATGATCTCGGTGACCGAGCGCACCCGCGAGATCGGCGTGCGCAAGGCCCTGGGGGCCACCAGGCGCGAGATCATGTTCCAGTTCCTGGTCGAGGCCGCCACCCTGACGCTGGTGGGCGGCATGGCCGGTATGGTGCTGGGCGGACTCATTTCCCTTGCCGTGAACAAGTTCACCCCCATCCCCGCCCTGGTGCCGATGTGGTCGGTGGTCGCGGCGGTGATCGCCTCCACGGTCACCGGGATCTTCTTCGGGCTCTACCCGGCAAGCAAGGCCAGCAAGCTCGATCCGGTGGAGGCGCTGAGGTACGAGTAAAGGGGCGGGGGCGGCGGAAAGGGCGGGCGCGGCGGGAGCCTGACGGCTCCCAATACCTCCCCGCCCCTACCGCCGCTCCCGCCCCTCCCGCCATCTTTTTGCCATGCCCCTCCTGGAAGCGATCCGCCTGGCCCTGCAGTCGGTCCTCGGCGCCAAACTCCGCTCCTTCTTCACCCTGCTCGGCATCATCGTCTCGGTCGGCTTCCTGGTCACAGTGGTGGCGGTGATCCAGGGGATGAACGCCTACGTCAAGGAGAACATCACCGGCGCCGTGATCGGGACCAATGCGTTCCAGGTCCGGCGGCTTCCAATTGCCATGGGGCTCCTCTCGGATGACGAGGTGCGCGAACTGGCCAAACGCCCCGTCCTGAGCCAGAATGACGCGGCGGCGGTCCGGGAGGCGATCCCCGATGCGATGGCCGTCTCGCTGCAGTCGGGGTGGCCCACCCCCTCGAGCGATGTGGTGCATCGCAACCGCACCGTCGGCGATGTGCTGGTCTTCGGCGTGACCCCGCCCTACCAGACCGTTCAGGATTACCGGTTCGCCGCGGGGGAGCCGCTGGCCGATCCCGACGTGCGCGAGCGCCGGCTGGTGGCGGTACTCGGCTTCGAGATCGCGGAAAAGCTCTTCGGCAGCCCGGAACAGGCGATCGGCCGCCGGATCCGGGTGGCCGGAAGGGAAATGCGCGTCAAGGCGGTCACCGCCCGGAAGGGCCGGGTGCTGGGGCAGTCGTTCGACGGCTTTGTGCTCGTGCCCATCAGCACCTTCGAGAGTATCTACGGCCGCCGGAAGACCACCACCGTTTCGGTGAAGATGGCCAGTGCCGATGAGCTGCCGGGCGCCATGGCCCGGGCCGAGGAGGCGATGCGCCTGGCCCACCGGCTCCGGCCGGCCGAGCCGAACGACTTCACGGTCGACAAGGCGGACGCCCTGGTCAGCTTCTGGCGCGACCTGACCAAGGTGCTGTTCACCGTGGTGCCGGCGGTGGTCTGTATCGGCATCGTGGTCGGCGGCATCGTCATCATGAACATCATGCTGATGTCGGTGAACGAGCGGACCCGCGAGATCGGCATTCGCAAGTCGCTGGGCGCCACCCGCCGGGACGTACGCCGCCAGTTCCTGGTGGAAGCGGTGGTGCTGGCCACGCTGGGTGGGCTGGCCGGCGTCCTTGCCGGGTGGCTCCTCAGCGTCCTGGTGTCCAACATGACCCCGCTCCCCGCCCGGGTCACCAGTTGGTCGGTCGCAGTCGCCCTGGCGCTGGGCGCCGGTACCGGCATCCTGTTCGGGGTCTCCCCCGCGACCCGGGCGGCCCGGCTGGATCCGATCACGGCATTGCGGACGGAATGACCGGATGATCCTCCGCAACATCGACGAGGGGATCGGGATCGCCCTGAGTTCCCTGCGGACCAACAAGCTCCGCTCCGCGCTGACCATCCTCGGGGTGGTAATCGGCGTCGCGACCGTGATGGCGATGGCCTCCATCGTGGAGGGGATCCGCTCCCAGATCTTCAACGCGATGAACACCGCAGGGCCCACGGCGTTCTACGTCGTGCGGTTCTTCTCCCAGACCCCGCTCAACCCCGACAACCTGCCCTACGAAGTCCGGATCCGTCCGGTGCTGGATGAGGGCGATGCCGAGGCGATGCGGCGCGTCCCCGAAATTCAGTATGCCGGGCTCTGGGTACAGCTGTTCCAGCGGCTGGAGTACCAGGGGGTCAGCACCCAGACGGTCACCGTCTATGGGGCCGACCAGTACTACATGGAGATCCTGGGGGGCACCCTCCTCCGCGGCCGGTTCTTCTCGCCGGCCGAGCTCCACGGCGAGCCGGTGGTGGTGCTGGAGGAGGAGTCGGCGCATCGGCTGTTTGGCCGGATCGACCCGATGGGCAAGCCGATCCGCGTGGGAGGTGTGGCCCTGACCGTCATCGGCCTGTACCAGCGCCCCGCGAACATCTTCGAACCGCCGGGCCAGCAGATCGGTGCGATCCTGCCCTTCGAGACTGCCCGCCGCAACTATCGCTACGACGAAACCAACGGGCTCTTCATCTCGGCCAAGGCCTGGTCCAGCGTGCCGGTGCCGAGGGCCAAGGACCTGACCATCGCGGCGCTCAGGAAGGCCCGGCGGCTCCGCCCGGCGGTGCCCAACACCTTCGATGTCATCACCCAGGACCAGATCCTCGACACGGTGAGCAGTCTCACCTCGGCCTTCTTCGGGGTGATGGTCGCGCTCTCCAGCGTGGCGCTGCTGGTCGGCGGGATCGGGGTCATGGCCATCATGATGGTATCGGTCACGGACCGCACCCATGAGATCGGGCTCCGGAAGGCGATCGGCGCCACCCGGCGGGAGATCCTCTGGCAGTTTCTGGTGGAGGCGGCCACCCTGACGCTGATTGGTGGGCTCATCGGAATCGCCGTGGGCCTGGGGCTGGGCCAGATTCTCAAGGTCGCGCTCAACCTGCAATCGGGGGTCCCCCTCTGGAGCGCCGCGCTGGCCACCCTGGTCAGCGTCGTGATCGGCCTGGTGTTCGGTCTCTACCCGGCCAACCGGGCGGCACGGATGGACCCGGTCGAGGCCCTGCGGCACGAGTAGCAGAGGGTAGCCGCTCCTGCCTGACAACGGCCTCTTGTGAGGCAGTACTACACCCGCTTGCGCCCCCCGGTACCGGCATCCATCCTATCGCGCTGACTGACACCGCCCCCGCCGGGGCGGCCGCTCAGTCATCCCGGCTTCGCCGTGCGGCACCCTGCCGCGTTGTCCACCGGACCAGGAGGTCCCCATGCGTACCCCCTCGCTCACCCGTCTCGCCCTTCGCACCCTCGCCGCCGGGATACTCGTCTCGACCATCGGCTGCGGCGATTCCACCGGCCCCGACGCCGCTGCAATCAGGGACCGCAGGTTCCCGGTGAATTTCAGCGAGCTTCGTGCCGCCCTTGAACAGGCCCGGGCGGAGCAGAATGGCGGCCTCAACCTCGACATGTGGGCCACCATCGTGGATCGGGACGGGAAGGTGGTCGCGGTGGTGTTTACCGGTGATGGCCGGGGCGACCAGTGGCCGGGCAGCCGGGTGATCTCGGCCCAGAAGGCCAACACCGCGAACTCGTTCAGTCTCGAGGCCCTGGCCCTGTCGACGGCGAACCTGTTTTCGGCGGTCCAGCCCGGGGGTTCGCTCTTCGGCCTGCAGGAGAGCAATCCGGTGGATACCCGCGTGGCCTATGGCGGAGATCCGCAGGGCTACGGCACGCCGCACGACTTCATGGTCGGCAAGCGGATCGGCGGGGTGAACGTGTTCGGCGGTGGGCTGGCGTTGTATGACGCCCAGGGCAACATCATCGGCGCCGTGGGTGTGAGCGGCGACACTTCCTGTGCCGATCACAACATCGCCTGGAAGGTCCGGGATTTCCTCGGGCTCGACTACGTGCCGGGTGGAGTCAGCGCCACCGGGGACGACAACATCATCTTCGACATCACCGATGGGACCAGCGCCCACGGGTTCGGCCATCCCGATTGCGGCAATGGGGAACGGCCGATCGGCGAGGGGCTGCCTACCACGAATCCGATCAGCCATCCGATGAGCTGAGAGTTCCGAGTCACGAGTTCCGAGTTCCGAGCCGTTGGCCATCAGGCCATCGACTCAGACCAGATAGTTCCCACTCGGAACTCGGGACTCGGGACTCGGACCTCGGAACGTCCTGGCTTGTGCAAGTCCTCCCCCTCGGCGCATCCCCCGGCATCTTCCAACTCGCCGAGGCGAATCGATGCGACCGGGAATTGGCTATGCCGCAATTGCAATCCTGATGATCCTCCCAGCCTGCCAGCGGGAGATGAAGGGGCACCCGGCGGTGGAGTCGGATGCGAAGGCCGGGTTTGCTGAGGCGAAGGACCAGAGCAACGAGGCGGTCAGCCTGGTGGGACAGGCCGCGGGCCGACCGGTCTCGGCTCCCTCGCCGACCAGCCGGCTGGCCGATGCCTACCTTCCGGTTCGCAACACCAGTGGGGCCATGATCATCCGGAGCGGTACCGCGAGGCTCGAAGTGGACACCCTCGAGGCGGCGATCGACCGGGTGCGAAGCCTCGCGGGTCAGGTCGGGGGGTATCTCGCGAACAGCGACATCCAGGCGATAGCGGGAGGCGTTCGAAGCGCCACCATCGAGATCCGGGTTCCATCCGAGCGCTTCGAGCAGCTGGTGAGCGGCCTGTCCCCGCTCGGCCGGTTGGAACACGTGAACGTCTCGGCCCAGGATGTGGGTGAGGAATTCACCGATATCTCCGCCCGGGTGGTGAATGGCCGGCGGCTGGAGCAGCGGCTGATCGAACTGATCGCCACCCGCACCGGGAAGCTCAGCGACGTCCTCGATATCGAGCGCGAGCTGGCCCGGGTGCGCGAAGAGATCGAACGGATGGAGGGACGGCTCCGGTACCTGCAGGCGCACGCGGCCGTCAGCTCGCTGAGCATCCAGGTGCACGAGGCGCCGCCGATCGTGGGGAACACGGGGAGCCTTGCCGTGCTGGGTGAGGCGTTCCGGCAGGCGTGGCGTAACTCGATCGGCTTCACGGCCTCCGGGATCGCGGCACTGGGGACACTGCTGCCGGTCGCCCTTCTCGGCCTGCTGGGAGTGCTGGGCATCCGCAAGGCCTGGCGGCGCCGGCTGGCCTGAAACGTAGAAGCCGCGGCGGATCGAATACGGGGGACGGGATTAGATTCTTTCCGTTCCCCGTTCCCCGTTCTCCGTTCCCCGTTCCCATCTCGCCGCCCATGCCTGTACATCTCCTCGCCCTCGCTGCCCACCGGGACGACGTCGAGCTCACCTGCGCCGGAACACTGCTCAAGGCGCGTGACGCGGGGTATTCCACCGGTATCATCGACCTCACCGCCGGTGAGAGCGGGACCAGGGGCAGCGCCGAGCTCCGGGGGCAGGAGGCCCAGCGGGCGGCCGAATTGCTGGGGGTAACCGAGCGGCTCAATGCGGGACTGCCGGATGCCTACCTGCAGAACACCGATGCAGCGCGCAAAGTCGTGGTCGAGCTGATCCGTCATTTTGCGCCCAGGGTAGTGATCCTCCCCTACCCTGTCGGCCGGCACCCCGATCACCGCATCGCCTCCGAGCTGGGCCGGGATGCCTGTTTCCTGGCGGGGCTGGCGCGCTACAACGCCGGCGGCTCGCCCCACCGGCCTCACAAGCTCCTGTACGCTCTGGCGTACCGGGAGGATCCCGTGAAGCCCACGTTCGTCGTGGACATCAGCGAGCAGTTCGCCCGCAAGATGGCGTCGATCCGGTGTTATGCGAGTCAGTTCGACGGCGCCCGGAACGCCGGAGAGATCTTCCCTACCGGGCAGGACCTCTATTCCCTGGTCGAAACCCAGAATGCGCATTACGGCTCGTTGATCCGGACCCGCTACGGCGAGCCGTTCTATACCGACGAGACGGTTCGGGTGGACGACGTCGTAGCGCTCGAAGGGCAGAGTATGTGATCCGTTCCCCGTTCCGCGTTCCGCGTTTCTGGGGGAGAGAAGGTCGCGCCGACCAAATTCCATCCCCGCCTGTGACACGCGGAACGCGGAACGCGGAACGACGTTACTTTTCCAGCCATGAGCTCGACGCCGATCTACCTCGATCACGCCGCCACCACCCCGGTTCGCCCCGAGGTGCGGGAGGCGATGCTGCCCTATCTGGGGGGAGAGCTCTTCGGCAATCCCTCCAGCGGCCACCGCTTTGGGCGGGCGGTGCGGGCCGGGATCGAGCAGGCCCGTCGCGAAGTGGCGGGCGCATTGGACGTCGGCCCCGAGGACGTGGTATTCACCTCCGGGGGAACCGAGGCGGACAACCTCGCGGTCCTCGGCGCCTGCCTCCGCGCGCGGGCTCTGGGCAGGCCGATGAGTGCCGTGGCGACCGCTACCGAGCACAAGGCGGTGCTGGCCGCGGCGCACGAGGTGAAGCACCTCGGCGGCGAGGAAGCATTGCTTCCGGTCGATCGGGACGGACTGCTCGACCTGGCGGCCCTGGACGCCGCCCTCGCCTGGCGACCCACGGTGGTGTCGGTGATGTGGGTGAACAACGAAACCGGCGTCGTTCAGCCGGTGGCCGAGATCGCCCGACGCTGCGCGGCCGCAGGCACTCTGTTCCATAGCGACCTGGTGCAGGCATTCGGCAAGGTCCCGGTGTCGCTGGCTGCCGTTCGAGCCGATCTCGCCACCATTTCGGCCCACAAGATCGGCGGACCCAAGGGTGTCGGGGCCCTGATCGTGCGTGATCGCTCGGCGCTGGAGCCGCTGCAGCACGGCGGGAGCCAGCAGCATGCCGTACGTCCGGGAACCGAGAATGTGGCCGGCATCGTCGGACTGGGACGCGCGGCCTCACTGGTGGCGGCCGAACTGGCGGACGAGCAGCGCCGCCTCACGGCGCTCCGGGATGAGCTCATCGCCCGGGCGAGCGAGGCGGTGCCCGACCTCCGGGTGAGCGGGGCCGGCGCCCCGCGGGCCCCCCACATCGTGAATCTCCAGATACCCGGCGCCGATGGCGAGTCTTTGCTGGCGCAGCTCGACCTCGCCGGGGTCGCGGCGTCCGGCGGCTCCGCCTGCACCACAGGCAGCGTCGAGCCATCCCATGTGCTGACCGCCATGGGCATCCCCCGCGCGCATGCCCTCGGCGCCATCCGGCTGAGCCTGGGCCGGGAAACCCGCCAGGTGGATATCGCATTCGCGGTCGAGGTGCTGCGTGGCGTGGTGCAGAAGAGCCGGCGCCTCACGGCACAGCTCGGGAGGGCAGGATGAGCCGCGAGCGGGTGCTGGTGGCGATGTCGGGCGGGGTAGACAGCTCCGTGGCCGCCGCGGCCCTGGTGGACCAGGGCTACGACGTGGTCGGCGCCACGATGAAGCTCTTCTGCTACGGCGAGAGCGTCCCCGACCGGCCCTGCTGCTCGCTCGACTCGATCAACGATGCCCGGGATGTGGCGGCCAGGCTGGGGATTCCGCACTACGTGCTCAACCTGGAAGACCGGTTCAACCTGCACGTGATCCAGAACTTCGTGCAGGAGTACAGCCGGGGTCGGACACCGATCCCCTGCGTGCGCTGCAACTCGTTCACCAAGTTCCGCGACCTCCTGGCCCACGCCGAGGCGATGGACTGCGGCATGATCGCGACCGGACACTACGCGATCGCCCGCGACGGGCGGTTGTACCGGGGCGCAGATCCCAACAAGGACCAGAGCTACTTCCTGTGGGGGATCGATCGGGCGGTGGTCGCCCGGATGCTCACCCCGGTTGGCGGCCTCACCAAGAGCGAGACCCGGGCGATCGCCCGCAGGCTGGGGCTGGCCACGGCCGACAAGCCGGAATCGGTCGAGATCTGCTTCGTGCCGGACGACAATTACGTCGGTGTACTGGAGAAGCATCTGGCCCACGACGCCCCTGCCCTGACGCCCGGCCCCCTGGTGAGCCTGACGGGCGAAGCGCTCGGCACCCACGACGGGTTTGCGCGGTACACCATCGGCCAGCGCAAGGGACTGCCGGGCGGAGCGTCAGAGGCCCGCTATGTGGTCGCGATTCGCCCGGAGACCCGTGAAGTCGTGGTAGGCGGCGCCGACGACCTCCTGGGCCACCATGCCACGCTGGAGGAGCTCAACTGGCTGGCCGACCCGCTGGCGGAAGGAGACGCCTGCGAGGTACAGATCCGGTATCGCTCGCGGGCGGTTCCCGCCACCGTGGTGGCGACCGAGGGAGACCGACTGGAGCTCATCCTCGCCACCCCGGTCCGGGCCATCACCCCGGGGCAGTCCGGCGTGCTCTATGCCAGCGACGGGCGGGTGCTCGGCGGTGGGGTGATCGCCTCATGAGGCGCTGGACCAGCCCCCTCCGGAAGCAAGGATCGTGATGCGCCCGCTGCTCATCCGCTGGTTGATCAATACGCTGGCCATTTACCTGGCCGTTCAGGTGGTGTCCGGGGTTCACTACGAGGGCGGCCCGGTCGGCTTCCTGATCGTGGCCCTCCTCTTCGGGCTGGTGAACGCCACCGTGCGCCCCCTCCTGGCGCTGCTCACCTGCCCGCTGGTGCTGCTCTCCCTGGGGCTGTTCCTGTTCGTCATCAACGCGGTCATGCTCCTGCTGACCGGCTGGCTCTCGCGACAGTTCGACCTGGGCTTCCGGGTGGATGGATTCTGGCCGGCATTCTGGGCCGGGCTCCTGATCGGGCTGGTGAGCCTGTTCCTGTCGATCGTGGTGGGGGAGAAGGATGTGAAGGTGGTGCGGGGATAGCCGTTCCCCGTTCCCCGTTCCGCGTTCTCCGTTAAGCTCGGTGGGCTGGAAAAGCTCGGGGCAAGGCTGACGGCCCAACCCCAATATGCAGAAACGGGGAACGCGGAACGACCCACAGTTACCCCGCCGTTACACCCCGAATTGGCCCGAACCCGGTCCCGGCGTAGATTCCCAGCCGTGACCGACGTAACCGCCTCCCACCCGACTGCTTCTCCCGCCGTGCCGGCCCCGCCGGCGGCGCTGGATCCTGCCAGCCCGGACCTCTACATCAACCGGGAGCTGTCCTGGCTGGAGTTCAATCGCCGCGTACTGCACGAGGCATTGGACCCCCGGACCCCGCTCCTGGAGCGGCTCAAGTTTCTCGGGATCTTCAGCTCCAATCTCGACGAGTTCTTCCAGATCCGGGTAGCCGGGCTCAAGGACCAGCTGGCGGCTGGCTACAGCGAGCGCACCCCCGATGGCATGACACCGGAGGAGCAGCTTCGGCTCGCTTCGGGGGTGGTGCGCGAGATGGTCACCCAGCACGCCCGCTGCCTGCACGACGAGGTGCTCCCCGGTCTGGCCCGGCACGGTGTGACCATCCTGGATGTGGCCGACGCCACCCCCGCCGAACGGGCCCATCTCGATCGCCATTTCCAGGACAACGTCTTTCCGGTGCTCACCCCTCTCGCGGTGGATCCGGCGCATCCCTTCCCCTACATCTCGAACCTGAGCCTGTCGCTGGCGGTGAACCTGCGGTCGGCGGAGGGCGAGGAACGGTTCGCCCGGGTGAAGGTGCCCAAGATCCTTCCCCGCTGGGTTCCGCTCGAGGGCGGGTTCCGCTGGGTGCCGCTGGAGCAGGTGATCGCGGCGAACGTCGAGGCGCTTTTTCCGGGGATCGAGATCCTCGGCTGCTACGCCTTCCGGATCACCCGCAACACCGATTTCGAGGTCGATCACGACGAAGCCGAAGATCTGCTGAGCACCATCCAGGAAGAAGTGCGGAATCGGCGGTTCGGGGCGGTGGTGCGGCTGGAGGTTGCCCCCAACCTGCCCCATTCCATCCGGGAGGTGCTGGTGGCCGAGTTCAACGCGGCGCAGGCCGCGGAGGCGGCTCCCCTGGGACCGGATGACGTGTACGAGGTGCCCGGCCTGCTGGATACGGCAGATCTGCTGTCCCTGTCGTCCATCGACCAGCCGGGCCTCAAGGATCCACCGCACCACCCGGTGACGCCCCTGCGGCTCGCCGGGGGGCGGAACATGTTCGAGGTGATTCGCGAGGGCGACCTGCTGGTACACCACCCGTACGAGAGCTTCACCGCCTCGGTGGAGCGATTCATCCAGACCGCGGTAGACGATCCGGATGTGGTCGCCATCAAGCTGACACTGTACCGCACGGGCGGCGATTCCAGCATCGCGCGGCTCCTGGCGCACGCGGCCGAGCGGGGCAAGCAGGTGGCGGTGCTGATCGAGCTGCAGGCACGGTTCGACGAGGAGAACAACATCCGCTGGGCCCAGCGGCTGGAGGATGTTGGTGTGCACGTGAGCTACGGCGTGGCCGGGCTCAAGACCCACGCCAAGGTGATGCTGGTGGTGCGCCGCGAGGGCGACACGATGCGCCGCTATGTCCATATCGGCACCGGCAACTACCACCCCCGCACCGCCCGGCTGTACACCGATTTCGGGCTGTTCACCACCAGCCCCGAGCTGGGCGCCGACCTCACCGACCTGTTCAATGTCCTCACCGGCTTTGCGGCGCCGCCCCAGTACCGGAAGCTGATCGTGGCTCCCCGGCACATGCGCGACCGTTTCCTGGCCATGATCCGGCGTGAGGCCGAGCATGCCCGCTCCGGCCGGCCGGCGCGCATCCTGGCCAAGATGAACGCCCTGGTGGATCCGGCCATCATCCGGGCGCTGTACGAGGCCTCGCAGGCGGGGGTGAACATCGACCTCATCGTCCGCGGCATCTGCTGCCTGCGGCCCGGCCTGCCGGGCGCGAGCGAGCGGATCCGGGTGATCAGTATCGTCGGCCGCTTCCTGGAGCACTCCCGCGCGTTCTGCTTCCTCAATGACGGCAACGAGGAGGTCTACATCGGGTCGGCCGACTGGATGCCGCGCAACCTGGAGCGCCGGATCGAGGCAGTCACGCCGGTGGAGGATCCCCCGCACCGCGCGGCAATCCGCGAGGTGCTCGGTCAGATGTGGCTCGACAACCGGCAAGCCTGGGAGCTCGATTCGACCGGGAGGTACACCCAGCGGCAGCCAGGTGATGTGGAAATCGCAACCCACCGGATCCTGGTCGAGAGCTACCGGGACTCCGGCCGCACGGGGGAGTATCCGGCGGTGAGTCGTTAGGCGTTGGCCGTTGGCCATTGGCCATTAGCCGTTAGCCTTAGCCTTTAGCCTTTAGCCTTTAGCCTTTAGCCTTAGCATGCAGAACGACCCCGCTCGCATTCGCAAGCGGGCTCGCCTTGTTTCGAAAAAGCCAAAGGCCAATGGCCAACGGCCAACGGCTAAAACGCCATCCCCCCCGCCTCCGCGAACTTCTTCAGCAATTCTTCCTGCTCGGGCGTGAGCTTCTCGGGGATCTGGACATGCACCGCCACCAGCTGGTCGCCCTTGCGACCGCCCTTTTCGATCCCCAGTCCCTTCACCCGGAATTTCCGGCCAGGCTGAGTGCCAGGCGGAATCTTGAGGACCACTTTCTTCCCATCGAGCGTGCGGACCCTGAGCCGGGTGCCGAAGACCGCCTGGGCAAGATTGATCGGTACTTCGCAGATCAGGTCGAGCCCGTCCCGCTTGAAGAAGCGATCGGCCTGTACCTGAAATGTGACGACGAGATCCTCGACCGGGGCGCCCGGCGCACCTGACTTCCCCTGTCCCCGGAGCCGCACCTTGGCACCCGACTCGGTGCCCGGCGGAACGGTGATGAGGACCTCGCGCTCGGAGCGGACCTCCCCGGCTCCGCCACAAGTGGGGCACGGCGTTGAGGGGATCTTCCCCCTCCCTCGGCACTGGGGGCAGGGGCGATTCACGGCAAACCCACCCTGCCCGAACGTGACGCTGCCCCGCCCATGACACTCCGGGCAGGTGGTGATCTTGGCTCCGGCCGCCGCACCGCTTCCCGCGCAGGTGGTGCAGGTCTCGTTCACCGGAAGGCGAACCGGCACTTTCCCGCCCAGCGCCGCTACCCGGAAGGGAATCTCGACGACGGTTTCTATCTCTGGACTCGCCGCCGTTTCCTCTCTCCGGCCCTTTCCGAAGATGGAGGAGAAGATGTCGCCGAGGCCGAAGGCGCCGAAATCGGAGAAGTCGATATCGGCTTCCGGGGAGCCGCCGGGCCCCCCACCCGGACGCGGGCCAGTCCCGCCGCGCCGGAAGCCTCCGCCATCGAACGCGCCCAGCCGCCGCATCTGATCGTACTGCTTCCGCTTGTCGGCATCGGAGAGTACGGCATGTGCCTCCGAGATCTCCTTGAAGCGCTCCGCGGCCTGGGCGTTGTTCGGATTGGCGTCCGGATGGTGCTGCTTGGCCAGCTTCCGATAGGCCTTCTTGATCTCGTCCGGAGCGGCCGAGTCAGGAACGCCCAGCACCTGGTAGAAGTCCCTGGCCACGGTCAGGCGTGTCCTTCGGAAGAGTAGACCTGCACCCGGGCGGGCCGAATGAGCGCGTCCTTGAAGCGGTACCCCATCTGGAATGTGGCGCTCACGGTGTGATCCCGGTCTGGCGCGGGCGGTGGCGCCACGGCCACTGCCTCGTGGAGCGCCGGGTCAAACGGCAGGCCCACTGGGTCAATCCGTTCGAGGCCCGCGGCTTCGAGCTCCTTCCGGAGCTTCCGGTCGATCAGCAGCAGGGCCTGCTGCACCACGGCGCTGGCGCCATCAGCGCTCCCAGCCAGCACCCGGTCGAGATCATCGAGCACGTCCAGCAACTTCACGGCGAGGGCCGCCTGGGCCCGGTCTCCCAATTCGATCCGCTCGCGGGCCGTGCGCTTGCGGAAATTGTCGAACTCCGCGGCGAGCCGGAGATGACGCTCCCGAAGTTCGGAGTTTTCCTGCTCCAACCGACGGATGGCCTCGGAATCCGGCTCCATCGGAAGGCCCGAATGCGGCTCCGCCGCTCCGGCATTCCCGGTGGTAGCACCGGCGCTGTCGTTGATCAGTCCATCTGGCCCAACATTTTGATTCTCAAGCACTTGCCACGCTGCCCCGAGGTTGTTGGAGGGAAAGATAACAGCAGGTGGGGTGCCCCGGGATAGGGCCAGATTGGCAGGGTTTGTCTCGGATCGGTCTTCTGTCGTTCCTCGTTCCGCATTCTCGCGGATGAGCGAGGCGCCCCCGGTCGCAGGAAGGCAGCCCGGCTATGTGGCGCGGTCGGCCTTCAGCATCTCGAGCCGGAGGCGATTGAGGGCCCCCTGGGCCGCCCTGCTCCGGATTTCTCCCCGGTCGCCGGCAAAGACCGAGCGGAACACCGACACCGAGTCGCCTGCGGCTACTGCGATGTAGACCAGGCCCACCGGTTTCTCGGCTGTCCCACCTCCCGGCCCCGCAACGCCGGTGACCGCGATGCCTGCCTGGGCGCCGAGCCGCCGTGTCACGCCTCGAACCATGGCGGCAGCAACCGGCTCACTGACCGCTCCGTGCTGTGTCAGCAGGTCGTGGGGCACGTCGAGGAGCGCTTCCTTCACCGTGTTGTCGTAGGCGATTACGCCGCCCAGAAAGACGTCCGAACTGCCGGGAATGTCGGTGAGGCGGGCGCCCACACCACCGCCGGTGCAGGACTCGGCGGTTGCAACCTTCCACCCTCGCTGTCTTGCCAGCTCGAGGACCACTTCGGCGAGGTCGACATCACCCTCACCGTAGATCCATTCCGCCGCGCGGGAGGTGATCTCCCGGATTCCCGCCGCCAGCCGCGCATCGGCTTCGTCCGGCGCCAGGTTCCAGGCGGTGAGCCTGAGATCGACACCCACCGTGCCCGGCAAGTAGGCGACGGAGAGCGGTGCAAGGATCTCCTCGATTCCCGCCACTCGTTCGGCCAGGGTCGACTCGGGGACGCCCGTGGTGCGAACCGACCTCGAGCGGATGACCGCGCCATCGGCCCGCCCCGCCAGCCGGGGGAGCACTTCGTGATGCAGCAGGCCGCGCATTTCCGAGGGCACTCCCGGCAGCAGGATGGCGAGCCCAGGCTCGCCTTCCAGCCAGAGGCCCGGTGCGGTTCCCCAGCGGTTGGGAAGGACGGTAGCGCCGCGTGGCACCTCCGCCTGGGAACGATTCTTCTCCGCCGGCGCCCTCCCGAACCGGGCGAATCGCTCCACCAGTCCCTGCCACAGGGAGTCGTGAAACTCCAGCGGCATCCGGAACAGGTCGGCGACCACTTTCTTGGTCACATCGTCGGCGGTGGGTCCGAGCCCGCCGGTGCAGATCACGCTGCCGCTCCGACGGAGCGCCTCGGTGACGCCCGAGCGGATCGACGCGGGATCGTCGCCTACCGAAGTCCGTCGCACGACCTGGATGCCGGCCGCGGCGAGGGCCCGCCCCAGCTCGGCCGAGTTGGTGTCGACGGTGAAGCCGAGGAGAAGCTCGGTGCCGATGGTGAGGAGTTCGAGATGCATGGGGCGGTTAGCCGTTAGCAATTAGCCATTAGCCATTAGCCGTTGGCCGTTGGCCGTTGGCCGTGCGGAATGTGGGGGCAGCCTTGCCGGCGGTACGAACGGGGACCTGTTGAATACGAAACCGCCAATGGCCAACGGCCAACGGCTAATTGCCCCTGAACAACGTCCTGTACCGGTAGATGTAGACCACGAAGGAGTAGACGGTCAGCGCGGTGGCGAGCGCCAGGGTGATCGCGACCACGCCCCCGTGGAATTGATTCCAGTACTCGGCGATCCGGTTGTGTTCCCAGCCCATGGGCTTCCGGGCGTCCCGGAAGGTGAACCAGAGGAAGGTGGCGCCGATGTAGATGTTCTGCAGTGTGGCCTTGAGCTTTCCGGCGCCGGCCGCGGGGATCACGATCCCCCGGCGGTTGGCCCACCAGCGGAACACGGTCATGGCCACTTCCCGGCCGATCAGGAGGATGCAGACCCACAGGGGAATGCTGCCCCAGACCGGGATGTCGTAGAGGTCGTGGCGGGTGCGCGAAATCCAGTAGATCGGAATGATGGTGGCGAAGAGCAGCAGCTTGTCGGCGAGTGGATCGAGCAGCTTGCCGAGGTCGGTAACCAGGTTGCGGGACCGGGCCAGGTAGCCATCGACCACGTCGGTCACGGCCGCGAAGATGAATACCATGAAGCAGATCAGCTTCGGCCAGTACCCGTCAATGAACGGGAGCAGGGCGATGACCGGAGTGAGGCAGATCCGGACCAGCGTGAGGATGTTGGGGAGGTTCCACATCAGAGGCCGTTCCGCGTTCCGAGTTCCGCGCTGTCCGGGTGGATGGCCGCTTCCCTTACGCGGAACGGGGAACGCGGAACGCGGAACGCATCAGGACCCCAGGCTCTTGAGCACGAGCTTACTCACCGCCTTCAGCGTATCGAACACGCCCTCGCCGGTCATGGCGACCGCTTCGAAATATGGAGCCCGTTCCACCCACTGGCCATCGAGCTGCTCGACCAGGCTCTCGCCCTCGTGATAGGGGTCGGGGGTGACCTTCTGCCTGGCCGAGTCTTCCACCGGCCAGCCGGGGTTGAGCGCCGCCTGCAGCTCCCGGATGGTCCCGGCGTTGGGGAGGTCTCGCTTGTTGTACTGGATCAGGAACGGGATGGTGGTGAGGTTGTAGCCGTGCTGGGCCATGTTGTCATACAGATTCTGCATCGATTCGATGTTGGCCTCCATCCGCTCGATCTGGCTGTCGGCCACGAACACCACGCCATCCACGCCCTTCAGGATCAGCTTCCGGGAGGCGTTGTAGTACACCTGGCCCGGCACGGTGTAGAGGTGGAACCGGGTCTTGAAGCCGCGAATGGTCCCCAGATCCACCGGGAGAAAGTCGAAGAACAGGGTTCGCTCGGTCTCGGTGGCAAGCGAGATCAGCTTGCCCCGCGAGTTGGGCGAGACCTTGTTGTACACAAACTCGAGGTTCGTGGTTTTTCCGCCGAGGCCCGGCCCGTAATAGACCAACTTGCAGTTGATCTCACGGGAGGCGTAGTTGATCATCGACATCGCTGATTATTCCCCCTCAGGCGCCGAATAGCTTGTCGATCTCATCTTCCGCCTCACCCAGAAAGCCGGTTTCGACTTCTGCCTGGCCCGCTGTCCCCCGGGTGAACATCTCCTCGAACACATGTCGCAGTTCTCCCACCGTGGGACGCACCCGGAGCTTGACCAGCCCCAGCGTGGTTCGGTTGTCGAACAGCACCACGAGAATCACCCGGCGGGCAATGTCCGCCAGGTACATGGACTCTTTTTCGCCCTGGTGAAAGAGGCTGCCGAACTCCGGCTCGCCGATCATCCGGGCCAACTGATCGTTGGCGCTGAAATCGGCGGCGGTAAGCGAGGCGAAGGCCGTGGGATCGAAGGAGGGCTCCTCCCCGACCACGGCCACCATCTGCCCGGTGCGGTCGACGATCATCCCGGTCCTGGCGCTCGACTCGCGCAGGAAATCGGACAGGATGATGTGAATCCGGTTGGAATCCTCTTCCCGAAATGACCAGCTGGATGCACCAGGAGGCATCAGGTCCCCATGTTTAGCCGAGCGCCGCTTCCATGCGCCGGACGATTCCCCTCGCCCGCCGCCGGAGCACCGGGTGGCGCTCCCACTCGAGATAGTCCCGCAGCAACCGCACCGTTTCCACCCCGATTTCCGACCGCAGTCCCGCCAGCGCCGCCAGCCGCCTGAGCGGGCGGGGACTGAACAGGTCCGAGCGGTGGTGGCGGATGCGCTCCTGCGCCAGCGCCCATCCCAGTGCCGCCCCCGCCACGATCCCCGCCAGTACCGCCAGTCGACGTGCCATCGCGCTAGATCTCCTGACGTGCGGTCAGCGCATGGGCGAGGGTCACTCCGTCGACATACTCCAGGTCGCCGCCCACCGGCAGCCCGCGAGCCAGGCGGGTCACCTTCACGCCCCGGCCGGCCAGCAGCTGCTGCACGTAGGTCGCGGTGACTTCGCCTTCCATGGACGGATTGGTCGCGAGGATGATCTCCCGCACCCCGCCGGCGTCGACCCGGGCAATCAGCCGGTCCAGCCGGAGCGACTCGGGCCCTACCCCGCCGAGCGGATCGATCCGCCCGCCGAGGACGTGGTACATCCCGCGGTACTCGCCGGATCGCTCGAGGATCGTCACGGCCGACGGTTCCTCGACCACACAGATGAGCCCCGCATCCCGCCGGGGGTCCAGGCATAGCTCGCAGCGCTCCCCTTCGGCCAGGTTGCCGCATTCGCCGCAGGGGTGCACCCGCTCGGCCACCGTCACCAGCGCCTGCGCCAGTCGGGCCAGCCTCTCACCGGGCTGTTGCACCAGATGGAACGCCAGTCGTTGCGCCGTCTTGCGGCCGATGCCGGGCAGCCTGGCGAGCTCAGTCACCAGGTCATCGAGCGCGCTCACGAAACGCTCAGAGGGGAGGGTTCAGTGACAGGGGGCCCATGCGCCGGACTTCCTGCTGCAGGGCCTCCGCCGCACGCC
>Ga0184615_10000706_pt1 | contig 18040 bp, 18 predicted proteins | sample PLM4_65_coex_FD_133134 | JGI IMG/M metagenome (GOLD analysis project Ga0184615, IMG submission 133134) | Groundwater sediment microbial communities from an aquifer in East River, Colorado, USA - PLM4_65_coex | ecosystem: Environmental > Terrestrial > Soil > Riparian zone | place: USA: East... | reverse complement strand
GACTCACCGTGGTAGAGATCCGGCGCGAGCGCGACGAAGCCCGCCGAAGCGAAGCGGTCCGCCACCGCCTTGATATGCGCGACGAGCCCCCACCACTCCTGGATCACGATCACGGCCGGGCCTCGGCCGGACGCGGGCGTCGCGAGGTAGCCCTGCGCCTTCGACCCGTTGCTCGTGAACTCGACCCGTTCGCCGGGCATCAGCCGCTCGTGCCGCGATTGCGCGTGCGCCGACCGATTCGCTCAGCGACCAGCACGAGATACCGCGGTGCCGGCTGCTCGCACGTCGTCGCCGCCACGCCGGAACCCGGCTCGACCGCATCCACGAGGCGCAAGCCCGCGCTGCGAAGCGCGCCGAGCAGCGCAGGCAGGGTCGCGAGCGCGGAATGAGGCGTCGCGCCGTCGGTCGGAGGGCGCCAAGGGTGCCCGAGCGCGAGCACAACCCGCCCGCGCGGGTGCAAGAGCTTCGCCGCCACGCGCAGCGCGGCCTCGGGATCCGCGCTGTCGTCGATGCAGTGGGCGGCGGTGATCACGTCGAAGGGCCCGCGCAGCGGCGACGCGGGCTCGAGCAGATCCTGCGTGGCGACGACGTCGGCGCCCTGCTGCGCGAGCAGCCGCGCGAGAGCGCTCGATTCCGGGCCGACGTCGAGCACGCGCCGGCCCTGGATCCGTCCTGCGAGCTCGAGCACGGCCTGCTGCACGCGCTGGCGCTCGGTCGGCAACGCCTCGCGCAAGTGCGCCGATTCACGCAGGCGCGCGGTCACGTGATTCCAAGAGCCGGCGCTCGGGGGCGGCGTGCGTCGTCGCGTCATCGCGCGCACAGCATAGCCAGGCCGCGCGCTCAGGTCTCGTCCGCGAGCTCCATCTCGACCATGCGCGCCTCGACCTCCTCGCGCGGATGGGTGCCGCCCTGCCCCACACCCTCGCAGAGCTTGTGTGCATCCGCGGTCCAACGTCCGTCCGCGACCAGGTCGCGCCAGAACGGGAAGGTGCGGCACTGCGTCGGTCGCGCACCGTAGACCGTGCAGCGATTCGTACCGGGCTCGAGAAAGACGCAAGCCTCGCTCTCGAAGCGGAGCTGGGTCCAGCCGTATTCGTCGACGAACGTGTAGCGGCGGCGGAACTCCGCGAGGCCGAGCCCGAGCTCCTCGGCCAGCGCACACGCCTCGTCGCCGTTCAGGTACACGTGCGCGTACTCGCCGCGCGAAGTGCAGCAGCCGCCGCACTTCGTGCACTCGAAGCGCAAGCCCGCCGCCGGGCTCACGCGCGCACCTCGCGCATGATCGCGAGCGCAGCGTCGATGTCGGCGGAGCTGACATCGAGATGTGTCACCGCTCGCAACGCGTTGCTCGCGACCGGATTCGCGAGCACGCCGCGCGCGCGCAGTGCGGCGCTCCAGGCTGCGGCATTCGCGCGGCGGAAGATCACGATGTTCGTCTCTGGCGCTGCAGGCACGACCATGCCCGGGATCTCGGCGAGCCCCGCGGCGAGCCGCCGCGCGTGCGTGTGGTCGTCGCCGAGGCGCTTCACGTTCTGCTCGAGCGCGAACAAGCCGGCCGCGGCGAGGATGCCGGCCTGGCGCATGCCGCCGCCCTGCTGCTTGCGGAAACGGTGCGCGCGCTCGATCAGCGCGCGCGAGCCGGCGACGAGCGAGCCGACCGGGGCGCCGAGCCCCTTCGACAGACAGAAGCTGACGGTGTCGAACAGCTCGGCCCAGCGCGCCGCCGCGATTCCCGTCGCCGCCTCGGCGTTGAAGAGGCGTGCGCCGTCCATGTGCATGCGCAGGCCGAGCGCTCGCGCCGCCTCGGCAACAAGCGCGAGCTGGGCGAACGGAAAGACGCGCCCGCCCGAACGGTTGTGCGTGTTCTCGACGAGCAGCACGCGCGTGCGCGGGAAGTGATCGTCCGCCGGGTACACCGCAGCGCGTAGCTCTTCGGGGCTGAAGCTGCCGTCCGCGCCGATCTCCACCAGCTGCACGCCGGCGAGCGCCGCGGCACCGCCCGATTCGTACAGCACCATGTGCGCGTCCCGCGCCGCGATCGCGGCGTCGCCGGGCTCGGAGAGGGCGCGCAGCGCGATCTGATTCGCCATCGTGCCCGAGGGCACGAAGAGCGCCGCTTCCTTGCCGAGCAGTTCCGCAGCGCGCGCCTGCAGGCGATTGACGGTCGGATCCTCGCCATAGACGTCGTCACCGACCTCGGCGTGAGCCATGGCCTCGCGCATCGCCGTGCTTGGCCTGGTGACGGTGTCGCTGCGCAGGTCGATCGGCATCACGGGGGCGAGTATAGCGGCGGAACGCTCGCCGGATTGCGCAGCTCGAGCACGCGCGCACCACCGTCGAGCTGGAGCTCGACGCGTCCGGACGGAAACGCGACCTCGACGGCCTCGGCCGCGCGCGGCGCGTAGAAGCCGTAGCGAATTGCGCAGCGGCCCGCGCGCAAGGCGGCCCAGAGCGGCGCCGGCGCGAGCGGCCCGTCGGGGCAGATCGTCTGGACGCCTCGAAACATCTGCCGGTACGGGTCGAGCTGCCAGCCGAGCAGCGACACATTGTTGTGCGCGTCGGCGCCGGCAAAGCCTGGAACGCGCCGGCCCGCGGCCAGCAGCTCGTCCCACTTCGCGAGCTCGCGCGTCGGCCTCACCCACAGATCCGCGAGCTGCGCCGACGGGGCGAAGGCGAAGCGCAGCACGCGGACCGGTAGCAACGGGCCGTAGAGGCGCGTGAAGTCCGAGGCGTTGTTCTGCACCTCCATGCCGTCGAAGTCGGCATCCCAGTCGCGCCAGCCACCGTGCGAGAACGGATGCGGAACGACCGCGAAGCCGCCCTGGGCGTGGATCTCTGCGATCACCTCGCGCCCCGGGCGGCCGATCGCGGGAACGCTCTGCTCGATGTCGAGCCCGAGCAGGTGGCCGTCCTGCGAGGCGAACTCGGCGCCGACCAGAACGAGCACGCGCCGCCCGTTCGGCGCGGTATGAAAGCCGGCGTGCTCGCTGCCCGGCAGCGGCCCCGGCAGGTCGACATCCACGTGGTCGGTGAGTACGACGAAGTCGAGCTCCGCCTCGCCCGCCGCCGCGAGCACGGCTTCGAACGGGGCGCCACTGTCGTGTGACGGCGCGTGGTGGACGTGAATGACGCCGACGAGCGCCGCGAGCGCGAGCGCCTTCACCGGCGCCGCCGGCTCAGTGGCTCGCGTTCATGCGCGCCGCGACCGCTGCGGCTTCCTCGGCCTCGGGGATCCGCCCCTGCCGCTGCAGGAAACGCGACAGGCTGGTGTGGAAGAGCGCTTCGTCCGGATCGCATTCGATCGCCTTCTTGATCGTCGCGATCGCATCGTCCAAGCGGTTCTGCCGACTGTAGACCTCGGCCAGACCCTGATAGGCGAGGCCGAAGCGTGGATCGCGCTCGATCACGCGCTGATACGCCGCGACCGACGCGTCGTAGTCGCCTTTCACGAACGCGTCGAAGGCCTGCTGGTAGATCGCGCGAAGCTCGGACATGCGCTCCTCCCTGTGCGAGTCTAGCAAGCCGATGAGAACCGCCATGACGACGCTCGCGATCACTGAGCTGCTTGGCGACGGCATCGGGCCCGAGCTGTGCGCCGCAGTGCACGCGATTGCCGCGACCCTGCCACTCGACATCGCGTTCGAGCCGGTCGACCTCTCGCTCGAGCGCCGTCGCCGCGAGGCGGGCGCCGCCTACGACCAGGTCGTCGCGTCGCTCGGGCGCACCAAGCTCGGCATCAAGTACCCGACCGTGACTGCGGACGAGAGCCCCAACGCCGTGCTGCGCACGCGCCTCGGTCTGTCGGTGATCCACCGACCGGTTCACTCGATTCCCGGTATCGCCTCCAAGTTCAAGGAGAAGCTCGACCTCGAGATCGTGCGCGTGGCGACCGGTGGCACCTACGACGATCCCGGCCAGCGCATCGGCCCCGACGTGGCCGTCTCGCTGCGCATCGTCGAGCGCCGGCCGTGTACGGAGGCCGCGCGCTTCGCGTTCGAGCTCGCGCGGCGAAACGGCCTGTCGGTGACTTCGTCGTCGAAGCACACGATCCAGCGCGCGACCGACGGCTTCTTCGAAGCGATCGTGCGCGACGTCGCCGCCGAGTTCCCCGACGTGCCCCACCGCGTCGAGCTCTTCGACGCGCTGCTCGCGAAGATCTGCCTGCGCCCGCGCGACTTCGCGGTCGTGCTGACGCTGAACGAGTACGGCGACTTCCTTTCCGACATGGCGTGCGGGTTGACCGGCAGCATGGGGCTGGGCGCGAGCGGGAACTACTCGTTCACAAGCTCGGGCGAGATCGACGTGGCGCTCTTCGATCCGGCGGGCGGTACCGCGCCGGACATCGCGGGCCACGGCGTCTGCAACCCCACGGCGGCGTTGCTCGCCTTCGCGCTCCTGCTCGAGCACGCCCGGCACGCCGCGCTCGCCGCCGCGCTGCGCGCTGCAATCCTCGGCGCGATCGCCGCCGGGGAGAGGACACGCGACGTCGGCGGCGCGCTCGACACGCTCGAGTTCACCGCGCGCGTGCGCGACGCGCTCGGCAAGTCCCTGCCCTAGGATCCCTGCCATGGAGATCCGCGAGATGCGAGCGGACGACCGCGAGGCCGTCCTCGATCTGCTCGAGCACGCGTTCTCGGTCCGCGAGCTCTTCGCGCGCTACATGGACTTCGATCCCGCGTTCTCGTACGCCGACCTCCTGCTCGCCGTCGACGCCGGTCGGCCGGTCTCGTGCGTGCAGGTCTTCGCCAAGCCGATCCGCCTGCGGCGCGAACGGGTGCTGCTCGGTGGGATCGGCAGCGTTGCAACTCACGCGTCGGCGCGGGGCAAGGGACTCGCCTCGCTGCTCTTGCGGCGCGCGATCGAGCAGATGCGCGCGCGCGGGATGGCGCTCTCGCTGCTCTTCGCCAGCCGCTTCACGTTCTACGAGGCGCTCGGCTGGCAGCAGATCTCGACGCGGCTGTTCAAGATCGCGCCGGATGTGCGACTTTGCGAGGCCGCCGACGGCACGGTCGAGCGGCCCTTTCGGGCCGGTGATCTGCCGCGCGTGAGCGCGCTGTACGACGCCTACACCGAGCCGTTGTCGGGGCCGACCGCGCGCGATGCGCGCTACTGGGCCGGACAGCTGCGCACCGCCGGCACACCGGAAGAGGACTTCCGCGTCGCCGAGCGCGGCGGCGAGATTGTCGCGTACGCGCGCGCGGCGGCCTTCGGCGGACGCGTGCGGGTGCTCGAGTACGCGCGTGGCGCGGACGGCGCGGAGGCGCTCGCGCGACTGCTCGCGGGGCACGCGCCCGCCGCGCATCGGCTGCCGGTGCCGCTCGTGCGCGACGGCGAGCTCGGCGATGCGCTGCACGCGCTCGGGCTCTCGATCTCGCCGGGCGAGGACCCGTCGGCGATGTGGCGCGTGCTCGACCGCCCGACACTGCTCCGGATCGCCGGCGCGCCCGAGAGCACGTCGGACCGCGCGCTGCTCGAGACGCTCGTCGGCGGACCGCTCGTCACGTACTGGCCAAGCGACCGTTTCTGAGCTGCGGCTTGACGCGCGCGCGCGCCGCACGTACCGTGGCCAGATCGTGATCCAGCCGACCCACAGCGCGCTTCTTCTTCTCGGCCTTACCGGGGCGGGCGGGGTCCACCGGGTGCTCAGAGGCTGAGCGCCGGGTAAGTCGCAAGAAATCGGACCTCTCCCGCCGAATCGGCCGGAGGGGTTTTTTTCTGCCCGCGGGACGCGCCCGCGACCTTCTTCGGCCGGCTCGGCAGCCCGGGTCCCAGAAGGAGGTCGTCATGGACAAGGGAAACAGTTCCACCGAAAAGCGTCGCGAACGGGTCATCGTCTTCGACACCACCCTGCGCGACGGCGAGCAGGCGGCGGGTGTCTGCTTCTCGAAGCGCGCGAAGGTCGAGATCGCCGGACTGCTCGACGCGATGGGCGTCGACGTGATCGAGGCGGGCTTTCCCGCCGCATCGACGGGCGAGCACGAGGCCGTGCGCGCCGTCGCACAGAGCGTGAAGCGCGCCACGGTCTGCGGGCTCTCGCGCGCGATCCCCGCGGAGATCGACACGAGCTGGTTCGCGTTGCGCGGCGCGCGCCGGCCGCGCCTCCACGTCTTCCTGTCGAGCTCCGAGATCCACCTCGCCCACCAGCTGCGGCGCGGTGCGGACGAAGTCGTGGAGATGGCGCGGATCGCGGTCGAGCACGCGCGCGGTTACACGCCCGACGTCGAGTTCAGCTGCATGGACGCGACGCGCTCGGAGCCGGAGCTGATCGCGCGCCTGGTCGGCGTCGCGATCGCCGCCGGCGCGACCACGATCAACCTGCCCGACACCGTCGGGTGTGCGCGGCCGGAGCAGGTCGCGGCGATGTTCCACGAGGTGCGCGCGCGCGTGCCGGAGCTGCAGGGCGTGGTCGCGTCTTTCCACGGCCAGGACGACCTGGGCATGGCGACCGCGAACTCGCTGGCCGCGATCGCGGCGGGCGCGCGCCAAGTGGAGCTGGCCGTGAACGGACTCGGCGAGCGCGCCGGCAACACGCCCTTCGAGGAGGTCGTGATGGCGCTGCGGGTCCACGGCGAGGCGCTGGGCGTCGAGACTGGCGTCGATACGCGCGGCATCTGGGCGGTCTCGCAAGCCGTCGCACACCACTCGGGCTTCGCGCTGCCGCCGAACAAGGCGATCGTCGGCGGCAACGCCTTCCGCCATGCCTCGGGCATCCACCAGGACGGCGTGCTGAAGCGCCGCGAGACCTACGAGGCGATCGACCCCAGCGACATCGGCCATCCCGTGGGCACGCAGATCGTGCTGGGGAAGCTCTCGGGGCGCGCGGGCTTCGCCGCGCGCGTGAAGGCGATCGACATCGCGCTGTCCGACGCCGAGCTGGAGCGGGCATTCGCGCGCTTCCAGAGCGTCGCGGACAGCCGCGGAGAGATCGGCGACGCGGAGCTCACCGCGCTCTGCCGCGACCCCGAGACGTCGGCCGCGGCGGCACACCCTTGATGTGCACGGGCGAAGCGCGCGACTCTACCGGCGATGGCAATGGCGGGTGACGTGATCCGGCGCGCGTTCGGCGCGGTGCTGCGCAACACGCGCTACTCGGCGCTGTTCCTGCTCGCGGGCTCGGAGGCGCTGATCGTGGAGTGGCTGCTCCGCGCCACGACTTCGCTCAGCCTCGGGCTCGCGGGCGGCGCGTTGCTGACGTGCGTGCTCGCGATCACGAACGTCGCCACGCTCGCGTTGCTGCCGGTGTTCGCGCGGCGTGCCTCGAGCGGCTATCGGCTGGGGCGCTTCTGGCTCGTCGGCAGCCTGGGCGCGCTCATCAGCGGACCGCCGCTCGCGGCGGCGTTTGCGCTCTTCGCGCCGCTCGCGTGGCTGCACCGCTCCGCCGGCGAGACGCTGCTGATTGCGAGCGGCGGCGCGGCGGTCGCACTCGGCTTCGGCTCGATGTTCTGGGGCTGGCTCGTCGGCCAGCGCCGCGTCGAGGTCGAACGCATCGATCTGCCGCTGCGCGGTCTGCCCGACGCGCTCGCCGGCCTGCGCGTAGCGCAGATCTCCGACCTGCACATCGGCATGCAGCTGCGCGCGCCGCTTCTGCGCCGCCTGATCGCGCGCGTGAACGCGCTGGAAGCCGACCTGATCGTGATCACCGGCGACATCTTCGACTTCGACCCGTCGTACATCGAGGAAGGCTGTCGCGAGCTCGCCGTGCTCGAGGCGCCGCTCGGCGTCTTCGCGGTGCTCGGCAATCACGACGCCTACACCGGCGCGGACGCGGTCGCCCGCGGCCTCGAAGCCTGGACTTCGATCCGCCTCCTGCGCGACGCGTGGGCGCGGATCGAGTTCGCGGGCGGCACGCTCGCGCTCGCCGGCGTCGAAGACCCCGGCCACGGTTGGAATGAGCGCGACGCCAGCCACGACGCCCTCGAGCGGCTCGCCGCTGACATCCCGCCGGACCTTCCGCGGGTGCTCCTGATCCACCGGCCGAGCTGGTTCGCACAGGCCGCGCGGCTCGGCTTCCCGCTCGCGCTCGCCGGCCACACGCACGGCGGACAGATCGCCCTGCCCGCCCCGGCCCAGCACCACAACGTCTCGCGGCTCATCTCGCGCTGGACGCGCGGCCTCTTCCGGGACGCGGAGACCGGCGCAATTCTGTATGTGAATCGAGGACTTGGCGTCGCCGGGCCGCCCGTGCGGCTGAACTGCGCGCGCGAGATCTCGCTGCTCCGGCTGATCACCCCGCGCCGCTAGCCGGAAAAACCCCTTTACACGCGTTGGTGATCACCCTCATTCTGCCCGCGTTCTGCAAGGCATTTGGAGGGAGGGACTGCGGATGAGGCTCGCGTGCGGGGCTGTTCTTGGATTGGCGGCTGCGCTGGCGCTGGGTGCTCAACCGGCGGCAGCGGCGACACTCGGCTTTGGCTGCATCACGACAACCAACCCCGGGGACTGTGCGATCGGGCAGGCGCAGCTCAGCGTCAACGTCACGGACCCCGGGGGTGGGCAGGTGCTGTTCACCTTCTCGAACGTCGGCGCGGCGGACTCGTCGATCGCCGACGTCTACTTCGACGACGGCTCGCTCCTGTCGATTGCGATCATCATCAACTCGGTCGGCGTGTCGTTCTCGCAGTTCGCGACGCCCGCTGAGATGCCGGCAGCGAACCTCGCATCGCCGCCGTTCGTCACGACTGCGGGCTTCTCCGCGGATTCCGATGCCCCGGTGCAGCCGAACGGCGTGAACCCCGGCGAGACGCTGGGCATCCGCTTCACGCTGCAGGGCGGCACGACGTACAGCGACGTCCTCGGAGAGCTCGCGAACGGCACGCTGCGCATCGGGCTTCACGTTCAGGGCTACGCCTCCGGCGGCAGCGAGAGCTTCGTCAACGGGTCTCTCCCCGAGCCGGCAACGTTCGGCTTCCTCGGTCTGGGACTCGGAGCCCTCTCGCTCGCGCGGTCGCGCCGAAGCTAAGCGGCGACGACGCGGGCCGCGCTCGAACGTTCGGGCAGAAGCTCGCAGTAGTGGTCGCCGTCGTCCTTGAGCAGGAAGCGCGCTTCCCGGCCGGCGAGATCGTCGCCCGCTTCCGCCGGCGACGCGAGCTTGGCGAACACCCGGCGGCCGTCCACGGACAGGAGCGCCACGTGGATCGGCGGCTCGCCCGACGCCGTCACGTGTATGGTGGTCGCGGCCTCGATGCGCGCCTGCTTGCCGTGCAGCGCCTGCGGCGGTGCGGGCAGCGCGGCACGCGGCGGCGCGCAGCGCTCCGGTAGCGGAATGTCGCTCGCGCGCTCGCGCCGGTTCTCGGCGCGCTCGATCAGCGTCACGTAGACGTTGTTGCCAGGGCCGCCGATCGAGTGTGAGAGACCGACGCGCGCATCGGGCACCTGCGCGCGCGGATTGGGAAAGCGCCGCGTGAGCTGCAGGTAGAGCTCCGAGAGCTGGTAGAGGCCCGTCCCGCCGACCGGATGCCCGCGCGACTTCAGCCCGCCGGAGAGATTCACGGGCATGCGCCCGCCGGGTCCGGTCGCGAGGCTCGCGTATGGATCGAGCGCGGGCGCGCCGGAGCGCGCGCTCCCGATCAGCCCCTCGAGCGCCTCATCCGCGCTGCACAGACCGAGATCGACGAGGTTCACCGGCAGGAGGCTGTTGAACGCGTCATGCACCTCGAGCACGAGGCCCTCGACCGCGCGCACGTCGCGGATGCCGGCGGCGCGCAGCGCGAACGCCGCCGCGCGCCGTGTCGCCGGCAGCGAGGCGAGATCGGCGCGATCGAGCAGCGAAGACGTGTCCGTCGCCGCCCCGAGCCCCGCGACGCGCACGGCCTGGGGTCGCGAGGTCAGGATCACCGCGGCGGCGCCGTCGCAGATCGGCGAGCAGTCCTTTCGGCGCAGCGGCGTCGCGACGGGCAGATTCTTCGATTCGTCGAAGTACGCCGCCAGTGACTCGGGCTTGCCCGCGAAGGCGGCGAGCGGATTGTCGGCGCCGAGCGCGTGCGAGCGGAACATCAGACGCGAGAGGACGTCCGCGACACGCGCGCCGCGAATCCCGTGTCGCTGGAAGAAGCCCTGCGACAGCAGCGCGATCAGCGCCGGCATCGTGCAGCCGAAGCGCTTCTCCACCGGGTCGACGGTCTTCGACATGATCTCCGTCGCCACCTGCGTGGTGACGGTCTTCATGCGCTCGCCGGCGATCACGAGCACGGTGTCTGCCGCGCCCGCGCGAATCTTGTAGCAAGCCTCGTGAAACGCCGCGGCGCCCGTCGACGACGCGGTTTCCGAGCGAACCGCCGGCACCCCGACGAGGCCGAGGCGATCGGCGACCTTGGCGGCGATGTTCGCACGATTCTCGAACTCCTCCGAGTCCATGACGCCGAGCTGGATCGCATCGAACGCGCACGCGTCGGAGTCGGCCAGCGCGCGCCGATACGCGCTCTGGAACAGATCGAAGATGTTGCCGAAGGCGTTCCCGGTGAGGTCCACCTTGGTCAGTCCGACGGCAGCGATGTAGACTTCGCGCATCTTGCTCTCGGATCGTCCGGAGCGAGGCCGCGGTTGAAACGGGGGACGGATGCGGCGCCCGATCGTCTGGATGCTCTCGCTCGCGGTCGTGGCGATGATCGCCGCCGCGCTCTGGTCGGCGCGCACGCGCGTACCCGAGAACGCGGTGCTCGTGCTCGAGCTCGGCGGCGAGCTCGACGAGGCGCCACCGCGCGATCTGCTGGGCCAGTGGAAAGCGCGCGGACCCGCGCTGCCCACGCTCTTGCTCCTTCTGGACATGGCCGCCGCGGACGCGCGCGTGCAGGCGGTGTTGCTGCACGTGAAGGCGCTCTCGGTCGGCTATGCGCGCATCCAGGAGCTGCGCGACGCGCTCGCGCGCGTGCGCGGCGCCGGCAAGCGGGTGATCGCGCTCGTGGACGAGACGAGCCTGAACGCGACGCGCGAGCTGTACCTCGCCTCGTCCGCCGACCAGATCTTCATCGAGCCCGCGTCACTCGCGCCGCTCGCGGGCATCGCCGGCCAGTATCTGCACTTCGGCGGCTTCTTCGAGAAGATCGGCGTCGAGTGGCAGGTCTCGCGCGTGGGCGAGTACAAGTCGGCCGTCGAGCAGTTCGCCGCGCGCGAGATGAGCCCGAAGGCGCGCGAGATGACCGATGCGCTGCTCGACGGGATCTTCGCGCAGATCGTCGAGGGCATCGCCGCGGGCCGCAAGCTCGAGGCCGTGCAGGTGCGCGCCCTGATCGACACCGCGCCGGGCACGCCCGCGGAGCTCGTGGCGGCGAAGCTCGCGGACGGGATCGCCGATCGTCAGCAGGTGCTCGAGAAGGCCGGCTTGCCCGGCGCGAGCGAGCTCGAAGCCGCGGACTACCAGCGCGTCGATGCGAGCTCGCTCGGCCTGCGCAGCGGGCCCACGATCGCGCTGATCTTCGGCGAGGGCTCGATCGTCGAAGAGCGCGGCCGCGGCTTCTCCTCGGTTTTCGCCGCCGACGAGGCGGTGAAGGCGCTCGACGACGCCGCCAAAGACGACGAGATCCGCGCGGTGGTGCTGCGCATCAATTCCCCGGGCGGCGGCGCGCAGGCCTCGGACAAGGTCTGGCGCGCCGTTCAGCGCGTGCGCGCAAAGAAGCCGATCGTCGTGTCGATGGCCGACTACGCCGCCTCGGGCGGGTACTACATCGCGAGCGGCGCGAACGCGATCGTCGCGGAGCCGGCGACGCTGACGGGCTCGATCGGCGTCTTCTTGCTGCGGCCGTCCTTCACGGGCCTGTACCAGAAGCTCGAGATCGGCTCCGAGCTGCTCGAGCGCGGTCCGTTCGCGGGCGTGAGCGGCGGCGATCGGCCCTTCACCGCCGAGCAGCAGTCGCGTGCGGACAGCTTCATCGCGGCGAGCTATCGCGACTTCCTCGGCCGCGTCTCGACAGGACGCGACATGAGCACCGAGGCCGTCGACGCGCTCGGCCGCGGCCGTGTCTGGCTCGGCAGCGACGCCCGTGCGCGCAAGCTCGTGGACGAGATCGGGGGTCTGCGCGCGGCGGTCGAGCGCGCGCGCGTGGAGGCCGGCATCCAGAACGAGCCCGATCCGGTGCGCCTGATCCTGCCGGCGCCGCGCACGCCGCGGGAGCAGCTGCACGATCTGATCCGCGGCGACGCGCAGAACCACCTGCTGCGCGCGCTTCTCCCCGCCGATCTCCCGTTCGCGCTGGCGCTCGACTGGCTGCCGCTCGACGGCGCGCTCGCCTATCTGCCGCCGTACTGGATCGAGATCCACTGAGTCATCAGCGCTCGGTCTTCTCACCGCGCTTGGCGCTGATGTGCGGGAGCGTGCCGCGGAGCAGGCCACGGTTGGTCGCGATCGCGACCGGCGTCCGAGGTGTGCGCGGATCGTAGAGCAGGAGATCGGCGAGGCCATCGCCGTTCCAATCGCCGCCGCGCACCCTCCCGTTGGCCGAGATCCGCTGGCGACCGGCGCGGTCCGAGTCGATGCCGGTCGCCGAGCCCAGCCAGATCTCGACGCGATCGCCGTCGCCGGGCGTGAGCAGGTCGTCGATGCCGTCGCCATTCATGTCGAACGAGCTCGTCGGCACGAAGCCTTTGGGGCGGCCCGTGTCGAAGCTGATCGCGATCTCGAGCTTGCGCTCGAACCACGGCTCCTTCGCGAACGCGCCCGTCTGATCGGCCTTGTAGACGGTGATCTGCGCGTCGACCGAGCGCGTTACGAGTGCCTCGACCAGCTCGAGCACGCTGAACGGCAGCGAGACGTGCAGGAGCTCCGGCCGCCCGTCCTTGTCGATGTCGACCAGCTGGTCCGCGCCCCAGCCCGCGCCGGCCTCCGAGGCGAAGTCGGGCTTCGCGAGGTCCCATACACCGTCGCGGTTCAGGTAGATGCGCGTGTCGGACTTCGCGTCGGTGATCCCGCCCGACATGTGGGAGATCATCAGATCGAGCTTGCCGTCGCCCGATACGTCGCGCGCGTCGCCGCGCACCGCGCCGGAGCCGCGGATGTGATCCTGTTCGGAGATCAGCGCGAGCTTGTACTCGCGATCCGGCGGGCCGGCGAAGCTGCCGTCGGGCCGCTGCAGGAACACCCGAACCTCGTGACGGCCGAGGCTCACCACGTCGGCCTTGCCGTCGCCGTTCACGTCGCCGACGGAGATGCGCGGAACGTCGAGCAGGAGCTGGATGTCGCTGTCGACGAGCAGCGGGCCGGGTCGCGGCGGCAGGAAGTAGTTGGCGCGCGCGCCGGCTTCGAGCTTCGCGCGTGTCTCGCCGCTCGGCGAGAGGAAGACGGTCTCCGCGAGCATCGGCACCAGCAGTCGTGGCTCGGGACCGAAGTCGGTGTAGATCATGTGCAGGCGGTCGAGGCCGCGCTCGTCCTCGCTCGGCACGAGCGTCGAACCGTCCACGACGAGGTCGCGGCGCGGCAGCCCCGCGTTCGCGAACGACAGGATCGTGAGGCCGCTCGGGCGCAGGAGCACGAGCTCCGACCCGGACAGCTCCGTCACGTCTCCGACGTCGTACGCGGCGCTATCGGAGGGCACGGGGATCTCGTACACGGGTTGCGCGGAGAGCGCGCCGTCCTCGGTTTGCGTCCACAGCCGGATCGTGCGCTTCTCGGCGGGCGGCACGCCCTCGAAGAGGATCTGCAGGAGGTCGGTTCGGCCGTCACCGTCGAAATCGGCGATTTCGGCCGCCACGGTGCGCCCGTCGCCGCTCTGCACCTCTTGCACCACGAACAAGTCGTCCGCGTCGTCGGCGAACGCGCGCGCAGGCCCGAGACACTGCAGCACGAGGAGCGCGAGGAAGGTGCGCGCGACCACGCGGGCATCGTAGCGCAGCGGCGCAGCCATCGTTCAGCCCGCTGCTAGCTGCGCGGCGCGGCGCCGGCCTCTTCGAGGCGCTCGCGCACCTTCTCGCGGCGGGCCAGGAGCTCGCGGTGGGTCAGCGATTCGACGTCGCTCGTGAGCCCGAGGGACGCCTTCATGCCAGTCAGGTCGATGGCGGCGAGTCCCGGATCGAAGCCGAGCTCACGCGCGATGCGCTCGCCGTGCTGGCTCGCGAAGTAGCCCCAGATGCGCGTGACCTCGGCGAACAAGTCGAGATCCGGCGCGAGCTGCGCAATCGCTCCGTCGAGGAAGATCATGTTCTTCACGTACAGCATCAGGTGCTTGGGCAGGCGTGCGCCGTGCGCGAGCAGGCCCTTGAGCATGCCCTGGATCTCGTCGACGAGCTCCTCGCCCGACATCAGCGTCGGATCGCGCGGCGCCTGGTCGGCCTTCAGCACGCGGATCAGCGCCTCGAGATCAGCGTCCTCCGGCATCGCGCCGAGGTCGCGAAACGCAGCGAGCTGGCCGCGCACGTCGTTCATCGCGCCGGTCACCATCATGCGCAGAAAGGCCAGACGCTGCTTCTCGTCCATGCGCCCCGTCATGCCGAAATCGAGCAGCGCCACGCGCCCGTCGCGCATCACGAACAGGTTCCCGCCGTGCAGATCGCCGTGAAAGACGCCGTAGATCATCGCGCCCTCGAGGAACGAGATCATCAGCGCGCGCAGTACGGCCGCGGTGTCGATACCCGCGGCGCGCATCGCTTCGGCCTCTTCGTAGTTCCAGCCCTCGAGGCGCTCCATGACCAGCATCCGGCGCGTGACGAGCGCGGGGTGCGGCCGCGGCACGATCACGACGGCGGAGCCCGAGTCGCGCAGCACGCGCGCGATGTCGAGCATGTTCTCGGCCTCGAGCCGGAAGTCGAGCTCCTCGGAGATCGTCTCCGCGAACAGCTCGACGAGCGCCGGCGGGTTCGCGAGCGCAGCGATCGGAATGCGGCCGACGAGGAACGGCGCGATCCAGGCCATCGCGCGGATGTCCCGGGCCACGAGGCGCTCGACGGAGCCGCGCTGCACCTTCACCACGACTTCCTCGCCGGAGCGCAGCCGCGCCGCGTGCACTTGCGCGATCGATGCGGAGGCGAGACAGGTCTCGTCGAAGCGCTCGAAGACCTCTGCGAGCGGCCGGCCGAGCTCCGCCTCGACGACGCGGCGCACCTCGGAGAAGGGCTCGGGCGGCACCTTGTCGCGCAGCGAGCGGAACTCGGCGACGAGCTCTTCGGGGAAGAGCCCGCGGCCGGACGAGACGATCTGCCCGAGCTTGATGTAGGCGGGACCGAGCTTCTCGAACGCGCCGCGCAGCCGGTGCGAGAGGCCGGTGCGCGAGATTGCCTGGCCGCGACCGCGCTCGCGCAGCGCCCAGAGCGCGAGCGCCGCGCCGATCCGCAGGCCCGCGCCCGTGAAGCGCCCGACGGGCGGCAGACGGCGGCGGCGCACCAGCTCCGGCAAGCGCGCCAGCGTCGCTGCGCGCACCTGCTCGATGCCGTTGCGCCACGCCATGCGCTCCGGCTCGACGGTCCAGGGGCGCAAGTCGGAAAAAGAGCCGGGCTCAGGGGGGTTCACGGGCGCAGAAGCTATCCCGCGCGCCGGCCGCGTCGCAAACCTCGCCTCGGGTATGCTGCGAAGGCGACGGCCGAAGGAGACCCGGTCATGAAGTTCGAGAACGAGTTCGTCGTGCGCCGACCGCTCGCGGCCTGCGCGAGCGTGCTCGAGAGCGACGTCACGATCACGTCGCTCTTCCCGGACACGGAGATCGTCTCGAACACCGGCGGCGTTCGCGAGACACGCACGCGTGTATCGGCGTTGGGAACGGAGTCGATCGTGCGCTTCAAGTTCACGAGCCGGCCCGACGGAGGCATGCGCTTCGAGAAGATCTGCGACGGCAAGATCTGGCGCTCGCTCGAAGGCAACATCTCGCTCGCGGCGGTCGGCGGCGAGACGACGCGGGTGCTGATCGCGCTGGACGGCAGCACGCGCGCGCTCGTGCCCGAGTTCACGATCAAGGCGCCGATGAAGGACCAACTGGCGCAGATGACGCGCGCGCTGCGCGCACGGATGGAGCAGGTCTGAGCGTGCCGTACGTCGAGGCGAGCGACGGGGCGAAGATCTTCTGGCGCGCGTCGGGCACGGGCCCGCCGCTCCTGCTCTCGAGCGCCTCGTTCTCGACGCATCTGCACTGGGCCGGGCAGGAAGACGCGCTCGCCCGCTTCGCGCGCGTCGTGACCTGGGACTACCGCGGCCACGGCCTGTCGGACGCGCCCGACGAGCCCGAACGCTACTCGCTCGCGCAGGTCGTGGACGACCTCGGGCGCGTGCACGCCGCCGCCGCGGACAGCGCACCCGCATTCGTCGCCGGGCTCTCGGTCGGCGGGATCGTCTCGCTCTCGTACGCGCGAACGCAGCGCGAGCGCGTGAAAGCACTCCTGCTCTTCAACACCGGGCCGGGCTTCAAGAACCCCGAGGCGCTGGCGCAGTGGCAGGCCATGCTCGAGCGCGCGGCGGCGAAGATGGGCGAGGTCGGGCTCGAGAAGTATCTGGAAGGCTCACGCGCGCAGGCCGAGCTGCTCGGGCTCCACCCCGAGACGCCGCTCGCGGTCGAAGCGCGGCGCGGGATCCTGCGCGCGAGCGTCGCCGGCCTGCAGCGCTTTGCCCGCGGCGTCGCGGGGCCGGTGCCGAATCTGGTCGACGCTCTGCACGAGATCGACGTCCCGGCCCTCGTGCTCGTGGGCGAGCTCGACGCGAACTTCCAGCGCGCCTCGCACGTCATGGCCGCGAAGCTTGCGCGGGCCGTGCGCGTCGAGCTGGCCGGCGCCGGGCACGTGCTGAACCTCGACCAGCCGGACGCCTTCGTGCGCGAGGTCGAGCGCTTCATGACCACGACTGCAGCCAGCCTTTGACCCTGTCCCCGCGGCTGTGGTCTACTTGGCTGGCCTTCACCTTAGGAGACGTCTGTGGGCTTCATCTTTCTCGTCATGCTGAGCATGATCGCGGGCTCGATCGTGATCGAGATGATCCTTCCGCAGGCGACCAAGGACCGGCTCGGCTCGATGATCTGCTGGGGCATGATGAGCCTCACAATGACGTTCCTGGGCCTGGCTACGCTGGGCCTGCTCGTCGCGACCTGGATTCGGTACATCAAGCCCATGATTGCAAGCTGAAGCGCTCTGCTTCCGCTTTGCTGGCTCCCGCGCCTGCCGCTCCGCGAGGCCGGGCAGGACCGAATCGGCCATCCCGCGAAACCCGAGCGGGACCGGCCGGTTCCACCCACGTGAACGACGGTCGGGGGTGGGCGACGGTGGATGGTCGACGATGACGCCCGGCTCATGCTGGCCTTTCGCGACGGCGATCGGCGCGCCTTCGAGACCCTCTTCGCTCGCTACACCCCGCGCGTTCTGACCTTCCTCACGAGGATGGTGCGGGACCGTGCCCGCGCCGAGGAGCTGACGCAGGACGTGTTTGTGCGCATCTACAATGCGGCTCCGCGCTACGAGGCGAGCGCGCGCTTCTCGACCTGGATTCTCGGGATCGCGCACAACCTGGCGTTGAACGACCTTGCGCGAGCGCGCCGGCGCTACGAGCACGCCCCGGGGGACCTGGAAGAGCTCGCGGTCGCTGATCCCGCGCCCGGCGCGGACGAGCGGCTCGAGGCCGCGCGCACCGGCGTGCGGCTCGAGCGCGCGCTCCTGAAGCTGCCGGAGCGACAGCGGGCGGCGCTGCTGCTGCGCAGCGAGCAGGGGCTCGGCTACGAGGAGATCGCGGCTGCGCTCGCCACGAGTGTCTCCAGCGTGAAGAGCTTGATCCACCGCGCGCGAGAGACCCTGCTCGCGGAGTTCGGCGCGGAGAAGACGCGATGAGCTGCGTCGAGCGCCGAGCCGAGCTGGTTGCGTACGTCGACGGGCAGCTCGCGCCCGCCGAGCGCGCAGAGCTCGAAACCCATCTCGCGGGCTGCGCGACCTGCCAGAGCGCGCTCGCCGCGGAGCGGGGTCTCTCGGGCATGCTCGGCGCGCTGCCGGCCGTTCGGCCCTCGCCCGATTTCGAGGCGCGCTTCTGGGCGCGCATCGCGCGCGAGCAGGATGCGCGGCCGGGCTGGCTCGCCCGCCTCTTCACTCGCCGGCTTGCTCTGGGCCTTGGCGGGGCCGCCGTCGCAGCCCTGGCGGTCGTTCTCGCGCTGCG
>Ga0184615_10000703_pt1 | contig 18044 bp, 16 predicted proteins | sample PLM4_65_coex_FD_133134 | JGI IMG/M metagenome (GOLD analysis project Ga0184615, IMG submission 133134) | Groundwater sediment microbial communities from an aquifer in East River, Colorado, USA - PLM4_65_coex | ecosystem: Environmental > Terrestrial > Soil > Riparian zone | place: USA: East... | reverse complement strand
TCCACATGCACAATCATTCAATACAGAGATGCGTCATGCATCTAGGTTGTTCAGAGAAACAGCAGGAAACATAGTAAGTCAATTTGCACCGGGTTTGACAAATGCTATCGGTGGTGTCGGTGCAATGGGCCGAAGCATGACAGGTATGGGTGTGTCAATGATTGCTGGAATGGTTGCCTTCAACCTTATCAGCAAAGCCATAAGTTATTTTGGTGATCTAGCAGCAAAAGCTACACAAACAGATATAACGCTTGCTAAAGCACACGATCAACTCAATGCGTCTCTTGCGTCTGGAATAGTTGACGAAGCAATAGACGGTCTCCGTACATATGAAGCACAAGCACGAAATGCTATCAAACCATGGACTGATGCTCGTAATGTAGTTGGTGGTGTGTTCGGTTATTGGAAAAATAAATTAGATGAGGCGTTTGGTGAAGATAAATTAGAAAAGATCAATAAAGCACGAGATGTGTTTATGAAGTTGTGGAATGAAATTGAACTACCAAAGATGAAGGCAGAAAACACAAAGGCACGTCTTGAGGAAATAGGATCGGAACTAAATAAAGAATTTGGTGAAGCACGAATCAATACAGATCGGGCTGCTCTTGAGGTACTAATACAAGCAAATCTAAAAGCATCTCAAGAGATTGCTGAGACACAGATAAAGCAAGCAGATAAAGCAGCAATTGCAAAGATTGATTCTGATTTGAAAGCATATAAGGCTGCTAACAAAAATCGCCTAATGACTGCTGAGCTTATTATTGAATCTGACGCTAAAATAAAAGACTGGAATCAACAAAAGAACGATATTCTAGGACAGCAGGATGCTAAACTTCTTACCTCTCGTATGGCTGGTCTTGAGAAGCAGAAACAAGCTTCTCTTGATGCAATAAAAGCTGAGACTGATTATTCAAAGAAACAGATAGACTTTGCTTTGGCTGGTGCTTCTATTCAAAAAACCGCAGATGAACAAGTTGCTGCTGATGCTGGAGTAATGTACAACGGACTTGAAGCATTTGAAGCACAGCGTAGAGAAGCAATACAGCAAACTAGTGTTTTGGACATCAGGGCAGCGGAAAGGTCTTTGACTGCACATTTGTCTGCTCTGTATAAAGAACGTGACGCTGCAAAAGAGATGAATGATCCAAATGCTGAAAAAGCCGCTATTGCAAAAATAGAAAGAGAATGGGCACGATACGGTGACACTGTAAAAGAGATTAGTAAAGAAACAGCACAAAAACTTGCGGCAGATGCAAACACAGTAGCGCAAGAACAGAGGAAGAAACTCAATGAAATACTTGCACTTGAAGATCAGAATGCAAGTTACCGTCGTGGGATTGGACAGCAGACAATTGCTGATGACATCAAACTAGAACAGCAGCGTGTATATAATTATCAGTTGACAGCTAAACAGAGACAAGATGCTGAAGTAAAGGCTCAGCAGCTAATCCAGAAAGCTGAACAAGATACATTTGATCTCGCTCGCGCACAAGGGAAAAAGAGCGAGGTTGATGCTGTAAATATGGCTGGATCAATAGTGTCTAAGTGGAAAGAGGGCACACAACAACGTCTTGATGCTGAGAAAAAGTTTGCTGGTGAAGTCAAGTCATTATGGGACAAGATGGCTCAAGCTGGTAGGTCGCTACAGGATATGGCTATTTCTGCATTAGAAAAAGAAGGTATTATGGCACCAACTATTGCTGATATTTCACGCAAGACAGAAGAACTAAAACGTAATGCCGATCAAGTAAATCTTGCGTGGCAGGCTGGTGCTGGTATCACTAAGGAACAACTTGATTTGGTTCGTTCTGTCGGAGACGCAAATAAGATAGCAAAAGATATGGGTGTCTCTATGCAACAGAGTCTTTCTGCTGCTGCTAAAGACGCAAATATAAATCTAAGTTCGGAAAAGATGACAACCGATGGAATGGTGTCAGGTATAAATGCTCTAGGTGTATCTGTAGGAACAGCAGCGCAACGCTATGACGAGATGAAAGTAAGACAACTTGCTGCTGCTCAAAGTGCCAACTTGTTAGCGAGTGGTATGGATAAACAAGTTGTTGCAAGTAGAGAAGTACAGGACGCAATTCTTGATTCAACGAGAGCGCAGCGTTCTGCTGACGATGCATGGAGGGAAGTAGCCAGTGCTGAACGTACAGCTTCTCTTGCTGCTGATGGATACACGAAGGCACTTGACAAATCAGATGACGGTCTATCAAAGTTTGAGACAAACTTCAAAGACACATACGGAAAAATAGAGGGAGCAACTGACAAGTTTTACGAAACACTTGGGTCAAAGATCAATGCTGGTAATAGTAAGATCGCTGACACTGTGTATCAATACTTCACGAATCAGGTTATCCGTCAACTTGACGCTGAGGCGGCACGAAGCTAATGGCAATTCCTACACTCGGAAAAATAACTCTTACTGTTGTGTCTGGTGGTGGATCAAGTATAACGCTAACTACCGATCCAGATACATATGTGCTTGAATGGCCCCCACGTCGTTCATATTTTCCACATATCGGTGGCGGTGTCAAGCAAGATTTTGGAAAGTTTGCAGTTGATTGTGTTGTAAAAATGCAATCTGGAGCAAGTCAGTGGCTCAATAAATCAGTTGTAATAGCTATGGATACGAATGACGCAATCAAAGGCGCAACATGGAGACTTCAAGATTTCGAGGGTAACGACTTCACGGTATCAATTGATAAATGGTCGCCAGTTGTAGCAAAGGGAATGGCGCTGGTTGGCCTGTATACCTATGAACTAGACCTTCGCGTAAAAGCTATGAGCAAGTTACGCGGAGCGTCCTACACGGGGAAATAACAACATGGCAAAAGACCTTCAGTTTTATGACCGTGATGGGGCGACAATAATAACTGGTAAAACACTTTCAGATATTCTATCTGGTGCAACTGATGTACGAGTAAAGATAGGAGTAAAGAATACTGGAGATGCACTTGCGTCGTCTCTCAAGTGTTCTCTTGTTGCTATTGGATCAAGCGACGGATTAGGTCAAGCAAGAGTAGGCAGAGACCTAGCTACGCTTTCCCCACCGTGGAATGTAGCCGCAATTGTCAATGCTGCTGGCTCTGGTGGTGTTTTTGCTGATGTTGGGAAGATATACTTAGTTGTTACTGCTGTCAATGCTACAGGCGAGACGATTCAAAGCGCAGAGGTTCAAGCTACTATAACAGTTACGACACAAACAGTAACTATCACATGGGCTAAGGTTACTGGTGCTACAAAGTACAGAGTATATGTTTCTTCAACATCAGGAACGTATGGGTCAACATGTAAGATAGCCGAAAACAGTGGAGTATCTGCAACGAGTTTTACATACCATGGTACAGCAGCATCAAGCGGTACTCCACCGCTTGCAAATACAACAGGTGGAACATCCCCAGCTTACGGTAGTGCGCCATCTCTTTCTACAACACCAGTAACAATCGGCGCACTTGCGACAGGGCAATGGGTTTTTCTGTGGGTTGCTCGTATCGTTCCGTTGTCTACAAGTGATAAATTGAACCCGCGTTTAGCGGGACTACTCTTCGCAGAGTAAACTGCGAAACAAGGGGGAAATTTGAAATGAGCATTCTGCTTCGAGACCTTCGGCTTTATGGTTCGGCAACAATGGCTGATGATGATACTCCTACGGCTATTGGTGGTGCTATTGATCTGACAAAGCGTGTAGTGTTTGTGGATGAAGGTGGAGATTTTCAAGCTGTATCTAGCGCAGCAGCCGATACCACACAAACAGTGACAGTAAGTTACCGTGATGCTGGTGGTGCAATTCAGACGCAAGCATTTGCTCTCAACGGTAGGACGCCAGTGCTTCATACTATGACAGCAGACCGTATCCTCAAGGCTGTCAAGGGAGCATCGTGTGCTGGTGATGTAGCAATAGAGAATCAAACTCCAGTACGAACGACTAACACAGCACAGGCTGGTAGCGCAGACGATATTACGTTAGATGCTGGAGCAAGCGGCTCTGATGATGCGTACCGTGGTATGATTATACGTCTGAATGGTGGAACAGGGCAGTATCAGATTCGCCATATAATCAGCTATAACGGAACCACGAAAAAGGCAACTGTCTCAAGCGCATGGGGTACGAATCCTGATGGAACGTCCACATTTATTATCTCTAAGGGATTCTATTTCGAGTTAGCACCTACTGAGGCACTGGAAGTGCGACGTGCGTTTTACAATGCTGCCGCTGACCCGCCTGCTGGTTCTGCTAAGACGTACTATGAAAAGTGTTTCTTCAAGAACTGCCACGGTTCTCTTACGCTCACTGGCGCGACCGTGAAAGAAAACGCTGACCCGTCAGGGTTAGTGACATTTACTCTTGAGACAACGAACAATGGTAGCGGTACGAATGGTGCTAATAATCGTCAGGTTGCTCCAGTATCAGGAGTAGGTACGTTCTCTTCGGCAGACCAAAACCCTGCTGGTTCTCAGATGGATGCTGCTGATAGAGTTGGTGTATGGCTCAAGTTATCTCTGGCAGCAGGCACAGCAGCACAGAATACAACTTATACAGTTGAGTTGACTGGCACAACTACATAAGTTTTCGCTTGCTATAGTTGTTTTTCTCTCGCGCTGCTGGTGACGGGCGCGAGAGCCACACATTTACCAAGGGAGTACCTACCGATGGCTTCACCTATTGTCTTTCACTCTACTGATTCTGGTGCTCCAGCAGGGCCATCAGGTACACTAGGAACATTACTTGCTACACTTGATGGTTGTCTCATTTGTCGTATGGTTTTTACATCAACAGACCTTGCTGGTACTACTTCAATTGTTGATAACACGAACAAAGCACGGTCACAGTCTACAGCAACAAACGCTGGAACATGGCTACCATTCCAAACTGCTACACCTGGGGCGGCTACTGATGCGTGTTTTATTGGATTGAGTGCGAAGTTTGATAGAGTGAAACTTTCTTTATCAACACCAGGAACATCAGTAGTCGATTTTGTTGTGGAGTATTGGAATAGCGGAGCGTGGGTTGCTGTATCTGGATTATCTGATGGAACATCTGGACTTACAGCAAGTGGTACAATTACATGGACTATACCAAGTGATTGGGTAACTAAGGCGCTCAATAGCGTGACATGTTATTGGATACGTCTACGATACACGTCATACAGTGTGATGCCCATTGCACAATATTGTACAGTAACAGGATGGACACAGGCATATGGGCCTACATCTAATGAAACTGCATATCAACAGGGCGGCGGTAATCTAGTGTTCTACGACATCAATGATAACGGACCGGGTGCTGGTACTACAAAAGAGGCACGAGTACAAGGTTATGAAACAATGAGCGCAATCGCAACTGGTACTGGTGCATTTCCAACAACCGCTGCCTCATTTATTCGTAAGAGTTCATTAGGTACTACAGGATCGCCAGATGGTACGGCTAGGGCATATGTAATAATTGCTGACGATAGAACTGCTATTGTGTTTATTAGCACAGGAGATACCGCTGGTAAATATTCGCCATTCTATATAGGAGATACATTCAGTCTCGTGCCGAATGATAACTATAGAAGTGCTGTCTTTGCGAACGGAGCTGAAAACACGGCAACACCTACAAACTCGCTGATTTACATGTTGACGCTAGGTACGACAAAAACAGGGTCGTATTTAGATAGGGCATATCACGGTGTTGGGGCTGCGGCTGTAATTGGAATGCACACCGATAGTATCAAATGGGCAGGTGGTGTTGGAACTGTTCCGTTTCCGAACGGTGCTGATGGTGGACTTTGGCTGGCACCAATAAATATCCATGAAGCATCATCAACAATTCGTGGACGACTACGCGGATTGCTATGCGTATGCCACGCTACTGCTAACTTTACAGATGGCGATACATTCTCTGGTGCTGGTGCATATGCTGGTCGCACGTTCTTGATAGTCAAAACCGTAGATGCTGGTAGCGGCGGCACCACTGGTTTTATTGCTATAGAAACAAGTAATACTTGGGAAACTGACTAGAGTGGCGACACATCCAACATTTCCACAGCAAGTAGATACCAAAACAGGTAGCGGGACTACTCTTGCTGGAAACTCAATCATTCCAGTAAGTGGTGATCTGTATATTGCCATTGTATGTAATACACATGCGAGCGTAGGTACTCCTACGCTAACAGGAACAAACGGATTTAGCGTAACATGGACTAACATAGTCAGTAAAGCAGATGCTGGCTCAGCACAACGTATAACAGCATTTCGTGGAGTGGCATCATCCGGTGTTGCTGGTGTACTAACTGCCGATTTTGGTGGGGTATCACAAACTGCTGCTAGTATAATTTTACTACATTGCCAGACTATAGATAAAACAACAAATCAAGGTGTAATTCAATCTCAAAGTAGTACAGGAACAGTATCAAGTGCCCCAACAGTTACCATGTCTGCCTATGCAGCGATTTTCAATCTTGCATTGTTTATTTCTCTTAGTAGCGCGACAACATCATGGACAAATAGCACTGCTGGTTGGATACCATTTGATGCAATTCAAGGCCCAGGTACAGCAGGCGCAATGTTTAGAGACCATGCTACATTAGACACAGCGCCAGTCGGGACTTTTGGTACTACTGGAACTCTCTGTTCTATTGGTATTGAATTGAAAGTTGACGCTACTCTTGCTGGAGTTGGAGGTTTACGGGCTGTTGATCCAATGGCAGATAATTTCTTCACATGTCAGTGTGGTGGCGGCATACGTGGAGTACAGATTTCTGGAGATAGGGAATTTTTGTTCGGCGCTGGTGGCCCATGTGGATATATCGTCAGTGACCCGGCAGGATTATCTGCACTTACATTTCAGAATCCCGGTATAGGAGTAGGTGCTGGTACTCCATATGGAAAGTGGCTAAATAGAAGTCAACGAGATGATAGTGTTGGTAATCCTGCACCAAGTCAATCACAACATGAACTAGGAATTTTACGAGGGATTTTTGTAAAAGTTGATATTGGAGCAAGGACTATTTCATTGGATTGTAAAGTAGAATCTGATCCGGGTTCTGCTCTGCGACCTCAAATAATTGTGAAAGCAAGTGATGAGGTAGGTCTTGTTGCTGATGTTATAGTTACCGCTGGTTCTGGAACTGCTTGGCAAACACTCACAGCGAGTTTTACCGCTGGTCGTACTGGTGTTGTAGAAGTGTGGCGTTTCAAACGTCAAGTTGGAGAGTTTCGTGTATGGTGGGATAACATCGTTCTGACATAAATCATGACGGTCTCATACGCAGGCTTCGATTACTGGTATCATGGAGCGCCAATTCTGTATTCGGGGCGCTCGATGGATTTCTCTGTTTGGTATAAAGGCGCTCCACTTGTTCAACTAGCAGGAAGTTTATTAGATATGAAGTGTTCGGCAATTGTTGAGTGGGTTGCCACACAGAAGTCAGACCAATCATTTGATCCCGAATGGAGAGCTACACTAGATGAACTTATAAAACTCCAAATAGAAAGTAGTGGAATTTGGCAAACGCTATACGGATCGGTGCCAGTTGAATTTCGAGGTACAATAAAAGCAGTACAAAATATACAGATTGGGTGGCGGGCCACGCTGGATGAAACATTTGGTGTAACTCCAGAATTTACGTTGACCATTGCAGCAACGTGCGATCTTCCACTAAATTGGGGTGGTTCTACTACACTTGATACATCTGTAACATTTGAAGTAGCAAGCATCGTAGCATATCTGACAAAAGACATTGCAATACCGATAGAGTTTTTTGGATCAGTCAACGCAGACCATACGCTCAGTCTTGAATGGCGGGCCACGCTTCCTAGTAAGCTTGATACTCTGCCAGCAGATTTTCTAGCAAGTATACAGTCTCTAAAAACAGCACCGCTTGAATGGATCGGTGCGATTCGTATTCCTGTCACTGTTCCCGTAGATTTTCTTGGGTATCACAACGTAGGATCGAAACTTGAGTCTCTACCGATTGATACAACAGGAACGACATTTGTTCAGATTATTACAAGTCCACCAGTTGAATTTGACGGGTTCAATCCGTTAGAACTATGGTTGATGTGGAATGTTACAAAGAAATTTTCTAAACAATTTGATCTTGATTGGAATGTGTTTGGTACTGCTATTGGAATTGTGTTCCCTCTAAAGTGGCGTGTATACAATGCCCTACCGATGCTTCAGCTTCAGTGGAACGTGATACCAGCACAGTTACTTATAGATTCAGATATTCAAAAACCAGTAGCGTCTGGAGAAAAAACCCCATAACATGTCAACATTCAAACCGACAAAATTTCAGGTTGATAGTAACCTGACGCTTCCTGCCGATGGATATGTGGCAGAAATCGCCCGTTCGTCGGACTATGTGACTGTGAGTGAAAGTGATCGTGTAACACTGCAAGCCGGATTTGAAATCAACGGTATTGATTATTACGTTACACTGATAAAAGAAGGTGTCATTGATAGTTATTATTTGAATGTTGATCCATCAAGAATCATGGCACAGTTGCAAGGCCGGGATCAAATGGCGTATGCTCTGGATACAGAGATAGCACGTCGTTATTTAGCTACGGAACCAGCGCCAACAGTTAGCGGTTCAAGTGCAGTCGTAGAATTTGTAGGATCGTATAAAGCAAGTAAAATTGCACAGGACATAGCTGAATTAGTTGGGCTCAAGATGTCGTGGCAATGTCGTGACTATACTATTGTGAGTAGCTTTGATGCAATAGGACGACCGTTTGATATTTTGGAACAGCTAGTTGATCCTTGGTCACAATTTGAACCTCTGAAAGTGGATGTATTCATTCAGGGTGATACAATTGTTTGTCGCGCACGGTCACTAAATCCTGTGCCCGATCCTGTACTTGGTATTTTTGACGTAGCTTCTGCTGGCGCTCGTATTGATACTGTGCAGTTGAGAAAGTTCAAACGTCCTTTGATCGGAAGAGTAAACTTGACTGGCGCACAAGTGACATCTGCGCTATCACGAGTTCCGTCTTTTATTGATAGCGGAACGCAGTTGCCTTACTGGAATGCAAATACAATTTACAGTGCTGGTAACTATGTTATTGCACCAAGCGGACTACCTTATGTTAGTACAGCAGACAGCAACTACGGAAATACACCAGAGACTTCACCGGGAGCGTGGACTCCGTATGAGTCTGGCGGTACTTCAAGTACGGCACCACCTGATTGGTCTCCAACAACTTTGTACGGACTTGGAGATCAGGTCACGTATGCTGGAAATCCATATACTAGCATTGCGTCTGAAAATACAGGCAACCAACCAGATACCTCTCCTACTTATTGGAGCGCAGGCGAGAGCGCCCCTCCGGTGTGGGATGCTGGAACGACATACCAGATACCAGATCAAGTCACGGCAAGCGATGGGAATGTCTACACAGATAATACTCCTAGCAACATAGGCAATGATCCCACGCTTGGCCCACCTGATGTAGCTGGTGCTGCTAATAACGGTTGGACATTTGGTGGAACAAGCAGTTTTGCTACAAATGCTAACGCTACTCTTGTAGCAAATACTTTGAGTGTTGGCCCGCAGGCTGGTTCTGCTACAACATCAACAACAGATTCGGTGTATGGTCCTGACGGTCGTTTGATTTCAACAGTGACAACTACAGTAACAAAAAAAATGCCAGCAGATGTAATCATACTAGAAGAAAAAGCAACAACTGTCTATAGTTTAGGATTTGGTACATTGTCGTCACGAGATACAAAACGATGTGAGTGGGAAGATGTGCATTTTGCTATTACTGTTCCATCAGACGGATCAGTTGGTTCAATTACACCACAATTTTCTCAACCACTACAATTAGGAGAAACAGACGAACAAGAAGGACTTGACTCAAAGAAAGTTTTTAGAACCCTAAAAAGGCTTACAACTGGATTTGCCTATGATGCTCAAAGATTCTTGACATGTAAGACAACAGTTACAGAAGAGTGGAACGAAAAGAAAAAGGTATTTGAAGAAACAGGAACACAGGTTCAACGGTATGAAACTGCTGGCCCATTAGATATAAAAACCATTACAGATAACTTCTCTGCTATTGATAAAGTAACTGGTGTTGCAACACTGTTGAGCACTAATGAAACGATAGGTAGCGGTCAGCGTCCGGGTGGGACAATTTCAGGCGGGCTAACGTCTGGCTCGGGCGCTGCTGCCGCTGCGGCTGCTGCTGCGGCTGCTGCGGCTGCCGCTGCTGCTGCAAGCGGTGCAAGTGGTATAGTATTACCTTCAAGTAGCGGTTACGATCCCGGTTCTGGTTGGTCATCATCAGGAGCAAATTCTAGTGGAGCAGACGGTATTATTCCGTTGCCATTCAATGAGTTTATAGAGTACAACACTGGAGATGTAGTAGAGTATCCGTCTGGTTCTGGTGTGTTCTATATGGCGACTGCGCCGACTTCAGGTGAAATACCACCTGATGCACCGTGGCAACTTATTCCAGACTGGAACCCAAATACTAATTACGGACAAAATGACCTAGTGGTATTTGATGGCGTAGTGTATCAAAGTTTGTTGCCTGATAACGTAGGCCATGATCCATCTACTTCTCCAGATTGGTGGGACACGTACCCTACTAGTCTACAGTCGTTCGATTTTTATAAATCCCGTGTGTATCTCAATAAAACCTTCATTCCACCAGATAACTCATCGAAATGGACATACGAGGGTACAACAACTGATACTAAAATTCCATTGTGGGATTATAACACTGTGTACTCTCTTGATGATGAAGTACGCTATAGTCTTGGGTTCAATCCAAATTCTGATGCTGCATCTGGTAATGATCCAACAAATATTACTGACTTGACAAATGGATCGCTTACTAATCTTGAGGTTGCTGGAACAGTGAGTGATGATAGTATGGCAATTCCATTTCAATACAGCAATCAAAACATGACATTGGCAGACATGTATTACATCTATGGTCAAGCTCGTGCTTGTTCTGGTCTATGGCAACATGAGCAACGGTTTCACGGATATAATATTCCTTGGTTGCGTAGGGCATCAATTGTTCAATTCACTGGATTGAAGGACGAGAATGGTGATTCTATCGTTGTTGCTGCTGGTATTTTACAGACACTCTCATTGCTCTATGATGAAGGGACTACTTCACCGTCTATGAGTCGTCAGATGTTGGCTCTCGCGTGGACACCTAATGGGGTTGGATAATGGGCGGGCAATCATCTCAGACATTGGCAACAGCTATCCAGAATCTCATTTCTAAACAGAATCAACTTGTCTATCTCGGTACTATTACACAAGTACGAGAAGATGGGACAGTTCTTGTTAGGATAAAGGGACAAGAGTATGTTGTGCAAGCTATCTCTGACCAACCATTCTTTGCTGGTTCACAGGTGCGAGTGATACTTGATGATAAAAAGGGTTGGGTATTACTTGGGACGGTGCGATAATGCCAACAGGTTCTAGCAGCACATCATTGCAACGCGCTGTAGAAGTGGCGCTCGATTACATTGGTGTGCATGGAAAAAGAAAACGTGTTACAGACGAAACGGTTGATGCTGTTCGTGCAGACGGAACAGCAATCGTAGGCGGTGAGTCACTGAGTACATCAGGTGTATTCAAGGGAATGCAGGCTGGTGACCGTGTGAAAGTTGCATGGAGTCGCACAAGTCAGGCTGTTAGGAAACCGAAGAGGAATGTTATTTTGGCGCATCAGGTTAGGAGAAACATTCCTCCGATGAACACACAGCAAGGTGGACAGATAGTTGAAGAATTGTTTATTGCTAACAGAGACGATGGTGTGAAAGATGTGTTTTTTAGAAATGCATTCCAGTGTTCTCCACTAAAGTTGGATTCGTTTGGTATTCCAACAGTGTCTTTAGAGACAGTCAAGTGGGGGCAGGGAAATAATATGTTTTATGTGCTGTCTGGAGTAAAACAACCAAACACAACTGTACCCGGACATACGAGTATTATTGTAGAAGGTTCGACCACGAAAAAATACCATATTTTCAAGATCAACAGAGAACTTAGAACACCGTTTACTTCTTCTGTTGACATTGTTCAATTGATTTCTGTAGATAATGTGGTTGACTTTGCTACAAATAATCTTGTGATTGCTGAAACTTGGATGCCATACGGAGACGTAGATGCAGATTCTATGAATCCATATTTGACAGCAGCGGGAACAGGCAATCCAACACTAGGATCGTCGTATGTTTTCAACATGAGTAGTATACGTGGTAGTAGTACCGTTCCTGTTGGTGGCGGTGTACACCTAACACTGAATAAGGCATCTGGTAGTTTTTATGTAGTTATGCAGAGACTTGGAACATTGCATGCCTACGCAGACGCAATATTGACAGATGTTGAAGTAAACACAGTTGGAAATAACAGTCTTTCATGGAGTCTACTAGGTACGATGTTGACAGATGATGGACACCTAATTATGACATGTAATGTTAGATACTTTGCTGGTAGCGTTCAACCTGATTTTAGGAATAATCCTAACCAGCCAGCCATAGGAGCATTTCCGTATACACATCCGTATATTGGCCCCGGCCCAAGAACATCAACAAGTTCTGTTGCACTGGAATATATTAGACCTGTGATTATTGATTTTACTGAAAATAAGATACTTGTAGATGGATTCAGAACTTCTAATGCTGACTATTTGTTCATTCCGTTTCCACCACCTACTCTATCAAATATTATAGATATGACACACGGGTATCCGGGTTCATGGGGTGCATCTTTTACTCCAGCCTATTCACTAACAGAAATATACAATTTTATAACATATGCAAACTCGAAAGACGGAGCAGGAGAAGTATATATACTTGGTGGTGCTGCTTATGTAAGGAAAGATTCAACATATGGTTCTCTGTGCATCTCCCCGATCAACGGGCTATGTACGATTCTATCTCCACTATCATCAGAATTTCTTGGGTTAGTTGAAGAGATGTCACTGAGCCATATTGTATGGGCAAAGGGAAATCATGCTACATTGGCTACAGGGTTAGATAATATCAACATTGATAGAGAATGTTTTGTTACACTTATGGATAGCGGAAAACAGACAACATTGCCTGTTGCAATGAGTACAAGATTACATAATATGGAGTTGAACTTACTAAACACAGACTTCATGTACCGTCTTGATAATAATACAGGTACGCTTCCTGCTGATACACCAGTCAATTACTTTGCAAAAATATGGGAATTTCGTGGAGATACGACTATCACCACTGCTGAAATTGTTACCCAAAATGTGTTTCCAGAAGATACCGCACTACGAGACTTCAAAAAATTAGCACCAATACCAAACGGTGTAGTGCAGCCTATTGACATAACTAAGTATGATCTACAAATCATCAACTATGATAAAATTCTACAGCCAATAAACAAATTTCTCATTCTTACATAATGTAAGAATATGGAGACTATTGTGAAAAAGAAAGTCCGTCGTGCTGTGGTAAATCAAGATTCTGTATCGGTTGTAGGTAAAAAAGTAGATGTCCTTGCTAAATCTGTAGAACTGTATTTAGAACATGACAAGAAAGCACATGTGCGTATAGATAAAGCATTTGATGATTTACTATCTGGTAAATTGAATCGTGGGCAGCGTGGGGAGCGTGGGGAGTCTGGCCGCACTAGAGATTTGGTACGATTTTGGGACACGTATCCAAGTTTGACGGTATGGGTTCTGATAACTGTCTTGACATTGGTTGGTATTGCTGGTACAACATGGGTATCGTCTTTATATTCACAGATCAAAATAAACACAGGTGTACTTGCTGCTGACAGGGTTGAATTTTCTACCCTTCATAATAATATAGATACCCTAAAGTCTGAGGATGTGATGCATCGTGCATGGATAGATGATCTAAAGTCTGACATAAAAATTATTCAATCTGATGTAAAGGAATTACTCAGGCGCAGTAGGTAATGCAAAAGGTTCGTCGTAGACAACAGAGAAACAGAGAGAGAAAAGCTAGGCTTGGTAGACTCCCAAAAAGGGTGAACCTTGGTAGGGGGTATGTTGTAAGAATTTTTCTCTTGACACCCTCTCAAATTTCTGATACCCTTGAAATAGACGAAAAAAATACCGTGGCTGGCTGGTGGGATGACGAAGAATGGGCTATTTACATAGATAGTACCGTCTCGCGTCAACGCCAGTGGGAAGCCTATTTCCATGAACTAATACATGCAGTTCATGATACGGCAGAGGTAAACCGTGGTGGCATATAAATGGCGCTATAAATTACGCTTGACAAGGTTTTTTATTTCTGGTACAGTTGCCATATGATGCGAACAGTGGACAGGGCATGGCTTGCAGGGATTCTTGAAGGCGAGGGATACTTTGGCTGGAACGTAAACAAACGATTACATAGGGTTCCTGTAATAGAAATAAGTATGGTTGACAAAGATATTATACAACGAGTTGGTGGTATGTTTGGAAACGGTATGCGTGGTCCTTATGGGCCTTACGGAAAGGAAAAACACAAGAGACAACCTTTTTATAAGTGTCAGGCATACGGACGGCGTGCTATTATGGTAATTCGTTTAGTTTTGCCGTGGCTTGGAAAACGTAGAACGAAAAAAGTTCATCTGTTGCTAAAATGGAAGTATCACAAGATTATAAACAATAAGTCAACCGGACGATTGGAGGTTTTATAGATGGAAATTTCTCGTTACCCTACGTTCAAGTCGGCAACAACTGCTGTAACAATTTGTCCTATAGGAGATTTACAGTGGGCTGGAGATGAACAAGACTTGGCCTATACCCTCTTAGAAAATCATCTCAATACATGTCTTAGTAGCCAGAATCCTCTCTTTGTCGGTATGGGAGATTACATTGATTTTGCCTGCATTGAATTGGACGCAGAAATATTGACTAGAGAAGGATGGAGACGGCACGATCAGGTATCTATCGGAGATAGCGTAGCATCATATGATGGATCGCGCTTGGTATGGACTCCACTTATTGATATTCACCATTATGATAGTGCTCCAGTTGTGGAAATGCGATCAAAGTCTTTTCTTGCCAGAGTAACACCTAATCATAAATGGTGTGTAAAATCTAAAGGTAAGACAAGTGGAATTATGGAAACACAGGACTTAGAAGGACATGCATTCAATCTTGTTATAACAGCTAAGGCAGAAGATGGACCATCTACTATAACACCAGATGAAGCATGGGTACTTGGATGGTTAGTGTCAGACGGACATATACGCTGGGATACAACGGATAATTTTTCTGTTCTTCAAGCTAAACCACAATACGTTGATGAATTACGTTCTAGGTTGGCAGGCATAGTGAGGCGAGAAGGAATAGATCAACGTGGAACTCACTGTTTTGATTTGCATGTAGAAGCAGTGAGGGCAATCTTTTGGCGTGCTGAAGTTGATTATAAATCCCTTAGTGGTTTATCAAAATTACCTTTGGTGCTTTCAGGGCCAGCAAGGGAAGCAATGCTTGATGCGCTTTTGAAAGCCGAAGGAACATTTGTTCAGAATGAAGGTCGTCAAGGTAATTGGCGTTTTTCACAGTCTGTAAAAGAAAATCCACTGGTATGTGAGGTATTTCAGAATCTTTGCGTTATGGAGGGTTTGCGGTTAGGAATTTCTAAGCCGAAGTCGTCTGGTGTATGGGTTCCTCGTATTTTACTTCGAGAGACCCCGTATACATATGACATGACTTTTACATCTATAGGTAATCGTCCTGTCTGGTGTCCAGAGACAATACATGGAACATGGGTCATGCGACAAGGTGAACAAATTGCTATTACAGGTAACTCACCAAGCAATAGAGAACGTCTCAAAACTGGCCTGTATGACACAGCACTAAAGGTCATTTCTGACGCTACAAAAAACCTCGTGGACGATCTGTACCAGAGACTTCTGAAACCTACAACTGGCAAATGGCTAGGTTTGACACAAGGCCATCACCATCACACAGCTATCATAGGACAGACAAAAGACAAAGAAAACATTACGGTTGATTCTGACGTGTATCTTGCCAAGTTGCTCAAGGCAAAGTACCTAGATGAATTTGGGTTCATAGAATTGTCGTGGCCGAACGGTGGAAAGTTTCACATAGTTGTATTCCACGGTTCCGGGTCAAGCACGTTTCCGTGGGGGCCACTCAATAGGCTCTGGCGATTGGTGCCAAACTTCCATGCTGACATTCTGCTATGCGGCCATCAGACAAAAAAAGCAGTAGCAGAGACAGACAGATTGATCTTTCCTGAAGTTGGAGATAAAGTTACACACAAAACTGTCAAGATGGTCGGTACTGGTGGTTGGACTAAGGGGTACGTCAATGGACGGCGTACATATATTTCTGAAGGTGCAATGAGTCCGGTAGCTCTAGGTCAACCAATCATCCATCTTCGTCCAGTTGTTATCAAGGGACGGTGGGATGTTGGTATGACGGTAGAGATGTAATCGTGGCAACAAAAAAGGCTTTAGGTCAATTCAGACGGCGTAGAACACGAATGCAACTTGGTTTTTGTTACGAATGTCTTAGTCCAGCATTACCCGGCATGACTCGATGTGAAGAACACAGAGTCAGACAAAACAATAAAGCACAACGTCTCAAGGCAATAAAAATTGTTCAACGAGGTTGGAAAATTATGAGGGTTCCAGTCTGATGGCATTTGAAACCAAGGACAGTGGAGAGCGAGCGCACTTCTCTACTGGCGCTCAGAGAGATACAAACAACGGTAAGGGGCGATATGATCTACTGCCAGTGCTGGCACTCAGACGACTCGCGCAGTTGTATGAGCGTGGAGCTATAAAGTACGATGATAGGAATTGGGAGAAAGGCATTCCAGTGTGGCGCATGTTTGATTCAGGTATTCGTCATGCTGAAGATGCGCTTTCTGGCAAACATGACGAAGATCATTTAGCTGGTGCTGTCTGGAATTTGCTCGGTATCATGGAGTATGAGGAACGGATAAAACTCGGAATGACAGAGTACGAGAAACTATTTGATAATATGGGGCCTTTATACGAGTTCAATAAGGGGAAAGAATGAAAACCTTTGCTGTTCTACTTCTGTTCGCCATAGCTGGTTGCGCTACTGGAGCGCCAGTAACATCAGTAACATCAATAGCACCGTCTGTTTATTGCTTACCTAACGGAGTGAGCCAATCTGTATTGATGCTGCCAATAGTGTACGTGGGTAATTTTCAGGGAATAATGTTTGTCAGGTATGAAAAAAAGGGACAAGATATTGTGATCGGTTGGTTTGGTGGTGTGCCAGCAATGTATGATAGCAAACCTGATGATAAAGATTCTTCCTTGTTGAAAAACGCTCAGGTTTTTCCGCTTGGAAATTCTGCTGAAATTCGTAAACCGTCTGGTCCATGTAAGTGGTATTCTACAGACGATATAAACACATGAGTATATTTACGCTCTACGCAGAACTTCCAAAAAACCGCTACAGTCACGGTAAGATATGGGTTCTGAATGAAGCAGGCGCGGTAGAGAAAGGCCCATATGAATGCTACGGAAAAGCGGATAGCCAGATTGCGAAAGAACACAACAATCCACTTAGAGATATGACATTACCGTTTGGCGATCATCCGACTGGAACATATACGGTTGTCAATATCCAGAAGGACAAACAGCCAGCGCATTCTTATGGTGCATTTTTCATTCTACTTTCGCCAAAGGACGGTGCTGCGCTGGTAGCAAAAGCACACGGTCGTCAAGGTCTTGCTATTCACGGAGGCGATATGAGCGTAGCTGGACTGATGCGACCAACGGAAGGTTGTCTACGTGTGACAAACGAAGCCATCACGGAAATTGCCGCACTTGTAGAAACTGGAGATGAATACTCATGCACAGAATACTGAGATATACAATCCTGACGGCAACATTGTTTCTGACAACAGGCTGTCCGCTTGCTGCGCTGATTCCACTGTCAGTAATAGCAGGGCCAACTCTATCATTCGGTTTTAGGATGGTTGGCGATAGCATCGAAAGTGTTATTCCGTCTGTGGGACGATTCTGTGCGACAGATGAAGGTGAATTAGGGATAGTTGAATCTGCTGGTATCAC
>Ga0184615_10000701_pt1 | contig 18061 bp, 15 predicted proteins | sample PLM4_65_coex_FD_133134 | JGI IMG/M metagenome (GOLD analysis project Ga0184615, IMG submission 133134) | Groundwater sediment microbial communities from an aquifer in East River, Colorado, USA - PLM4_65_coex | ecosystem: Environmental > Terrestrial > Soil > Riparian zone | place: USA: East... | reverse complement strand
GCAGGAGGCGGCGCGCAAGCTCCGCTTCACGGCGCGGAGGACGATGCAGGTGGCGCAGCAACTGTACGAGGGGATCGAGGTGGGGGACGAGGGGGCCGTGGGCCTCATCACCTACATGCGCACGGACTCCACGCGGGTCGCGCCGGAGGCGCAGGCGGAGGCCCGGCGCTTCATCACCCAGCGGTACGGTGCGCAGTTCCTGCCGGAGCATCCGCCGCAGTACAAGAGCGGCAAGGGTGCGCAGGAGGCCCACGAGGCCATCCGGCCGACCTCGGTCCTGCGCGAGCCGGGTCAGCTGGCCTCCTTTCTCACCCGGGAGCAGCTTGCCCTCTACACCCTGATCTGGAACCGCTTCGTGGCCTCCCAGATGCGTCCGGCTCTCTTCGACACCACGACGGCCGACATCCTGGCGGGACACTACACCTTCCGGGCCAGCGGCCAGCACATGACGTTTCCGGGCTTCATGCAGGTGTACGTGGAAGGACGGGACGAACCCACTCGGGACGGGTCCGCCAGAGGCGGAGAGGCGGAGTCGGAGGGGGACGAGGAGCGCAACCTGCCGCCGCTTGAGGACGGTCTGCTCCTGGCCTGCCGGAGTCTGACGCCCGGGCAGCACTTCACCCAGCCGCCGCCCCGATACGGCGAGGCCACGCTGGTCAAGGAGCTGGAGGAGCGGGGCATCGGCCGGCCCAGCACCTACGCCGCCATCCTGAGTGTGATCCAGAACCGGGACTACGTGGTGAAGGAGAACGGCAAGTTCAAGCCCACGGAGCTGGGCGAGATCGTGGTGGACCTCTTGGTGGAGAGCTTCCCCCGGATCCTGGACCCCGGGTTCACCGCCCAGATGGAGACGAAGCTGGACGAGATCGAGGAGGGGAAGGCGGAGTGGCTGGAGGCCATGCACACGTTCTACGAGGCCTTCACCAAGTGGCTGGAGCAGGCCAAGCAGAAGATGCGGAACATCAAAGCCATGGAGGAGCCCACGGATATCGTTTGCGAGAAATGCGGGCGCTCCATGGTCATCAAGTGGGGGCGCTTCGGGAAATTCCTGGCGTGTTCGGGCTATCCGGAGTGCAAGAACACGAAGGAGCTGCCCGGAAACGGCCATGGCGAGGCTGGGGCGGGCGCAAACGGCCGGGGCGAGGCGGTGAGCGAGGGACAGCCCTGCGAGAACTGCGGGAAGCCCATGGTCATGAAGCGCGGACGCTTCGGCCCGTTCCTGGCCTGCTCCGGCTATCCGGAGTGCCGGACGGTCGTGCGGATCTCGCGGGCCGCCGCGCCGCCGCCAGAGCCGACGGACCAGGTGTGTGACACGTGCGGGGCGCCCATGGTGATCCGCGACGGGCGGTACGGTCGCTTCCTGTCGTGCAGCACTTACCCCACCTGCAAGCACATCAAGCCGATCCCCATCGGCGTGGACTGCCCGCGCTGCGGGTCGCCCCTGGCGGCGCGGCGATCCAAGCGGGGGCGGACATTCTACGGCTGCAGCGCCTACCCCAAGTGCGAGTTCACCCTGTGGGACCGCCCCATCCCCGAACCGTGTCCGGCGTGCGGGGCCACGTTCCTCGTGGAGAAGCGGCTGAAGGGGGGCGTCAGGATTCAGTGTGTCGCCGAGGGGTGCGAGTACAGGCGAGAAGCCGCACCTGCGGCGCCCGCCGAGGCCGTCGCCACGCCCTGATTCAGGAAGCCGTCAGCCATCAGCGATCCGCCATCAGCCTAGGGGCCAGGGCTCGAGGACCAGGACTTTCCCATCTCTGATCCCCGACCCCCAAACTCTGCTGTGGTTCCCGGAACGTCCGTGCTGTAATCTGAACGTATGGCTGAGCCCGAGATCACGATCATCGGCGGGGGCCTGGCCGGCTGCGAGGCGGCCTGGCAGGCGGCGGGGCGCGGGTGCTCCGTCCGCCTGTTCGAGATGCGGCCTGTGCTGCGCACACCGGCCCACCAGACGGATCGCCTGGCGGAGCTGGTCTGCAGCAACTCCCTGAAATCGGAGTCCTTGGAGGACGCCAGCGGCCTGCTCAAGGCGGAGATGCGGGCCCTGGGCTCGCTGACGCTCGAGTGGGCCGAGGTGCACCGGGTTCCCGCAGGCTCGGCGCTGGCCGTGGATCGGGAACGATTCGCCTCGGCCGTCACCGCTGCCATCACGGGGCATCCCCGGATCCAGGTCGTCCGGCAGGAGGTCCCGGAACTCCCGGCGCAGCGGCCGGTCATCCTCGCCACCGGTCCCCTCACCTCCGATCGGCTCTCGGTCGATCTGCAACAGCGGTTCACGTCGGCTCTCGAAGGCCGGAGCGGCGCGTCCCCCAGCACCCGGTGGCTCTACTTCTACGACGCCATCTCACCGATCGTCTCGGCCGACTCGATTGATCAGGGGATCGCCTTCGTGGCGTCGCGGTACGGCAAGGGTGGCGGCGACTACCTGAACTGTCCTCTGACGCGGGACGAGTATCTCGCGTTCCGGGAGGCGCTGCTCAAGGGCGAGCGGTACCCGCTCCACGAGTTCGAGGCGCCGAAATATTTCGAGGGGTGCCTCCCGGTCGAAGAGATGGCGGAGCGGGGAGAGGACACCTTGCGCTTCGGCCCGATGCGCCCCGTGGGGCTCCGGGATCCCCGCACCGGGAAGCGACCCTACGCGGTGGTGCAGCTCCGGCAAGAGAACCGGGGACCCGACGGGCGCCCCACCATGTACAACCTGGTGGGCTTTCAGACGCGCTTGCGACGGGGAGACCAGCTCACGGCGCTCCGCCTGATCCCTGGATTGCAGCAGGCCGAAGTGCTCCGCTACGGGAGTGTCCACCGGAATACGTTCATCATGGCGCCCCTGCTGCTCCGCGAGACGCTCGAGTTCCGCGGGAACGCCGGAGTCTTTTTCGCGGGGCAGCTCACCGGCGTCGAGGGCTACCTGGAATCGGCGGCCACCGGCCTCCTGGCCGGCCTCAACGCCGCCCGCCTGATCCGTGGGGCGCACCTGGTCAGCCCGCCTCCTACGAGCGTGCTCGGGGCCCTCCTGCGATACGTCACGCAGTCCGTACCGGAGACCTTCCAGCCCATCAACGCGAACTTCGGCATCCTTCCACGGCTGCCGCAGATCGCCCGGGACCGGCGGGAACGCAACCGGCTGCTGGCCGAGCGTGCCCTGGCCGACTTCCAGGCCTGGCGGCAGGACGTCCCATAGGATTCATCTCATCCAAGACCAGTAAATCAGTGGACAGGCCTGGAGTGTGCCGCGCGACTAGCAACCGCCCCGCCCCGGGCTGCTGCGAGACACGTGGCTGGACCCCGGAAAGTCGCCTTTTCACTTGATCTTTCCGACCATCCGGCGTAGATTTCGCGCGAGGTGGCCGGTTGCCCGGTCCGCCACCTGGTGGACTGGCGGCTGGCCGTTTCGCCTTTTTGGGGGGAGTTGTGCGGGCGGCCATCGAAGAGTACCTGACCTACCTCAAGGCAGAGCGCGACGCGTCGGCCCACACCCTGCGAAACTACCGGGTGGACCTCACGCAGTTCCTCGCCTATCTCCTGGAGCGCGCAGGTGGCGGAGGCAGCCCGAGTCCCGGGACGGTGGACCACCTGGTCATCCGGGGATTCCTCGCCCGGCTGCATGGGGCGCGGCTGTCGAAGGCCAGCATGGCCCGGAAGCTGGCCACGCTGCGCTCGTTTTTTCGCTTCCTCTGCCGGCAGGGTCACCTGAGTGCAAACCCCGCGAAGCTGGTCCAGGGGCCGCGCCTCCCGGTGCGGACCACGCCGCACCTCTCCGTGGATGAGGTGTTCCAATTGCTGGCCTCTCCAGGCAGTGCTGCGCGTGCGGATGCGTCCCAGGCGCGGAACATGGCCGAATCGCTGTGTGCCCGCGACCGGGCGATCCTGGAGTTGTTTTACGCAGCGGGCCTTCGGATCGGGGAACTGGTGGGTCTCGACCTGCCGGACGTGGACCTCGGCGAGGGGCTCGCGCGGGTCCGGGGGAAAGGGCGGAAGGAGCGGATCGTCCCGGTCGGCCAGAAGGCCCGAGAGGCCCTTCGCGCCTACCTGGATGTCCGCGGCGAGTTCCACCCGCGGGCGGCGACGGGACCGCGAGATTCCGGGGCCCTGTTCCTGAACCGCCGGGGGGGACGCCTCACTGCCCGTGGCGTGTCCGGAATCGTCCTGAAGCACCTCATGACGAGCGGCCTGGGGAGAAAGATCACGCCCCATGGCCTGCGGCACAGTTTCGCCACGCACCTCCTGGACGCGGGGGCGGATCTCCGCGCCATTCAGGAGCTCTTGGGTCACGCACGGCTCAGCACCACGCAGCGCTACACGCACGTGGGGCTGGACAAAGTGCTCGAGGTGTACGACCGCGCGCATCCGAGGGCACGGTCAGGCGGCAGGCCGGCCGCCCCCGGCCCGGGGAAACCATGAGGAGGGGCGGGATGTCCGGCCAGCCGGATGGCATGGGCTCCCCACACCGCCGCGGGGCATCGGTCGTGCGGAGCACGACGATCCTGTCCGTGCGGCACCGGGGGCAAGTCGCCATCGCCGGGGACGGGCAGGTCTCCTTCGGGGAGGTGGTGATGAAGCACACCGCCCGGAAGGTCCGGCGGATGTACAACGACCAGGTCCTCGCCGGGTTCGCCGGCACAGCGGCGGATGCCTTTGCCCTGCTGGCGAAGTTCGAGGCGAAGCTGGAGGAGTTCAGCGGGAACCTCCCCCGGGCCGCCGTGGAGCTGGCCAAGGACTGGCGCATGGACCGGGCCCTGCGACGGCTGGAGGCCCTGCTGGCCGTGGTGGATCGCGAGCACTCGCTGATCATCTCCGGGACCGGCGACGTGATCGAGCCGGATGACGGGATCATCGGGATCGGCTCCGGCGGGGGCTACGCCGCCGCCGCCGCGCGCGCCCTGGTCACGCACTCGACCCTGTCGGCCCGGGAGATCACCGCGGAGGCGATGCGCATCGCCGCCTCCCTCTGCGTGTACACCAACGATCACATCACGGTCGAGGAGCTGTAAACGGCGGGCCGCGGACCGAGGCGCCAATGGAACATTTCACACTGGCAATTACAAACGGACAACCGGGTCGAAAAGACCGGCCGGCAGTTGTCGGTTGTCAGTTCCCCACTTTCAATTGAGGTGTAGTCTCACATGGACCGATTGACTCCCCGCCAGATCGTGGCGGAGCTCGATAAGTACATCATCGGCCAGCACGAGGCCAAACGGGCGGTGGCCATCGCCCTGCGGAATCGCTGGCGCCGGCAGAGACTCCCGGCGGAGCTGCGGGATGAGGTTGCGCCCAAGAACATCATCATGATCGGGCCGACCGGCGTGGGCAAGACCGAGATCGCCCGCCGGCTGGCCCGGCTGGCGGAGGCGCCCTTCATCAAGGTCGAGGCCTCCAAGTACACCGAGGTGGGGTACGTGGGTCGGGACGTCGAGTCCATGATCCGGGACCTGGTGGAGCTGGGGGTCAACATGGTCCGGGGCGAGAAGACCCGCCGGGTGGAGGAGCGGGCGCGCGAGCTGGCGGAGGAGCGGCTGCTGGACCTGCTGCTGCCCTCGCCGCGGGGGATGGAGCTCGGCACGCTGGCCCCGGACGCGAGGGCGCTGGCCCAGGGGCTGACCCCGGAGAAGGGCAGTGCCCACGAGACCCGGGAGAAGTTGCGCCAGCGGCTGCGTGATGGGTCCCTGGACGACCGGACGGTGGAGGTGGAGGTGACGAACCGGGCCATGCCCATGGTCGAAATCTTCGGCGGGCAGGGCATGGAGGAGATCCAGGAGAACCTCAAGGACATGTTGGGAAACCTTCTGCCCCAGCGGAGCAAGCGGCGCAAGGTCAAGGTGCGGGAGGCGCGCCGCATCCTCACCCAGGAGGAGGCGGACAAGCTGGTGGAGAAGGAGGAGGTGGTCAGCGAGGCGATCGCCCGCGTGGAGAACTCGGGCATCGTGTTCCTGGACGAGGTGGACAAGATCGCCGGGCGCGAGCGGACGCACGGCCCGGATGTTTCCCGGGAGGGGGTGCAGCGGGACCTGCTGCCCATCGTTGAGGGCTGCACGGTCAGCACCAAGTACGGGCCGGTCCGGACGGATCACATCCTCTTCATCGCGGCCGGCGCCTTCCACGTCTCGAAGCCGTCGGACCTCATCCCGGAGATGCAGGGGCGGTTCCCCCTCCGGGTGGAACTCCAGAGCCTGACGCGCGAGGACTTCGTGCGCATCCTGACCGAGCCGGAGAACGCCCTGACCAAGCAGTACACGGCCCTGCTGGCCACGGAGGGGGTGGATCTGGGGTTCACGCGGGACGCCATCGAAGAGATCGCCGCCATCGCCACCACGGTCAACCAGGCGATGGAGAACATCGGGGCACGCCGCCTGTACACGATCATGGAGCGGCTGTTGGACGAGATCTCCTTCGAGGCCCCGCACATGGATGGGGTCAAGGTGACGATCACCGCCGAGGACGTGCGCAAGAAGCTGGCCACGATCGTCAAGGATCAGGATCTCAGCCGCTACATTCTCTAGCTGCAGGCCCCGGGGGGGGATCCCCCGGGTCCGATTGAGCCCGGCGGCCCTGACCGGGGAGACGCTCGACACGGCCATTCACGGGACGCAGGGCTGAGGACGGGATATGGCTTCGGCTCCCAGCAAGGCGGAAATCATCATCGGGGCGCTGCCCTTCATCCGCGCCTTCAGCGGAAAGACGGTGGTGGTGAAGTACGGGGGCAACGCCATGCTGGATCCCCAGCTCACCACCGCGGTCATCCAGGACCTCATCCTCATGCGGCTGATCGGGATGCAACCGGTGGTGGTGCACGGGGGCGGCCCGCAGATTGATCAGGCCATGAAGGCCTCGGGGATGCAGCCCCGCTTCGTCCAGGGCCTGCGCATCACCGACGCCGACACCATGCGGATCGTCGAGCGGGTGCTGGTGGGTGAGATCAACCAGGAGATCGTTGCGCGGATGCAGCGCCTGGGAGGCGCCGCCATCGGCCTCTCGGGGAAGGACGGAGGGTTGATCCGGGCGCGGAAGGCCGCGCCGGCCAAGGCCCCCGACGGGCAGATGGTGGACCTGGGTCTGGTGGGAGAGGTGGCCGGGATCGAGCCCCGGCCGATCCGGGCCCTCCAGGACGCCGGATACATCCCGGTGGTGGCCCCCACGGCGGGCGATGGGACGGGCGCCACCTATAACATCAATGCCGACTTGGTGGCGGGCGAGGTGGCGGCGGCCCTGGTGGCCGAAAAGCTGGTGCTGCTCACCGACACCGACGGGATCCTCGACCGGCAGGGGGGCCTGTTGTCGACGTTGTCGCGGCAGGACGTCGAGCGCCTGATGGCGGACGGGACCATCAGCCGGGGCATGTTGCCCAAGGTGCAGGCGTGTCTCGCCGCCCTGAAGGCCGGGGTGCGGAAGACCCACATCATCAACGGCACCAGGCAGCACGCGCTCATCGAGGAACTGCTGACTCCCGAGGGAATCGGGACCGAGATCGTGGCCTGACCGGCGATCAGGCAACTGGGCGCCCTGGCAATCTGGAACGTGACACTCAATACGCCCAAGTTGCCAGATCGCCTGGTTGCCAGCAGCCGGATATGCGGAGCGCAGGCTTGCGCTGAAGGAAGAGTGGGAGAGGCTGAATGGAAACGACACAGGAGCTGATCGCGGCGTCGGCGAAGTATCTGGCCAATACCTACGCGCGCTTTCCCATCGTCCTGGTGAAGGGACAGGGGGTGCGCCTCTGGGATTCGGATGGGAAGGAGTACCTGGACTTCGTCGGGGGCATCGCCGTGGATGCCCTGGGCCATTGCCACCCCCGGATGGTCGAGGCCATCCGGGCGCAGGCCGAAACGCTGATCCACGTGAGCAACCTGTACCACATCGAGCCGCAGATCCGCTTGGCCAGGCTGCTCTGCGAGCACTCCTTCGCCGACCGAGCGTTCTTCTGTAACAGCGGGGCCGAGGCCAACGAGGCCGCGATCAAGCTGGCGCGCAAGTACGCCAAGGACCACTGGAGCACCGACCGGTTCGAGATCATCGTCATGCGCCACTCGTTCCACGGGCGGACGCTGGCCACGGTGACGGCCACGGGCAACGAGAAGTACTGGCACGGGTTCGAACCGCTGATGCCCGGCTTCAAGCACGTCCCGTACAACGATCTCCAGGCGGTGGAGCGGGCGATCGACTCGCGCACGTGCGCCGTCCTGGTGGAGCCGGTGCAGGGCGAAGGGGGAGTGAACGTCCCCGGAGACGACTATTTGCCGGGGCTCCGGCGGCTCTGCGATCAGGCCGGCATCCTCCTGATCCTGGACGAGGTCCAGTCGGGGATGGGCCGCACCGGGAAGCTGTTTGCCTACCAGCATTGGGGGGTGGAGCCCGACATCATGACGCTGGCCAAGGCGCTGGCGGGGGGCATTCCCGTGGGGGCCATGCTGGCCAGGGAGGCCGTGGCGGCGAGCTTCGTTCCGGGGTCTCACGCCTCCACCTTTGGCGGGACCCCCTTCGTCTCGGCGGTGGCCCACGCGGTGGTGAGCACCATCATCCAGGAGGATCTGCCGGGCACTGCCGCGCGCGTGGGGAAGTATTTCCTGGACCGGCTGGCTTCCCTGAAAGCACGGTACCGGATCGTGACCGCGGTGCGCGGCGTGGGGCTGATCCTGGGCCTGGAGGTGTCGGTGCCGGCCCGGAGCATCGTTGCCGGCTGCATGGAGCGGGGCCTCCTGGTCCTGACAGCCGGCGATCACGTCGTGCGGTTCGTGCCGCCCCTGATCGTCAGCGAGGCCGAAGTGGATCAGGCGGTCGGGATCCTGGATGCGGTTCTGGGAGGCCTTCCTCAATAGCCTCCAATGCAAAACCGACAACTGACAACCGACAACCGGCCAATCCGGGTGACCGGTTTGTAGTTGTCGGTTGTCAGTTTTTCATTGGCAAGGAGTTCCTGATGCATCGCCATCTGATTACCTTGGATGACGTCACGCCGGAGGACATCCACGGCCTCTTCGATCTGGCGGCGTCCCTCAAGGCAAAACAACGGCAGGGCATCCCTCAGCCGCTGCTCCTGGGGAAGACCCTGGCCATGGTCTTCGAGAAGCCGTCCCTGCGGACGCGGGTGACCTTCGAGGCCGGGATGACCCAGCTCGGGGGGCATGCCATCTACCTGGCGCCGGCCGACATCCGGCTGGGCCAACGGGAAACGGTGCAGGATGCCGCCCGCAACCTGGAGCGGTGGGTGGACGGGATCGTGGCCCGCACCTTCAGCCATCAGATCGTGGAGCGCCTGGCCCTCTACTCCCACATCCCCGTGATCAATGGCCTGAGCGACGGCCACCATCCGGTGCAGATCCTGTGCGACCTGTTCACGCTGTGGGAGAAGCGGGGGTCGGTCACCGGCATGCGGGTCGCCTTCCTGGGCGACGGGAACAACGTGTGCCACTCCTGGTACCAGGGGGCGGCCAAGCTGGGGGTGCACTTCACCCTGGCCTGCCCTCGCGGGTACGAGCCCGATCCGGCGGTGCTGGCGCGGGCACAGGAAGAGGCGAAGCTGAGCGGCGCGCGCCTCACGGTGACGCACGACCCCGGCGCGGCGGCGCGGGGCGCGGACGTCCTCTACGCCGACGTCTGGACCAGCATGGGCCAGGAGGAGGAGCACGCGCGGCGCCTCCGCGACTTCCAGGGATTCCAGCTCGACCGGGCTCTGGTGGAGCAGGCCGGCCCCGACGTCCTGGTGATGCACTGCCTGCCTGCGCATCGGGGCGAGGAGATCAGCGATGAGGTCATGGACGGGCCGCGGAGCATCATCTTTGACCAGGCGGAGAACCGCCTCCACATGCAGAAGGCGATTCTGGTGCGGTTGCTGAGGGGCGACGACGCGCCGAGCGCCTAGCGCCAAGCGCGCAGGAAGTCAATTGGTCGAGCAGTCAAATGGTCCATGGGTAACGACGACTCGACGAACGGACCAATCGACGAATTGACTGATTGACCAAGTGACCAGGGAGAGCCTGGGGAAGAAGAGGACCGCATGCGCTTGGCGGAGAAGGTCGCCATGGTCACGGGTGGCGGGGCCGGGATCGGCCAGGCCATCGCGTTAGCCATGGCGCGGGAAGGCGCCGACGTCCTCGTCGCCGACATCCAGATCGGCGCGGCCGAGGCCGTGGCGCAGGCGGTGCGAGATCTGGGGCGGCGGGCGGCGGCGATGCCCGCGGACGTCAGCCAAGAGACCCAGGTCCGGCAGGCCATCGCGGACGGCATCCGGCAGTTCGGACGCATCGACATCCTGGTGAACAACGCCGGGGTGACCCCGGGGCTCGGGCTGCCCTTTACGCGTCAGGTGGAAGCCGACTGGGACAGGGTGTTCGATATCAACGTGAAGTCCGTCTTCTTCGCCTGCAAGGCGATTGCGCCGCACTTCATGGAGCGGACGTTCGGGAAGATCATCAATCTCGCGTCCATCGCCGGGCCGCTGGCCAGCCAGACCATGCCGTCCTACAGCGTGTCCAAGATGGGCGTGATCACGTTCACCCGGATCGTGGCGAAGGAACTGGCGGCGTACAACGTCAACGTCAATGCCATCTGTCCGGGTCTGCTCTGGACCGACATGTGGAAGAATATCGGCGAGGTGATCCGGGCCACGAACCCGGCGTATGCAGACCTCACGCCCCGGCAGATGTTCGAGCGGCGGGTGGAGGAGTGGATTCCGCTGAAGCGCGAGCAGACGCCGGAGGATATCGCCCACGCCGCCGTCTTCCTCGCCTCGGAGGAGGCGCGCAACATCACCGGCCAGGCCCTCATGGTGGACGGCGGGGTGGTGATGTAACGAAGACCGGTTCGGCTGTTCGGGCGTTCGGCTGTTCGGGGGTTCGATGGTTCGGGCGTTCCGGGAACAACCGAACAGCCGGACTCCCGAACGGCCGAACGCTCTGGGATCCGAATTCGGGAGGGGCGAGGAAGGGTGACATGGCAGGGGATGTGAAGCAGATCGTTCTGGCGTACTCGGGCGGGCTGGATACCTCGGTCATCCTGCGCTGGCTGATCGAAACCTACCAGTGCGAGGTGGTGGCCTTCGTCGCCGACATCGGGCAGGGCGAAGAGGTGGGGCCGGTCCGCGAGAAGGCGTTGCGGACCGGAGCCAGCAGGTGCTACGTGGAGGACCTGCAGGACGAGTTCGTCCGGGACTTCGTCTTCCCCTGCCTCAAGGCGAACGCTCTGTACGAGGGACGCTACCTGCTGGGCACCTCCATGGCGCGACCCCTCATCGCCAAGGGCCAGATGGCCGTCGTGAAACGGGAGGGCGCCGACGCCGTATCCCACGGGGCCACCGGCAAGGGAAACGATCAGGTCCGCTTCGAGCTGACCTACTATACCTTCGACCCCCACATCCGGATCATCGCGCCGTGGCGCGAGTGGACCTTCCGCTCCCGCACGGACCTGGTGGAATACGCCAAGCGGCACGGGATCCCGACGCCGGTCACCGCAGAGCGACCCTACTCCAGCGACCGGAACCTGTTCCACATCAGCTTCGAGGGGGGCATCCTGGAAGACCCCTGGGCCGAACCACCGGAGAAGATGTACGTCCTGTCGGTCTCGCCCGAGGTGGCTCCCAACCGGGCGACGTATGTCGAGCTCGACTTCGAACACGGGGTCCCCGTCGCCGTGGACGGGCAGCGGATGGGGCCCGCGGCCCTGCTGGCGCGCCTCAACCGGCTGGGGGGCGAGAACGGGATCGGCCGGGTGGACATGGTGGAGAACCGCTATGTGGGGATGAAGTCGCGCGGGGTCTACGAGACGCCGGGCGGCACCATCCTCCACGCGGCGCACCGGGCGGTGGAGTCCATCACCATGGATCGCGAGGTGCTGCACCTGCGGGACTCCCTCGTCCCGCGCTTTGCCGAGCTGGTCTACTACGGCTACTGGTACTCGCCGGAGATGGAGCTCCTGCGGGCGATGATTGACGAGTCGCAGAAGAACGTGACCGGCACAGCCCGCCTCAAGCTCTACAAGGGCAACTGCGACGTGGTGGGGCGTAAGTCCCAGGTATCGCTCTATGATCCCGAGTTCGCCACCTTCGAGGCCGAGCAGGTGTACCAGCAGGGAGACGCCACGGGCTTCATCCGGCTCAACGCCCTCCGCCTGCGGATCCGGGCCCTGACTCAGGGGCACCAGAAGACCTGAGCGGATCGACGTGCGATGGTTGAGATCCTCGAGAAGTTCATTCCCCTCAGGCTGCCCACCGAGGAGCGCATCTCCATGCTCCTCGCACAGATCCCCAGCCGGCTGCGCTATCGGAACTACTGCTACGAGTTCGTGGATCCGCAGGGGCAGTGGGCGGCGGTGGAACGGATCCTCCGGATGGTAGCGCAGGGAGAGGAGGGATTGGACGGGGCGACCTTCGTCGTCTTTCCCGAGGTCTCGGTCCCGTTCCACCACAAGGACGACTTCCTGGCTATTCTTCAGAAGGAGTTCCGGCCCAACACGGTGACCATCGCCGGATTCGAGCACATCAATCTGCGGCAGTTCTGGCAGCTCCTGGCCGAATACGACGCCCACAACGCGGAGGCCCATCGGTTGATCCTGGACCGCATGAACCGGGCGGAGGCGGACCGCCCGGTGAACTGGTGCCTGGTGGCGGTCAAGGACGATCGTGGCGACCTCCGCTGCTTCGTCGAGGCCAAGACCCATCCCTTCTTCGGCGAGGAGTTCCTGGATCAGCCGCGCGATCTGTACCGGGGACAGTACCTCTACCTGTTCCGCTCACAGCTTGCCCCGTTGAGCTTTGTCGTGCTCATCTGCCTGGATTACATCTACCGGGACCGGCATGGCTCCAACATCCTCACCATCATCCGGAAAGCCAACGACATCTATTACCGGGAGCGGCAGCCGCTGGACCTGTTGTTCGTCATCCAGTGCAACCCCAAGCCGGAGCACCAGGTCTTCCAGGACACCGCGGTCGGGTTCTATGGGGAGCACCTGATCTTCACCCCCGGGGTGAAGAATGCCACAACGATCCTCCTGAACACCTCCTCGGACACGCAGATCGAAGGGGTCGCGGAGGAGCGGGGCGGCTTCGGTCACAGCGCCGTCCTGGTCCACAAAGGCCGGCGACTGCCCGCCACGGCCGTGGCGGAGTACTCCACGGACCAGCCCGGCGGGGGCCCGGTCTCGCGCCTGCGCTTCGGCGCCGAGACGCGCCTGTACCATCTGGACCTCTCCCTGTTCCACGAACGGGATCCCCGCACCTCCCGGAGCCCGATCAAGATCCTGAGCGTCCACGGCCTGCGGGCGGGGCAGTGGCGCAAGCTGGAAGGCGACGAGATCATCTCCGGGGTGAGTCTGCGGGAGGAGCTGGATTGATGGTGGGAGCCGTGGCATGAAACGCAAGAAGCCCTGGGGCGGCCGGTTTGAGGGCGAGACACACGGGCAGGTCGAAGCCTTCACGGCCTCGATTCATTTCGATCTGCGGCTGGCCCCCCATGACATCGCCGGAAGCATCGCCCACGCCCGGATGCTTGGCAAGTGCGGCATTCTCTCCAAGGCGGAGGTGGAGGCGATCGTGACCGGCCTCGGCGAGATCCGCGAGGAGATCGAGCGGGGGGAGTTCCGCACCGACCCGGCCCTGGAAGACATCCACATGCACATCGAGCGGCGCCTGGTAGAGAAGATCGGCGATGTGGGCGGCAAGCTCCACACCGCGCGGAGCCGGAACGATCAGGTGGCGCTGGATCTGCGGCTGTACCTGCGGGAGGCCATCGGGCAGATCCGCGAGCGGATCCGCTCTCTGCAGGAGGTGCTGGTGGCCAAGGCCGAGGTGCACCTGGGCACGGTCATGCCGGGCTACACCCACCTCCAGCGGGCCCAACCGATCCTCCTGGCGCACCACCTGTTGGCCTACGTCGAGATGCTCCAGCGGGATCGCGACCGGTTCGCGGACTGCCTCACGCGGGTGGACGTCCTGCCGCTGGGCGCGGGGGCTCTGGCGGGAACGACGCTCCCCATCGACCGGGCCTACGTGGCCAAGCTCCTGGATTTCCCCAAGGTCGCCGGCAACAGCGAGGACGCGGTGGCCGATCGGGATTTCGCCGTCGAGTTCCTGGCGTGCTGCGCCATCCTGGCCATGCATATCTCCCGGCTGGCGGAGGAGTTGGTTCTGTGGGCCACCGCCGAGTTCGGCTTCGTCGAGCTGCCGGATGCGTTCGCCACGGGGTCCAGCATGATGCCGCAGAAGAAGAACCCGGACGTGGCCGAGCTGGCCCGGGGGAAGGCCGGACGGGTATACGGCGCGCTCCTGGCCCTCCTGACGACGCTCAAGGGGCTTCCCATGAGCTACAACCGTGACCTCCAAGAGGACAAGGAGCCGGTGTTCGACGCCGCCGACACGGTCCGGCAGACGCTGGATGTGCTCTCCCCCATGCTGCAGGCGATCAAGTTCCGTCCCGAGCGGATGCGGGCCGCGGCCGCCGACGGGTTCCTGAACGCCACCGATCTCGCCGAGTACCTCGTCAGGAAGGGGGTCCCCTTCCGCGAGGCGCACGAGACCGTGGGTCGCATCGTCCGGGCATGTCTGGAGTCCGGACAGCACCTTGAGGAGGTGCCGTTCGAGCGACTGCGGCTTTTCTCCCGGGCCTTTGAGGCGGACGTCTTCAAGTACATCAGCCTGGACGCCTGCGTCGAACGGCGGCGCTCGGCCGGCGGCACCAACTCGCGCCTGGTGGGAGAGGCCATCCGCCAGGCCAAGAGAACTCTGCGCCTGCCATGAAGGGTGCGGCTCCGCTCTCCCTCCTGGCCCTCACTCTCCTCGGTTGCGTGGTTCCTCCCCTCGTCCTCCTGGGTTGCGGCCGCAGGGGGCCGCCCGTGCCGCCCCAGCCTCGGGCCCCGGCCGCGGTGGGCGCCCTCCGCGCGGAGCCGCGCGACAGCGCCATCGTGGTGATCTGGAGCCGCCCGGGCCGCAACGAGGACGGATCGCCCCTCACCGACCTCCTCGAGTTCCAGCTCTACCGCGCGGTCGGCACCCCTCCCCCCCGGGAGGCCGGAACGAGGCCCGCGTTCTCGCTGCTGGCGACGATCCGGGTCGAGCAACCCGACAACGCCGCCGTCCAGGACGGCCAGTATGCCTTTCGGGATGACGGGGGCGGTGCGGGGCTCACACCCGGCGTGCGCTACACCTACCGGGTGCAGGGGGTGAATCGCCGCGGGCAGGCGGGCGCTCCCTCGGTGGAAGTCTCCGTGGATTTCGCCCCGGCTCCGCCGCCGCCGGTCGGCCTGGCTGCCTCGGCAGGGGATGGGATGGTACGCTTGACCTGGCAGGCGCCCCCGGAGCCGCTCCCCGCCGGGATCCCGCCGGTGCGGGGTTACAACGTGTACCGGAGCCTCCGGCCAGGAGTCTACGCTTCTCAGCCGATCAACGCAGGGCCGGTCGTCGAGACGCAGTTCCGCGATGCCGCGGTACAGAACGGCACCACCTACTCCTACGCGGTGCGGAGCGTGGGGATCGAGCGGCCCCCGTGGCGAGAGAGCAGGAACTCCAACGAGGTGTCGGCGACGCCCGAGGACCTCACCCCCCCGGCACCACCCCGGGGCCTGGCAGCCGTCCCCGGCCCGGATGGGATCGCCTTGATCTGGCAACCCAATGTGGAGCCGGACCTCCTCGGGTATCTGGTCTACCGGCGGGAGCCGCCCGCCCTGACCCCCATCCGCCTCACCGAGAGCCCGGTGCAGGCCTCTACCTTCACCGACCGAACCGCCCGGCCCGGGGTGACGTACGTGTACAGCGTGACCGCCGTGGACCGCTCCCCGCGTCGGAACGAGAGCGCGCCGTCGGCGGACCTCTCTGTCAACGTCCCGTGAGAGGCCGATCGAGAAGGTGCGTCTGTCCGTACCCATAGACCCATGGGACTTGATCGTGGCGGTCGGGTCGGGTAGCCTGGTGTTTGAGCGCCACTCCGCCTGCTGGTCGTGGGCCGGGTTGGACCGCTGTCTCGGGAGGTGTTCGCTCTCGGAGGCCGCCGCCGGGGCTGGGGGAGTAGAGGACGTGGGTCGTGATGAGCCTGTGCTCCGCCGAAAATGTGCTCGCCGTCGTGAGCCCTCGGGCTTTGCTCGCGGGGGGCGGGAAAACATCACGAGCCCCGGGGGAATAGATAGCGATGGTGAATGAAGGCACGCTGGCGACATTGGCCACAGGAAGCGTTGCCCATCCTGGGGGTGGCGGTGTCTCTCGGTCCCGTGCTCGGCCGACACCTGTGGCTACCGGGATCCTCCTGCTCGGCTTGGCGGCGGCTGGATGTGCAAGCCTTCAGACGAGCGGCTCGGCGCCTCCGCGGCAAGCCGTCATAGATCGGATCGTGGCGGCGAGTGCAAAGGTCATGGTCGAGCACGGCGGCCGTCGCCTCGCCTCTGGCTCGGGTGTCGTGGTGGCCTCGAGGGCCGAGGAACCCGGCACCGAGGCGATGTCGTACGTGCTGACCGCCGCGCACATCCTGGACGGCAAGGAGGGCGCCGAGCTCTTTGTCCACTTCACGGGAACGTACGCCGCCCGGGGCAAGTTCGCCGCGATCGTTATCCGTCAGGGAAACGCCGAAACGCTCGATCTCGCCCTGCTCGGGGTCCCAGGGATCGCCGTGCCGCCGGCCCCCTTCCCCGCCGGGGATCGCGTGCGTCTGGGGGAAGAGATCCTGGTCGTCGGCTTCCCGTGGGGGAAGCGGCTCGGGCTCTTCAGCGGCATTGTCAGCCAGGTGCCCGCAGACGGGAAAGGGGAGGCCACGGCAGACGAGGGGGCCGAGCAGACGATCGTGGTCGATGCAGCCGCGGCCAAAGGCGTCAGCGGAGGAGGAGTATTCCGGGAAGCGACTGGCAGTCTCGTCGGCGTGGTCGAGGGCTATCAGACCGCCTCGATCGCCGTGAAGGACCGCTCCCAGACGTATGCGGTGAAGGTCCCGATGCCGGGCGAGACCTTTGTGGTTCCGGTCACGCGGATTCGTCGGTTCCTGGATGAGGCGGGGCTGGACGCAGCGTCCGGGTGGCCCGGCAGCGGCGCAGAGCGAACAGAGTGACAGGGCGGCCCCGCGGGCGGAGCCACCCTGTCAGTGCGTGTGCCTCTACTCCCCGACCTCGAGTGCGGCCGCTACGTTCTTCCCATCCTTCTCCTCGTAGCTGGCCTTGATCTTCGCCCCCTCCTTCAGATCCTCGAGCTTGCCCTCCTTGCCTTCCACCACGATGTTCGTGCTGTCGTCCCACGCGAGCTTTGTGCCATCGTCGAGGACGATCTCCTTGCTCGCCGTGTCGATGGACTGGATCTTCCCCTCCATGTCCGCCGCCGCCGCAATGCCAGCAACCGCAAAGATCGCCACCAGGACCAACGCCGCCGTCTTCATTGCTCTCTCCTTTGCATTGTGATCCCCACGTGGGGATCGGGGTTTTCGCCAACCGGGAGCCCGTACGCCTCGCTCCCGTTCACCGCGTTCCGCAGCACACGCACCAGCGACGCACCGTGGATCGGCTTGGGAAATACGTCAGTCGCGCCAGCCCGCAGGCCTTCTGACCAGACGACCTCATCCGCGAACGCAGACACCAGGACGACCGGGACGCCGGGGAAAGAGGATTTGATCCGCTTGAGCAGGGCCACCCCGTCCAGACCCGGCATCCGGACATCAACGACCATAACATCCGGTCGAACCTGACCGCTTGCCATAGCCGACCATGCCGCTTCGCCACCTCCGAAGGCCAGGGGATCGAACCCCTCGGCTGCCAGAAGCTCGCTCAAAGCGCGGCAGTTCTCGGCGTCGTCATCCACCACGATGATCTGAGATTTCTTCTCGCCCGCACCCAACTCGTTGCACCTCGGCGCGCACCAACTGAAAGCATTGATCGTGCCATGTCCTCCCGGGACGCCAGACCGACCGGAAGCTTCGAGATGGTCTGGGGTTAGCGCGCTGCTCGGCAACCCGGGGAACGGAGGACGTCGGACGCGTGTGGCGGCACGCCACACGGCTCTGAGGCACGCGTGTGGCGGAATGGTCGAAGGCGAGAGAGATGGGGTGATCAGACCTCAGGGGAGGGTTCAGAGGCTGGCGTGGCGTAGCGTTCGAGCATGCGGTACAAGGTCCTT
>Ga0184615_10000700_pt1 | contig 18072 bp, 12 predicted proteins | sample PLM4_65_coex_FD_133134 | JGI IMG/M metagenome (GOLD analysis project Ga0184615, IMG submission 133134) | Groundwater sediment microbial communities from an aquifer in East River, Colorado, USA - PLM4_65_coex | ecosystem: Environmental > Terrestrial > Soil > Riparian zone | place: USA: East... | reverse complement strand
GATGTAGCCCATGACCTTCCTTTCTGATCCTCGTCAGTTGTCAGTTGTTAGTCACTACTTCGCGGACGCCGGCAGGTCCGCCACCAGGCGGAGACTCACTCCGAGCTCGTCGAGCTGGAAGTGCGGCTTCAGGTACGCGATCGCCTTGTAGCAGCCGGGCTTCGCCTTGTCGTCGACGACGTCGATCCGGGCTTCGCGCAGCGGGCGCTGCGCCTTCGCGGCTTGGGTCGCATCGTCCTGCAGCAACACGTACTGAGCCAGCCAGCGATTCAAGAACGTCTCGCACTCGGACCGCGACATGAACGACCCGATCTTGTCGCGGCAGATCGACTTCAGGTAGTGCGCGATCCGCGAGGTCGCCATCAGATAGGGGATCTGACTGGAGAGCTTCGCGTTCGCGGTCGCCTCCTTCGTGTCGTACTTCTTGGGGCGCTGCACGGAGTTGCCGCCGAAGAACGCCGCATAGTCCGTGTTCTTGCAGTTCAGGAGCCCGATGAAGCCGAGGTCGGAGAGCTCCTTCTCGCGCGTGTCGGGGATCAGCACCTCCGTCGGGCACTTCGAGCCGACTTCTCCCTCGCGCGACTTGAACACGTGGATCGGCAGGCCCTCGACGAGGCCGCCGCCCTCGGGGCCGCGGATCGTGACGCACCAGTGGTGCTTCGCGAACGCCGCGGTGAGCCGGTTCGCGTAGTCGAACGCGGGATTCCCCCAGAGGTACTCTTCGTGCGCGCTCGAAACGTCTTCCTCGTAGTGGAAGTCCTCGACCGGATTCCCTTCGGAGTCGTACGGCAGGCGCCGCAGCACGTGGGGCAGCGTCAGCGACACGAAGCGGGAGTCCTCCGAGTCACGGAACGACAGCCACTTGATGTTCTCCGGGTTGCTCTTGTCGAAGATCTTCGCGATGTCGCGCGGGTCGGGCATCTGCGTGAAGCTGTCCATGCCGAACATCTTCGGCGCGACGCCCGCGATGAACGGCGCGTGCGCCGCCGCTGCGACCTCGGAGACGCTCGTGAGCAGCGCCACGTCCTGCGGTCCCTTGTCGAACTCGTAGTCACCGACGAGCGCGCCGAATGGATCGCCGCCGTAGGTGCCGAACTCGAACTCGTAGATCTTCTTCCACAGTGCGCTCTCGGTGAACTCGGCCGCCGACGAGAAGTCCTTCTGCAGGTCCTTCTTGCTGACGTTGAAGACCTTGATCTTCAGCGTCTCGGACGTCTCCGAACCCATCACGAGCTGGTGCAGGCCCCGCCACGACGCTTCGAGGCGCTGGAAGTCGGCGTGGTGCAGGATCTTGTCGACCTGTCGCGAGAGCACCTCGTCGATCGCCGCGATGCGCGCATTGATCGTGCGCACCACGTTCTTGTCGACCACGGTTCCGGGATCGAGCAGCTGCTCGACGAAGTTCTTGATCAGGTCCTTGGCACGGCCGCGCGCGGTGTCGTCCGTCGGCCTGATACCGGTGTCGATCATCTGCCCGAGCAAGTCACCCGCTTCGAGTGTCTCGAGCTCCTCGACTCTTACCTTCTTGGCTTGTTCCTTGGCGGCGGCCATGGTCAGCTCTCCCCTCCGGTCTCGCCGCCGGTCGGCGGCTTGGCGCCGAGCACGTCGCGCAGCTTCTCGCGCACGGCATCGTTGTCGGTCACGGCCCCGAGCAGCTCCTCGAGCCGATCGTTGCCCTCCATCCGGCCGAGCAGGTCCTTCAGCTGGTTGCGCACGTCGAGCAGCTTGTTGAGCGGCTCCACCTGGCGAACCACGTTCTCCGGCCGGAAGTCATCGAGCTTCTGGAAGTTCAGCTCGACCGCCAGCTCGCTGCCGTCGTCCTTCAGCGTGTTGTCCACGCGCAGCGCGAGACGGGGCTTCATGCGCTTCAGTACGTCGTTGAAGTTGTCGCGATCGATGTCCTCGAACTTGCGATCCTTCAGCTTCGCGAGCGGATCCTTCGGCTGACCCGAGAGGTCGGAGAGCACGCCGAGGACGAAGGGCAGTTCCTTCAATACCAGCGCCCCACCCGTCTCGACTTCGTACGTGATGTGGACTCGTGGCGGCCGGACTCTCGCCTTGCGATCGAAGACACTCTCAGCCATTTGCGACCCTCCCTGTGATTTCTGGCGGCAGGCGTCGGATCACGCTAGCTCGGTCGGAGACCCAGCGTGTCCCAGATTTTCGCCAACGCGCTCTCGTCCGAAATGACTTCTTTCAACAGCTCCTCGAGTGGCATGCGACCCCAGCGGGCCGCACGCGCCACGAGGTGACCGATCGGGCTCTGTGGCTCGTGCGTGCGGAAGTAGTCCGCAACCTGGTCGAGGCGGCGAAGCGCCTCGTCGCGGTTCGCCGGCGGACCGCCGGGTCGCTCGGCCGTGCGCGCGTGCGCGAGATCGGCGGAGCCTGCGACCTCTCCGTCCGCGGAGACTTCCTCGTCCCCGACGGTGGCCGGCAGCTGCTTCGACACGTGCTCGTGGATTTCGGCCAGGACGTCTGCGATCGGGATCAGGTTTGGCGACGGATCCTCGCTGAAGCGCTTCTCGACGAGCGCGCGCAGGTCGCCGAGCGCAGCCTGGCATTCTTCGATCAGGCCGAGAACGCCTCGCAGGTGCGCGGGATCGACGGCCTTGATCCGTGAGAGCCACTCCTCTCCGGTTACGAAGCCGAGCCGCAGCAAGCCATCGGCGGATGAGCTGTTCGGGCCAGTCACGCGCGCGTCGACCAGCGCCGAGTTCTGGAAGTCACTCCAGCAGAATGACCGCGTTCGGGACGGCTCACGTGGGTCCGATGCGGTGAACAACACACACGCAGAGGCGGATTGCACCGCGCCACCGAGGCGGTTCAGCGGCATCGCGCGAGCGTCGAGATCGATATTCCCGCCGTCATTTCCGGGATGAAGACCGTCCCAGAAGCGGTCGCAGAGCGCGACGGCGAGTCGAATCCCGTTCCGCAGGCCGGCGAAGCCCTCGAGACGCGCCCACGCGTCCGTCAGCGACGTCGCGAGCTCGAGATCCTTGCTCTTCGAGCTCAGCGCCGCCGTGCATTCGCGCGCTACGCCCTTCCAGTCGGCCTCGCGCCCCTTACCTTCGGGATCTTCCTCGGAGGACACCGAGCTGCGCAGGCTCTTGATCTTGTCGAACGTCACATCGCCAGAAGCGTTGCGCAGATCGACTCCCGTCGGGGAGTCATCCCTGATCGCGGCGAGCAGCGGTTCCAGATCAGCCATATCAGCACTCGCGCTAACGTCGACCGCTCCACCGTCGAGCCACCACTGGCTGCTCGAAGTGATCGGGTCCGTTTCGCTTTCGGTGGCCAGTAGACCACCGGATTGGAGCCGGAGTCAAGACTGGAAACGCGCCCTCGCGTGGCCCGTGTCGAGTCCGCGAAGTGGAGACTCCCTTCGCAGATCCAGCAACTTGGACCGCAGTCATTCCGCCGCATGATCTCTCCGTTGCGCAGCGACGGACCGTTGCGCGCTGCGCAGCGGGCCGGCTGGAAATCAGCGAAAGAAGCGCCCCCGGCCGTGCAGGTCGCGGTAGAAATCCAAGGCTCCCGTCAGCCCGCGCGCGTCGACGAGACCGCGGATCGAGATCAGGACCTCGTTCGACGCCGAGCGCCCCGCCGCGACAACCAGACCGCAGCCCTCGTCGTAGAGATCGACCCAGAGATCGCGCGGCAGCGGCAGCTCACGCACGATCTCGCGCCGCCCGAGCAGCAGCTCCGCGCGGCGCACCGCGAAGCCGGCCGCACAGCCCGACTGAGCGGAAGCCGACCGAATGCCGAGCTCGTGCGCGACCCAGTGGGCGGCGCCGGAGCCCGCGAGGGCGCGCCAGCCGCCGCCGGGAAGCGCGGCCGCGAAGCAATCGCGCGGCGTGACGGTGTGCGCCGATCTCCCCGCTACCGCTGCGATCTCCTGCCGGCAGCTCGCGCAGTAGCTGCACCCGCCGATCGCGCCGGCCGCCGGTCGGTCGCGGTGGAGCAGGCATGTCTCGGATCCTGTTGCCATGCTGCGACGATCCCTCCTGGCTGGCTGCAGAGTGGCGCACGCGCACGGCTGCGACGAGAGGCGCGCGGCCTTGCTCGAGGTGCACTCGGCGTGATCTGCTGCGCGTGTGCCGGCCGCGCCGACCTTCACGATCGCCGTCCTCGGCGACTTCGCGTCGCTGCACAAGTCGCGGGCGCTCGCGACCGAGATCGACATCGATAGCCAGGAGTCGTTCCTGCACGCGTTCGAGCCGCGGCTCGAGCTCGGCTTTCCGTTCTGCGGAACGCTCGATCTGTCGAGCGCGGCGCAGCTACACCCGGATGCGTTGTGCGCCCGCGTGTTCGGCCTGTCGGCGCTGCTCGAGGCCCGCGCGGAGGCGAGCGATCCGCGCCGAGCGGCCGCGCTTGCCGTGGAGGCGGGCGCCGTTCTCGACCTCGCGAGCGCGCCGATCGCTGTCGAGACGCGCGGCGTTCGCGCTCCGGCGTCGGATCGCGCGCTGCTCGATGATCTGCTCGGCCCCTCGCGGCGGTCCGACACCGATCCGGTCAGGCGGCTCGCGCGCTCGCTCGGTGACGCGGCGGCCGATCGCAGCGATCACGCCGCGACGGAGCGTCGCCGCGCCGCTCTGGATCTCGAGCTCGGCGCGCGTCTCCGCCAGCTTCTCGGCCACGCGGAGCTGCGTCGTCTGGAAGCGCTCTGCCTCGGCCTGCGCGCGCTCGCTCGCGCGGCGCCCGACCCGGACCGCGTTCGCATTCGCGCAGTGCACGCCCCGCTTGCGGAGCTCGAGCTCGCGGGCGCGGCGATCTCCGGGGCGTCTTTCCTGATCGCCGCGCAGGCGGTCCGCGCTGACCAGGCCGGTCTCGCCGAGCTCCAGGCGCTTGCGCGGCGTGCCGGCGTCGGCGGCGTGCTCGCCTCGTTCGACTCCGCAGGGCTCGACGCCGCTGAGCTTCGCGGCAGCGACTGGCAGAGCTTCCGGGCGGGTGAGATCGCGATCCCGATCGGGCTCTGTCACCCGCGCGTGCTCGCGCGCCTCCCCTACGGCGCAGACACCGCGCCGATCGAGTCGTTCCCATTCGAGGAGCTGCAGGGCCAACCGACGGCGAGCTCATTCGTCTGGTGCAGCGGAGCGCTCGCCGCGGGTCGCGCGCTCGCGCGCTGCGTGACGCAGACCGGCGGCACGCGCGCGCTGCCCGATTTCCTGGAGCTCGAGGATCTGCCTGTGTACGCGGGCTCTGCAGCGGCGGGGATTCCAGCGTGGGGGCCTGCCGAAGAGGCGCTCTCCGATCGCGAGGCGGAGTCGCTCGTCGCCGTTGGACTCACACCGATCGTCGCACTGCGCGGCTCCGATCGCGCGCGGATCTACGGGCTGCGCGCCCTGGATGGCCGCCCGCTCCTCGACCGTTGAGGGGCGCTAGCGCTCGAAGCGCAGCTCGACGTCCGCGACGGCGATGAGATCGCCCGGGCGGATGGCCTGTCGCCGCTGCACGGCTCCGCCGTTCACGAACGTGCCGTTGGTCGAGTGCAGGTCCTCGATCTCGACCTTCCGGCCCTGGGCGATGATCTCCGCGTGATAGCGCGAGATCGTCGCCGTATCGATGACCAGGTCATTGTCCTCGCAGGCGCCGATGCGCGTCTTTCCCGCGTGCAGCTTCACGATCGTTCCCGCGGTCGGGCCGCTCACGACTTCGAGCCGGCCCACGCTCGCGCGCGCCCACAGCAGGAAGAAGAAGACGCCGGCGCCGACGGCTGCGACCGCCGCCGCAAGCGCGCCGATCATCGGCCAGAGCGAGCTGCCCAGATCCGGGTAGAGGACCTCGCGTTCGGAGGTCTTGCCTTGGAGCGCCAGCCGGAGCTGGTGTCGATCGCCATCCAGGTCGGCGGGGAAGCGCACGACGTAGCTCGAGAGGACCTGCTTGGCGATCGCGTCGAAAAAATCCTGCAAGAGACCGGCGGAGTCCGCGCGCTGGAAGTCGCCGCCGGCGCGCGCGGCCAGCTCCTGCAGCGCGGCTGCACTCTCCTCGCGTGCGCGCCCGACATAGCCGATTGCGAAGAGCAGGATCGGCGGGTCGTCTTCCACCCCGTTCGCGAGCGCGATCACCTCGGCAGCCGTGTGCGCGCTGCCGTCATCCTCCCCGTCGGAAAGCACGATCACGAACGAGCGCCGCGGCAGCGCCGGCGTCGTGCGAATCAGCTCGACCGCGCGGTGGGCACCGTCGAGGAGATGGGTGTGCTGGCCTTGCGCGAGGTCGAGCTCGAGCTCCCGCAACGTCTTGCGCGCCTCGGCTCGCGGTTCGCCGAACTTCACGACCTCGTTCACCGCGTCGCCGAAGGTGACGACGGCGATCGGATCCTGCGGATCCAGAAGCTCGAGCAGCGTGAGCGCGGCGCCCTTGGCATGGGTGAATGCATCGCCCTTCATGCTGCCGCTCGCATCGATCGCGACGACGCCGGCGATCCGCGAGCCGCTCGCTCGCAACGCCGCGAGGGACACGCTTTCGTCCGGAATCCGGGCGCTGTCTTGCCAGACCTCGAGGTCGCTCGCACGCAGGCCGCTGATCGGCAGGCCCTCGCGGCCGAGAACGCGGAAGTACAGCTCGACGGAGGGCACGGGCTCTGTCTGCGTCGCGACGTCGTCGAGCAGGAGCCGCGCGACCTGCTCGGAATCGGGAACCTCGGGCTCGGCCTCCTGGGCGAAGAGTTGGCTCGCGCCGGCCAACGCCAGGCTGAGCACGAAGCTCGCTCTTGGCAGGATCCGAATCAAAGGACCTTGAAGCGAAAGGTCGTCTGACCCATCTGGACGTTGTCTCCGTCGCGGAGCATCTCGCCGTCCTCGCTCAGGCGCTCGCCGTTCACGACGATCGAGACGCGATCGCTGAGCGGGCGGATGTGGAAACGCCCGTCGTCCAGTCGCAGCTTGCCGTGGTCGCGCGAGATCGTGTCGTCGTCCTTGTCGAAGCAACCCCCCTTGCCCTCGCGCCCCAGGTGGTTCTCCTGGTCGAAGATCGGATAGAGCCGGTTCTTGAGTGGTCCGCCGACCCCGACCATGATCGCCACCACATCGCCCCGCTTCGGCGCTTGGCTGGTATCGATAATCACCGTCTCGGAGCCGGCCGCCGGGGAGTGGGGCCTTGGCGGGCTCGAAGCGGGCGCTGACGGGGGAATCCCACGCCCGGACCCGGATGGGGGAAAGTCTCTGGCGGGTGGCCGATCGGAGTCGCGGTTCGAGAACGGATCCGCGGGCGGGTAGCCGGGCTCGCTTCGCGGATCGTCCCGGCGAACATCGATGAGCTCGGTCCCACGGTGCGAGTCGCGCCGCCCGCCGGGGTTGTCGGACGGCGCAGCGCGCCGTCCTGGCTTCGAACGAGCCCCCTTCCGTCGGAACCAGTTGAACACGATCGACCCCCTTCCGGCCCAAAAGCGCGACTGCGAGTCTATCCGAGTCCGGGTCCCGGAGGCCAGTTCGCGGACTCGCGGCGTTTACATCGATCTCTGCCTGCCGCGTGTGCACCGGCGCCCGGAGGCTTTCGTATTTCGCTTGACTCTGAATTGTGACGCCGCTTACGATCGCGTCGCCAGTGGGCTGTTCGGGAACGGGTCTCTTTCAATGTCTTTCAATGGGAGAGGGCCAGTCAGTCCGTCGCTGATCTGCCTCTGGATCGCTCACCAACTCTCCTTCTCGATCGTCCCGTACACCCACAGCGAGGAGGACCCCGATGCGCACAACCAGACTGAGACCGCAGCTCTCTCTCGCATTCGCGCTCGCGTTAGCCGTAGCGGCCGCAGCGCCCGCCCGGGCCGGCGATCTCAATGATCTCGTAGTCAACCTGGTCAAACCCCTCCAAGTCGGAACGATCTCGACCGTATTCGACTGTCAGTTTGCGGGTGTGTGCGGAGGGACGGCGGACTTTATAACGCTGACCGGCTCCGAAGACTCTCTCGTCGGTCTCCAGCTCGATTCTCTCGCCAGCGTCACGTCGGGTGTCGTCAACGACCGGATCGTGCCGCTCTCCAGCAGCGTCAGTGGCTTCACGTACGACTACAACCCCGATCTCGACGTGTACGACCGCTCGACGAAGACCTTCGGGCCGCTCTTCAGCGAGCGCGCGCAGACGATCGGCAAGCGCCGCTTCCTCGTGGGCATGTCGCAGTCGTACCTCGAGTTCGACCAGTACAACGGCGACGATCTCGACTCGATCTCGCTGAGCCAGCTCGAGGGCAATCTCACGACCAGCGGAGGTGGCGACGAGCAGCTATCGGGCCTGACCCTGATCTCCAAGCTGAACGCAACCGGCCTGACCGAGCCTCTCGACGTCGATCTGGACCTGAACATCAAAGAGTGGGTTTCGACGGCGTATTTCACCTACGGCCTGACCGAGCGGATCGACATTGGTGTGGTGGTTCCGCTGCTGCGCATCCAGATGGACGCCTCCGCCCGCACGCGCGGCCTTTCGAGCGATTCCGCGCTCCCGGCTTGTATCGACCAGCCCCTTGCTCCGGATCTTTCCAACGTGGACGACCTCTGCGTAGGGACCGGTTCGTCGACCTTGTCCTACAACAGCGACTCCGAGAGCTACTTCGGAGTCGGCGACATGGTCGTGCGCGGGAAGTGGAATTTCCTGACCGGCGTCGCGAGCGGCGCATTTCTCGCCGAAGCGACGATCCCGACCGGCGACCCCGACAACCTCACCGGACTGCACACGATGACCTACCGACCCGGTATCGTCCTATCTCGGGATTTCGAGACGCCGCTCGGAGGGCTCGGTCTACAGAGCTACATGGGATACAACTTCCGGCCCGATGAGCCGGACCAGCAGGAATTCGACTGGGCCGTCGGAGCCGCGGTCCAGCCCTTCGGACGCGCGAGCATCAGCCTGGATCTGATCGGCAGCAATGAGACTCGCGGCGACGAGAACTTCCAGCTCGACGGGTCAGTCGGCCTGAAGCTCATGGTCATGCAGAACGTGCTGCTCGACTTCAACTACATCGCGCCGCTGAACAACGAGGGACTTCGGCCATCGGCCGGCATCTTCACCGCTCAGATCGAGGCGGTGTTCGGAGACTGAGTCAGTCGGCAGCAGCAGAACTCATCGGATCTGTTGGGGGGAAATCAGCAGCTCTTTGCGGGATAGGTGATGGAAATGGGACGTCTCTGCGTGGGTGCGGTTGCTCCTCGACTCGGTGTTGCTCTGGCGGTCGCTGCGGTTTTCCTGATCTCGGCTCCCGTAGCCGACGCGCAAGACAGCGCGGATGTGCGCGTGCGACTCGGAGTGGGATCGTCGCTCACGTTCGTCGGCGGAACCGGCATTCCAGTGTCGCTCGTGCTCGGCTACAAGTCGGGACCGTCCGGCTCGACGACGTGTACCGCCATCCAACCTAGCGACGACTTCTCGATCACTCTTCGACTCTTCCAGGATCAGCGCTCGGGTGACGCCGCCCCCTTTCGTGTCTGCAACGCGGTCACGGATCCAAACGACGACAGCGCGATCGAGTGCGCCAACGCCAATACGCCGATCAGCAGCGCGGATCTGAGTCAGGAAGACGGCGTCGCGCGCGTCGAGGTGGTCGCCGCGGATCTACCCGCGGGTGCCTGCGCGGTCGGCGGGAGCACCGAGAGCTTCTTCCTGGGCTTCAAAGCGGTCTGCGGCACGCCGCTGCAACCGGAGATCTCCGGCCACAAGAAAGCGTTCCCCAGCGAAACGAACAGCTGCGTCGGCTCATTCGAGGATCAGGGTTTCGGGCGCTTCGGGGAGGCGGTCTTCTCCGATCCGCCCCTCGGCTCACTCGACGAGACTGGCTTCCAGAATATCGCGACGCTTCGTGATGACACGACGCTGCCGACCTGGGAAGCGCGCAGGAACGGCCTTCGGCTCAATCTCCCGCTCGTAGCCGTCCAGGAGAAGTTCGGCGGGCTCGATGTCTGGACGGCAGATATCGAATTGGCCTTCGAGATCACGAGCGGCGCAGTCGGAGGCCACGCCGTCGGAACGACCCTCAACGCGCCGAGAGAGGTTCCTCTGGGCTCAGGCGGTAGCACGCTGAGTGGCAACGTCTGCGGCAATCCGGGCGCAACCGTACCCTGCATTCCGCCGCCGCCGGAGCGCGGCGCGGTTCTGACTTGGAGCGACCCCAACGCGCCGAGCGGCGCGATCTCGCTGGCCGGCGCGGTGGCAACCAGCCTGAACGACCCGAACACCGACATTGCGCACTTCAACGTCTGGACCAACAGCATCGCCTTCCTGACCTTGCCCGGCGCCGTCACGCCGTGCGCGGGAAGCGTGACAGAGACCTCACCGTGCGGCGTTTCACCCGACTCGCTGGCGACGAAGGTCCGCAGCGTCTTTCCCGACTTCGACGGCGATTCGATCGCGAACGCGATCGATCCGGATGACGACAACGACAACCTCCTCGACGACGGATTGCAGAGCGGCGCCATGTCCGCGCAGGTTCCTCTGCCGATCAGCTTGTGCGAATCAGAGGACGACCTTTCCTCGGATCCCGGGGAATGTCTGCTGGGGAACTTCGAGCGAAGCTTCCAGCTACAGGCGCCTCTGTGTACTGCGAAGGCGTCGCCAACGGACCCGCTCGATCCGGACTCGGATGCCGACGGGCTTGCGGACGGCCGCGCCGCGAGTTGGGCGGCACCTGCGGATCCGCAGCGATTCGGAGAGGACGTCGACTTCGACGGCTGCCTCGACGGCAGCGAAACCAATCCGATCGCCGCCGACACCGACGGCGACGCGTTGAATGACGGCTTCGAGCGCAACACTCCGTATCCCGAGTTCGAGAGCTTGACCGAGTTCACCGATCCGCTCGACACGGACAGCGACGGAGACCTGCTGAGCGACGGCTTCGAGGTCAACACCACGTACCCGGCGTTCGACGTGTCCCTGACGGCGCATTCGAACCCGCTCGTACAAGACACCGACCACGACGGCCTGAACGACAAGACGGAGGTCGACGCGATCTACGACCCGTTCGACCCCGGGCTTACGGAACACACCTTCCCTGTCGTCGTCGACACCGACTCCGACGGTCTTGGGGACGGCCAGGAAGTCACCGTCTACCTGACGAACCCGCTTGTCGCCGACACCGATGTCGACGGCTACTGCGACGGCAGCGTGACGTTCGACCCGCGGTGCGTCGCCAACGACAATTGCCGCATCGATTTCAACCCCGGCCAAGAGGACAACGACCTGGACGGGCTCGGCGACGTCTGCGATCCCGATGACGACAACGACGCGGTTCTGGACGGAGTCGACAACTGCCAGTTCCTCGTCAACGCCGACCAGAAGAACACCGACGGCGATGCGTTCGGCGACGTCTGCGATCCCGACGACGACAACGACACGGTTCTGGACGGACTCGACAACTGTCCGCTCGATGTCAACACCGACCAGAAGAACACCGATGGCGACGCGTTCGGCGACGTCTGCGATCCCGACGACGACAACGACACCGTTCTGGATGGACTCGACAACTGCCCGCTCGACGTCAACGCCGAGCAGAAGAACACCGACGGCGACGCGGACGGCGACGTCTGCGATACGGACGACGACAACGACCTGGTTCTGGACGGAGGGGACAACTGCCCGCTCATCGCCAACGCCGACCAGAAGAACACCGACGGCGACGCGGACGGCGACGCCTGCGATACCGACGACGACAATGACGAGTATCTCGACGGCGCGGACAACTGCCCCTTGGTCGCCAACTTCAACCAGTCGGACTCCGACATAGACGGCTACGGCGATGTCTGCGACAACTGCGCCGCGGATGCCAACCCCGGGCAGGAAGACGGCGATATCGACGGCTACGGGAACATCTGCGACAACTGCGAGGCGGTTGCCAACCCCGGACAGGAAGACGTCGACGTCGACGGCTACGGAAACGTCTGCGACAACTGCCCGTATACCGCCAATCCGGCCCAGGAGGACAGCGGCAGTGCGCTGACCGACCCGCCCGACGCCATCGGCGATGCCTGCCAGTGCGGCGACGTGAACGACGACGGGATCGTCGACGACGCCGACGTCAGTGCGTATCGCGACAGCCTCGCAGATCCCAGTGGCCTGGGGCTGACACCCGCGGGCGTCGCGAAGTGCTCCGTGATCGACAGCGCCGGTCCGTGCGAGATCCTCGACGTCACGGTGATCGAGCGCGCGCTCGAGGAGCCCGAGCCGTACCTGCCGGGGATCGACCAGGTCTGCACGGCAGCGACGCCAGCGCCGTGAGTCGGGCGCAGTAGGGCCATCCGGAGGGAGCCGCTCTCCCTCCGGGGCCTTCCTGCGCCATCGATCAGCGCCTATCCTGCCGGGGTCTGATCGTCTGGCCGGGGAGACGAAGGGGGGGACGATGCGCTCGTATTCGATCGCGCGCGCGCGCAGCGCGTGCGCCGGGACCGTTGCCACCGTGCTCGCTTGCGCCGTGCTTCTGCTCGCGGGCAATGCGCACGCCGAGGAGACCGTCGAGGCCTTCGTCGCCCGCTACGAGGTCGCCCTCGACCGGGGAGATCCGGAGCTGCTGCGCGCGGTCTACGAAGACTGGAGCATCGAGAAGGAGAACCGGCTGCGCGAGTACTTCGGCGAGACCGTGCGAGAGTTCAACGTCGAGTTCTCGGAGCTCGAGGTCGTCGCAGCGGAGCCGGAGCGGGCAGAAATCCGCTTCGTTCGGCGAGATCGCTTCACTGACACAATCAGTGGGGCGCGCATCGAGAAGCGCCTCACGCTCGACCGCACACTGCATCGGTTCGGGGGCTTGTGGAAGCTCGCGCCTACTTCTGACTCACGTTCGCAATGACCCAGCTCGTGCCCGCGCGCTCCACACGCGCGACCCGCTTCTGCCCCTCTTGCTTCTTCTCGGAGGCGCCCGCCTTCAGCACGCGGGTGAACTCGAGCTGCACCTCGTAGGCGTTCGTTCCGGCCCTCGCGATGCTGAGCAGGCGTGTGTGCTGGGAGATCGCGTCGTTGTCGCTGAACACCTTCGCGAAGCCCTGCTCCTGCGCCGCGGTCAGAGCCTGCGTACGCCGGAGCAGCGCGATGTCGCGGTCCGACCAGGCGCGGTCCCAGGTCGAGAACAGCAGCTTCACGACCTCCTCTGGATCGGACTCGGCTGCGTCGTAGGCGGCGATCGCGCCGCGGAAGCCCTCGAGCGCCGCTTGGAGCTTGGCGCTTGCGAGGTCCGCCGCGGCGGTGTCGAAGCGCTTCGAGGCGTCCGCGAGCGGCGCTCCTGAGGCTCCGCGCGCGAGCGCGCGCTCGCGCGCGGCCTGGGCGTCGCTACGCGCTGCCAGCACCGGGCGTCCGAGCTCGAGCTGTTGCTCGGCGCGCTCGCCCGCGCGCTCGAAGCTCGCGCCCGCCCCGCCGTAGCGCTTGGCGGCGAACTCCGCTTCAGCTGCGTCGCGCGCGGCGGCCACACCCGCCAGCGGCAGGCCCTTCGCCTGCAGCTCGCTCACGCGACGCGCGAGCTGGTCGCGTGGCTTGCTCGCGGCCTCGCGCACCTTGGCGAGCTCACGATCCTGCGCGTCACTCGCCATGCGCTGCGTCGCGAGCTCCTGCTCACGCGCCGCGGCTGCCGCACTGTTCTGCTCCTGCACCGCAGAGCGCGCTTGGCGGTAGGCCTGGCTCGCATCGTCGAGCTTCTCGCGCGCACCCTTCAGGTCGCCCTGTGACAGCAGCTGCGCTCCGGCGTCGCGGAGCGAATTCGCCTCGGCGAGCTCTACCTCCGAGATTCCCGAGGTCCGCGCCGAGCGAAACTCCTTCTGGACCTGCTCGCGCAGCGCGACGACGTCCTTCGCCTGCTTGGAGAATGCCGTCGCAGCACCCTCGACCTTCTCGTATTCGCGCGCGCTCTCGTCCCAGCGACCGGCGTCGAAGAGCGACTTCGCCTTGGCGAGCTCCGTTTCGAGCTTGCTCGTTCCGACCTGGACCGACGCGAGGCGCGCGATCGCGTCCTGCGCTTTTGCTCTGACCAGGTCCGCAGCTCGCCTCTGGCGATCTTGCTCGTCGAGCTTCGAAGTCTCCGCCAGTGCGCTCTCGCGCGCCGCCTTCTCACGCGCGACCGCGGCGACCGCGACCTCGCCGCACTGGACTTCGAGCTTCGCGTAGAGCTCCTTCGCCTCGTCGAACTTGGCGGCGAGGAACTTCTCGCGCGCGTCCATCTCGGATTGGCGAATTCCCGCGATGTCGTCGCCGGACGGTGCCAGCTGCTCGCAGGCCGCAGCTTGCCGGCTCGCGGCCTCGACGACCGGCGCAGCGGCCGCGAGCCTCGCTTGCAGCTCAGGCGCCAGAGCCACGAACCCGTTGGCCGCTTGCTGCCACTCACCCTCTCCGAAGCTGCGCTGCGCGGATTCGAAACGCAGGCGCATCGCTCCGAGCGGGGCTTCGACGGCTTCGAGCTGCTGGACGAGCTCCTCCGCACGAGCTCTGCGACTCGCGGCGGCGCCGATCAGCGCCGCGCGCTCCATGCTCTGCGTCGCGAGCTGCGTCTCCGCGCGTGCATCGGTCCACTTCTGCGCGCCCTGCGCAGCGCGAGCACGTGCCAGAGCTTCGTCGCCCTCGCGCAGTTTCTCGACATAGAGCTCGTTCGAGATCGGCTGCGCGCGGGCCTTCGCGGCGGCGGCCTCGGCGACGAGGATGCCCTGCTCGACCGACGCGGGCAGCGATTCCTCGAGCGCCCGCAGAACGCCGGCCACGCGTTCGCGAACCGCCGCCGCGGCCTCGATCCGCAGCCGCATCCCGTCGGCGCGCTCGCAGCCGCGCGTGCCGATCTCCGCAGAGAGGCGCTCGAACTCCCGCTCCAGGTCAGCCACGGGCTCCGGGACGAGACTGCGGACCTCGTCGGTCACGTGCGCGTAGTCGTCACGCGCGGAGCCCTCGGCGCTGGCGCGCGCGCTCTCCAGGTAGTCGCTCGTGAAGCGGTCACAGAGCGTCGCGAAGCCCTGCTCCGCGCGGTCCAGCTCGCGCAGTGCCAGATCGGAGAAGCCGTCCTTCAAGTCGGTTCCGGCCTGCTCGAGATCCTCGCTGAAGCGGCGGAGGTCGCCCCGCGCCTGCGCTGCCACCGCGCGCGCCGGCTCGTCGGGCCGCGCCTCGAGCCAGGCGAGCAGCCGGCCGGTCTGCTCGCTGCGCTGGCGCGTGCGCGCCAGCAGCTGCGGCGCGACGTCGTCCCTTCCAGGTCCGCGGATGTACGCTGCGGCGATGCCGCCGAGCAAGACCGCCGCGGCGACACTGCCCGCCACGATCGCCAGGACGCGCCGCGAGCGCGGACGCTCCTCGTCGTCGTCCGGCTCCGGCTCTCGCCGTGGAGCGCGCGGCGGCTCCGCCGCTGCCTGATGCGGGGATGCAAGCGCTCGCGCCAACGCCTCGCGCATCTCGAGCGCCGTCTGATAGCGCGCCTTCGGGTCGATCCGGCAGGCGCGCCGAATGACCTCGTGGAACGCCGGGGGAAGCTCCTCGGGGAACTCGAACCTGAACTCACCGTGGTTCGTATACAGCGTCCAGAGGTGCCGAATGACCTGCTGAGTCTTCGTCTCGTCGCCTAGCTCCGTCGCATAGATCGAGTGACCCGTGAGCACGCGGTAGAGCGTGAGACCCAGCGAGAAGAGGTCCGACGGCGCGCGGACCGCCTCGTCCATCGACTGCTCAGGGGACATGTACTGGGGAGTCCCTGGGACGAGCCCGGCCCGCGTCACGCCCTCTTTCTGCGTGTCGCGCGCGATCCCGAAATCAGCGAGCTTCGCGATTCCATCCTGCGTGACCAGGATGTTCGGGGGCTTGATGTCGCGATGGTAGACATCCTTGTCATGAACGCGGGCGAGCGCGGACAGGACGCCCATGAAATAGCCGACGATCTCGGACAGCGAGGCGACAGTGATCCCGCTCGTCGGGCCCCCAGGTTCGACGAGCCACTCGGCGGTGATCTCGCCGACGCTCGGCCCCTCGATGACCTCCATCGTGAAGAAGCGCGCCCCGGTCGCGGGATCGGTGCCGTAGTCGTAGACGCGGACCAGGTTGGGGTGCTCGATCTGCGCGAGCAGGCGCACCTCGCCGACGAAGCGCTCGAGCATCTCGCGCTCCTCGAGCACGTGCGGCTTGATCAGCTTGAGGGCACGACGCGCATCGAAGAACTCGGGATCGCGGACCTCGAACACCCACGACATTCCGCCCTCGGCCAGAAAGCGGACGACCGCATAGCGGCCGATCTTTGTGAGTGACTGAGGGTCGAACTGGCTCGCCACGCTATTTCTTCGGAGCGCCGACGTACCGCAGGCCGGAGGGCGTTTGCTTCACGATGAACCTGCGTTCTTCGTCGACTCTCTGAGCGCCAGTCCTGTCTTGGGTCTCGAGCACCATCTGCACGCGCACGAGCAGCTGGTCCGGATCGGTCTGCTCGAAGCTGTGCAGAGCGAAATCGATCTTCGCGCCGTTGTCGACGTAGTGAGATTGGAATGACTGCGCATCGCCGGGGAGCCCGAGCCTGGAATAGAGGGCAAAGTCCTTGCTCGAGATGGCGGCTTCCCAGTCGGCGAGGAACTGCTCGACCGCGAGGCGCGAGAGGCTTCCGGCCAGCGGATCTGGAGCGGCGACCTCGGCCGTGACCAACGGTGCGGGAGCCACGGCAGCGACGACAGGCGGGGCCGTCTCGGACGGCGCGGCCGCTGCGGCCTTGGTCGCAGGCACAGCGCTGGGCTTCGTCGCGGCGACCTTCGCCGGCGCTGGCTTCTTCACGGGCGAGCTCGAGGGCTTCGGCGCTGGCGCCGCCTGCTTGGGCGCCGCGGCGCGCTCCGGAACGGCCTTCGGGGCAGGAACCACGCTCGCCGCAGTCGCCGCTGGTCCGGGCGCGGCAGCCACGACCGCCGCGGGCGCGGCCGCCGGCTCTGGCGGCGAATCCAAGCCGCGCTCCTCGCTTATCTGGCTCGCCGCGACCGCGACCGCCTCAGCCGGATCCTCTCGCCCCAATCCGTAGACTGCGAGGGCGATCAGGGCAGCCGTTGCTGCCGCCGCACCCGCCGCGAGCAGAGGCAGGCTTCGCGATCTTGGCGCCGTCACCACGCTCGACACCGCGACCGGTCTCGCGATCTGCAGCTCGGCGGCCGGCTCGGCGATGCTGGCGATCTGAGCGGTGACATTGTCGGGTCCGCCGCGCTCGTTGGCCTTCGCGATCAGCTTCTTGACCGCGAGCTCGGGTGCCTCGTAGCCGAGCACGACCGCGATCTCCGCCTCGGGCACCGGGCCCCAGAGTCCGTCGGTGCAGAGCAGAAAGCGATCGCCGGGCTTGTGCCGCAGAGCGAGCGTCTCCGACTCCACGGAATCGCGCGGCCCGATTGCGCGCAGGAGCTCGTTCCGGCGGGGGTGTGACTCGGCTTCTTCCGGCGGGAGCACGCCCGCGCGCACCATCTCGCCGACGACGGAGTGATCCGTGGAGAGCAGCTCGAGCGCGCCGTCCGAGAATCGGTATGCGCGGCTGTCACCGACCCAGCCGAGCTCCCCGCTGCCGTCGGACGCCAGAGCCAGGGCGACCACGGTCGTTCCCATTCCGACCAGCTCCGAGTTCGCCCCGGCCGCCTCGTGGATGCGCGCATTCGCGAGCTCGAAGCCCCGTCTCAGCCGCACCTCAGCCGGGTCTGACCCCTCGGCGAAGACGCGTCCGACCGTCTCGACGCAGAGCCTGCTCGCCGTCGCGCCACCGCGGTGACCGCCCATCCCGTCCGCAACGACGAAAAGCCGCTCGCCACTCGGCGTCGAGAACTCGCCGAAGGCGTCCTGATTCTCGCTGCGTGTGCGACCGACGTCGCTCTGAGCCGCGCTCAGGATCTGCGCGACGTCGCTTGCGCTCGGCAAGATCTCGCTCCTACGGCGGGCAAGCCTTCGTGACTCTACCCGTCGCGCGCGATCGGAGTCAACAAGCGCAGAAGATTCAGGGACTTGGATCACCGGCGCGCAGCGTCGCGGCAAGCCTTGCGCGGCGAGCCCTCGGTCGTGAGCGCGGGCGGGCTCGAACCGCCGACCGAGGGATTAAGAGTCCCTTGCTCTACCAACTGAGCTACGCGCCCGGGCGCATGATAGCGGGTCTTTCTCGCGCGGCGACGGGCCCGCGCTAGACTCGCCGCCCGATGG
>Ga0184615_10000698_pt1 | contig 18117 bp, 18 predicted proteins | sample PLM4_65_coex_FD_133134 | JGI IMG/M metagenome (GOLD analysis project Ga0184615, IMG submission 133134) | Groundwater sediment microbial communities from an aquifer in East River, Colorado, USA - PLM4_65_coex | ecosystem: Environmental > Terrestrial > Soil > Riparian zone | place: USA: East... | reverse complement strand
TCGGCCTGGATGGCCACGACGCTCCCTTCCAGGATGCTGCCTTCCTCCAGTTCCTTGAAGGTTTCGGCATACATCAGCTCCATCTCCGTCAATTCGGTGCCTTTTTGGAAGGGCTTCCTGACCAACTCCGTATCCGATTGCGTGCTCGCCATACCGTCTGTCCTCTCTAGCTAGTTCGCTTGCGGTGAAGGGTGAATGATCCGCCGCGTGCGCGCCTGTCGCTGCAACGCCGCGATGCTCGCCATGATATCGTCGCTGATTCGCTGGTATCGTCGTTTCGTCACGTCGTCCTCATCTCCCCCAGCCCGGGGACCGGTCCACGTCATCGGATCGCCGAAGATCACGGTGATCGGCCGGCAACGCAACCACCGCGCGCCGGGCGGCCACGCCTCGCCCGTCCCCGCCAGATACGCCGGGACGACGGGGACGCCGGCCCGCGCCGCCAGCATCCCGATGCCGGGCTTGGGATCCCCCAGGCGCTCGTCGGGGCTTCGCGTCCCCTCGGGGTACACCACCACGAGCCGGCCCTGGGCCAACCGCCGCCGCACCTCCATCAGCGCGGCGCGATCGAGGGCGCCGCGGCGGATGGGCACCCCGCCCAGCCGCCGGAACAGCCATCCCACGAGCGGATTTCTGAACAGTTCGGCCTTCGCCAGGAAATCCGCCCGCCTGGCGAGCGCGCACCCCAGAATCGGAATGTCGAGATAGCTGACGTGGTTGGCGGCGACGATCACCCCGCCGTCGGCCGGCACCTTCTCGCGCCCCACCACCTCCAGCGAGCAACACCGCCGCGCCACCCACGAGACCACCAGGCACGCGACCTCGTACAGCACGTCCTACCGGGGGGCGGCGGCTCGTCGCCGCTCTACGAACCCCACCATTCTATCGACCACCTCATCCAAGGTCAAGCCCGTGGAGTCGATGGCGATCGCGTCGTCCGCCTTCCGAAGGGGCGCCACGGCGCGGTTCATGTCCTTGCGGTCCCGGGCCACGATCTCGTCGATCGTGCTCTGCAGGTCCACCGCCAACCCCTTGGCCACCAGCTCCTTGTGCCGGCGTTCGCCCCGGACGTTCATGTCGGCGTCCAGATAGAACTTCACGTCGGCGCCCGGAAACACCACGGTGCCGATGTCCCGTCCCTCCATCACCACCCCGCCGTCCTTGGCCATCGTGCGCTGGAGCCGCAACATCGGCTCGCGGACGATGGGATTAGCCGCGATCTGCGCCGCGATCCGGCTCATCTCCGGCGCGCGCAGCTCGTCGGTGACATCGCGCCGATCGACCAGAATCCTCACACCCGCGGGCGTGCGCCTCACTTCGATCACGGTCGTCTCGCAGAGCGCGCGGAGCGCCGCGTCGTGGGTCGGATCCAAGCCGCGCTCGCGCACCTTCCACGCCAGCGCCCGGTAGAACGCCCCGCTCTCGACGTAGAGATAGCCGAGGCGCCGCGCCACGAGCGTCCCCGCGCTGCTCTTCCCCGCCGCCGAGGGGCCGTCGATGGCGACGATGAGTCCCCGCGCCCTCATCGCGTCCACCGGTTCACAATCGTCCGCGCTCGACCGCTTCATCTGCTGACACGCTCCAACAGCTCGAAAAAACCCGGGAACGACGTGCCCACGCACGCCACGTCGCGGATCGTCGTCTGACCCCTCGCGGTCAGCGCGGCCACCGCGAGGGCCATCGCGACGCGATGGTCGCCGTGGCTGTCGCACTCCGCGCCGACGAACGCCTGGGGCCCGGCGATCCGCATCCCCGCGGGCGTTTCGTCCACCGACACGCCCATCCGCCTCAACTCCCCGGCCATGACCGCGATCCGGTCGCTCTCCTTCACCCGCAACTCCTGCGCCTCGTCGATCACGGTCTCCCCCTCCGCCCGCGCCGCCAGCACGCACAGGATCGGAAACTCGTCGATCGTCCGCGGGATCAGTGCTCCCGTGATGACCGTCCCGCGCAGCGCGCTCGCCCGGACGATCACGTCGGCCACCGGTTCCCCCGACGCCTCCCGCGCGTTCTCCACGCTCACCGACGCCCCCATGGCGCGTAGCACGTCGAGGAAACCGGTCCGCGTCGGGTTCACGCCGACGCGCTCGATCCGCAGCTCCGACCCCGGCGCCAGCAGCGCGGCCGCGATGAAGAACGCGGCGGACGAGAGGTCGCCCGGCACATCCACGTCGGCGGCGGTCAACGACTGCGGCCCCTGCAGCGACACCGTCGGGCCCCGGACGTCCACGGCCGCGCCGAACGCGCGCAGCATCCGCTCGGTGTGATCGCGCGAGCGCTGGGGTTCCGTCACCGACGTGCGCCCCTCGGCCGACAGCCCCGCCAGGAGCAGCGCCGACTTGACCTGCGCGCTCGCCACCGGCAGCCGGGCCTCGGCGCCCTTGAGCCGCCGGCCCACGATCGCGAGCGGCGCGAAACGGCCGTCCTCGCGCCCGACGATCTGCGCGCCCATCGCGCGAAGCGGCTCGACGACGCGCCCCATCGGGCGCCGCCGCAGCGACGCGTCGCCGGTCAGCACCGAAAACATCGGGCGCCCCGCCAACAGCCCCGTCAACAGGCGAAGGCTCGTGCCCGAGTTGCCGCAGTCGAGCACGTCCCCCGGCTCGCACAACGCGTCGACGCCCGCCCCGAGGAGGCGCAACGCCGGACGTCCATCCGACTGCGTCTCCTCGATCGCGCACCCCATCGCACGCAGCGCCGCGACCGTCCGCAGGCAATCGTCCGACGCCAAATACCCCCGGACCATGGTCTCGCCCCGCGCGATCCCGCCAAGGATCACCGCGCGATGAGTGATCGACTTGTCGCCCGGCACCGCAATGCGCCCGTGGAGCGGACGCCCGGGACCGACCACCGCGGTCGTCATCGCGCCCCCTCCCGGAGGCTCCGGCGGACATCGCGCGCGCGGGCGAATTCATCGAGCAGCCCCGGTCCGTCGCCCTTCTCGATCAGGTCCCGCAGCCGCACCACCGCCGTAGTATAGCGGGCCAGCGCGTCGAGCAGCGGGGCGCGATTCATCAGGCAGATATCCCGCCACAGCTCGGGCGAACTGGCCGCGATCCGCGTCATGTCACGAAATCCCCCCGCGGCGAAGGGCAGCGTCCGGCCGCTTGGATCGGAGCCCGCCACCGTGTTGACCAAGGCGCAGGCGGCGAGGTGTGGCAGATGGCTGACCGCCGCCACGATCTCGTCGTGGACCGCCGCGTCCATCCGCACGACTGTCGCCCCGAGCGCGTGCCACAATCGCTCCACCGCCTGGAGCGCCGTCGGGTCGGTCCGCTCGGTCGGGGTCAGCAGGCACGTCGCCCCCTCGAACAGATCGGGCGTCGCCGCCGCCGCTCCCGACTGCTCGCCGCCGGCCATCGGGTGCCCGCCGACGAAGCGCGGGATGCCCCAGCCGACGCGCTCGACCACGGAACGCTTGACGCTCCCGACGTCCGTCACCACCGTCCGCGGATCCAGCCGCGGCGCCAACTCGTCGGCCAAACCCGTCAGCTCGCCCACCGGGACCGCCAACACCACCAGGTCGGCATCCTGAACAGCGTCGGCCGCGTCAGCCACGGCGTCGATCATCCCGGCGCCCAGGGCGTGCCGCAGCGAGGCGGGATCCCGATCGGCGCCGACGACCTGGGCCGCCAGGCCACGGCGCTTGGCCCCCCACGCCACGGAACCGCCGATCAGGCCGACGCCGACGACAGCCAGCCGGCGGAAGAGGGGGCCGCGGGAAATGTCAGATCTCCCGGCCCACCGCCTGCGCGACCTTGCGCATCTCGGTCATCAGGGCCGCGAACTTGGCGGGTTTGAGCGACTCCTCGCCGTCGGACAACGCCTCTTCGGGATTGTCGTGGACCTCGATCAGCAACCCGTCGGCGCCCGCCGCCACCGCGGCCAGCGCCATCGGCGCCACAAGGTCCCACCGACCGGTCGCGTGGCTCGGATCGACCACCACCGGCAGGTGCGACAGGCTCTGGATCAGCGGGACCGCCGCGAGATCCAGGGTGTTGCGGGTCTGGGTCTCGAACGTGCGGATCCCGCGCTCGCAGAGGATCACGCGGTGATTGCCGCCGGCCATGATGTACTCCGCGGACAGCAGGAACTCCTTGATCGTCGCGGACAGGCCCCGCTTGAGCAGCACGGGCTTCTGATACTTGCCGACCTCGGTGAGCAGGCGGAAGTTCTGCATGTTGCGCGCGCCGATCTGGAGGACGTCGGCGTACTGCGCGACGAGCTCGAGGTCTCGCGGGTCGACGATCTCGGTGATCACGGGCAGGCCGGTGATCTTCTTGGCCTCGGCGAGGTATTGCAACCCCTCCTCGCCCAATCCCTGAAAGGCGTACGGCGACGTCCGCGGCTTGAACGCGCCCCCGCGCAGGAGGCGGGCGCCGGCGGCCTTCACCGCCTTCGCAATGTCGAGCACCTGGCGCTGCGTTTCCACCGCGCACGGCCCCGCCATGACCGGCACCTGCTTGCCGCCGATCGTGACCCCCTCGCCGAGCGTGATGACCGAATCCTCCTGGCGAAATTCGCGGCTGACGAGCTTGTACGGCGCCAGGATCGGGAGCACGCTCTCAACCCCCGGGAAGATCGAGAGCGGAAGGTTCTGGATCGCCCGCTCGTCGCCGATCACGCCGATCAGCCGACGCTCCTTGCCAGTGGTCAGGTGCGGCGTCAGGCCGCGCTCTTTGATCTTCTGGGTGAGGTGCTCGATCTCGGCCTCGGTGGCCCCCGGTTTTAAGACGATGATCATATCCTGCTCCTTGAGATCTCCGCCAGCACGCGCTCCAGCGCCGCGACGCACTTCTGGTTTTCCTCGGGCAATCCGATCGTGATCCGCAGCCGGGCGCCCTCGATATGGCGGACGATGACGCCCTCGCGCAACAGCCGCTCGAAGACGGCCCGGCCGTCCCGCCCGACGTCCACGTACAGAAAATTCGCCTCGGTCGGGTAGAACGCCAGCCCCAGCTTCGCGAACGCCGCGGTCAAATACGTCTTGCCCGCCGCGTTGACCATGCGGCTCGCACGGACGTGGGCTTCGTCCCCCAGCGCGGCGACCGCCGCCACCTGCGCGACCGTGCTGGCGTTGAACGGCAGGCGGACGCGATTGAGCACCCCGATCAGGTCCGGCGGTCCGACTCCGTAGCCGATCCGCAGACCCGCCAGGCCGTAAATTTTCGAAAAGGTCCGAAGGACGACGACCCGCCCATTTGCGACCAGCGCGGCGGTCTGGGGAAAATCGGCGGCGACCGCGTACTCTTCGTACGCGTGATCACACACCACCACGACGTGGTCGGGCAGCCGCGCGAGCAGGGCGTCCACCTCGTGGCGCGACACCGCGGTCCCGGTCGGGCTGTTGGGGTTGCACAGGAAGAACAGGCGGGTCCGGGGCGTGACGGCCCTCGCCATCGCGTCCAGGTCGTGCCGTCCCGCGGCCAGCGGCACCTCGATCGGACGCCCCTGGTGGGCGAGAACCGCGATCCGGTAGATGCCGAAGGTCGGCGCGGCCATGACCGCCTCGTCCCCCGCGACCAGCAGCGTCTTGGCCAGCAGGTCGACCACCTCGTCCGACCCATTGCCCAGGATCACCGCCTCGGGCGCGACCTTGAGCCGTGCGGCAATCGCCCCGCGCAGGGCGGTTCCGCCGCCGTCCGGGTACCGGTGCAGCCCGCCCAGTGATTGCCTGACCGCCTCCAGCGCGGCCGGCGACGGACCGAGCGGGTTCTCGTTCGACGCAAGCTTGACGGCCCCCGCGATGCCGAGCTCGCGCTCGACCTCGGCGATCGGCTTCCCCGGCACGTAGGGCTCGATCTCGAGGATCTGGGGCCTGATGCGATAGGTCACGGCGCCGTGCGACACGAAAGACTCATCCCGATATAGGATAGGAACCGAGCACCTTGAGCACGTGACAGTGCGGCCGCAGCGCGTCGAGCGCGGCCTTCACCGGTTGGTCGTCCACGTGCCCCTCCACGTCCACGTAAAACAGGTATTCCCAGGCCTTGCGTTTCGACGGCCGCGACTCGATCTTGGACAGGTTGATGCCGTGTTCGGCGAACGGCTTGAGCAGGTCGTACAACGCGCCGACGCGGTCCTTGATCGAGAACATCAGCGAGGTCTTGTCGCGGCCCGACCGCTCCGGGGCGCGGGGCGCGATGATCAAAAACCGCGTGGAATTCGACGGGTTGTCCTCGATTCGCGTCTGCACGAAGGCCAGACCATACAGCCGGGCCGCCAGATCGGACGCGATCGCCGCGGCCTCCGGCTCGTCCCGGGCCAGCTCGGCGGCGCGCGCGGTGCTGTAGACCTCGACGATCGGCACGGTCGGCGCGTGGCGCTCCAGCCATGCCCGGCACTGGGCCACCGGCTGCGGGTGCGAGTAGATCCGCTTCACGTCCTCGAGCACGCCGGAGCGCGACAGCAGGTGGTGCGACACCTCCTGCAGGATCTCGCCGGCGATCGTCAGCGGCGACTCGGCAAGGAGATCGAGGGTGTGGGTGACCACGCCCTCGGTCGAGTTCTCGATCGGGACGACCCCGTAATCCGACCGCCCGCGCTCCACCTCGGTGAACACGTCCTTGATGCTGTTCGCCGCCACCGCCAGAGCCGACGTGCCGAACTGCTTCAGGCACGCGACGTGGGTGAACGTCCCCGCGGGCCCGAGGTACGCGACCTTCAACGGTCCCTCGAGCGCGAGCGACGCCGACATGATCTCGCGGAACACCGCGCGGACGCCTTCGTTGGGGAACGGCCCCGGGTTCTGCTTCTCGAGCCGTTCGAAAATCTCCTGCTCCCGCTGCGGCGCGTGGACCCGGACCTGTTCCTGCTTCTTGACGCGCCCCACCTCGGTGACGATCGACGCGCGGCGGTTGAGGAGACCGAGGATCGTGTCATCGATCTCGTCGATCCGATCACGAAGCGTTTGGAGGGTCTTATCCGTCATGGTATTCCGACACGTTCACATAAACGTCGTATCATACAAGTATTTCAATGAGTTTTGCAATGGGAAGGCCTGGTCGGCAAGGCTGGATCGCGGAGGCATATCGCGAGACGCCCGCGCCATCGGGCTCGCGCTCGCCATCGCATGATATCGACGCCCGCGCGCTACACCCGCGCCTGCGCGTCGTACAACGCGGCGTAGAGACCGCCGCGCGCGAGCAGCTCGTCGTGCCGGCCGGTCTCGACGATCCGGCCGTGGTCCAGCACGATCAGCCGGTCCACCGAGCGCAAGGTTGACAGGCGGTGGGCGATGATCAGCGTCGTGCGGCCCTTGATCAGGCGCTCCAGCGCGTCGTGGATCTTGGCTTCCGTCTCGCTGTCCACGTTCGACGTGGCTTCGTCGAGGATGATGATCGGCGGGTCCTTGAGCAGGGCGCGGGCGATGGCCACGCGCTGCTTCTGGCCGCCGGAGAGCTTCACCCCGCGCTCGCCGATGAGCGTGTCGTAGCCCTCGGGCATCGCGGCGATGAACTCGTGGGCGTGCGCGGCGCGCGCGGCGGCTTCCACCTCGGCGGCCGTCGCGTCCAGGCGGCCGAAGTGCAGATTCTCCCGCACCGTGCCGTTGAACAGAAACGGGTCCTGGGCCACGATCCCGATCTGGTCGCGCAGGCTCGCCAGCGTCACGTCCCGGATATCCCGGCCGTCGAGCAGGATCCGCCCCGCCCCCACGTCGTAGTACCGCAGGAGCAGTTTGATCACCGTGCTCTTCCCCGCGCCGCTGGGCCCCACCAGCGCGATCGTCTCGCCAGGCTCAGCCCCAAAGTCGAGGTCGTGCAACACCGGGACGTCGGGCCGGTACGCGAACGACACGGCCTCGAATCGGATCCGCCCCGCCGCGAGGGAGAGCGTGGCGGCGCCGGGCCGGTCGATCACGTCGGGCTCGGCGTCCAGCACCTCGAAGACGCGCTCGCCGGAGGCCAGGGCGTGTTGCAGCATGTGATTGACCGAGTGGATCTGGTTGATCGGCACGTAGAACAGTCCGAGGTACGAGAGGAACGCCACGAGTTCCCCCAGCGTCATCGCCCCCGCCACGACCTCGCGCGCCCCGACCCAGAGGATCAACAATGTCCCCAGCGAACCCAGGAAGACCATCGTGGGCGAGTAGAGCGACCACACGCGCGCCGCGCGGAGCTGCTCGCGGGCGTAGGCGCGGTTGTGCGCGTCAAATCGCGCCGCCGCGTGCGCCTCGCGGTTGAACGCGAGGACCTCGCGGATCCCGGAGAGCTGATCCTGCAGGACCGCGTTGAGCTGGCCCGACTCGCGGCGGATGATGCGGTACAGGCCGTGGATCCGGCGGGTGAAGGCCGAGGCGCCGAAGATCAGGAACGGAATCGGGATGAAGGCGAGCAGCGCAAGCCGCCAGTGCATGGCGAACAGGACGGCCGTGATGCCGATGAGCGTCAGCCCGGCCATCATGAGCGATTCGACGCCGTCGATGAGGATCCGTTCCAGGTTGTTGGTGTCGCTGGTGACCCGCGACACCAGCTCGCCCGTGGCGCGCTGGTCGTAATAGCGCACCGACAGCGACTGGAGCTTCTCGTACACCGCCTTGCGCAGGTCGTAGATCACGCTCTGTTCGAGGCGGTTGTTGAACCAGATCCGCGCGCCGGACAGGAGGTTGCGCGCCACGAAGATGCCCACCAGCGACATCATCAGCCACGGCAGGGGCCCAAGGTCGCCGGGGCGCACGACGGTGTCGATGACGAGCTTGATGATCCACGGCGGTGCGAGATCGACGAGCGTCGCGACCATCGCGCACGCGAGCGTGGCCACGGCAATGCCACGGTAGGGCGACAGGTACGTCAGGACGCGGAGCAGGAGGCGCACAGGTAATTTATACCATGCTCCGCCGGGCAGGGGAATGCCCGGGATCAGACCCTATTATTCTGCGGCCTGGACTTTGATCCACTCGGCGATGTGCGTGTTCTCGTCTTCATACTTGACCTCTGCCAGATTGCCGGGCTTAAGGTCGGTCATGCTCACGTGAATGGTGCTTAACTTGCTCTTGCTCCGGTCCAACCAGATTTTCGTCCGATCCGTGATCTTTACCGTGTAGGTCCCGGACTCATTCGCAATGACGAGGGTCCGTGATTGGCCATTGACGGCTTGAATCTTCCCGATCGTCGTATATTTGCCGGAGATCCCGGGCGACTGTCCCAAAGGAATGAAGCGCTCGGTCTGCTTTTGCCCGTGACTGAAAGAACTGTTGCACAGAAGCGTGATGAGTACTCCGGTTACGACAAGCACGGCTTTCCGCATGATTGCGTCCCTCCCTTCCGTCCTGACTTTCCGACAAATCTGGTTACGAGTGTTCCACCAGCTCACTGCGCGCCTTCTCTTGTTCAACGATGGCTCGCTCGATGATGCGGCGCCGGGCAAAGAAACTCTTTTCTGCTCGCTGTGTCAGCCGCTTGGCTTCATCGAGATGCGCCACGGCCCGCGGATGGAGACCGCCGCCGGTTAATACCCTGATGCTGTCATCCGTTTCATGGGCAGCACGCCTGAGCAGTTCCCTCGCCTGTTGACGCTGGAAGAATCCTGTCCGGGCGCCGGTTTCCAGGAGCGCAAGACTTTCTCGGATATTTTCGAGGGCATTGATCACTCTCAGGAATGCGGCCACGGCCACGATCTGCGTTCCGTCAAGCTCGATGGAGCTGCCTTCCGGGTCGAGTCCCGCCAGGGCCCGGCCCGCCGGGGAGTCATTAAAGGATTCGCCGTCGTAAAAGGCGACGGCACCCTCGATGGTTTCGATCGCGTTGTTATGGAAGAACGGCCCGGTATCGGCGGCCTCTACGAGCGGAGGGGTGTTGAATGTGCCGTCGCCGGGAGTCCCGAACCCGTCATCCCTCGGAACCCGCTCGCCGGTCAAGCGCGCCGGCTGGTCGGGAAGATCCTCGACGCCGGTGTTGAAGTTGGCGTTCCCGAGATTGGCGTTGCCGAAATTCGCCGTCGCTCCGGCATTCACGTGGCACAGGGTGCACTTGCCAAGCGACGCGTCGAGGAATATCTCTTGTCCCCGTTTTGCGACGGTTCCTTTCAACGGGAGGGGCAACGTCAGATCCTGCTGTCTTCCGAGCGACAGCATGAATACCTCCAGGGCATCGAGTTCCTCATTGATGGGGAGTCGAAAATCAACACCGGCAACCCGGTTCAGGGTTTTGGTGAAGTGCTGAATCACCGCTCCTGTGGCAAAGGACCGAAGTGATCCATCGCCCGGCGCACCGTCACCCGACCACCCGGTGCGTGGCCCCCGCGGGCTGTTCACCGACGTGCGCTGGGCCAGCACGTGCGGCACACCCCTCAGGACGAACGTGTGCTCCAGGTCATCGAACCCGTCCAGGTTTTCCAGAATGAGGCCGAACTCCCGCATCAGCCTCGGCTTTTCAAAGTTCTCGTTGAGGGCAGGGTTGAATTCCGCCACAAAGAGGGGATCGTCGGCCGGGAGCGTGGCGATAAAGGCAGGGTCGATGGTGAAATTTCTTTCCTCTCTGTGGCAGGTGCCGCAGGTTCTGCCGTTGCCGTTAAACGTTTCATTGAAAAAAATCTCTCTCCCCTTGGCGATGAGTGCGCTCCGGGGATCGGGGGGCGGAGACGATGACTGGCAGGCAGTAAGGAATGTTAAACCGGATAACACCGTTATAACAGCAGCAACAGGCATGGAACCATACTTCCACCAGAGTTTCATGCTTTCCCCCTTTCTCCTGTAGCCTGTAACCACTTCCAGGTCATGAAGTATCGGGGTCTGGAAACACGCCAGCACTCTAAAACAAAAACGGGGGTAGCTCAGATTTATTTTGTCCTAGACGTCCCCTGTGGCGTGCCGCCACACCCGAGACGGTGAAATACGTCACTTCACCGTGATGGTGATTCTCTGCGTCATCCCCTCCCCCGCCAGCGCAATGTGAGCACCGTCGGCGGCCTGCAAGCACAGGGTATGCGGGCCGGGGGGCAATGCCAGTTCAGCTTCCAGCTGGCCCTTGCCGTAGTGCAAGTGAGTGTCGTCCTTTGGCACAACCTGTCCGGCTGCCAGGCAGTCGGTGTCCACCATGATATGGAGGTGACCCGCCCCGGCCTTCACTTCACCGGCGGGTTCGACGATCAAGTTGACAGCCCCCATGGTGACCTTCACCGGACTACTGACGGTCGCCCCATCAGCGGGTGAGGTAAAGAGCACCCGCGCTTGGCCGGCGCTTGACGAGGCGCCGGCCGCTAGCCCTGGCAACACCAAGATCAGAGCCCAAGCGAGTGCTGATCGCGAAATCTGCTTTGAAAAACTCATTCTATGCCTCCCTTATAGTTATGTGGCCCCTTCCCTACCTTCATCTCAGCCAGAGTTCCGTGCGGCACCTTGGGGTTGTTTACCACAACGGTTTCTGATCCGACTGGGACGGCAGCGGCCGGTTGAGGTGCTGGTATGCCAGCGGCGTCGCCAAGCGGCCGCGCGGCGTGCGGTCTAAGTAGCCGCCCTGGAGGAGGAACGGTTCGTAGACGTCTTCGATCGTCTCCCGTTCTTCGCCGATCGCGGAGGCGAGCGTGTCGACGCCCACCGGGCCGCCGCCGAATTTGTCGATGATCGCGGACAGGAGCTTGCGATCCATCACGTCGAAGCCCTGGGCGTCGATCTCCATCATGCCCAACGCGGCGTGCGCGGCCTCGGGGGTGATCACGCCCTCGCCCTTGACCTCGGCGAAATCGCGGACCCGCCGCAGGAGCCGGTTCGCAATGCGGGGCGTGCCGCGGGCGCGGCGGGCGATCTCGGCGGCGCCGGCCGGCTCGATGGGCACCTTGAGCAGGCGCGCGGACCGCAGGATGATCCGCTCCAACTCCTCGGGCTTGTAGTATTCGAGCCGGCTGATGACCCCGAAGCGCTCGCGCAGGGGCGACGTCAACAGGCCGGCGCGCGTGGTCGCGCCCACCAGCGTAAACGGGGGGAGGTCGAGCTTGATCGTACGGGCGGACGGGCCCTGCCCGATGATGATGTCGAGCTGGAAGTCCTCCATCGCGGGATACAGGACTTCTTCGATCGCGGGGTGCAGCCGGTGGATCTCGTCGATGAAGAAGACGTCGCGCGGTCCCAGGTTGCTGAGGATCGCGGCGAGGTCGCCCGCGTGTTCGAGCGCGGGACCGGAGGTCGCCTTGATCTGCACCCCCAGCTCCTTTGCGATGATGTGGGCGAGCGTGGTCTTGCCCAGACCCGGCGGCCCGTAAAAGATGACGTGGTCGAGCACCTCGCCCCGCCGCCGCGCCGCCTCGATGTAGACGCGCAGGTTGGCCTTGATCGTCTCCTGGCCGACGTACTCGTCCAGCGACAGGGGCCGGAGGCTCGATTCGTACCCGCGTTCGTCCTCCGCGAGACGGGTGGACACGGTGACGCGGGATGCGATCGAGTCGTGGTCGGAGGGCGGAGAGGACGGGGGCGTCATCATCGGGACAAGCGCCGGAGCGCCTCGCGCAGCAGCGCCTCGACCGGCAGCGTCCCGCCCGGCGGCGCCGATTGCTCGATCTGGCGGATCGCCTCCCTCGCCGCCGCCGGCTGATAGCCCAGGTTGACCAACGCGGACAGGGCGTCGTCCGCGGCGGTGGCCGCCGGTTCGCGCGCCGCCGAGGCGGGCGCCTCGGTCGCGGCAAGCGTCGCCATCTTGTCCTGCAACTCGAGGATCAGCCGCGCGGCGGTCTTCTGGCCGACCCCCGGCACCGCACACAGCCGCTTCGCGTCGCTCGCGCGGATCGCGGAGGCCAGCTCGCGGACGGTGAGGCCGGACAGGAGCGCGAGCGCCAGCCGCGGCCCGATGCCGGACACGGAGGTGACAAACAGAAAGGCCGCCTTCTCCTCGCTCCCCAGAAAGCCGTAGAGGTTCAGGGCATCCTCACGCACGTGGGTGTGGATGTGGAGGTGGACGGTCTCCTTCGGCTCGGGGAGGCGGTAGTACGTTTGCAGCGAGGTGAAGACCTCGTACCCGACCCCGTGGACGTCGAGGATCAGCGATTGAGGGCTCTTGCCGACGAGCGTGCCGGTCAGGGCCGCGATCATCGCGTCGGCGCGCCCGCGTCGCGCATCACCCCGACGCCGTGGCACGGCGCGGCCGAGTGGAGATGGCAGATCGCCGCCGCGAGGGCGTCGGTGGCATGGTGGGTCGTGGGCTCCACCGCCAGCCGCAGCAGACGGCCGACCATCTGCTGGACCTGCTCCTTGGCCGCTCCCCCGTAGCCCGTCACGGCGACCTTGATTTCGCTGGCGGAATACTCCGTCACGGGCAACCGGGCCTGCTCGGCCACGAGCAGGGCGAGGCCCTGGGCCTGACCCAGCTTGAGCGCGACGGCGAAGTTCTTCGCGAGGAACGTCTGCTCCACCGCCATCTCGGCCGGCTGATACCGAATGCAGATCTCGGTCAGGGCGTCGAACAGCGCCTTGAGGCGGGCCGGCAGGGGAGGAGTCGACGGAATGGTGATCGTGCCCGACGCGACGTGGCGAAGGTCGCCCCGCTCGGCTTCCACCACGCCGTAGCCGGTCGCCCTCAAACCGGGATCGATCCCCAAGACGCGCATGGTCGGCTCCATCCAACCGGACGTATCGACGCGGCGAACACCCGGGCACGGGGCGGCCCGTCCGGGCTCACCCCAGCACCTTCTCCATCACCTCTTGCGCGATGTCGAAATTGGCGTGGACCTTCTGCACGTCGTCGTGATCCTCGAGGGCTTCCATCAATTTGAGCATCTGCTCGGCGTCCCGGCCCTCGAGCTTCACGTAGGTCTGCGGAATCTGCGTCACCTCGGCGAGCGCGATGGGGATCCCCTTCGCCTCCAGGACCTTCTTCACCCCCTCCATCCCGCCCGGCGCCGTGAGGATTTCAAACTGGTCGGGATCGTCGCTTTTCATGTCGTCGGCGCCGGCCTCCAACGCCAACGTCAGCAGCGTATCCTCGTCCGCCTTGTTCTTGTCGACGACGATGTCGCCTCCCTTGTGGAACATCCAGCCGACGCAGCCGGCCTCGCCCAGATGCCCGCCGTGCCTGGAGAGGATGTGACGGATCTCGGAGACCGTTCGATTCTTGTTGTCGGTCATGATCTCCACGAGCATCGCCGTGCCGCCGGGGCCGTACCCCTCGTACAGGATTTCCTCGTACGAGACACCCGGCAACTCGCCGGTGCCTTTCATGATCGCCCGCTTGATGTTGTCGGCGGGCATGTTCTGCTCTTTGGATTTTTGGATGGCCGCGCGGAGGCGCGGGTTGCCGTCGGGATCGCCCCCGCCCAGGCGGGCGGACACGGTGATCTCTTTGATGAGCTTGGTGAAGCTCTTCCCGCGCTTGGAGTCCGCCGCGGCTTTCTTATGTTTGGTGGTCGCCCACTTGGAATGACCGGACATGTTCGGACTCCGTGCTCGTCCGCTCCCGCCGAGCGGACGCGATCCCGCGGGATTTGTAGCACAAGTCCGTCGGACGAGTCAACGCGGGGCGCGATCCGACTCGATCGGCGGTCACGTGTACTTCTCGGTGTGGATCTGCGGGCGCGGGACCCCCAGCTCGATCAGCAGCGGCTTGACCGCCTTGACCATCGGCACCACCCCGCAGACGTACGCCTCCTTGTGCTCCGGGTCCGTGAGGCGCCTGCGGAGGAGGTCCTGCACCCACCCCACGTCTCCGGTCCACGCCCGGGGGCGGCTGACCGTCGGGAGAAACCGGAAGCGGGGGTGATCGGCGGCGAGGCGCCGCCACTCCGCCTCGTAGAGGATCTCGTCTTCGTAGCGAACCCCGAAGAAGAGCCACAGCGGGCCGTCGAAGCCGGTCGCGTACAGCGCCTGGATCATGCTGCGGATCGGCGCGATGCCGGTCCCGGTGGCGACGTACAGCCGTTCGCGGTCGACGCCGCGGTCCACGAATGTGCCTTGCGCCTCGTGGATCGTCAAGGTCGTCCCGATCTCGACCGCGCGGTGGAAGTACGTCGACGCGTAGCCGCCCTCGATCAGCTTGATGCACAGGTCGATCGAACCCCGCTGCATCGGCGACGAGGCGATCGAATAGGCCTTCTGAAGAATCCCCGCGTCCCTGGGGATGTCCACCATCACGTACTGGCCGGCGACGAAGTCAAACCCGGCGTCGGCGGCAAAGCCGAGCCGAAACACCTTCACCGTCGGCGTGAGCCCCTCGATCGCCTCCACCGACACCTGAAAGGCCCGCTTCGGCACGGCTACCCTCCCCTGGGGGAAAATGGACTCCTCGAACGCCTAGAAGTCTGTCCGGTATTGCGGCGTTGGAGCCTGTTCAGGAATGGTCAGATGCAAGGCGCCACGAGAACCGGAGCGGAGCGTACTGTGTCGTACGTGAGCACCGGAAGCGCAGCGGCAACGCCGCAGATGGCCATTCATGGACAGGCTCCTTACAGCAGAATGGCGTTCGAAAGCAGCAGATACCTGGAGAACGCCTCACCGGCCATGACCATGATCACCGCGATATACAGGAGCCCGGTGGCCGACATGTTAGCTCGGTATCTGATCGTGTTGAGGATCATCACGGCAAGCACGAGGGGCGCCAGGATGCCGATCACCAGCCGGATCCAGAAAAACAGGCCGAGAAAGGTTTCGAGGCGGAGCGCCGACGCGACCACCTCCCCCTCCCCGCCGAGCACCAGGAGCCCTACCGTCAGGCCGCCCTGGAGCATGACGGCGACCAGAAACACCCATGCGAGGATGCTCAGGTGCGACATGGGAAGGTGCGGGTTGGTCAGATAGCGATGCCCCAGCAGCATGCCGAGCAACGCCGCCCCCAGCACCAGCGAGGACAGGACGAAACTCACCGGGATCAGCGACGCCACGCCGTGCCCAGTCATGCGCTCGGCGTAAGACAACCCGCTCGCGACCACCGTGCCCAGCCCGAGCAGGGCGGCGGCGAACAGCCAGGCCGTCGCGTGGGTGTCCTTCTTCACCCAGAACGTGACCAGGTAGGCGAACAGCGCCAGCGAGTACGCGAGCGTCAGGGTGATCGTCAGGCCGGGCCAGGTCCCGAGCAGATTCGCTCCGAGGTCGAGCGCCGAGGCCGCGGATCGCAGCGAGGCCGGAACGGGAATGCCCGGGATCGCGACCCCCATCAGCAGGAAAAAGATCAGACCGTTCAACCGAAAAAAGCTCAAGCCCAACTGGCGCCGTGAGATCGCCGCCAACAAGACGATTCCGCCGACGGACAACTGGCCCAGGAGCAGGAATAAGATCTCCGATTTCTGGCCCACTCACCCTCCCCAAAATGCGGAGGCCCCGCGCCTCGCGCAGGGCCTCCCGTCACCTCACTTCAGGCGTCCGACGCTACTTCTTCTTCTTCGGACCCTTCTTGAACTTCGACGTGACCCAGTATTGCAGGCCAATCACGAAGGCGGCCGCGAACAACGGGTACACATACGCCTTGGTCGGTACCGGCGGCATGAGGATCGTGTAATACCACGTGGAAATCGAATTCTTCAACCCATGGTCGCCATTGTTGCCATCCCACACGAAGAACGAGGTCGGGATGTACTTGCCGGTCGTGAACTGAACGTCCTGCTCCTTATTGTCCGTTTCGAGCGAACGGGTGAGGATCACGCGCCAGACCCCGTCCTTGAAGCCGACGAACGACGCCTTGACGGTATCACCGGCTCGCGGTTCGAGCTTGTCAAAGCCTTGCCCGACGTAGAGCTTCATGGTACCGTCCGCCTCCCACTTCCAAAGGTCGACCGGGTTCTTCGCATCGCCGAAGACGAAGCGCGGCTTCTCCGGCGGGCTCAACGCCTCCCAGTGGGTGGCGAATTGGATCGCCACCGCATCGTTGAACACCGGGTACTCCCGCATCGCGATGGGATCGCCCGATGGAGGCGTCTCCTGGAAATTCGCCACCTTGGCGAGCGCCTGCGGCGTGCCGAGGCTCTTGTTCCGGTCATCCCATTCCAGGAAGTAGGCGACCTGCTCCTTGTTGTAGATCGAGCGGACCCACATATCATCGACGAGGCGGACAAAATTCCTCGGCTTGTGCATGATCTGGGAGCCCAGGCCGACGTAGCTCGGATCGATCTGCTGCCACTTCTGATCGTCCGGGTTCGCCGGGATCTCGCCTTCGACGAGCTTCGACTTGACCACGAAGTCGTTGTTCGGCTTCATGGTCAAGAGGTCGATCTTCTTCTTCGGGCAGAGGGAGATCACGAAGTTCGCGACGTCCCACCGCTGTTGTTCTGACAGGGCATCGACGAAAGACGGCATCGGCGTGCCATTCAAGCCAGTCGACACCTCCCGGAAGATGTTCCGCGGGTTGTACGGATCGCCGCGGTTACCCCTGAAGTTCCAGCACTTGTGCAGATCGGCCGGCCGGATCGGGAATCCCCACTCGTCCTTCTGGGTGGCGTTCCCGTCGCCGCGGGCGTCGGGCCCGTGGCACTCCACGCACTTGCCCTTGTTCATGTAGACTTCGCGGCCCCTCTCGATGCTTTCCTTCGAGGTAGAGACCTGCTTCCCGAAGCTGATCGGGGTGTAGGTCTCGTTTTCCTGGTCGCTGAAATCCCGGTCCTTCACCAACTCCGTCCGGACGAACTCGACCACCTGGTGTCGCTGCTTGTCCGTCAGGATGCCATTCCATGACGGCATCGCGGATCCGGGGAGCCCATGGGTGACCGTGTCGAACAGATCGCTGATCAACGGCAATTCGCCGCTGGCCGTGTGCCGGACCTTAAAGGTACCCTGGTTGAAATTCCTCGGCCTCGGCCACAACCGATCGGCCCCGGGGCCATCGCCCGCGCCTTCCGGTCCGTGGCACCACACGCACTTCCTGAAGTAGATAGCCTTGCCGGCCTCAAGATCCGCAGGACTCGCCTTTCCCGGCACCGCCGCCGTGGGTACGGGGGCTTCCTTTTCCTTCTCGGCCCGGGCGGTCGCCAACAGCGCCGACACCCCGAGCAGAACCGCCACGCCCATCACCGCCAGCGCCGGCTTGGCCCATCGACTGCTCCGTGCAATCCCCTTCATTGTTCGGCTCCCTTGAAAGACACTCGATCAGACCGTCATCAATCCCACGTGCGAGGATAGAACCCGGTGTGCCAATACTCGAACAGAATCGCCTTCCACATCTCGTCGGTCGTCAGGTGCTGCTCCCACGGCGGCATCGCCGACGCCCACGG